>ERZ826396.792-NODE-792-length-42913-cov-10.513743_pt1 | contig 42913 bp, 33 predicted proteins | sample MGYA00519926_ERZ826396 | MGnify/ENA primary metagenome ERZ826396 (study PRJEB31778, sample SAMEA3449230) | human gut metagenome | biome: human gut; feature: human-associated habitat; material: faeces | place: United Kingdom | collected 2010/2012 ... | reverse complement strand
CTGGGAGAAAGAAGCTGATATGGATGCAGCACTGGATTTTGCAGACAGTTTTTAGCTGATTATAAAAGAAAAGCAGTCTGGCTTACATAAAATAAATCAGACTGCTTTAAGTGGAGCTATTCTTTTTTCTTGGGTAAGGACGTTTATCATCTGTCAGGTTTAGCAGATAATCAACGCTGGTATTATGAAATTCAGCCAGTTTAATCAGAATGTGAGTAGGGATATCGACATCACCACATTCATAATTACTGTAAATACGCTGACTGCAATTTAGGATTTCACCCATATTCTTCTGCGTAAGGTCACGATCTTCACGCAGATCCCGTATTCTCTGATACATGTGTTTCACCTCTAGCATAATAATAACTTAGCGAGATATTCACTATTGAAATATAGCGGGAAATTCGCTACACTGAATTTAAAAATGTAGGAGGGAGAAGTACAGAGTGAAAGAGAAAGTGAAAAAGGTGCTGGTGTGGATTTTTGAGTTTGTCTTATTTTGTGGATATTTCTATGTTTTATTCGTGAATCTGGTATGTGGATTTGGATATGGAGGGATAAGTAGCAGAGGACAGGCAATAAAGATTTTGTGTGCTTCGTTCTTTCTTGCAGCGGGATTGCCAGGATTGATCTGGTATCAGCATCGCAGACTTATGAAACTGGAGAATTTATTACATGACCTGCTTGAAATTTGCGACAAAATAAAATAGCAGTAACAGGAAAAAGGACTGACAGTAAAGAATAGTTTTACGAAAACAGAATAGCAGAAAAAGACAATAGCAGTGATAGCATTTCAGACATTATGAGTTGGAGAAATGTTCATGACTGCTATTTTTATGCCTTTCAGCAGAAATAGAAAGCAGTTCAGAAAAAGAAAGACAGAAATAACAGGGAAATATGGCAGAAAGGTGTTTGCAGATGAGAGGGGTGTACAAACAGGCAAAGAAAAGATATAGGGTGCCGGATACGGCACATGATTGTCCGATACTTCGCATCGGAGTGGTGCATGACCAGCCTGTTTCAGAAAGGGAAAATCTATGAAAGGTGGAGCTTTTCTTTTTCTTCCGCAGTCGGCTCCTGCACCACAAACCCACCGTCATCTCCATTTGGATTTGATAATGTAGGGTGGAAAATATTGCCTGGCGGGTGTCGATTCAGTGGTGGGGAGATGACAGGCAAGTTTCGCAAAGTGGCAAGCCACTATGCACCGGAGCCAGCCTTTGGGCTGTTCCTAAACTTGCCAGAGGGCTCCGCCCCTTGGAACCCCGGCACGTCAATGGCGTAAGTATTCCTGCGAAATGTCCACCGGACATTCCTACGGAACACTTACTGATTGACTAGGACGCTGTCCTGCACCTGTATAAGAGAGCGTTGCACTCTCTTATAAATCTCCTACCAATATGCCGCCAGAACGCTGTGGCTGTTAACAAAGAATGAAAATCAAGCAATGAAAGGAGACAAAAGCCTATGAGAAAACGAAATCATACAGTAACCATACGGATGAATAAAGAGGAATACGATTTGTTTCAGAGCAAGGTTAAAGAATCCGGAAGAACACAGCAGGAAGTTGTGATAAAAGCAATCGCAGACTTGAAGATAGCAACGGCAGAGGAAATAGAAGAACTGAAAAGACTGAACCAGATGTTTGCGGATATCCTTTGTCAGCTCCGGGGAGCTACGACAAATATCAACCAGATTGCAAGAAAACTGCATACAGATGGAGAAATCCCAAACGACAGTATGTTGTATTTCCTCAATAAAAATATTCTCAAGTATCGGAAGGAGAGTGAAAGGATATGGCAGTTAATAAGACGATTAATAAGCGGACAAATACACATGGAGCAATGAGAAATTGTATTGAATATGTTTTACGACAGGACAAGACAAGTGAGCTGCTTACTTATATAACAGGCCCGTACTGTCACAATGAAATTAATTATGATCTGGTGTACAGAACCTTTTTGGAAGAAAAGAAGATGTGGAATAAAGATACAGGGAGAATGTATGCCCACAACATTATTTCCTGGCATAAGGATGAGCAGATCACCCCGGAGCAGGCATTTGAATTTGGAAAAGAGTTTGCAGAAAATTGGTTCAGTGGATTCCAGACCTTAGTGGCTGTGCATAAGGATAAAGACCATATCCACTGCCATTTGGTTACTAATTCAGTGAGTTATGAAGATGGGAGAAAGCTGCATAACACCAGAAAAGATCTGGAACGTATGAAACAGCTTACCAATCAGATGTGCCGGGAACGAGGACTGACCGTTGCCGAAAAAGGAAAGCATTTTGATGGAAGTCAGATTGAAAAAGGGGAAGTCATTGCATGGAGCAAAGACAAATATAATCTGTTCCGTCAGCAGGTAAAGGATAGCTTTGTAGCGGACTGTGCAATGGCAGTGTTAAAAGCACTGGAAAATTGTATCAGCAAAGAAAAGTTTATAGAAAAAATGAAGCAGTTCGGATGGAACGTAAACTGGACAGAGAAACGGAAGCACATTACTTTTCAGAACCAAGAGGGAAAGAAAGTACGTGACAGTAATCTGTTCAAAACATTTCATTTGGATATCAGCAAGGAGGGACTAGAGAATGAATTTAATGGAAATAGGAAAAAAGCCAGAGATTCAGCCAACAGAGACAGCAGATCAGATGAAGAACTTGCCGGATACTACCGACAAGTGGAAGCAGCTTGCGAAGGAGCAGGCGGCGTCACTGGAGCTAGTGACGGAAGAGAGAGACGAGTTACAGGTGAGAAATCAGAAGATGAACGAGTTTATCCAGAAATTTCAGGAAAGGACACACAAGCTGAAAATGGAAAAACAGAAGCTATTCTTCGAGAATCACGAAATGCAAGACGAAATTCGGAAATTAAACGACGAAATTCATCGTTTGACAACCGAACTGTCCGAAACGCAGAAGCTGAATCAATCGCTTCAGAAGAACAACGACGATTTGAGGAACAGAAACGGCTTGAAGAGCAGGAGCGAGCAAGAGCAGCTCGAAGAAGAAATAAAAGACGTTCGGGACCAGAACTCTAAATTGCAGATACAGGTGAATAAATCATCTGTGCAAGCTGTTGATGAGGCATATAGAAAACAAAAAGGAGCAGAAAAACAATTACAGTCATTAAAGTATCAGGCGGAACAGAATAGAAAGACAGCTGAGAAGGAAGTGCAAAAATTGAAAAAAGGATAAGATTGCAATCAGAGAAAATAAACGAGATAAAATTTTTCTGTGGAATCGGATATATAGTGGCACGTGTACTTTCAGCTTGTCTTATTAAGATGTGCTTCGTGTGATTTTAAATGCGATATTTCAGAATTGAATTACGATTTTTGATAGATTAGATTGTTTGAAACGCATTTTTATGATATGATGATAAATACCATGTGAACAGATATTTCAAGCAAATAAGATTGAGGTGAAAAAATGGCAGTTAGTTACAAGAAATTGTGGAAATTGTTAATTGATAAAGAAATGATGAAGAAAGATTTGCGTGCAATGACAGGAGTTAGTACAACAACGATGTCTCGATTATCAAAAGATGAAAATGTAAGTACAGAGATTCTGTCAAAGATATGTTCTGCTTTGAATTGTGATGTTGGAGACATCATGGAATTTGTTCCCGATAAAAAAGAGAAACAGTAAGGAGGTACGGGAACATGGATCATTCTTATCCTTATATTGCGTCTTTGACCAGAGAGCCGTTCCTTTTCTACGAAATGCGTTCTACCGCAAAGCTAATGGTAGAAGGAAATTCTGATGATGCAATTGTTAAAGAAATTGTAGAGCAGAATCTTTTTCAGTATCCAACTGAAAAATCTATTACACGCATGGCGAAAGCCTGCATCAAACGGCTTCATGTACTAGAAGATGATTCACTGGTTGCTGCGATTGCGTCACAGCCAACGGATGTAGCAAAACAGATTTGTCTTTATGCATTGATGAAGCAGAGCCGACTGGTTTGGGAATTTATGCTGACCGTCATTGGCGAGAAGTACAGATTAAGGGACACGTTTTTTGGTAAGATAGATTTGAATACATTTTTTATGCGTTTACAGGAGCAGAATGATACCGTAGCTTCCTGGAGCGATAGTACGATAACAAAGTTAAAACAGATTATTGCCAGAGTGCTTGTCGAAACAGAATATCTCGACAACCTCAAGGCAGATCATTTGAATCCAGTATGGCTGCATCCTATTTTGGAGAATGCCATCAGAAGCAATGGCGACACGGCGGTACTGCCGGCGTTTAATTGCTTTGTGTAGGAGGTAACCCGATGAGTGAAATAAAAGAGCGCCTGGACAAAGTTCGGGCATTGATTCAGGAGCCGGAGTTCCTGGAAGGCAAGGGACTCAGCAATGAGGTGAATATCAGAATCTTCTGTTATGAACCGGAGAACGAAATGGTTGTCCGCCATTTTGTAAATCAGCTGGAAACCGATCAGTCCTTAGATTGCCATTTGATTGTTTGTAATTTATATAAAATATTTCTTTCTATCTGCGATGATATGGACATCACAGATGCGATTCCGGATATGGAAGAAGCTGACGGAAGTGCTTATCTTCTGGAGCAGCTTAACTCCGCAATCGGCAATGGAGAGTTCATTGATAAAATCCAGTATGAGCCACACGAACCGGGTGATGTGCTAATGCTGACAGGTGTGGGCGAGGTGTTCCCGTTTATGAGAATCCATACGTTACTGGAAGCTTTGCAACCGTATTTTTTCGATGTTCCGATTTTGGTTATGTATCCGGGTGAGTTTGATGGTCGTCATGTAAAATTGTTCAATCGTTTGACACCAAATGATTATTACCGGGCATTCAATGTCATAGATTAAGGGGGATAAAGCCATGATGATTCGAGATATGTTTGCGGATGACATTAACCGCAAAATCAATGGTGTAATTAAAGTAGATCAGGCTGCTGATGATGTAATCGAGCAGGAGTTAAATGAATATGTCATTACCAGAGAATTGAAGAAACATTTCATTACGTTCTTCAATTATTACGGTGATGCTTTCGACCAGCCGACCGCTGATATGGGTGTTTGGATTTCTGGTTTCTTTGGAAGTGGTAAATCTCACTTTTTGAAAATGCTTTCCTACCTTTTGGAAAATAAAGAGGTAAAAGGTATCCGCAGTGTGGAACGTTTCCGTAAAAAATTTGAGGATGACCCGGCAACTTTTATGCTGATCGACCGTGCCACGAAGGGACAGACGGAAACCATTCTTTTCAACATTGATATTGAAGGCTTCAGCAATAAAGACAAGACTGCCGTACTTCGTGTATTTGCAAAGATGTTCTACAACCATTTGGGATTTTACGGTGAGAATCTGAAAGTTGCCATGATGGAGCGTTATATTGACCAGCAGAGAAAAACCGAGGAGTTCCGCAGAGTTTTTGAAGAAAAGAAAGGCAAGCCTTGGCTTGAAATGCGCCGTGCCTTTGCTTTCAATGGCAAGTTCATCATCCCGACGTTGATGGAAGTTCTGGATATGAGTGAGGACGATGCTAAGGCGTGGTTTAATGATAAAACCGCAACAGAAATTTCGATTGCACAGCTTGTGGAAGATATGAAAGCCTATGTAGATACCAAGCCTGCCAACTTCCGTCTGCTGTTTATGATTGACGAGGTTGGTCAGTATGTTGGTACGGATACCGATATGCTTTTGAACCTCCAGTCTCTGACTGAAAAAATCGGAAGTGAGTGCGATGGTAAGATTTGGGTGATCTGCACCGGACAGGAAGCCATTGATGAAATCATCAAAGTTCGTGCGGATGAGTTCTCCCGTATCCAGGCTCGTTTCAAAACAAGACTGAGCTTATCTTCTTCCTCCGTGGATGAAGTTATCCAGAAGCGTATCTTAAAAAAGAAGCTGGAAGCAACGAAAGACCTGGAAGGTGTTTATGAGCAGAATGATTCTGTTTTGCGTAACTTGTTCAGTTTTAGCGGCTCTATTCTGGATATTAAAGGTTATTCCGGACCGAGAGAATTTACAGAGAACTTCCCATTCGTGCCGTATCAGTTCATCATCATGCAGAAAGTATTTGCTGAAATCCGCAAGCACGGAAATTCCGGTAAGCACCTGTCTGGTGGTGAGCGTTCCATGCTCTCCGGTTTCCAGGAAGCTGCACAGAAAATTCAGGATAAGGATGAATACGCACTTGTTCCATTCTTCCGTTTTTACGATACAGTACATACTTTCCTGGACGGTTCTATTCGCCGAGTGATCGAGCGTTGCCAGAAAGCTGCTGACAACGGGGACGGTATCGAACAGCAGGATGTAGATGTACTGAAACTTCTGTACCTGATTCGATATATTGATGATATTCCTTCCAATCTGGACAATATTGTTATCCTTATGGCAGACGATATTCGTGTAGATAAGATTGTTATGCGTGAAGCTGTACGCGGATGCCTTGATCGTCTGATGAGCCAGAACTATATCGGCAGAACCGGAGACACTTATAACTTTCTGACTGATGAAGAACAGGACATTCAGCGTGAAATCCGGGATACCAACGTGGATACCGCTTCTATTGTGGAGCGTATCGCTCAGATGATTTACGGTGACATTTTCACAACTAAGAAGTTTCGTCATGGAAAATATGACTTTGCTTTCGATCAGATGGTTGACGGCATTACCGTTGGAGTGGCAACAGGTGGTATGCGTCTGCGTTTCCTGACCGTTGCTACCGATGCTATTGAAAAAACTGATTACCGTCTGATGGCAGAGTCAAAAGGAAACGAAGCAATCGTGGTTCTGGCTGATACGCCTTACTATGAATCTCTGGAATCTGCTATGAAGATTCGTAAGTATGTAAAGCAGAGAAATGTAAGCCAGCTTCCAAAAACTGTGCAGAAAATCATCAGTGACCAACAGGACGAAGCCGGAAAATATGAGCTGAGTGCAATGACCGAATTGCAAAATGCCATTGAAAGGGCGCAGTTCTATGTAGACGGCGAACATCTGGAAATTAAAGCCGGAAATGCCAAAAGCAAAATTGACCAGTCTCTTGAATATCTGGTTGCTCATGTATATAGCAAGCTCGACCTGATTACAGATAATGCAGGAAGTGACGCAGATATTATTGCAATTCTGACAGGTGCGGTAACGGCACTTCCGGGCATGGAGCCAAACCGTGATGCTGCTTCTGCTATGGAAGAATATCTGGAAATGCAGGATGCGAAAAAACTGCCGACATCTATGGCGGACGTACAAAGCAAATATAGTGCAATTCCGTATGGATGGAAAGAAATTGATATTGCTGCGGTTACGGCACAGCTGATTTATTCCCAGAAAGTAACCATCAAGTATGCAGGCAATACCATTCAGCCAGATAACCCGAAATTGCCAGATATGCTCCGCAAAAAGAGTGAGATCGGCAAGACTTCCATCAGCAAGCGTAAAACCATTTCTGCTACGATGATGCGTGATGTAAAAGCGATGCTCCGAGAGTATTTCGATATCATGGATGTACCGGATGATGAAGATGGTCTGATTCGCTTTGTGACTGAGAAATTCAGTGAACAGCGTGATTACTATGCTTCTTTGGATGCCCGTTATGATGGACATAAATACCCGGATCGTGCATTGGTACAGGAAGCCATTCATCTGATGGATGATGTACTTTCTCAGAAGAAAGACAATATTGCCCTGATTGAGCGTGTCCTGAAAAAAGAGGATGCTCTCTTTGATAATAAAGAAGTCATGAGCAACGGCATTGAAAACTTCTTCAAAACTCAGGTGACAGTATTCGACCAGGCAGTACAGTTTGAAAAATCTCTGCATGATGACCTTGAACGTATTGCAGAAAATGAAGAAGCACACAAGGCACTGAATACCATCCGTTTGATTACTATGGTTCAGACCGGAAGCAAGTTCAACTATACCCGGATTCGTGAACTGAATCCGTTGATGGATACGGTTCGTACCGCCCATGATAAGATGCTGGAAGAAAAACGTGCCGAGGTTCTGGAAACAGTTCGTCAGTGTATGGAAGCAACCCACACTGCCGCAAACGGCGATTCCAAGGCATCCCATCTGATTGAAAAATCAGACCGGTATTTCAGCCAGTGCAAGGAGAAAATTGCAGAATTAAAGAGTCTTGCCCTTCTGGATGCTATGTTCTTGCCGATGTGTCAGTACAAGGATGATACAGTCGGTAATATTGAATCTGTTTTGGCTCCGCCTACACCGAAGCCGCCAGTACAGCCGGGAAAAGAAGCAGCGACCGCAAAGAAAAAGGTTGTCCGTGCCTATAATCGACAGGTTGTATTCCAGGCAAAGACCTTACAGACGGATGCGGACATTGATGATTATGTAGAAAAGATTCGTTCTCAGCTGAAACAGTTGCTGAAGAATTGCGACGAGATTAAGCTGAATTAAGGAGAAATTATGAAAAGTACGATAGAACATCCAAAAGTATTTATCTCTTATGCATGGGCATCTGAAGACTATCGATTGAAAGTACGTTCTTTTGCAACAGATTTAATGGGGAATGGTATTGATGTTTTGTTAGACCAATGGTCTTTGAAAGAAGGAAATGATACATATGCATTTATGGAGCAGAGTGTAACAGATCCAACAATAACAAATGTATTAATATTACTTGATCCGATTTATGAGAAAAAAGCAAATGAAAGGCATGGCGGAGTAGGGACAGAAACACAGATTATTTCACCGGAAATTTACAACAAAGTTAAACAAGAAAAATTTTTACCTGTAATTTTTGAACGGGGAGAAAACGGAGAAATCTCAAAACCTCAGTACTTAAAAACGATGTTACATTTTGATTTATCTCAGGAAGAAAAGTATGATTCAGAATATCAGAGATTAGTAAAACGTTTATATGGAATAGAAATAGTAGAAAAACCAGAATTAGGAAAGAAACCATTATGGTTAGAAGAAAAATCTATTATTCAAACAAAAACGCGTACAGGATATGAATGCTTAAAGCAACAGAAGTCAGATAATATTAAGAAAGATGAATATAGAAATTTTTTATTTGCTGTAAAAGAGAAGATAGTAAATTTTAGAAAGGATGAACTGGGAGATAGTGTATCAACAGATGAGTATATAGAATTGTATGCAGATACAAAATTATATCGAGATGAATTCTTACATTTATTAAAATATTCACTTTATGTATCAGAGGCACACAAAATTATAGCATCCGTTATGGAAGAAATATGTGTGGAAATAAAAAGTAAAGGTGGATATGAGGGAGAAGTCATGAGAACTTTGCTGCATGAGATATTCATTTATGTGATAGCGTATTATTTGAAAAATAAAAATTACGATGCGTTATCTTATACATTGTCCAAAACATATTTTGTGGGTAGATGTGGGGATGCTGAGGTGGGAAGTTTTGATGTCTTTTATGATAATAATGAAAGTCTTGACAGAGCTGTATCACAAAAAGATGATAAAAATTATTATTCTGGAACAGCTAGTTATTGGATTAATAATATTAATATAGAGGTATGTAATAAGAACGAATTTGTCTTTGCTGACATTTTTTGTCATAATGCATCTCTCTTTATTGAAAATTACACGAGAATGTGGTTTTGGTTTCCGATAACATACATATATGATAGAACAGAATACAGAAACAGTCTTTTTAGGCAATTTGCGATTCGGTTGAAATCAAATGAGCATTTACAAGAAGCTGCTAAAATGATGGGATATTCAGATACGGAATCGTTTAAGAAGAAATATATTGAAATTGAGAGAAAAATGAAAGAAGGAATTATTAAAGAATATCGATATAACAGTGCATTTGAAACAGCACCAGTCATATGTCAATATGTTAAATCAGAAGAATTAGGAATTAGAAACTAGTAGAAAATTTTGATAAAGGAAAATTAGTAGAGAATAAATGGATAAGAATGCGATAAAAAAATTTGCTATCTGGGCAAGAACAGAGCTGATCGCCCGTGTTTCGCTGAAAGGTGTGGAATACGGTATTACAGAGGATAACATTGAGGATGCCAATGCGGACAGCGTTGGCGGCAAAGTCCTCACTGCTGATGAAAAGAAACAGCGTCAGGCTCTGATTGCCGAGATTAACAATAAAGGATATAAGCAGGTCATGGAGGAAGTTGCCTACACTTGGTTCAACCGATTCTCTGCTCTGCGATTCATGGAAGTCAACGGCTATCTTCCTTCTCATGTGCGTGTATTTACGGACGAGGAAAACAACTTTAAGCCGCAGATTATAACAGAAGCTATTCATCTGGATTTGGATGGATTGGATATGGAAAAGGTCTATGAGCTGAAAGATGCGGAAAAGACCGAAGAATTGTATAAATATCTGCTGATTGTGCAGTGCAACGCTTTGAATAAGATTCTGCCGGGAATGTTCCAGAGACTCTCAGATTACACCGAGCTTCTTCTGCCGGACAATCTACTTCGTGAAGGTAGTGTGATTCAGCAGATGATTGAGCTGATTCCGGAGGATGACTGGAAGGATGCTGTCCAGATCATCGGCTGGCTGTATCAGTATTATAACAGTGAGAAAAAAGACGATGTTTTCGCAGCTCTGAAAAAGAATATGAAAATTACAAAAGAAAACATCCCTGCAGCAACCCAGCTTTTCACACCGGACTGGATTGTTCGTTATATGGTAGAGAACAGCCTTGGGCGTTTATGGCTGGAGGGACACCCGGATGTGAAAGAGCAGCTTCTTCCGACTGAGGAAGAACAGTCTGCCTATGCTGCCGGAAACCGTGACCCGGAAGATACCAAATGGCACTATTATCTGGAAGAAGCCGAGCAGGAGCCGGAAGTACAGGCACAGTTGGCTGAGATTCGCAAGGAATACGCCGCACTGACACCGGATCAGCTGAAAGTCATTGATCCATGCTCCGGTTCTGGACATATTCTTGCATATATGTTTGATGTGCTGATGAAGATTTATGAATCTTACGGCTATACTACCCGTGAAGCGGTGGCAAGCATTGTGGAGAATAATCTTTACGGACTGGATATTGATGACCGTGCAGCACAGCTGGCTTACTTTGCGGTAATGATGAAAGCTCGTCAGTATGACCGCCGTTTCTTCAGCCGTAGCATTCAGCCCCATGTGTATGCTATTGTGGAGAGCAATCATGTAGATAAATTTGCTGTGGACTATTTCTGTAATGGCGATGCGAAGCTAACAACGGCTATGGATACCATTATCAGCGAACTGCATGATGCAAAGGAATATGGTTCTATTCTGACCGTAACACCGCAGGAGTGGTCTGCTTTATATGACCGCTTTGCTGAGATTACGGAAGATATAAATATGTCCCGTGATACGGCATTGAGAGAATTATTACCGTTGGTACAGGTGGCAGAAGCTTTGGCACAGAAGTATGATGTGGTTGTGACAAATCCGCCGTATATGGGCGCATCCAATATGAACCCAAAACTAAATGATTTTATAAAAAGAAATTATGCAGATTATAAGAGTGATTTCTTCTCATCATTTGTAATTCATTGCTCTGAAATGACAAAAGAATCAGGATATTGTGGATTCTTCACTCCGTATGTTTGGATGTTCATTCAGAGTTATGAAAAAATGCGTAATTACTTATATAATCAGACCACAGTTGAAACATTGATTCAATTTGAATATTCTGCTTTCGAGGAAGCAACGGTTCCAGTGTGTACTTTTGCTTTCCAAAATCGTCATATACAGAAAAAAGGATGCTATTTACGTTTGGTGGACTTCCGTGGAGGAATGGAAGTTCAACGCCAAAAAACACTGGAAGCAATAGAAAATCACGATTGTGGATTCTATTATGAGCAAAATGCAGATAATTTTTCTAAAATTCCGGGAAGCCCAGTGGCATATTGGCTATCAGATGTTGTTTTTAATGTATTCGATAAAAGCAAAGAAAGTATAAGAAATTTTGCTTTTGGCGAAGGTAAAAATGTAACTACTAATAATGCAAAGTATATTTTATTTGCTTGGGAGGTAAATAAAAAAGATATAGGTGCATTCGACTATAAGTGGCTCCCATGTGCTATGGGAGGTGATTATAGAAAGTGGTACGGTAATATTGTAAATGTTATAGATTGGTCTTTGGAAGCACGAAGTTATTATAAAACCAATCAAGCAGGACGTATTATTCGTGAAGAATTTTGGGATATGTCTGGAGTAACATGGGGAAAAATTAGTTCTGCGTCACCGAGTTTTCGGTATCTTGATAACAAACAGATGTATCAAGAAACTGCTGTGTTACAAGAGAACAAAAACGATACACTAATGGTGCTGAGTGTTCTAAATACAAAAGTTGCGCAGTTTTTCCTTTCATTTTTGGCACCCACATTAAATTTTCAGTTACAGGATATTTGTTCAATTCCATTGCCAGATCAACTGAAAGCTGTAAAAACTGAAGCAATGGAAATTGGGAAAAATTGTGTGAGCGAATCTAAAAAAGACTGGGATTCGTTTGAAATTTCGTTAGATTTTCAGCACCATCCACTGCTTCGCAAAGTTTCTGCCATTGCTGAAGCTTTTACCCAGTGGCAGACGGAATGTGATGACCGCTTCAACCAGCTGAAAGCCAATGAGGAAGAACTGAACCGTATCTTCATCGACATTTACGGCTTACAGGATGAGCTGACACCGGGGGTTGAGGATAAGGATGTCACCGTCCGCACGGCTGACCTTGGCAGAGATATTCGCTCTTTCATTTCCTATGCGGTTGGCTGTATGTTTGGTCGTTATTCTCTGGATGTGGATGGTCTTGTCTATGCAGGTGGCGAATGGGACAACAGCAAGTACGCTTCTTTTGCTGCTGATAAGGATAACATTATCCCGATTTGCGACGATGAATACTTCGAGGATGATATTGTTGGTTTGTTCGTGGAGTTCGTGAAAACAGTTTATGGTGCAGAAAAACTGGATGAAAACTTGAAATTCATCGCAGATGCGCTGGGCGGAAAAGGTCAGCCGAAAGATGTAATTCGAAATTATTTCCTGAATGATTTTTATAAAGATCATTGCAAGATTTATCAGAAACGCCCGATCTACTGGCTGTTTGACAGTGGCAAAAAGAATGGCTTCAAGGCGCTGATCTATATGCACCGTTATCAGCCAGACACCATTGCCCGTATCCGTACCGATTATGTGCATGAGCAGCAGGCTCGTTACCGTACTGCTATTGCTGATCTGGAACAGCGTATTGCCAACGCTTCCACCGGGGAGCGTGTGAAGCTGAATAAAAAACTGACCGTTTTGCAGGCACAGGATGCAGAAATCCGTACCTACGAGGAAAAGATTCATCATCTTGCCGACCAAATGATCTCTATTGACCTGGATGACGGCGTGAAGAAGAATTATGCAATTTTCCAGGATGTTTTGGCTAAAATAAAGTAAAGGGAGTGATTGCAATCGAACAAATGAAAAAGAAATCTGTTCTTTTGGGGAATGGAATAAATATTCAGTTTGGTGGAAAAGCTTATTCAAATAGATTTATTTTGTCAAGAATCGTATTTAATGCATTATGTGATAAGTACGATAGTTTATTTGAAGGTACATTATCAGGAAAAGAAATTGAAAATATTTTTCGGGGGCTTTTACCTACGGCTAATTCTGTTCTTGATGGAAAATATGATGAAATTAGTATGGATGAAAAGGAAGTAAAAGAAGCAATTTCAGAATTTAAGGAGCAAAATTCGAATCGCAGTAAATTTGAGCATTACTATGATATTCCGTTAGAAGACTGGTTTTTACTGCTTCGGCTAGCTTTCTTAGACAATCCTGACTTGGCAGACATGTGGATATCATCGAAGCAAGGTTTGGAATGGATGATTCTTGATGCTATCTATAATGAAGGACGGATTCAGGAAATTCATCAAAAGATGAAGAAACCAGTCAAACGCTATTTCAAATCTTTTGATTCTATATTTACATTGAATTATGATGATAATATAGAAAAACTTACTAATAAAACTGTTTATCATTTGCACGGAGATTATTCGGTTCTTGCTGATTCTGAAAATCCGGAAACTATTCAAGGATTCTTGAATAATCAGAAAGGACAAATTGTAATTAACTCTGAGTACCCACAATGCTATTGTAACGCATTGCTTAATTTTAGTGGCTGGCATAAGTATAATGTTGCACAGAAAAAGTTGAAGTCGATTCAGATGTTGGAGAAGTTAAAACAGATGCATAAAAATGATATTGTGGAATTTCAAGCAACGAGATTGTGCATGGAAAGCAAGGTAACTGGAACGGCACAGGTCATAGATACATATATTGATCATCCAGAATTAAAAATTGCTACAGATTATCATTTTAGTGAGCTAGAAGAACTGTCTGGTGAATTGCATATTATAGGTCTTTCTCCGCAAAACGATAGTCACATATTTGCATGTATCGAAAAGAGTGCAGTGAATAAAATTATTTTCTACTCATATGGAGAACCGCCTAAAACATTGCCCTTGATAAAACCGTATGAATTTGCAGATATAAAAAAGCTTTGGAAATCTTTGGATGCAGATATGCCGAAATATAATTGTGGTAAAAAGTATCCAAATTCTGAGAAAGCAAAGAAATTTTTTGAGCTTTTTAATGTTTTATCTTTTGATCCTATTACAAAGGATGAGATAATAAAAGAAGCAAACTCAATTCCAGATTTTATAGCGAAACCGCTGTGCCAAGAAGCTATGAAATTAATAGAAAATCTGGAAACACCTAAAAATGAAGATGAACTTTATAAGCAGTTTAGGTATATCAGTAGAATTGCATTGAGAGAAGGAATTTATCCATCGGCTTTCTATCTATTACTAATAGATGAATTTTCAAAATTGAAGTAAAGGAGGGCTTGCGTATGATAGCGGATGAAAAAATCAAAAATTCCAGTGAGCTGGAGTTTGTTGTATTTTGCATTGAAAATGTAGCGGCAAAGCTGGGTGTGGATGCAGAGCGTGTCTATCAGGCATTTACTGAACAGAGTGATATTTTGCACGGTTACATCGTGCCGGAATATGAAGTGCTGCATACCCAGAGCCGGGAATATATCGTTGATGACCTCCTTGATGTGATGAAAGAAAGGGGTGTGGAAGTATGATTCTTTATCATGGTTCTTTTTTAGAGATTGCAAAGCCGGATTTGGTTCATTCCCGCTCCAATGTGGATTTCGGGCGTGGCTTTTATGTCACGCCGCTGTATGAACAGGCGGTGAAGTGGTGCGGCAAATTCAAACGCCGTGGGAAAGATGGCATTATCTCTCGGTATGAATACGATGAAAGCCGGGAATCTGAACTGAAAACGCTGAAATTTGATTCTTATTCCGAAGAATGGCTGGATTTCATTCTGAACTGCCGCAGTAGAAAAGATTCGACAGATTACGACCTTGTTGTAGGTGGTGTTGCCAATGATAAAGTGTTCAATACCGTGGAGCTGTTCTTTGACGGACTGATTGATAAAACGGAAGCCATCAACCGCCTGCGTTATGAAAAGCCGAACCTGCAAATATGTTTCCGCACAGAGAAATCACTGTCTCTGTTGCATTTTGAAGGGAGCGAAACACTATGACAGCAAATCCGATTTTGCTTCAGAAAAAATATAGCCGTGTTATCGAATGTTTTGCTAAACAGCAGGGACTTTCACTGGATGCAGCATTGGATTTCTTTTATCATTCCCAGGTCTATCAGCTGATCCGTGAGGGTGTTTCTGATATGCACTGCATGAGCGATGCGTATTTGGCAGAGGAATTGAAACAGGAATATGAGGAGAAAGTGCCTGAAAAAGCGGTAGTAAAGGAGAGAATAAAGTGAGACATAATATTTTTGATTCAATACCATCCGATATAGTTTCCGGTAAAGATAATGTATTTGCAAATTTTTTGCAAACGGCTGGACTTTATGAGTCCATGAAAATAGATGAAGATAATATTGAAGAGTTAATTCTTTTACTTGATGGAAAAGTCCGAATAAGTGCTTATTGTAAAGAATGTAAAGAAGAGCGTGTTTTTACAATGAAGCCTTATATATATTTTCGAGATAATGATAATGAATGCTATTCAAAAAAACTTTCAGAGGAAGTTTGGAGAATTCAGCAGTTGCGTATTCTTGAAAATACACCACAGGTTGGAGGGTACGTAAAGGAACAAAATACGGTATGGAAGTGGAAAGAATCGCAAACTGAAGAAGTGTCAAGAATTTTGGTATTTCAATTTGTTTGCAGCATGAATGAGGAACATCATCTTGATTATATTGTCCTGACAACAGATAATTCTATGATGAAAATTGGGCAGTATCCATCTGTTGCAGATATGACGTTTCCGGAATTGGATGCTTATAAACATGTGATTTCTAAGGAGGACCGTAAGGAACTTGGAACTGCAATAGGACTTTTTGCAAGTGGTGTTGGTGCTGGATCATATGTTTATCTGAGACGAATTCTTGAAAGACTTGTTTATCAAGCAAAAGAAACTGCGGCTAATGTGATTGATAACGAGATGTTTGAACGGGCGAGAGTAGCTGAAAAAATTAAGATGTTGGAAGGATATCTTCCAGATATACTGGTCAAAAATGCAACTATTTACGGAATCTTGAGCAAAGGTATTCATGAGTTAAGCGAAGAAGAATGCCGAAAGTATTTTCCTGTTGTGAAAGGATGCATTTATCAGATACTCGGTATGTGGGAAAGTGAGAGAAGAAAAAAGGCTGATGAAGATGCTTTAAGCAAAGCACTGAGCTCAATTTCTTCATCAATCAAGTAAAAATATGGTGGTTAGGACTGTTAAGGAGAGCGAGGTGTTACGATGACCATAGAAGAAATTCTTGCAGGGGAATCAAAAAATGTAGAGTTTAAAGAGAACCTGCCGGAGAAAAGCATCAAATATATGAAATCTGTGGTTGCCTTTGCAAATGGAACCGGAGGAAAAATTATTTTCGGAATTGCCGATAAAACCAGAGAGGTTGTTGGCTTTGACAAGGAAGATGTGTTCAAGAAAATGGATGCCATTGCAAATGCTGTATCAGACAGCTGTGAACCGGCAATTATCCCAGACATCACTTTACAGACGGTTGATGGTAAGACTGTCATTGTGGTAGAGGTTTCTGAGGGCAGACAGCGTCCGTATTATATCAAAGCCCTTGGCAGAGATGGCGGTGTATATGTCCGTGTTGCCGGAACAACCCGCCTTGCCGATGAGTATATGGTAAAGGAGTTGCTGTTCGAGGGCAGTAACCGCTACTACGATCAGGTTTTGTGTACAGGACTGAATATCACGGATGAAGATATTGATGCTCTTTGCAAAGCAATGAAGGAACAGGCAGTCAGGAATGCCCATAATGAGGAACAGAAAGCATCTATCAAAGATGTCGGCAGGCAACAGCTGCGTTCCTGGGGTGTTTTGATTGAGCGTGATGGAAAAGATTATCCGTCCAATGCCTTTGCTATTTTGACAGGCAACGGAGGACTTCACGTTGCAACGCAATGTGGTGTGTTCAAAGGTACAACGAAAGCGGTATTTGTTGATCGTAGAGAATATACCGGTCCGCTTTGGGAGCAGATAGATGAAGCATTTCAGTTTGTTCTGAGAAATATTCATTTGGGTGCTACCATTGTGGGAATTTATCGACAGGATGTTTATGAGATTCCACCGGATGCTATTCGTGAGTTGATTATTAATGCCATGGTACATCGTAGTTATCTGGATCATGGTACAATACAGGTTGCGGTATATGACAACCGATTGGAAATCACTTCTCCAGGAAAGCTGCCAATGGGACAAACGATGGAGCGTATGAAAGAAGGCTATTCCAAAATCAGAAATGAAGCCCTTGCCCATGCGTTTGCCTATATGAACCTGATTGAGCATTGGGGAAGCGGCATTCCGAGAATTATTGATAAAGTAAAAGCTGCCGGATTGCGGGAGCCGGAGTTTATTGGTGGCGAAGTTGATTTGCGTATTAATATTTATCGAGGTCAGGTTGCTACCAATAACGCCATGATTAACGCCAATGGCACTAAAAATGGCGCTAATGGCGTTAAATGTGGCGCTGATGATGGCACTAATAGCGCTGAAGTGCCGCTTAATAAGGAACAGACGCAGATAGAAAAATTGTTGCAGATTATAGAGAAGAATCCGTCTGCAACACAGGCATATTATGCGGAAAAAATGGGTATATCGAAAAGAACGGTTTCTCGAATGTTCGCTTCTTTACAGGAAAAAGGTAGATTGGTACAGGGCGGAACAAAACGAAAAGCAAATTGGAAAATTATAAGGTAGGAGGACAGCATGGATACAGATAAAATAATACAAGATTTAAATCGCAGATTTGCTGCACCTCTGGCTGATTTTTATCAGCGTCGTATCATTTTCTGGTACGATGAAGATAAGGAATTTGAGGATAAACTGGAAGAAGTGGTTTTGGAAAATGCAAAGGTGATTGCGCTGACTGGAAATAATTCGTTTTCTTTAAAAAAACTGCTTTCAGTAGATGATTTGACCACAAATTATCTGGTTTACAGTCCGTGTGTTTATAATCGCCCGGATGATAACTGGCTTCTGGACGTGGAGCTTTACAGCGAAGAGTTTCGGGCAGATCTGATTTCTATCTGGATGGATGAGATGGGACTTATATCAAATCCGGCAATGAGGAAACAGGTTAAAAATTATCGTGCTTACTTCAATGCGAAAGACCGTCGTTTGAAAGTTAGTACACAGAATAAAGTTCCGGAAACACCGGCACAGTTACACATGGCTGTTATGGCGGCAATCTGTGGATTGAAAGATGCACAGCCTAATATGATTCTCCGTAGTGTGTTCCAGGCGGGACTTGATTTGAATAATAATACGGTTTATCAGGATTTTGTAAAATATCATGCAGACGCAGCATTTTGGGCGATGGTTCGTCAGGGATGCGGATTTGTGGAGGAAGAACCAGACCTTGGGCGGTTAGCAATTCATCTGCTTTTAACTGCAACGACCCGCACCATGCGGCAGGAATATCTTGCCGGACTGGACGGCTTTATTTCCATGCCACATCAGGCATATTGCTATGATTTTATTTCTGAATGGCTTCATAGTGATAACATTCCGCAATTATATGATGTGGCACGTTATGTTGAGGATGAAGCTCGTCTATATCAGCGTTTTGAAAAGCTGACAGTAGAAGATTTGGTAGGAACAGAGTGCTTTCCATGTATTAATGAAGTGATTCTGACAAAGCTAATGACAGAGATCAGTGACCATATCATTGATGTGGATACCATTACGAATACCGTTGAAAAACGGAGAACTTGTGTATGGTATGAGCCATTTGAGAATTTTTATGACGGTATCTTACAAGTGGCGAATATGCAAAGTTTCTTTAAGGAACATTCTGCCGGATTCCATACCGCAGAAGCGAAAAGTATCTGGAAAGAATATACAGAGAGTTACTATCAGATGGACACTTATTACCGTTTGTTCCATCTTAGTTTTCAAAAGAGTTTGGAGACTTCCAATATTCTGCTGGATGATCTATTTAAGCACGTTGTCGATAAAGTGGAAGGACTCTATAATCATTGGTTCTTAGGTGAGTTGGGCAACAACTGGTCAGATGTATGTGCGGATGAACTGGCGACTTACGGTAAAGTTCTGGAAGTACCGCAACAGGAGGAGTTTTATCGTTCCCGTATCCAAACCTCGGATACGAAAGTGTTTGTAATTATCTCAGATGCCATGCGTTATGAAGTGGCAGCTACGATGGCAGATCAGCTTCAGCGAGAAACGCAAAGTAAGGTTTCTATCAGCAGTATGCAGAGTATCTTTCCTTCTACTACAAAGTTTGGTATGGCAGCTTTGTTGCCGCACAAAGAACTGACAGTAGAGGTTCGGAACGATATTTTGACGGTTTTGGCAGATGGACGGTCTACGGCAAGTACTTATAGGGATAAGGTTCTGAAAACAGAAGATTCGGCAAGCGTGGCTTTAAAGTATAATGACATCATTGCTATGAAACGAGCGGAAAGAAGTGCGTTGGTAAAAGGTATGGATGTGGTCTATATTTACCACGATACCATAGATGAAGCCAGCCACACTTCGGATACTGCTGTTTTTACTGCGTGTGACAAGGCGATTTCAGAATTAAAGAACCTCGTGCGTATCATTGTAAATGAATTTGGCGGAACAAATATTTTAATTACGGCAGACCATGGATTCCTTTATACATACAGTCCTTTGAAGGAAGAGGACAAAGTAGATAAAAGAGGTTTTTTTGATGTGGATGTGACAAACTCTGACATTACAAAAAAAGAAAGCATCAAGCGGTGTGTAGAATATGGCAGAAGATATGCAATTATGCAGAAAGGTGTGCAACCAGATTACTTGATGCCTGTAAAATTCCTGGGAGGAAATACAGAATTTGATGGATTTGCACCGAGAGAAAGTATTCGTATCAAAATGAATGGTGGCGGAATGAATTTTGTGCATGGTGGTATCAGTTTGCAGGAAATGGTTGTTCCGGTGATTGAGTATCATTATCTCCGCAATGATTCTATGGAATATAGGCGAAATAAGCAGAAATATGATACCAAGCCGGTAACGGTTAATTTACTGTCCGCAAACCGTAAAATCAGCAATATGATTTTTTCATTGAACTTCTATCAAAAAGATGCGGTCAGTACAAACCGTGAAGCTGCAACCTATCAGGTTTACTTTACAGATGAGGACGGCAAGCAGATTAGTGATATTCAGAAGATTATTGCAGATAAGACCAGCGATAATGGCGCAGAAAGAACTTTCCGTTGTCAGTTTAATTTGAAATCTCTGAAATACAGCAATACAGCTACTTATTATCTGGTAATTGCAGATGAACAGGGATTACAGATGCCACAGAGGGAGCCATTCCAGATTGACATCGCCTTTGCGGTGGACGAGTTTGATTTTTTTAGTTAATGCCGCAGGAGGAGAGAAAGATGGAGCAATTTGCAGAGGGTGAAAGTACCCGTGAAGAAATAAAGAACAAGCTCCGTCAGAACTTTGACGGTAAGATTGTTCGGAAAGACCTGACAAAGAAAATTAAAGAAGGGGCTAATGTCCCGGTGTATGTTCTTGAGTTTTTGTTGGGACAGTATTGCAGTTCAGATGATGAGACTGTTATAGAGAAAGGCGTACAGAATGTGAAGCGTATTCTCGCTGACAATTTTGTACGCCCGGATGAATCACAGAAAATTCTGTCTCAGCTGCGTAAAAAAGGTAGTCACACGATCATTGATATGGTGACTGTTCGACTGGATATGAAAAAGGATTGCTTTTTTGCAGAGTTTTCTAATTTGGGCGTTGGTAATGTACCGATTGCCGATGAATATCCAGAAAAATTTGATCGCCTGCTCTGCGGCGGTATCTGGTGTATTGTTCAGCTGGATTATGAGGTTGAAGGCGACAATAACTTTGGTATTGAGGACATTGATGGAAATCCGCTTCGTTCCAAACAGAAAAAGCAGAAAGATATTTCACCAATCAGCATCCGTAAGCTGACACCGATCCAGATGCCGCACATTGATATTGATGAACTGAAGCAGGGACGAAAAGCTTTTACGAAAGATGAATGGTTGGATATCCTTCTTCGTTCTATCGGAATGGAACCGGATGAATTTACATATCGTGAGAAATGGCTGCTTCTGACCCGTATGATACCATTAGTTGAAAACAACTTTAATCTTTGTGAGTTAGGACCGAGGAGTACCGGTAAATCTCATCTTTACAAAGAAATTTCACCGAACAGTATTTTGATTTCCGGTGGACAGACGACGGTTGCAAACCTGTTTTACAATATGGGACGCAAAACGGTCGGACTGGTCGGCTTATGGGATTGTGTAGCTTTTGATGAAGTGGCAGGTATCAAGTTTAAAGATAAAGATGGCATTCAGATTATGAAGGATTATATGGCATCCGGATCTTTTGCCCGTGGCAAAGAAGAAAAAGCTGCTACTGCGTCCATGGTATTTGTGGGAAATATCAATCAGAGTGTGGAGGTGCTGTTGAAAACCTCCAGTCTGTTTGCACCTTTCCCGCAGGAAATGGGAACAGATACTGCATTTCTTGATCGTATGCATTGTTATCTTCCAGGATGGGAGATACCGAAGTTCAGACCGGAGCATTTTACCGATGATTACGGTTTTATCAGTGACTATTTGGCAGAGTTCATCCGAGAACTTCGCAAGGAGCAGTATGGAGATGCACTTGATAACTACTTCCGCTTGGGGAGAAATCTGAATCAGCGTGATACAATTGCGGTTCGTCGTATGATAGACGGTTATCTGAAGTTGATGTACCCAAATGGTGAGTTTACCAAAGAAGAACTGGAAGAAATTATTCAGATTGCATTGGAAATGCGTCGCCGTGTCAAGGAGCAATTGAAGAAGCTGGGCGGTATGGAATTTTATGATGTAAACTTCTCTTATATAGATTTAGAAGACATGTCAGAACATTATGTTTCCGTACCAGAACAGGGTGGCGGTAAGCTGATACCGGATGGAATGTGTAATCCGGGACAGGTTTATACCGTATCCAGAGGAAAAAGTGGCATGATTGGTGTATTCCGTTTGGAAAGTCAGATGCTTCCGGGCAATGGCAAAATTGAACGAACTGGCTTAGGCAGTGATTCTAAATGCAAGGAAGCGGTGAACACGGCATTTAATTATCTGAAAGCCAACGGCAATCGGATCAGTGGCGCTATCAGCACTTCAACCAAAGACTATATCATCAACTATCAGGATTTACAGGGAATTGGTATGACAGACAAATTGGCACTTCCAACATTGATTGCACTTTGTTCGATTGCCCTTGGAAAGTCTGTTGTCAGCAACTTGGCGGTGTTGGGAGATATAACAATTAGTGGCACAATGATAAAGGTGGATGAACTTGCCAATACACTTCAAATCTGCCTGGATAGCGGCGCAAAGAAGGTGCTGATTCCGAGTACATCGTTTGTTGATTTCGCAAGTGTTCCTGCTGATCTGATGAGTGCATTTCAGTTGATTCCGTATCAGAGTGCTGAGGATGCGGTGTTTAAGGCGTTGGGGGTAGAGTAATATAAGGAGGGATAAAATGTTTGAATCAGGGCTTGAATTTTTAAGGGCAGATTTTCATCTGCATACACAAAAAGATAAAGAATTTTCATATAGTGGTGAACCAAATGAGTTTGTGAAATCATATATTTCGGCATTGAAACAAGCAAATATTTCTGTTGGAGTTATTACCAATCATAATAAATTTGACAAAGATGAATATAAAGCCTTAAAAAGGGCAGCAAGTAAAGAAAAAATATTTATATTACCTGGTGTGGAATTGACTGTTAAAGAGGGAGCTAATGGTATACATACTCTTATAGTTTTTAATCCTGATGAATGGTTAGAAAATGGTAATAATCACATTCAAACATTTTTAACAGCCGCATTTGCAACAATATCTAATCCTGAAAATAGAAATACAAAATGTTGTTATGATTTAAAAAGCACATTGGAAAAACTGGAAGAGTATGGAAAAGATTATTTTGTAATATTTGCCCATGTTGATCAAGGCAGTGGTTTGTTTAACGAATGTGGAGGCGGTCTTTTAGAATCGCTCTCAGGGCTTGCTCCGTTTAGAAAACGAGTTTTAGGAATACAAAAATCGAGGACAAGGGATAATATAAATAAATTTAATCGTTGTTTTGGATATATTCCAGCTCTTATAGAAGGATCGGATCCTAAATCATTGAAAGATATTGGAAAAGGCGATAAACAAACATATTTAAAAATCGGAGAATATTCATATGCGGCGATTAAATTTGCATTACAGGACTATAAAAGTAGAGTTGCTGAATCATTACCGGAAAGAAGACATGGGTATATTGAATCTATAAGTTTTCAAGGCGGAAAATTTGATGGACAGACCATTAGATTTTCATCAGAGCTTAATTCGTTAATTGGAATTCGCGGAAGTGGAAAGTCGTCTGTGCTTGAAGCAATTCGTTATATATTTGATTTGCCGTTGCAAACAGATAAAGAATATAAAGAATCACTGATAAAAAATATTTTTGGCTCAGGAGGAAAAGCAACATTATCTGTTGTTGATAAACATGGCAAACATTATATTGTTAGTCGTATATACGGAGAACAGAGTAATGTTATAGATGAAAATGGGCTTGACTTAAATATACAACCGTCAAGCTTGTTTGATGGAATTCAATATTTTGGGCAAAAAGATCTATCAAGTAGTGCTGATCATGAAATTGGTCTTCTTGAAAAATTGGTTGGTGGAAAAATAGGAAAAAGTGCAGAAATAACATCTTGTGTGAAGGAGTTGACAACAGCGGTTTCTCAATTATTAGATGCGAATAAAATTCCAGAGCAGATTGAGAAATGCAAAATTAAAAAATCTGAAGTTGAGCATAAAATGTCTATTTACAAGGAAAAAGGCGTTGCAGAAAAATTAAAAAAACAAACTGGATACACAACAGATAAAGCAAAGTTAGATTCTGTAAAAGGACGAATTGATTCGGCAGTACGAGAATTAAAAAAGTGTTATGGTAATAATAAAGATGTGACTTTAGGCCTGCAGGGCGTGGAAAGTATTTATAATTCTGATATTATAAAGAAGGCAAGTGATATTTTAAGTGCAATTGGAAATGAAATTTTAAAAATTGGAGAGGCCGTCACGCAGATAGAAAGTACTTCGTTAGAATTTGCAGATGTAGTGGAAATGTTATCGAAAAAAATAGATGGATTATCTGATGAATTTGCTGAAATAAAAAGAGAAATCAAAGATGATACGTTAGATATTGATGGATTTGTCAAAATGACAGAAGAGCTGGAAAAATGTAAAGAGAATTTAAAGCAACTAGATGAACGAGCTAAATCCAAAAAACAAATAGAAAGTGCATTCAAGAAAGCAATGCGCGAAAGAAATGATATATTATTAGAACAATTCAATGCATATAAACTTGAAATTCAGAAAATTAATGAATCACAAAATGAATTAAAAATCACTATTGATTTTAAAGGTGACAGAGATAATTTTAAATCACAGATGAAGACTGATTTTAGGGGGTCAGGTATTTCTGAAATAAAATATCAATCCTTATGTGACACGTTTAGAGATTATGTGGAGCTTATAGAAGACTGGATATTATGTGATGGTATGAAAATCAAGGAAATTATTTCATCCTCAGAATATACAAAGCTTGATAAAAAATTGCAAGATCAGTATGCGGATCTTCTGAAGAATCAGGTTTCCAATAATGTTGAAATATATTATCATGACAAATTATTACGACACCATTCAATAGGGCAGCGTGCGTCAGCTCTTATATTGTTTATACTCATGCAGTCTGATAATGATATTATTCTTATAGATCAGCCAGAAGATGATTTGGATAATAAAATTATTTACGATGAAGTAATTACAGCAATTGCGAAAAAGAAACAAGAGATACAATTTATTTTTGCTACGCATAATGCTAACATTCCAGTGCTGGGTGATGCTGAAAGAATTTTTGTCGTTGAATATCAAGATACAACGATTGACATATCACAAGGGAATATTGATCTGAAATCTACTCATAAGCAAATTGTAGATATTATGGAAGGTGGAGAGGAAGCATTTGATAAAAGGCAATTAATTTATACTTCATGGAAATAGGTTGCATAGATGATCAGATTAAAAAATCAAGTACAAACAAATAAGTATATTCCATATTGGGTATAATTTAAGTTTCGCTAAGTTTCACTTATGTAGGTGTCTGAGGGAAATTCAATAGTTAAAACATGAAAAAAAGCACTGAAAACCGTTGGATTATTGGTTTTACAGTGCTTTTTCTTTTGCCAAAGAGGAAAAATGCAGAGAATTTAAGTTTTGTTAAGTTTCACTGAGTTCCGATTTTACAGAGCGCCATTGTTTCTTTGGCTCATATTTTCCACATCCATCACAGGTCTGTGGCCAGTTGATTTTCCATTCAAAATATTCATCTCTGGTAATTTCACCGGATTTCAGTTCATCCATCCGAACCACCCATTCTTTCAGAAAATCATTCAGAACCCCATAATCAAACCACATACAGACAGGAGCATGAGCAGGCCAGCTATCATTGTCATGGTAGTAAACGGAAGTGTCAGCTACTTCATTGCATTTTTCACCGGGAAATTTCCGAGGGAGAAACAGATGCAGGGCAGATGGATTAAATTCATCCAGCCAGAAAAGCAGTTCCATCATTTCGGAAGCGTCACGTCCAGTGGTATCATAGAGGGTATAAGGATTAACATCAAGAGCCTGTGCCATTTTATCGACCAGATCTTTTTGGGGGAACACGAACGCCTTTTTCATATTGTACAATTCTATGTTGATCGGTCAGTCCGATCTTCTCTGACAGTTCTTTTTGTGTTATTTTCCGGAATGTCCGGATTTTTTTAGCTTCAGATTAAAATTCATAAAGTCAACTCTGCATTAGTCCTGATAAACATCCATTGAACATAGTAAAATTAAGGAATGAACAACTATTAGCCATGTGAAGCTGTGATATACGTCATGCACAGCTCGGAAATTGCATGCTCGTAGCGTTCACACAATCTTCATAAATAATTAGCACTCACCTATTGACAGTGCTAACAATCCATGCTATATTAAAAACCGTAATAAGAAACTACCTATACAAAACGCAGCCCCTGCGAGTTACTTTTTTAAAGAGCCGCGGCAGCTGCGTTTTATATATAAAAATAGGTGAGTGAAATTATTTTCATTCACCCAAGCTGAAGGAGGAGAGCCTATGAACATCAGCAAATTTACGCAGAAATCCGTACAGGCTGTTCAGGATCTGGAGAAGGTTGCTTACGAATACGGCAATCAGGAAATCGAACAGGAGCATCTGTTATATACCCTCCTGACACAGGAAGACAGCCTGATTCTCAAACTGATTGAGAAAATGGAAATAAATAAAGATTATTTTATTGATACTGTAAAGAAAGCTCTGGATGCCAAGGTAAAGGTATCCGGCGGAGAACTCAGATTCGGACAGTATCTGAATAAGGCTTTGGTAAATGCAGAAGATGAAGCTAAGGCAATGGGAGATGAATACGTATCCGTAGAGCATCTTTTCCTGTCCCTGCTGAAATATCCAAGCCCCAGCATGAAGAAAATCTGGAGCGAATTTGGCATTACCAAAGAACGCTTCCTGCAGGCACTTTCCACAGTACGTGGAAACCAGCGTGTAGTAAGCGACAATCCGGAAGCCACTTATGATACTTTAAATAAATATGGCGAAGATCTTGTGGAAAAGGCAAGAAGCCAGAAGCTGGATCCGGTCATTGGACGTGACTGTGAGATTCGGAATGTGATCCGTATTCTTTCCCGTAAGACCAAGAACAATCCGGTTCTCATCGGTGAACCTGGTGTTGGTAAAACAGCCGCTGTAGAAGGTCTTGCACAGCGAATTGTAGCCGGAGATGTACCGGAAGCACTGAAGGATAAGAAAATTTTTGCCCTGGATATGGGTGCACTGGTAGCAGGTGCCAAATATCGTGGTGAATTTGAGGAACGTCTGAAAGCAGTTCTGGAAGAGGTGAAAAAGAGCGAAGGTCAGATCATCCTGTTTATTGATGAGCTTCATCTGATCGTAGGTGCAGGTAAGACGGATGGCGCAATGGATGCCAGCAACATGCTGAAACCAATGCTTGCCCGTGGTGAGCTTCACTGCATCGGTGCTACCACACTGGATGAGTATCGTCAGTATATTGAGAAAGACGCTGCCCTGGAACGTCGTTTCCAGCCGGTTATGGTGGATGAGCCAACTGTGGAAGATACCATTTCTATCCTTCGTGGCCTGAGAGAACGTTACGAAGTATTCCATGGTGTTAAAATCACAGACAGCGCACTTGTTGCAGCTGCAACACTTTCACATCGTTATATTACAGACCGTTTTCTTCCGGATAAGGCAATTGACCTGGTGGATGAGGCCTGTGCCCTGATCAAAACAGAGCTGGATTCCATGCCAACTGAGCTGGATGAGCAGCGCCGTAAGATCGATCAGATGAAAATGGAAGAGCTGTCTCTGAAGAAGGAAACCGATAATTTAAGCAAAGAGCGTCTGGAAGAACTTCAGAAGGAACTTGCGGAAATGCAGGATTCCTTCAATACCCAGAAGGCTCAGTGGGAGAACGAGAAACATTCTGTAGAGAAGCTTCAGAAGCTTCGTGAACAGATTGAGGATATGAACAAACAGATCCAGATCGCAAGACAGAACTATGATCTGGAGAAAGCTTCCGAACTGCAGTATGGCGAGCTGCCGAAATTACAGCAGCAGCTGGAAATCGAAGAGCGCAGTACAAAAGAGAGTGACAGAAGCCTTGTCCACGAAGTAGTAACAGACGATGAAATCGCAAGGATCATTTCCCGTTGGACCGGCATTCCGGTAGCAAGGCTGACAGAGGGAGAGCGTGCCAAACTGCTTCATCTGGAAGATGAGCTCCACAAACGTGTTATCGGTCAGGAGGAAGGTGTGCGCCGTGTAACCGATGCCATCCTTCGTTCCAAAGCAGGAATCAAAGATCCGACCAAACCAATCGGTTCTTTCCTGTTCCTTGGACCTACCGGTGTTGGTAAAACAGAGCTTGCCAAAACCCTTGCACAGACTCTTTTCGATGATGAGCAGAATATGGTTCGTATCGACATGAGCGAGTACATGGAGAAATACTCTGTATCCAGACTGATCGGAGCTCCTCCGGGATATGTTGGATACGAGGAAGGCGGACAGCTTACAGAGGCTGTTCGTCGGAAACCGTACAGCGTTGTACTTTTCGATGAGATTGAGAAGGCACATCCAGATGTATTCAATGTACTTCTGCAGGTACTGGATGATGGTCGTATTACCGATTCCCAGGGACGTACTGTAGACTTCAAGAATACAATTCTGATCATGACCTCCAATATCGGATCTCCTTATCTGCTGGATGGTATTGATGAAAATGGAGAAATCAAGGAAGAAGCCCAGAAAGAGGTTATGGATGATCTGCGCGGACATTTCCGTCCGGAATTCCTGAACCGTCTGGATGAGATCATTCTGTTTAAGCCGTTGACAAAAGATAATATTGGTAGTATCGTTGATCTGATGGTAAAAGAGCTGAATGACCGTCTTGCCGACCAGGAGCTTTCTCTGGAGCTGACAGATGCAGCCAAGAAGGATGTCATTGACAATGGTTACGATCCTGTCTACGGTGCAAGACCTCTGAAGCGTTATCTTCAGAAATATGTAGAGACACTGACTGCCAGAAAAATCCTTTCCGGCGAAGTCCATACCGGCGATACATTGGTACTGGATGTGGAGAATGGAGAGTATGTGGTTAAAGTGAAGTAAAAGAAAAGAAAAGGAGTCCAAGTCTTATGATACCAAAAGATCCTATGATTTTGCTTAGTTATGTAAATACCCAGCTTCGGGATTATTACGATTCTCTGGAAGCCCTGTGTACCTGCCGCGGACTGAACAGGGAATCCCTGTTGGATAAGATGGATTCCATCGACTACCACTACGACGAAGAGACCAACCAGTTTATTTGAAATCACAATATTCAATAATTTAATACCGCTTGTCAAAGCTGTGAAAACCGCTTGGCAGGCGGTATTTTTTTGTAACAGGAAATTCCTGTTACGCATTACATAAAAAGCCTGCCGGGCAGGATTGCACTGCGGCGGAAGGGGAGTTGTAGCTCCAGGCGACCCGCCGCAAATGGAGAATCCTGCAAGCAGGATTCTTTTTATCATGAAAACTCCGGACAACAGATAATATGGTCTTATACATAATTGTTAGCCGACAAAATAAATACATATTTTAAATTCAATAAAATTAAGATATTAATCTAAAAAAAATATAAACTGCACAAAAAACACTTGCGTTTCTTGTGAAAAAGTGTAAACTATAAAATTAGTCGGCTAACTAATATGAGAAAGCTGAACAGGAACCTGAAACTGTGATACACACTCTAAAGCCTGTATCCCAGTTTCAGACAGCAAGTGAGGTGAGAATTTGGAAAACGACAATGAGAAAAGCATTCAACGTCTGATTATGGAAATCAGCCGCATGTATGTGGAAAAATGCTTTGGTAAATTAAAAGGTCTGGGAATCCATCCAAGACAAATGCCTATTCTGGCTGTTCTGTGGAAAGAAGACGGATGCAGCCAGAAAGAACTGGCCAGCCAGTTAGGCGTGAAGCCGCCTACTGTTACCGTAAGTATCCAACGCCTGGAAAAAATCGGTATTATAGTTCGAAAACAGGATGAAAAAGATCAACGCATAAGCCGGATTTATCTTACAGAAGAAGGAAAAGCAATAATTAATGAAGGTATGCAAATGGTAAAGGAAGGAGAAAAACAGGTTCTGACAGGATTTTCCGAAAGTGAGTTATGTCTGATGAAACGATTCTGCATACAGATCAAGGAAAATATTGCGGCAATGCCAGCACCAGAGTTTTCACCGGAAGAAATGTGCATGGGACATTTTTGCCATAATAAAAAGTAGCACAGGAAACTGAAAAACAAAGCAAAAGGCAGAAAAGCCCGGATGCTTTGAAAAATGTAGAAAGGACAACCCAAGCATGATTAAATTAATGAAGTATCTGAAAAAATCAGCAGGCTACATCGTTCTGATCATTGGACTGCTGTTTTTGCAGGCATACTGTGATCTGTCCTTGCCGGATTATACCTCCAAGGTAATTAACATAGGTATCCAGCAGGGGGGAATACCAGATGGTGTTCCGGAAAAAATGCGTCAGAGCACAATGGAAAATCTGCGGATTTTTATGGACGAAGACACACAGAAAGAAGTTCAGGACTCTTATGTCCTGGATGGAGACACATATGAACTGAAAGATGGCATTACAGGGGATAAACGTGAGGAATTAAACAATCTTCTGTGCAAACCTCTGATGATGTACACCTCTTTTACCTCTGGCAGTGAAGAGAGCCGGAAAATGCTTTCCCAGATGCAGGTACCGGAAGGAACGGACCCAATGCAGGTTCTGTCAGCAATGCCGGAGGATGCGAAAAAACAGATGCTGGAGGCTGCAGATGAGAAGCTTTCCGACATGCCGGAATCCATTCTTACACAGGCCGCTGTCAGTGGTGTAAAAACAGAATACGAAGCTATGGGCGAGGATTCGGACGCAATTCAGATGAATTACATCCGGACATCCGGAATCCAGATGGTTCTGATGGCGCTGGTGATCATGCTGACCGCTGTAAGTGTTACCTTCCTTTCAGCAAGAGTGGCAGCAGCCCTTGGACATGATCTGCGAGATAATGTATACCGCAAGGTTATTCATTTCTCCAGTAACGAATATCATAAATTTTCCACTGCATCCCTGATCACGCGAAGTACCAACGATGTGCAGCAGGTACAGCAGGTTATGACCATGATGTTCAGAATCGTTCTGTATGCGCCCATCCTTGGCATCGGAGGCGTGATCAAGGTTCTCCAGACCGATTCCTCCATGACCTGGATCCTTGGAGCCGCAGTAGCTATTATTTTGATTGTTATTTTTGTACTGTTCCAGATTGCAATGCCGAAATTCACCAGGCTGCAGACTCTCATTGACCGTCTGAACCTGGTAACCAGGGAAATCCTTACCGGAATCCCGGTTATCCGCGCATTCAGCCGTGAGAAGCATGAGGAAGAGCGTTTTGAAAAAGCAAATATGGATCTGACAAAGACAAACCTGTTTGTAAACCGCTGTATGACATTTATGATGCCGATCATGATGCTGATCATGAACGGTGTATCTGTAGCGATTATCTATTTCGGTGCACATGGCGTTGACAATGGAACTATGCAGGTAGGAAATATGATGGCATTTATCCAGTACGCTATGCAGATTATTATGTCCTTCCTGATGATCACAGCAATCTCCATTATGCTCCCAAGGGCAAACGTGGCAGCCGGCCGAATCTGTGAGGTTCTGGAAATGGAGCCATCTGTAAATGATCCGGAGGAACCGGTAATGCCAGATAAGCAGGAAAAAGGAACGGTCGAATTTGACCATGTAAGCTTCGCTTATCCGGAAGCAGGGGAAAATGTCATCAACGATATTACCTTTAAGGCAGAAAAAGGCCAGACTGTTGCTATCATTGGAAGTACCGGAAGCGGCAAGAGTACACTGGTCAACCTGATCCCCAGATTTTATGATGCAACGAAGGGCTGTGTAAAAGTAGATGGTGTGGATGTACGAAATATGACACAGCATGAGCTTCGTGACCGTCTGGGCTATGTACCTCAGAAGGGAGTCCTGTTCTCTGGAACCATCGACTCCAACATTCGTTACGGTAAGCCGGATATGCCAGAGGAAGATGTAAAACTGGCAGCTCAGATCGCACAGTCTGATGACTTTATTGAAGCGAAACCGGAAGGCTACAAAGCACCTATTTCCCAGGGAGGAAATAATGTATCCGGTGGCCAGAAGCAGCGTCTTTCCATTGCAAGAGCGATTGCCAAAAAGCCGGAGATCCTGATTTTTGACGACAGCTTTTCCGCACTTGATTTCAAGACTGACAGCAAGCTTCGCAAGGCCCTGAAGGAAAAGACAAAGGATATTACCACTATTATCGTAGCACAGCGAATCAGCACCATCCTGAATGCAGATCAGATCATCGTGCTGGATGACGGAAATATGGCAGGCATCGGCACCCACAAGGAACTGATGAAGAACTGCGAGGTTTACCGCCAGATCGCCATGTCACAGCTTTCAGAGGAGGAATTAGCATGAGTGAAAACAAAGCCAGAGGCCCTGTGATGGGTGGTCATCGGAGCCGTGCAATGAACTCCGGGGAAAAGGCAAAAGACTTTAAAGGAGCAATGAAACGACTTTTGAAATACATGGAACGCTACAAAATCCGTTTCGTTCTCATGTTTCTGTTTGCAATTGCAGGAACCATTTTTAACATTGTAGGACCAAAGATCCTTGGAAAGGCAACAACAGAGCTTTTTAACGGTCTGGTAGCCAAGGTAAACGGCACCGGAAGCATTGATTTTGAAAAAATTGGCTATATTTTGTTATGGACATTAGGACTGTATCTGGCAAGTGCCTGCTTCTCCTTTATCCAGGGTTATGTGATGACCGGAATTTCCAACGACGTTACCTACAATTTACGTAAAGATATTTCAAAGAAATTCAGCCGCCTCCCAATGAACTATTATGAGAGCCGGACAAACGGCGAAATCCTTTCCCGCGTAACGAACGATGTGGATACCCTTCAGATGAGCCTGAACCAGAGTATTACCCAGCTGATCACATCAGTTACCACCCTGATCGGTGTGTTTGTGATGATGCTGTCCATCAATGTGTGGATGACTCTGGCTGCTCTTCTGATCCTTCCGCTGTCCATGTTTATCATCAATTTCGTTATGAAGCACTCCCAGAAATATTTCCAGGCACAGCAGAAGTATCTGGGGGAGGTAAATGGCCAGATTGAAGAGAACTATGGCGGACACAATGTAGTGAAGGTATTTAATAAAGAAGAAGACGTAGTTGCAGAATTTGAAAAAGACAACCAGAAGCTTTACGAATCAGCCTGGAAATCCCAGTTTTTCTCCGGAATCATGATGCCGGTCATGCAGTTTGTTGGAAATCTTGGATATGTTATGGTAGCCCTTCTTGGAGGATGGTTCACGATCAAAGGTTCTATTGAAGTAGGTGATATTCAGTCCTTCTTCCAGTATATCCGCAACTTTACCCAGCCCATCCAGCAGATTGCACAGGTAACCAACCTGCTTCAGTCCTCAGCTGCCGCTTCCGAGCGTGTGTTTGAGTTTCTGGATGAGGAGGAAGAGGAGACCACCAAAGAGAATGCCGTTTCTATTGACGGGCTCAGCGGAAATGTAGAATTTGATCATGTAAGCTTCGGCTACAATCCGGAAAAGATCATTGTCCATGATTTTTCGGCAAAGGTCAGAGACGGTCAGAAAATTGCAATTGTAGGTCCTACCGGTGCAGGAAAAACCACCATGGTTAAGCTGCTCATGCGCTTCTATGATGTAAACAGTGGTTCTATTAAAGTAGATGGCCATGATGTAAAAGATTTCAACAGAAGCGAGCTTCATGAAATGTTTGGAATGGTGCTTCAGGATACCTGGCTGTTTTCCGGAACCATTATGGAAAACATCCGCTATGGACGGCTGGATGCTACCGATGAGGAAGTGATCGCAGCAGCAAAGGCTGCTCATATCCACAACTTTATCATGCAGCAGCCGGGAGGCTATAACATGGTTCTGGATGAGGAGACCAGCAATGTTTCCCAGGGCCAGAAGCAGCTCCTGACAATTGCAAGAGCCATTCTTGCAGACAATAAGATCCTGATCCTGGATGAGGCTACCTCCTCCGTTGATACCAGAACCGAGGTACAGATCCAGAAAGCTATGGATAACCTGATGAAAGGCAGAACCAGCTTTGTCATCGCTCACAGACTTTCCACCATCAGGGACGCAGATCTGATCCTGGTTATGAAGGATGGTGACATTATCGAGCAGGGCAGCCATGAAGAGCTGCTTGCAAAGAAAGGCTTCTACGCAGATCTTTACAACAGCCAGTTTGATAAGACGCAGACTGCATAAAAGTAAGTGAAACAGATAAAAAAATACAGCAGCTTTTTCGGAAAATATACGGAAAAACTGCTGTTTTTTTTGTCTTCAGAGAGAAAAAATCCAGGGATTTGCTGTCTGTACTTTTACCCTCAGATAATGTATAATGGAGCAAAGTTTCTGCCGGAAAGGAAGGCAGGGACAAAGTCATGACAACGAAAAAACCTCATTTATTGCAGCAGCTCTGGGTGTCTTTTTACAAGACTGGTAGAAAGGGCTGCAGCGCGAATGTTAAAGGAGTATACCCCCAATGACAATTGATAATAAAGACGGAGCAGCTTTTCTTGCATACGTTACAGATAAATTAGAAACCAGGATCGCCCATATCAGCCAGTCCATTCTGGAAGGACAGAAGGATATCGAAGGAATGCATGAGTATTACTGGGAGAACTATACGGAGATGGACCAGTATGGTTACGAAAATTTCGATAACCAGCAGGCACTTCTTCACCAGATCAACGCCAACGAGCAGCAGATCCATTTGCGAAAAAGATTTCGTAAAATGCTGGATTCCCCTTTCTTTGGAAGAGTGGATTTCGTATTTGAAGGGGATGAGGAGCCGGAGATTTTTTATATTGGAATCGGAAATTTTGCAGAAGAGGCAGGGCATACGCCGCTGATCTATGACTGGCGTGCTCCTGTCAGCGGGCTTTTCTACGACTATGATAAAGGTCCGGCGTCTTACCAGGCACCGCTGGGAACCATCTGCGGTGAAATTGCCTCCAAGTGGCAGTACAAGATTCGAAATGGCCGTATGATTTACCAGTTTGAAAGTGATGTGAAGATTGATGACGAGATTCTTATGGCAGAGCTTGGCAGCGGAGGCAGCACTGCGCTGAAAAATATTGTCCGCACCATCCAGAAAGAGCAGAATGCCATCATCCGAAACACCAGGGATAAGATCATGGTAATCCAGGGCGCAGCCGGAAGCGGCAAGACCTCCATTGCCTTGCACAGAATTGCCTATCTTTTGTATCACGACCGCAAGAATCTGAAATCCTCCAATATCCTGATCCTGTCTCCCAACAGCATTTTTTCTGATTATATTTCCCATATACTTCCGGAACTGGGAGAGGAAAATATTAAAGAAATGAGCTTTGATCTTTTTGCCTACAGACAGCTGAAAGATACGGTATCTGACTGCGAAGACCGTTATGACCAGATTGAGCGCAGCCTGAATTTCCCGGATATGCCTTCCTTATATAAGGAAAAACAGTCCAGGGAATTTTTGAATCAGATGGAGGGGTATCTCACCTCCTTAGAAGATGAGCTGATGGATTTTCATGATGTGGAATATAAGAACTTTACGAAAAAAGAAGAGGAGATCATTGATCTTTTTTATTTTAAATTCCAGGATATCCCTCTGTTATCACGTATGGAGGCAGTTGCAGAGAATTTCATTGATGAGGTAGAGACGCTTCGGGACAATGATATGGATGAGGAAGAACGTGCCATTGTAATGGAGAAATTCATGAATATGTATGAGACTCAGGATCTCTATGTGATCTACAGCCGTTTTCTGGAAAGCTGCGGCTATCCGGGACTTCCCCATGTACAGCTTCAGGAGCGAAAGCTTCGGTACGAGGATGTCTATCCGGTACTTTACATGAAGTACCGCCTTCTTCGCCAGACCAGTCACAATGGTATCAAGCACCTGGTAGTAGACGAAATGCAGGATTATTCAAGGCTTCAGTATCTGATCCTTAAAATGATGTTTCCCTGCCGTATGACCATCCTGGGGGACAAAGCCCAGACTATGGAAGATGAGGCTCAGGATGTTCTGGGATTTTTACCGAAAATTTTCGGAAAAGAGATCCGCAGGATCGTCATGAACAAAAGCTACCGAAACACTGTGGAGATTGCTTCTTATGCGAATCAGCTTGCAGGGATTACAGATATGGATCTGTTTGATCGTCATGGCCAGCCAGTGGAAGAATTATTTTTTAAAGGGAAAAAACAGCAGGCAATGGAAGCGGCTCTGGATGAGCTTGTGAACAAGCTTCAGCTGGGAGCGGAACAGTTTGAGACAGCTGCGTTGATCCTTCGCACGGAATCTGAGGCGAAAGAAGCCGCCCGCATTCTGAAAGAAAAACTGGAAAATACAGGGTTTGATATGGAAAACCGTTTCTCATACCTGCATCGTGACAGTACCAGCTTCTGCAAAGGCCTTACAGTTACTACGTTTTATCTTGCAAAAGGTCTGGAATTTGACCAGGTATTTTCCCTGTTCCCTGCAGCAGATCAGAGCCCGATCGCAAAACAGGGACGTTATATTGCAGCTACCAGAGCGCTTCATAAATTGCATATGTACGAATACGGAAAATAAATATTACAAAAGTATGACAAACAGAGCGTAAAATAAAAAAGAAATTCAGGTTGGCGAAATATGCTGTCAAATGCAACGTACATTTTGCAGACAAGATTTTACAATCACCCTCTGAAAAAATGTATAAAGTTCGTCACGAAAGTTTATAATATTTTCAATTTAGAGTTACTGTTCACTGGTAATATTCCGCGAGGTGTTTTTTGTGAACAAAGTTCACAGAAAACCCGAGAGTTGCGGCGCGAAATCATGCAAAGCATGATTTCTGTGCATCGCGAAGCGTGTTACTGTGAACGGAGTGAACAGTAACAATTTAGATTCTACAGTGGGAAATCCATTGACAGGCTTGTAATAAAATTGTAAAATACAGCTCGGGAGATTTTTATAAACGAGAAATATTTTCGTTTTGTTAATGAAATAGAAGAATGTAGATTTACAAAATTTACTTATGAAAAGAAATAAGGAGGATACTATGAAGAACAAAAAGATTTTAGCAATCTTAACGATATCAGCAATTGTTTCTGCAGCTGCTACAGGCTGCAGTTTTGGCGGAGACGAGCCGGAAGAACAGGTAGTGGTAACTGAGACACCTGCTCCGGAAGCAACCGCTACACCTACTCCGGAGCCAACCATCGCGCCAGACGTACAGGACAGCACCTATACATCAAGCAATGGGGCTGTCTCCATTAAGCTTCCAGATGCTACCTGGTCCAATAAGGCGGATGAGGCAGATATGCTCAGCTTCGAATCCCCGGAGCAGGGTAAGATCCTGATCCTTCATGGACAGGGAGAAGAGGACATGTCTTCTGCTATGCTTCCGGATACGCAGGATCTGGCTGTGGCATTAGAGCAGGCTTCTGACCTTGCAGAAGGTACTGACTTTGAGATCCAGGATTATACCGCCAGTGATGTGGAGGGAGTAGGCGTTTATTCTTACACTGTGAAGTACACAGATGCTTCCAAGAGCGGCGGATATGTTTATGCGATCCATAAAATTTATAAGAGCTCTGATGAGTATTACAATATCTGCGGATCTGTTGTGGATGAGGCTTCTTATGCAGGAGTTAAGGCTGCAATTGATTCCTTCGGAATTGCAGGAGAGTCTTCTTTGAAAGCTGCTGCACCGGTACAGTCTTCTGACAGTGCAGACGGAAGCACTGAGGGAAGTACAGATGGTTCCACTGACGGAACACAGAGTGCAGGTACTGATTCTGCGTCCTCAGGTGATGGAAGCAGTGATGGAACAATCACAAACTCCGGCGGATTTACCCAGGAGCAGCTTACAGACACCAACCAGACCAGAACTATTTACCGTAACTCCGATGGCCATCCCCTTGTAATTACTCCGGATGGAAATGGAAACTGGGTTGACTTTGATGGAAATACCTATCGTTTTGTAAATAATGAGGACGTTTACGATCAGAATGATGTGGATTATTACTGGCATGGAGAAGGTGCAGACGTATATTACATGCCTGTAGAGTAAAGAAAAAGCAGAATGTTGACTTACACGGACACAGCTACCCGGGATGGATGGCTGTGTCCGTGACAGTTGGAGGGAATATGGATAATTTTCAGGCTTATGGCGAATTTGCCAGAGTATATGATATGTTCCAGGACAATGTGGACTACCAGACCTGGGGCCAATGGCTGAAGCAGCAGCTTGAAGCGCAGGGAATCACCAATGGACTTGTGCTGGATCTTGGCTGCGGCACAGGAACCATGACTGAGATACTGGCAGAGGCTGGCTATGACATGATCGGAGTGGATAATTCCGGGGAAATGCTGGCAGAGGCCATGGAGAAACGGGTAGAGTCCGGGCATGACATCCTGTATCTTCTTCAGGATATGCAGGAGTTTGAACTTTATGGAACCGTACGGGCTGTGGTAAGCGTGTGTGACAGTCTGAATTACATAACAGAGGAAGAGGAGCTGGAGCATGTGTTTGCCCTGGTAAATAATTATCTGGATCCTCAGGGGATTTTTCTGTTTGATATGAATACGGTTTATAAGTATCAGACTATGATCGGGAATACTACGATTGCTGAGAACCGGGATGAGGGAAGCTTTATCTGGGAGAACAGTTATGATGAGGAGACCGGGATTAATACGTATGAGCTGGCTCTGTTTATTCCAAGAGAGGACGGACTTTATGAGAAGGATGAGGAGGTTCACTATCAGAGGGCGTATTCTTTGGAGAAGATCAAGGAACTTATTGGAAAAGTGGGAATGGAGCTTCTGGCAGTGTATGATGCTTATACACTGGAGCCACCGAAGGAAGATAGCGGAAGGCTTACCTTTGTAGTAAGGGAACATGGTAAATGATAATATAATAATAAGATAAATAGCTATAGGATTACGATTAACATTATAACAGTATAGATTGGAGAATACACATGAATGATTATATCATCCGCGCGACTGCAGCTAACGACCAGATCCGTGCATTTGCGGCAGTGACCACTGAGATGGTGGAGACTGCAAGAGAGCACCATAATACAAGTCCGGTGGCTACGGCAGCGCTTGGAAGGCTTCTGACTGCAGGAGCCATGATGGGCTCCATGATGAAGGGGGAAAAAGATGTTCTTACCCTTCAGATCAAGGCCGGCGGTCCACTTCAGGGAATTACGGTAACTGCCGATTCCCAGGGAAATGTAAAGGGCTATGTAGGAAATCCAGATGTCTGCATTCCGGCAAATTCCAAAGGGAAGCTGGACGTTGCAGGAGCAGTTGGTCCTGGATTCCTGACTGTGATTAAAGATATGGGGCTAAAAGAGCCTTACAGCGGACAGGTTATGCTTCAGACCTGTGAGATTGCAGAAGACCTGACCTATTATTTTGCAACAAGTGAGCAGGTACCGTCCGCAGTTGGACTTGGAGTCCTGATGAATAAGAATAATACAGTACGTCAGGCTGGTGGATTTATTGTACAGCTGATGCCATTTGCAGAGGAAGAAGTGATTTCCAGGTTAGAGCAGAACGTACAGAAGATCAACTCTGTCACCAACCTGTTAGAGGAGGGACATACCCCGGAGAGTCTGCTGGAGAAAGTGTTGGAAGGCTTTGACATGCAGATTAACGAGAAGATGGACACCCGCTTCCACTGCAACTGCTCCAAGGAGCGAGTAGCGAAAGCGTTGATCAGCATCGGCAGAAAAGAATTAAACGAAATGATCCAGGAAGGCAAGCCAATCGAGATGAACTGCCATTTCTGTAATACCAACTACAATTTTACAGTAGAAGAGCTGAAAGAAATTCTAAGAAGATGCAAATAAGCTGAATTGAGACAGAATCACTATTTTCCGTCGTAGACGCACATCTTGCAGAAAGCCTTTTTCAAACATGCTCTAAGGCGTGGAAATGGTTAGATAAGAGAGGACTAGGATATGAATCAGGGATTTATTAAAGTAGCGGCAGGAACGCCGCAGGTTACAGTTGCTGATTGTAAGGCCAATACCAGTGCAATTCTGAAAGTAATCCGTGAAATGGAGACACAGCATGCAAAGCTGATGGTACTGCCGGAGCTTTGCATCACAGGCTATACCTGCCAGGATCTTTTCCTTCAGAGAAGACTGCTGGACAGTGCCTGGGAGAGCCTTCTGACTATTGCAGAGGAGACTGCGGATGTGGATGCGCTGATCTTTGTGGGACTTCCTATGCGGATGAACGGCAAGCTCTACAATGTGGCAGCAGCATTGAACCACGGAAATATTCTTGGATTTGTACCTAAGACTCATATTCCCAACTATAATGAATTCTATGAGCAGAGACACTTTGCTTCTGGGGCGGATGTGTGGACAGATGTGACAGTTGGGGAGGAAAGCGTACCTTTTGCCAGCAATCTGATTTTCTCATGTGAAGGATTGCCGGAGCTGACAGTTGGCGCAGAAATCTGCGAGGATCTGTGGGTTCCACTTCCGCCTAGTGTAAATCTGGCACAGGGCGGTGCCCATATTATCGTCAATCTTTCAGCCAGTGATGAGATGGTTGGCAAGGATTCCTACCGCCGTGATCTGGTGAAGGGTCAGTCTGCCAGACTGGTGTGCGGCTATATTTACGCCACAGCAGGAGAGGGTGAATCCTCCCAGGATCTGGTATTTGGCGGACAGAACCTGATCGCAGAGAATGGCACCATGCTGGCAGAGGCGAAGCGCTTCCAGAACACTGTGATCTACGGAGAAATTGATGTGCAGAGACTGGCAGATGAGAGAAGAAGACTTTCCACCTATCCGGCATCTGATGATGCTGACTGCCAGATCGTACCTTTTGAGGTGGAAGTGGAAGAGACCTCTCTTACCAGGAAGTTTGCCCCCTATCCTTTCGTACCTTCTGTAAAAGAAGAGCGTGATATGCGCTGTGAGGAGATTCTGAACATTCAGGCTATGGGACTTAAGAAAAGAATGAGCCACATCCACTGTCAGAAGGCAATGGTTGGTCTTTCCGGGGGACTTGATTCCACACTGGCATTGCTTGTAATTGCACGTACTTTCCAGCTGATGGGACTGCCATCTGAGAATATCCGCTGCATTACCATGCCATGCTTTGGCACCACAGACAGAACTTACCAGAATGCCTGCAAATTAAGCCAGTGCCTTGGTGCTGCTCTGACGGAGGTAAATATTAAAGAGGCGGTAAATATCCATTTCCGTGATATCGGTCACGACGATTCTGTTCATGATGTAACCTATGAGAACTGTCAGGCCAGAGAGCGTACGCAGATTCTTATGGATATGGCAAACCAGGAGGGAGCACTTCTTGTGGGAACCGGTGACCTTTCCGAGCTTGCTCTTGGATGGGCAACCTATAATGGAGACCATATGTCCATGTATGGTGTAAATGCCTCTGTTCCCAAAACGCTTGTAAGACATCTTGTCCGCTATTATGCAGATACCTGCGGAGAGAAAGAGCTGGAAGAAGTTCTTCTGGATATTCTGGATACTCCGGTAAGTCCGGAGCTTCTGCCGCCTAAGGACGGCAAGATCGCGCAGAAAACAGAAGATTTGGTTGGTCCTTATGAACTTCATGATTTTTATCTGTATTATATGCTTCGTGCAGGCTTTGAACCGGATAAGATCTATCGCATTGCCTGCCGTACCTTTGAGGGTACCTATGACAAGGCTACGATTCTGAAATGGCTGAAAATCTTCTACCGCAGATTTTTTGCCCAGCAGTTCAAACGCTCCTGTCTTCCTGACGGCCCGAAGGTAGGTAGTGTGGCGCTGTCTCCAAGAGGTGACCTGCGTATGCCAAGTGATGCAAGCGCAGCGGTATGGATGGAAGCTCTGGAGAAGCTTGAAGTATAAAACGATTGTGCGGTATGCTTTCCATGTATTTTACAGCTGTATTTTACAGCTGTATTTCGCGGAGCATGCAGCTGTAAAGGCAGGAAATAATTAGGTTTGTTTATTGCTCTGCCGGCGGAGAACTTACATGGTTCTCCGCCTTTTTTAATGCATCTTCAATGGCAGAAATAAGCAGCTGTGACGTATATTTCCTGTCTGTGGAATATTTCAGGTCGTCCAGGGACTGGCTGTCAACAATCTGGCTGGCCAGTGACTCCAGAGAAGGCTTTACCAGCGGAAACATGGCAGTGGTGCTTTCACTTAAATTTACCAGCTCAATAGACTGGATATTGTTTTGATCTACTGTAACTTCCACGTCAAAAGTATTTTTATTCAAAGTAAGGGAACTGCGGTAAACGCCAGGCGTATAAAGCCCCTCTCCAGCAGCAGAAGTGGTCTGGCTTTTTCCAGGCCCGAACATAAAGTAGATCAGGATTCCCAGAAGAACAGCAAGAATCAGAAAGGCAATGGTATATACCACTTCCTTCATATGTAACACGATGATCCTGGTTTTCGAACTCATGGACTGCGCCTCCTGTATCGCACTGATAATGGAAAAATAATCCTGGCCGCAAAACCAGGCTCTAGAGCCTGGTTGAAAAAGCATTCCCGCAATCTGCACGCCCCACTTTGCGGTATATTTTGCCCGA
>ERZ826396.763-NODE-763-length-43998-cov-13.296589_pt1 | contig 43998 bp, 27 predicted proteins | sample MGYA00519926_ERZ826396 | MGnify/ENA primary metagenome ERZ826396 (study PRJEB31778, sample SAMEA3449230) | human gut metagenome | biome: human gut; feature: human-associated habitat; material: faeces | place: United Kingdom | collected 2010/2012 ... | reverse complement strand
CAGGAGGCGGCTGGGGCTGGCCGCCTAGGCCGTCCGGAAAAACGTCCGCACCCCCTCCGCTCCAAGGCTTCTGCTCGCTTCCCTCCCGTACCGTCCCCGTGCCTTCGCGCCCTCGTTTGAGCAAGGTGGTCTTGCGCTCAGGCTCCTTTTCGGGATCGGTCGAAAAGGCCCTTCATCTGGGGGCGACCCTCCGGATGCTGTCCGGTCGTATCTTTTGGATCCGGTCGCGGAGCTACTCGTCGTAGTCGTTCAGGTAATCCAAGATGCCCTGACGAGAATGGAGGTTCGTTTTCTCGTAGGTGTGTCGGATGTGGGCATGTACGGTCGTCTTCGATATGCAAAGCATCTCCGCGATGCTGCTTTGCGTATGGCCCAGCGCGTACAGCTTGATGACTTCCATTTCGCGCTCGGAAAGCAGGAACTGCTTTCCGAGCCGTTCGATACTGTGCGTCATGGCCTGCTCGCGCACTTCGGCCATGGACGAGGGCTCTTCGATTCCGGCGATCTTCCCGAACAGGGACGTGGGCGCGATGCGGGTGCTCTCAGCGCGCCGTTTCTCGTCTGCGAAGAGAATGCCTATTCCAAGAAGCAGCAAAAGCGAGGACGCGTTGAGCATGAAGGAGATGACGGCTTCCGTTTCGTTAGAGCTTACCGGGCCGAATGCCCCCAGCAGCGAAACGATGCCGTCTCCTAGCACGCGGGGCTCCAGGAAGATGAGCCAGATAACCGCAGCGTAGAGGTACGGATCTCGCTTGCCAATGGATATGAACGACACGATGAGGTACCACTTCAAGACGTTTTTGAGCGAGTTCGATGCCGTAACGAACATGGCTCCCCAGCTGGCATCCTGCGGGGCAGCCGTGTAAAGCAAAAGGCCGATGGAGGCAAGGGCAGACACCGTCAGCCAGTTCACCAGCAGCAACGTAAGCGGTTGGAACCGCAAGGCGGCTACGGCTCCACCGGCAAGCAGCAGAACAGTGAGCAAACACGCTCCGAGCGTGGTGGTTTCCGTGAGAGGCGTGACCGCGTCTACGGGCCAGGTGCGCAGCAGGTGGTGCGCGCTTGACAGCAGAACGCAGGCAAGGACGCAGAGCACGAGGAGCTTCGCATCGTTGATGTGCGAGTCGAATCCGAGGAAGGTGCGATCTGGCTTTTGTCGTTGGGTTGGAAAAGCCTTGTAGGCTCGCCGCGCGGCTTGGATGCATGCGCACTGCAGCAAGGTGATGATCGCTCCCAGCGCGTAGGAAAACGTGGGAGTAAGAGGTGATTGCGCGAACATTGCCGCCTCGTACAGGATGCGTGCGACGGCTATGGTGACGACGATCGCTGCCGGGCTGTTGTTGCGCATTCGTCTGAACCAGTAGAAAAAGGATAGCAGCCCGAACGAGGCTCCGACGATGTAAAGGGCTTCGACGGGCAAGATGCTTGAGAGATTGAGATCGGGCGCACCGGAGCAGATGCACAGGCCGATCAGGCACGCCGTGCTGATTGCGATGCTGAGGTGGGCGAAGGTGTTGACGAAACGCTTGGAGAGGGTTTTCCCGTGCGCGCACAGCAAAACGATCAAGGCGACGAGCAAGATGCTGCGCGCAGTTGCGAACGAGTTCGAAGTGAGGCTGTTAGAGAGGGCGTAGTCGGTGGGACTGAGCAGCGCGTAACCTGTGCGCGCCAATCCGAGGCCGAGCGCGCAAGGAAGCAGGGAGAAAAGTTCTGCCCGGCTCGTTTGCCAAGTGCGCGGTCCCTCCCCGTTGCATTTTTTCGCGCAATCATTCCCCGATCGCATAAACCTAAACGTATGCATGAGAGCCATTCCCCTTCCCTCTGCGTGCGCTTCGCCAGTATGACCCTTTCTTTTTCTGTTCGCTCGATTCTTCGAGGGTGAATTCGCCAAATGGTCGTGGGGGGGGGGGCGGCTTTTGAGCGCATCTCGAAAGCCGCCCTCCTTGTGTCGGATTGGGCGCAGATTGCCCGAAAGAGAGGATGCGCAAGGCGTGGAAAGGGGCATGATGGAAAAGGACGGAGTCCTATGCGGAAAGAAAGGTTGGAAGAGTTGATGAGAGAAGATGCGATAGGGGGCCATGAGCACGAAGAGGGGGCCCTGCCAGTTGAAGACGAGGTTGCAAGCAGGGCGGCGTATGCGTATGTGCGCGACGCGCTTTCCGCTTTCGTCGAGGAGGTGCGCGCGTGCTCTGCGGATAGCCGGCTGGTCGTTCCCGCTCCTCCCGATTCGGCCGAAGTGGAAATGGAGGATATGTCGTCCTCGCCAGGGGCGCAGTCTGCGGATCCCCTCTTCGTCAGCTGTTCGACACCTCCGGAAACGGAGGCGATTGCGGCATATCCGATAGCCGATGATGGGTCGGGGGCGAAGGACGACCCTCCGGCTCTTGCCGCGCACGCGGTCGTGCGTTTCTCGGCGACTCCCGAACCTGGCTGGGAAGAGAGCGTTTGCGAATTGTTTTCTGCCGGTTGTGCGAACTTTGCGGTCGCGGTCGCTCGTATCCCCGATGCTTCCGACGCCAGCCTTTGCGACGCGTCTGTCGAGCCTACGCCTTCTTTGGTGTCTGTTGCCGATTCTGCTGGCGTGTCAGTGTCTGTCGAGGTTGCTTCCATAGATATTCCCTGCTCGGACATGCGCGTGATGCGGGGCAAGAAACGCGCTTACCTCTATTCGGCCAACGTCATGACCGACTCGTACGCTCGCTGGTCGTTTCTGGCGAACGAGGGCGACGACGTGGTGACGTTTGTGGAATGCGTGCGCGAAGAGTCGCGCGTGTATCCTCGTCCGATGCGCGCAACGTCGCTCGAAAACGAGCCCTTCCTGTTCTCGGGTGAGCACGTTGCCGAGCTGTTCTCTCAGGTGCGCTCTCTGGAAACATGCTCCGATATAGCGTGTGTGGAGGCGTCGAACGGCGATGTGTACTACTATTCGACCACGCATCTCTCCCCTCGGCGAGCCCAGCGCTTGGCAGAGTACACCTCTGTCCTGCGCTTCGAGAAGCCGTAGCCGTCGAGGTCTCTGAAGGAGGGCCCTCGAAAACCTCGAAAGGTCGGAAGGCCGAAAGGGCCAAGGTCGTAGAATCGGAGAGGCAAAGCGCGCTCGAAGCCGGGGCGGCAGACGCTGCAGCTGCGTCTGCCGCCCCTTTCTCCTCTCCTACGGCAACAAACCGCGGGCGGCGAGGTCGTCCCTCACGTCGCTCAGACCGTAGCGGTCAAGGCATTCGGCGGTTGGGCAGCCCAGGTTTTCGTCCCAGCCGAACTGCTGGTATGTAAGGCGGTAGCCCTTCTCGATGTCGTCACGGTCGAGTTTCGACGTTCCTTCGGAGAACGGCTCCACGTCCGGATCCGTCTCGAAAGGCCAGTCCGGCACGCGATCGTGCTCGCCGTGCAGGTCGATGGTGTTCATGCCGCGAACGGCCATCGCGCGCTGCAGCGTCATGATACGCGCGCCCGCTTCGTACAGCTGGTCGGTGGTGACGTCCACGCCGGTGACCGCCTTGTAGAACTTCGCCTCCACGTCGAGGTCGCCCCGGTAGTTGCGCGAGCGGTTTGGCGAGCAAGTGAAGGGCAGCACCCAGTTGCAGGCCGTCAGGCTGTCGTGCAGCACATCGGTGACCACGCACCACCAGGTGAAATACGCCTTCGCTTCGGTAAAGGGGGTATGGAAGTCGGCCGGGGTGTACACGTCGGGGTCGCCCCAGAGCTCGGCTGCTATCTCGTGTTTGATTTCATCGGGGAAGCCCTGTCGGAAAAAGTTCGTTCCCGAGTGGATCATGGGATCGCGGTTGAACAGGCCGTTGCAGATGACGCCCATTTGGCATACGTCATCGGCATAGTGGTGCTCTGGCCAACCGAGGTAGCTCACCAACCCCGAGCCGTCGGTGTCGAACCAGTCTTCCTCGCCCCATTTTTCGCACCAGACGACTGGACCATGGGCCACAAGCGCCATTTGGGAGTCGTTGCGGGCGAGCATGTTCATGAGATCGTCCAGGATGGACGAGTCGTTGCGCTCGAACTTCCCCCAGTCGATGGCGGCGTATTCTTCGGGACAGTTGCGCTCGAAAGTTCCGGAGGTGATGCAATGCGCCAAATCGGTCCATAGCTGACTGTAGTTGCACCAAATTCCCAGATCGTCGATCAGGTTGAGAAGCTTCAGGTTCCAGACGAGCTTGGTTTCCTCATCCTGTTCGAAGTTGAATTTCTTGGCCAGCTTTTTGGAAAGCTTCTTGGACCATGCGCCTTGCGGAGCGCAGGTGTTGCCGGCGGTGGTGTAGGTGCCGTGCTCGTCAAGGCTTTGCATGGAGAGGTCGGCGTGGCAGTGGATGGGGCAACCGTGGCAGCCGTTCATCTTGACGGTGTACTGTTCGGCGATGTCGCCCAGATCCTTGGTGGACTTCATGCAGCGGTACCCGATGGTGTTAAGCTCGCCGGGCTTGGGCTCGCCTGTCTCGATGGGTTCTCCTTCGGCGGCTGCCCAGTACAGGCCTTTGCGCGCCGTCCAACGAGAGCTGGGGTCGTAATACTCGGCCCATTCTTGCTGCGTGGAGGGCACGCTGTGGTTGTTGTTGGATCCCAACAGCTCTTTGAGCACGTAATCGGACAGGTCCATGACCGCCTGAGGATCGGCCACGCGCACCGCTCCGTTGCCTTCGACTACGAGCGCCTTGCACTTTTTCGATCCCATGACCGCGCCGGTGCCCGCTCCGGCGCTGTGGTTGCGGCTGTTCATGATGTTGGAGTAGGGCAGCAGGTTCTCGCCTGCCGGGCCGATGCTCGCCACGCAGGCGCGCGTGCTCTCCCGGCGGTTCAGGATCTCGGTGGTCTTGCGGGTGCCCAGCCCCCATACTTCGCTCGCGTCTTTGATCTCCACCTTGTCATCCACGATGTTGATGTAACACGGGGATTCTGCTGCCCCTTCGATGATGATGGCGTCCCAACCTGCTTGCTTGATGCGCGCGCCGATCATGCCGCCGCAATGGGCGTCGATGGGGAGGTGGTACTTTGAAAAGGGCGACATGGTGCAGATGGTGGCGCGTCCTCCCATGGGCATGCCCGATGCGGTGAGGGGTCCGACTGCGAAGATGATCTTGTTTTCGGGGGAGAGGGGGTCGGTCCCCGGCTCCACTTCGTCGTACAGGATCTTGTTGGCGATGCCCATGCCCCCGATGTAGAGGTCTTTGTATGGATCGGTCGGTTCGACGCTGATCGCGCCGCTTGTAAGGTTGACGCGCAGTATCTTTCCCGCCCATCCGTACGAAATCGCTTCGTCCATGGTTTCCTCTCTTTTCTCGTTGACGTGCGAGGGCTTTGCGAGAATCAGAGGCGAGGACGATTATCGAGGCCGGGGGCGTGGGCGCATCCTCTCTTTGGGGTCATTTTCTCCGACCGTTGGAAATGACCCCAAAGAGAGGATGGCCTTTGCGGGCTTGCTGCCAAAGTGGCGTTGAGGGCTTTGCACGAAGGGGGATTTGCTGAAAGGGTCGACAGAGCCGGCCCGGCAAAACGACGAGAGGAGGACGGGATGGGTGCATCCCTTGACGATAACGTGACCCATGAGCCCGATCCGCGCGATCCACGCGGGGGCGAGACGTTGGAAGATGTCGCACGCGCGAAGGGCGGCGTGACGCGCCGTCAGGTACTCGTGGCGGCGGGATGTGGCGTGGCGGGCCTTGTTGCGGGAGGCGTGCTGGCAAAATGGGGCGTGGTGTCCGATGCGGTTGCCAGTGGCCGCATCGACATTGCGACGACGCCCCAGAAGATGATCGTGACCGACCGGGCCCGCTGTTCGGGGTGCCAGCGTTGCAAAATGATGTGCACGCTGAAAAACGATGGAATGGCCATGCAGAGCAGCGCCCGCGTGCGCGTTCACGAGACGTACTTCTTCGGCGATTCGCCCGATACGGGAGAGGGTTCCTTCGGGTCCTGTCAATTCACCATAAAAAGCTGTCGCCAATGCGCCGAGCCGCGATGTGTGGAGTACTGTCCGGTCCATGCCATCCATTCCGACGACCAAACGGGCGCGCGCGTCATCGAGGCAGACGTCTGCATCGGGTGCGGCATGTGCCACGAGGCGTGCCCGTGGGGCCTTCCGAAGATCAACCCGCTGACGGGCGTTTCGACGAAGTGCGTATCGTGCGGCCGTTGTGCCGAGCAATGCCCGAACGGGGCCATCCAATTCATCGACTGGATCGATATCGCGCAGGAATGCATCGACAAGGGGCTTGTCTCGACGGTGTATGCGCAGGGTCGGTAGGTGATTCGCATGGACGATAAGAAGGGAAAGGGCGCCCTGAGTCGGCGCGGTTTTATTGCTGGCGCAACCGCTATCGGCGCCGGTATGGCTTTGGCGGGCTGCTCGGGCGACGCGGATGCGGAGCCGAGCGCTTCGGGCTCTGACAGCGCGATGGATGCGGCTGCCGCCGCTGCGGGTGCGGCAAGCTGCTGCACGGGATGTTCGGCCTTGTGCGCCTTTCGAGCCTGTCTGAGAACCGCCGAGAACGGAGATGCGGGCATTGGACGGTTTCTGGGAAGCGCCGCGCATCCCGAGAGCATCGGGTCGCTGTGCGCGTATGGATATGCGTCGGCAGAGATGCTGGTTTCGGAGGCGAGCGCTAGCGGCGCCGAAGGCGAGGCTGGGCGCGGGGGCGCTCCTCTGCGCAGGAGGGATGACGGCTCGTTTGAGGAAACGACGTGGGACGACGCGCTGGCTCGCATCGGCGAGGCGCTTGCGGCGGCGAAGGGGCAGGGACGTTCGGTCGCCGTGCTTGTCGACGAGTGCGATCTCAACGGGCGCTACTTGTACGGACTTGCCGACGCTTTGGGATCTCAGCGCGTGTATTCCTACGCCTCCGATGGAGGATCCGATGCGCGGTGCGGCGAGCTCCAGGCGATCGGCGCCTCCCGTACAGTTCCCGACGTGGAGCAGGCGCGGCTTGTAGTGGTGGTGGGCGCGTCTTCGGGGCGCATGACTCCGGGGCATGCCGCGCGCCTCACCGCAGCTCGCGAAAGAGGCGCCGTGGTCGTGCTCGTCGATGCGATGGTTCCCTTCGGGATGCCCGCTGTCGATGCGTGGGTGCCGGTGCTTCCGGGCACCGAGGCGGCTTTGCTTCTTGCTGGTGCAGCCGCGCTGGTGCGCGAAGGGCTTGAGGCCGAGGGTGCCTCAGCATGCGTAGAGGGGCTCGATGCGTGGAAGGAGTCGCTTGCGTCGTGCACGCCTGCTTGGGCGGCTCGTAAAACGGGTGCGTCCGAAGCGGATGTGGAGGCGTTTTTGGCTCGGCTGTGCGCGGCTGCTCCGGCATGCGCGATCGATGCGTCTTGTCCTGGCTCGCTGCGTTTCGGCAATGCGGCTGAGACGGCGCGCGTCGTTTGCGCGCTCAACGCTCTTCTTGGCGCGTACAACGTAGCGGGTGGCACGTTCGTCGTGCCCGAGACTTCTTGGGACGCCGCTGCGCGCCACTACGCCACTGGCAGCGCCGAAGACGAGGATCGCGCGGCTGACGGGGGTTTCGTGCCGCGTGCTGACGGAGGGGCCCCGCTTGCGCGCGTGGAAGCTGGATCGTTGTTCGATTTGGTGGAGGGCATCGAGGCTGGTGAGATCGGAGCGCTCGTGACCGGCGCTCCCGAGGTTCTTGCTTGGGCGTGCGATGCCGAACGCGCGCAGCGCATGCTCCCAAGCCTCGACGTTTCCGTTTCGATATGCGCTGGGCAGGGCCAGTATGCGAGACTGTGCGATTTCGTTTTGCCGCGCTGCTCGTCGTTCGAGGAGCCGGGTTTGCCGCATGTCGCCTATGCCCAGAAGCCGGCTGTGTGTCGCAGCGCGGCTTTGATCGCCCCTGCTGATGACGTTCGACCTCTGCGCGACGTGTGTTGCGGCATTGCGGAGGCTGCCGGGGTCGAGTCGTCCTTCGCGCAGGAGATAGATGCGCGGGCAGAGGCGTTCTTGGCCGACGCGGGGCTTTCCTCCGAAGCGCTTGGCGATTCCGGTTCGGTTCAGGTGGCGTCGCTGGGCGTGTCGTATGGGGACGCCCCGCTGTTCGCCACCGGTTCGGGGAAGGTGGAGCTTCGCAGCGCCGCATGCGCCGATGCCGGGGCGCTTGAGGTGTGCGGCTTTGCGGATGCGGCGAACGCCGTGCCCGAAAACGGCGTGTTTCGCTTGCTCGTGGCCGCACTTCCCATTACGTCGGCTGCACGCGCTTCGTCCGAGGCCGTGCGCGCGTTTGTCGGGAAGGAACGACTTGATCGCATGCTCATCAACGCTGAGAGCGCTCGTGCGCTTGGCATTGCGGAGGATGACGAGGTCGTGGTGTCTTCTTCTTCCGGTAGCCAAACTTGGCGCGCTCGACTGGTGGGGCATATTCATCCTGGCGCGGTGTTTCTTCCCCTTGCGGCAGTTGAGCAGGACGATGGGTTGTCGCCGCTGTTGTTGGTGGAGCCGCATGCGACGGCTGGATTCGGCACCCCCGACCTTTCGCAGGCGACCGTTACCGTCAGGAAGGTTGGTGCGTGATGACTCGCTACGGAATGCTCATCGACTTGGAGAGGTGCACGGGCTGCCTTGCGTGCCGGTCGGCTTGCCAGCGACAGAACTCTCTGTCTGCGGACATGGGATTCATTCGCTATGAGCACGAGGAGCAGGAGGCGTTTCCCAACGGGAGGCCATCGCTGGTTCCCGTGCAGTGCATGCACTGCGAAGACGCTCCGTGCGTATCGGTGTGCCCTACGGGCGCGTCATATGTTGGAGCGGGCGGCCTTGTGGCTGTTGAGGAGGGGAAGTGCATCGGATGCTTGTATTGCGTGGCCGCATGTCCTTATCAGGTTCGCGTGCGCAATGAGGAGACGGGCGCGGTGGACAAGTGCCGTCTGTGCGCCGTCTCGGGCGTTGACGGTTCCCATGGGTGCACCTGCGTGGACGTATGCCCGACCCAAGCCCGTTTGGTGGGCGATTTGGACGACCCCGACAGCGAGATTTCTCGCACGATCGCGCGTCGCAACGCCCAGCCCCTGTCTGCCGGCTTGACCAAGGCCAAGATATATTATGCGAGATGATTGGAGGTGATCGGCGTGGAATTCGAGCCGATTTGGGGTGCCCCCATCGCGATGTACCTGTTCCTTGCGGGTCTTGGTGCCGGCGCGTTCGTCGCTGCGACAGCGGTGGGCAGGATGGCTCCTCAGGCCAAGCGCACGGTGCGCGCGGGGCGAGTGATCGCGCTCGGTGCGGTGGCGGTGGGCCTCGTGCTTTTGATGGTGGACGCGAAGGGAGGATTTCTCCATCCTTGGCGCTTTGCCTTGTTGCTGGGCAACGTTCAGTCGGTGATGACGTGGGGCGTGGTGTTCCTTGCGGCCTTCGTCGTCATCGCGGCAGTGGTGGTTGTGCGCGACTTGCTGAAAAAGAGCGTGCCCTTCGGTTTGGAGGCGGCTGGATGCGGCTTCGCGATTGCCGTGGCCATGTACACGGGCGTTCTTTTGGGCGTGGTGAAGACGTTTCCCCTGTGGAACAGCGCAGTGCTGCCGTTTTTATTCCTCGTGTCGGCGATGTCGACCGGCGTTTGCGCGGTGTTCTTGTTCGCGCGCCTGGTTTGTCCGAGCGAGGTGGAGAAGCTTGCTTTTCTTGAGCGCGTCCATGGATGGCTTCCTTGGGTGGAGACGGTGCTCGTAGTAGCCTTGCTGTTCTTCGTGGGCCTTTCGAGCGAAGCCGGAGCGGCGTCGGTCGTGGCTTTGCTGACGGGGCAGTGGGCGCTGGTTTTCTGGCTGGGCTTTGTGGTAGTGGGGTTGGCTCTTCCCCTGGTGCTGCATCTGGCGCAGGGGCGCGTAGGCGCGGGCGTTCGCGATGCCTGCGGCGCCGAGGTTCATGGCGTTTGCCCTCAAGTCGAAAGCGGTCGTGCGTGCGGGGCCGTTTCCGACGTGGCGACTATCGTGGGCGGGTTTCTGCTGCGTTATCTGGTGGTGATGGCCGCTTTGCCCGTCGTGCTGCTCTGAGCCTTCCCCTTTTCGGCTAGCTGTGTGCCGCCTGGCGCTCGTCGTCGCGTTTCGCGCGCGACGGGCGCCAGAGGTTCGGTTGCTCTCTTTCCGGCCTTGCGGGTAGCGCGCACGATGGAAGGTGCCAGTTGCGTGATCGGGCGCGTCAGGGTCGCGTCCGATCGTTGACGATGCTCGACGTCTTTCGCTCGCAGAGGTCTGTGCTTTTGGCTTGGGCGGGGCGTTTGAGCGTTTGAGGCGGCCCGTGCCAAGACGGCTGATGTTCTTGTTGCGATGAGGCGAGGGCGGTGGGCAGTTGTCCGGTGCGCTCGTTTGCGATCGGCTTTGGCCGTTCGGCCGGTTGGCCAAGGTGCTCGGAGGCTTCATGGGTGGGCGTCGGGCGTTCGCTGGCTGGTTGGGATGATTTTTGACGACGGGTCGACCGATCGGCTGCTCGGTCGAGATGTCTTCCTGCAGATGTCGGCTTTAATGATCGAGGCTTTCTTTTGGCAGGGGCTTCTTTTGGCGTCGGGTGGCGGCGGGGAGGGGGCGTTTCTGCGCGACGGTGCTCGTTTGACGAGTCGGAATGCTCTTCTGGCACGTCCGATAGCCTGGTTGGCTCTCTCTTGGTCGACTCGCTTCTGGGTTTTCGTTTGCGAAAAGGGCCTCGCCTTTCGAATGTTTCACGTGAAACATTTGTTTCAATATCGCACTACATTGCGATACTTGTTTCACGTGAAACACCGCAAGGGGGTCGGGGCTGCTCGCAACGCCCCCGATGTCTGTCCCGCCTCCCCTGGCACTCCTCGGCCGCCTCCCTCCGGCTCCCGTTTGCGGCCCCTCTCCTTTTCCGGCTCCCGTTTCCGGTCGCTCCCCATCCCTCTTTTCGGCTTTCGTTTCCAGTCCATCTCCGGTTCCCGCCTCCCGTCCCGACCCCCCGACCCCCCCCTCAACACCCGCTCCTCTCCGCTCCCTCCCTCGGCCCCTCGCCCTCGGCTCTCGTTCAACCCTGCACCTCAACGCCGCCTGAGAACCCTTCCCCAACGTCTACCGAGCGGGGGAGGGGACCGTCGCCGCAGGTGCGCCCGATGCGTATAATGGCCCCACCATCCGTATGTGCAGACGAATAGGAGAGCACATGGCCGACCTTCCCTTCGACCGCCATCTGGGCGTGCAGGACACTGATCGGGCCATCAAGGCCTATGCCGAAATCGAGATCCCCGCAAGCCTGCGCGACAGCCTCGCGCTGTTCCTGCGTCTGGAGCGCACGGTGCTCAAGGAGTACGATCCTGCCGTCTGTGAGTTGTTTGATCGCCTTTTCAATAATTTGATCAGGGCGAACGAAGGAAACCCGGGTGCGGTTGCCGCCGACGAGCCCACGGATGCCCAGGGCGTCCCCACTGCCGACACCGCGGGCGCACGGGCGTTTCGCCAAGCCGTTTCGCTCATCGACGCGCTGCCGCTCGATCAGGCGCAGGTGGTGGTGCGTGCGTTCGGCGCCTTCTTTCATTTGGCGAATCTGTCCGAGGAGAGCTATCGCGTGGAGACGTTGCGCGAGCAGGAGCGGATCGTCTCGATGGACGCCCCCGTCGATTCGTCGAACGAGTTGGTGGTGGCGTACAGTCGTCTGCTCGACGAAGTGGGTCCCGAGCGCGCAGCCGAGCTGCTGGGCCGTCTGGAATTCCATCCCGTGTTCACCGCGCATCCCACGGAAGCGCGCCGCAAGGCGGTCGAAGGCAAGATCAGGCGCATCGCCGCGCTTTTGGACGAGCATTCCCGGTTGGGCGGCTCGGCTCTTGTGGAGAACGAGCGCCGCATGCTGCAGGAGATCGACGCGTTGGTGCGCACCTCTCCCACCGCGCTCGAAAAACCCACGCCGCTGCAGGAGGCCGACACCATCATCGACATCTTCGACAACACGCTGTTCGAGGTGGTTCCCCAGGTATATCGCCGCTTCGATGACTGGGTGCTGGGCGAGCGTGCCGGCAGCGTGCCGCCCGTGTGCCCGGCGTTCTTCCGTCCGGGCAGCTGGATCGGGTCGGATCGCGACGGGAACCCCAACGTCACCGCCAAGGTGTCGCGCCGAGTGGCGGCGAAGTATTTCGAGCACATGGTGTCCACGTTGGCCGAGGAGTGTCGTCGCGTCGGACGAAGCCTCACGCTGGAGGCGTCGCACACCCCGCCGTCCGAAGAGCTCATGAACTTGTGGGGCCACCAGGTGGAGATGAGCGAGACGATAACTGCGCGTGTGGCCGCCGAATTGAGCTTCGAGCCCCATCGCGCCGTCATGCTGGTCATGGCCGTGCGCTTGGAGGGCACGGCTGCGCGCAATGCCGACATCCGCTATGCCTCGGCCGAGGAGCTTTTGGACGATCTGCGCACGGTGCAGGATTCGCTCGCGCGCGCCGGGGCGGTGCGGGCGGCGTACGGGCCTGTGCAGACGCTTATCTGGCAGGTGGAGACGTTTGGATTTCACTTGGTTGAAATGGAGTTTCGCCAGCATTCAGTCGTGCATGAGCGCGCGTTGGCCGACATACGCGCCCGAGGGGTCCGCGGTGCCCTCAACCCCGAGACGCGCGAAGCGCTGGACACGTTTCGCGCTATCGGCTCCATCCAAAAGCGCTACGGGCAGAAGATGGCTCGCCGCTACATCGTGTCTTTCACCAAGCGCGCGGGCCATGTGGCCGACGTGTACGAGTTGGCGAGGCTCGCATTCGCCCATGCGGACGACGTGCCCGAGCTGGACGTGATTCCCCTGTTCGAGCAGTTGGAAGACTTGGAAGGCTGCATCGGCGTGTTGGACGGAATGCTCGCGCTGCCGGATGTGCAGCGTCGTCTTGCCCAGACGGGTCGGCGCATGGAGATCATGCTGGGCTACTCGGACTCGTCGAAGGACGCGGGCCCGGTCACGGCCACGCTCGCTCTGCATTCCGCGCAAGAGCGCATAGCGCGATGGGCCGAACGCAACGATATCGATCTTGTGCTCATGCACGGGCGCGGGGGTGCTGTGGGGCGCGGAGGCGGTCCGGCGAATCGTGCGGTGCTCGCGCAGCCGAAAGGGTCGGTGAACTGTCGATTCAAGGTCACCGAACAGGGCGAGGTCATCTTCGCCCGCTACGGCAATCGCGCGCTCGCGCTTCGCCATGTGGAAGGCGTGGCGGCGGCGACGCTTTTGAACTCGGCTCCGTCGGTGGAGCGCGTGAACACCGAGGCTGCCGAGCGCTATGCCGACATGGCCGCCCGCCTCGACGGCGAGGCGCACCGCAGCTATCGGGAACTTCTGCATGCGGACGAGTTCGCGCCGTGGTTCTCTGCCGTCACCCCTTTGGCCGAGGTGGGGCTTTTGCCCATCGGAAGCCGTCCTGCCAAGCGGGGATTGGGCGCCCGGTCGCTCGACGACCTGCGCACCATTCCCTGGGTGTTCTCATGGTCGCAAGCGCGCATCAACCTGGCGGCATGGTACGGGTTCGGCTCGGCATGCGAGGCGTTGGGCGATTTGGAGCTGTTGCGTCGTGCGTATCGCGAATGGCCGCTGTTCTCCACGTTCGTCGACAACGTGGAGATGTCCATCGCCAAAACGGACGCGCGCATCGCCAAGATGTACCTTGCGTTGGGGGATCGCGACGATTTGGCGCAGACCGTGTTTCAAAAGCTGCAGCTCACGCGCTCATGGGTGCTGGCCATCGTGGGCGACGAGTGGCCGCTTGAGCATCGCCGCGTGCTGGGGTGCGCCATCCGCGTGCGCAACCCCTACGTGGATGCGCTGTCGATTGCGCAGGTGCGTGCCTTGCGCGTGGTGCGCACCCGCCGCGATGATCTTTCGGAGGAGGAGAAGGCCGAGTACCTTGCGCTCATCCTGGCCACGGTCACCGGCGTCTCGGCCGGTCTGCAGAATACGGGATAAGCGCGGGGTGGATGGAGCCCTTTCCGAAGAGTTGCGCGCGGGTTTGGCCGCACACGGTGCCCTTTGGCGCGCATGGGACCGGTTTCGAGCCCTCTGCGTCTTTGGTGCTTGAAACCCCCGATTGCGATAATCGCGAATTGTAGGCATCCCGAATCGGTCGTTTGGATTGACCGGATTGCCGCGGGGCGGCGTTTGCAGACGAGTTCGCGCGGGATTTCATGCTGGCTTTGGCTTGGCGGCAGCGGTTGCGTTTGCCCCTTCCCGTCCTCGACGTTTGCCCCCGGCCCTGCGCCCTGCCTTCGCCCCTCGACCGCCGTGGGCGAGAGCGTGCAGAAGCCGCTTCCCCCGGCCTTGCGTCCTACCTTAGCCCCTCGACCCGGCCCTTGTCTCTAGGGCCGGCTGCCCCGCATCCCACCCGTCGCCTCCCGCTCTTCGATTTCGGCACCCCGCACCTTTGCTCCAGTTTCTGTCTCCGTCGCTCGTCGTCTTGTTCCCGTTTCGGAGGTCGTCTTTGCGTAATTATTCTGCATGCGGGGATATGGCGGTGCCAATGGGGCGTGCTGCGCGGTACTATGGGCGCATCCAGTCGAAACCTCCTCATATCGCGCATCCGGCTTGCGAGTCCGCTGCGCACTGAAAGGACGGCCATGAGCGCCATTGCATGGCAACCCGGCAAGCAGTACCGCGAAATCGTCTACGAGACGGCGGACGGCATCGCGAAGATCACCATCAACCGGCCCGAGCGCCGCAACGCGTTCACCCCGCTCACCGTGAACGAGCTGTACGATGCGTTCACCGAAGCGCGCGACGACGCGGGCATCGGCGTCATCATCCTCACCGGCGCCAACCACGGCGGCCGCCATGAGGACGAGGCGTTCTGCAGCGGCGGCGATCAGAAGATCCGCGGCAACGGCGGCTACGTGGGCGAGGACAGCATCCCGCGCCTGAACGTGCTCGACCTGCAGCGGCTCATCCGCGTGGTGCCGAAACCCGTGATCGCCATGGTGAACGGCTACGCCATCGGCGGCGGGCACGTGCTGCATATCCTGTGCGACCTGTCCATCGCGGCCGAAACGGCGAAGTTCGGCCAGACGGGCCCGAAGGTGGGCAGCTTCGACGCGGGCTACGGCGCGGGCTATCTCGCCAACATCGTGGGCCAGAAGAAGGCGCGCGAGATCTGGTATTTGTGCCGCCAGTACACGGCGGCCGAGGCGCTTGAGATGGGGCTCGTGAACAAGGTGGTGCCGTTCGACGAGCTGGAAGCGGAGTGCGTCGCCTGGGCGCGCGAGATGCTGCAGTTCAGCCCTACGGCGCTGCGCTTCATGAAGGCGTCGTTCAACGCGGCTACGGACGGCCTCGCGGGCATCCAGCAGCTGGCCGGCGACGCGACGCTTCTGTACTACACCACCGACGAGGCGAAAGAGGGCCGCGACGCGTTCAAGGAGAAGCGCGCGCCCGATTTCACCCAGTTCCCGAAGTTCCCGTAGGATCAGGTGCAGTGGAAGGCGCTGGGATCGGTTGCGTCAGGGCGCTGAGGTTGGCATCCGCCACGCTGTGGGCGCGGGGCGGCCGACTGTGGAAGGCGCTGTGGCGAACGGCGGCGATTCCGGCGAACGCCGACTGACGAACGACACGAGAGGGGTAGGCTCGAACAGCGATGATCGGCGCGTTTGAGAGCATGGTGCGGCGACATCCGCAGCGCACGTGCTTCACGTGCGTGGACGAGACGGGCGAGGCGCGAGCGTACTCGTATCGCGAGACGCGCATGCTGTCGGCGGCGCTCGCCCGCCATCTGCGCCGTCGCGGCGTGAATCCCGGCGACAGCGTGGCGGTGGATCTGCCGAATTGCGCCGCCTACGTGTTCCTCGTGCTTGCGGCGGCGTACGGGGGCTTCTCGCTTGTGGCGCTGAACAACCGCCTGACCGGGGGCGAGAAGCTGGGCCGCCTCATGGAGATCGAGCGGAAGCCTGGCGTGAACGTGGCGCTTCGCATCGACGAGGCCGCCATCGGGCGTTTGATGGACGAGGCCGTCGCTCTTTTGGCGGGCGAGGCCGAGGTCGAAGGGGGCTTCCGCGACCCTTGCAACCCGCGCGACTCTCGCGGGCTTCGCGACTCGCGCGATTCCTGGGGCTATCGCGATTCCCGCGGCTCCCGCGCGGGTTTGCGCTCCGCGGGCGCGCGGCCCCGCCGCATCAGCTTCACGGCTCGCGAGAGCGCGCTTGCGGCCGAGCCGCGCTCGACGCGCGGGCTCGGGCGGGCGTCGTCGGGCCGCGCGTCGCTGCGGCGGCGCGACGAGATGGCGCGCCAAGACGCGGTGGAGAGCGTCATCCATTTCGCTGAGCATGCGGCGCATGTGTTCGACCGCGGAACCCGTGCGCTTGTCATGTTCACGTCGGGCACGACGGGCCGTTCAAAGGCCGTGTCTCTCACCTGGGAGAACATCTGCTCTGCGTCGGAAGTGTCCAATGCGGTGCTCAACCGTCGCGGCGAGGGCCTGTGGCAGGCGGTGCTGCCGCTTTATCACATCGGCGGCTTTCAGGTGGTGGTGCGCAGCCTGCTGAACGGCACGCCCTTCATCCTGTACCGACGCTTCGACGCCGCGCGCGTGCTGTCCGACGCGGCCCGACGCGGTGCCACCCATATTTCGGTGGTCGACAAGATGCTGCAGGACTTGCTTTCGGCGAGCGCCGAGTTGTCCATAGACGCCGTGCGTCGCTACTCGTGCATCCTGCTGGGGGGCGGGGCGGTGAATCCGCGCACGCTCGAGCGGGCGTTGTCGGTCGGCGCGCGGGTGTACGCGAGCTACGGCATGACCGAGACGTCCAGCCAAATAGCGAATTGCCTGGTGACTTCTGCATTTCGCGGGGGTTTGCGGCTCATGCCGTCCTATCGGGCGCACATCGTCGATCCGGGGGAGGACGGCTTCGGCCGCCTTGCCGTCAAAGGCCCCGGCTTGTTCGAGGGCTATCTGAACGCGCGCGCCGCCTACACGGTGGACGGATTCTTCCTCACGGGCGACACGGCCATGCTTCGCGACGGCTTGCTGTACGTGAAGGAGCGCACCGACGACATGTTCGTTTCGGGTGGCGAGAACGTCTACCCGGCCGAGATCAGAGGGCAGCTGCTGCGCGTGCCCGGCGTGGCCGACGCCCATGTGTTCGGCGCTCCCGATGCCGTGTGGGGTCGCCGTCCCGTGGCGTTCGTGGAGCGCGATCCGGCTTTCGGGGCGCTTGCGCCCGCCGCTGCGTCGTCTGCGCTCGCGGATGCTGCGACGCTGGATGGCCCGTCGCGCCCGTCTGCCGCGCCCGCCGCGTCGCGCTCTGCCTCTGCTGCGCCGTCTGCGTCTGCGGATGCCGCCGCACCCTCCTCGTCGCATTCCTCCGCACTTGCGCCCACCGCGCCCGCCGCTGCGTCGCGTGCGGCGAACCGCCGGCTGGCCGTTGCCGTTCGAGAGCATCTTGGCCCTCGCCTCTCGAAACTCTACCGCCCCAAGCACCTCTGCGTGCTCGACGAGTTTCCGCGCACCGGCATCGGCAAAGTCGACCGGGCCGCATTGGAGCGGCGCTACGACGAGCGCATCGAGATCGAGCGCGTCGTGCTGCATCGCATCAAGATGCCGTTCTCCACGCCGTTTCGCACGCCGAAGGGCACGCTCGCCGAGCGCGAGTCGGTTATCGTGGAGGTGGTCGATCACGCCGGTCGCACGGGGTTGGGCGAATGCGTGGCCTTCTCCACCGATTGGTATCTGCCCGAGACACTTGAGCAGGACGTCCGCGCGCTGCGCGACATCCTCGCTCCGATGGTGCTGACCGAGGCGTTCCTCCACCCCAGCGAGGTGAGCGCCGCGTTCTTCTCCGACTCTCGTGCCGCGGCGCTTCCGATGGCGTGCGGCGCGCTCGAGCCGGCGCTGTGGGATCTGTACGGCAAGATCGTGAAGAAGCCCTTGTGGCAGCTCGTGGGTGGCACGGCGCGCGGGGGCGTTGCGGGTGGGAGCGCGTCGGTTCCGGCCGGCGCGGTGGTGGGCTTGGGGTCGCCGAGCGAGACGGTGGCCGCCGTGCGCCGCTGCGCGGAGGCGGGCTATCGGCGGGTGAAGCTCAAAGTGGCTCCGGGGACGGCACCTGCGGTTGTGCGCGCGGTGCGCGCGGCGTTTCCCCAGCTGATGATCACGCTCGATGCCAACCAGAGCTTCACCGAGCGCGACATGGACGATCTGCGTGCCCTTGACGCGTGCGGCGCGGCGTGGATCGAGGAGCCGCTTGATCCCCGGCGCGTCCCGCAGGGGGCTTCGGGCGATCTGTTCTCCCGCTTGGCGAAGCTGCAAGGCGCGTTGCGCACGCCCGTGTGCTTGGACGAGTCCATCGCCCGTCCGCGCGACCTCGCCCGCGCGCTCGCGCATCCCGAGTTGTGCTGCTACGCTGTGAAGGCGGCCAAGTTCGGCGGCGTTCAGACCACGCTCGACTTCCTGTCGATGGCCGAGGAGCGCGGCATCGATGTGTGGATGGGCGGCATGTACGACACGGGCGTGTCGAAGCGGCTGCACGCCGCGTTGGGGACGTTGCCGCACGTGAAAGCGCCTGGCGATATCGGCTCGACGGCGCGCTATTTCGCGCAGGACGTCACCGATCCGCCGTACACCGCAGATCGCGGCTTCGTCACGCTCAACCGCACGGGACACGAGCACGGCTTGGGATGCGACCTCAATCGCGCGGTGCTCGCGCGCGTGCTGGTCGATCGCATCGTGATCGAGCGCTAGGCCGCTCGCGCGCTTCGCCGCGCCTTGGCCTCCGAGCGCGCTGCGTTCGCGCTGTCGCAGCGGATGTCGGCGGTGTTGGGGACGGTGCCGGGGCACGACCGTAGCGAGGTGGCCACGGCAGGCGGCTTTGTGCCAGGAGAAAGCGCGCCTTCAACGGGGCGTTTGCATCGGACGGCCGCGCGCTTTCAGGGAATGCGGCTGCAACGGGTTATCTATCGTGGCGGAGTGCCGGCGCCTCCTAAGACGCGGTTGCGGCGGTGTGGCTGCGAGTGCAGATGGCTTCGCGCGATACGCCCCGCCCCCGACGCCTCCTCGAGAAAGCGGTTTCGCAGCCGGTGAGACGCGAGCAGGGCGGCAATGCCGCAACGGGCACGGTGCTAGCAGAGCGCTGTCGCGGCGGGTGCGGGGCTTGCCGCGGCGGGCGCTGCGCTGCTTGCGAATGCGACAGGACCGTCTGCGAACGCCCTCCGTTCTTCAGCAATGCAGGGGGCGGTGAGTCTGGTGGGAGCTTCGAGTGCGCCCGGCGTTTGGGTGTGGCGTGCGTTCGGCTCATCGCTTGGAGGCCGTGCCTTCCATTCGGGTTGTTTCGCGCTTCGGATGCGCGTCTTCCGACCATTTGCGCGCCCCTTTCTCGATCATGCAGCAAAGCCGGACGGTCTATGCTAGACCAAGATTGATAGAGGCCAAGTCGGTCCTGGCTTGACGCAAACTTCGGCCCGAAATGGCAGAGATCGCGCCTTGTGCATAGGTTTTCTCCTGGAAAAGCGCTCCGAGGGGCCGGCGGCGGCTCCGGCAGAGATCCCGACCTGGGAAAACGCCTCTGCCGGGACGGGAGGGCGCTCGGCGATCTATGCACAAGGCGCGATCTCTGCCATTTCGGCATGGCGTCCGTGCTGAACCGGGATCGATGCGACTTATGCTCTCCTGATATCGAGTTGAGCTTACTCTGGTCGCGGACGTTTCGGAAGGCCCCGCCCGTCCGACGGGCGGGGCCTCCTGCGGCACCGGCGGGGTCTTGTCCGGGGGCCGATCTGGCCCCTATCAATCTCGATCATGCGGCAAAACCGGACGTTTTTGGCCACCAAACCGCATTCTGGCACGGATGGAGAGGCTTCTGACCCCTTCTATCTCTCGTTGATTTTTCCGACCTGGAATTTTGTTGCGTACTGAGAGCCTTTCACTCCGAAGAAGGCCGGGCTTCGTGCCAGAGCGCGGTTCCGTGGCCAAAAATCGCGAATTTTGCCGCATGAGAGCGAGCGAGTGCATGAACGGAGGGTCGGAAGGCGTGTGCCGCCCTCCCGCCTTCCGGCCCTCCTCTCTCAGGCGCGGTGGAGAGAGGCTTTCGGGCCGTTCCCTTTATCGGAACGCGCTCGGGGCGAAAAATTGCGCATAACAATCGCGCGGTATGCAGTCTGGTAGGGTATGATAATCACCATCGACAAACGAGGAACGGTGGTCCCATGAGCGCATCTGCATCGCAGCACCCTTCGGCATCCGTCGCACCTGCTGGTTCGACCGTGCCGTCCGCATCTGCCGACGGTTCGTCCGAGATGGCGTACGGCAAAGGCAATCTGGGCATTTTCCGCTTAGCGACCACCGTCATCACGCTCATCATGGGCGGTGGCGTGTTCACGCTGTCGGGCGATCAGGCGGCGGGCGGCGCGAGCGGCGCGGCCATCCTCACGGCGTGGAGCATATCCGGCGTGGGCGTGCTGTGCCTTGTCATGACGTTCTACGCGCTCTCGCGCATCAAGCCCGAGCTCAAAGGCGGCATCTACAGCTACGCGAATGCCGGCTTCGGCGACTTCCTCGGCTTCAACAGCGCATGGGGCTACTGGATCAGCGCGCTTCTGTGCACAGTGAGCTTCTCGGCGCTGCTGTTCGGGGCGCTTGCGTACTTCTTCCCCGTGTTCGGCGAGGGCACCAATCTGGCGTCGGTGATCGGGGCCAGTCTTCTCATCTGGTTCTACGTGTTCCTTGTCTCGCGCGGCATCAAAGAGGCCACGGGCGTGAACGCCGTCATCACCATCTCGAAGTTCGCGCCCATCTTCGTGGCCATCGTGGCCATAATCTTTTTGCAGAAGTTCGACCTGGGCATCTTCATGGCCAACATGGCGCAGGGAGCCGAGTCTGGTATGCCGTTCTTCGACCAGGTGAGCAGCACCATGATGGTGACCATCTGGGTGTTCGTGGGCATCGAAGGCGCGGTGGCCATCTCGGGCCGTGCGAAGAAGGAGCGCGACGTGGGCAAGGCCACCATTATCGCGTTCGTGTGCGTGCTGTCCATCTACCTTATGGTGAGCGTGCTGTCCATGGGCGTTATGCCGCTGGCCGATCTGGCCGAGCTGCCGAACCCGGCGCTTGCCGGCGTCATGGAGCATGCGGTGGGCCAGTGGGGTGCCATCCTCATCAACGGCGGCGTGGTGTTGTCGCTCGTGGGCGCGATGCTGGGCTACACGGTGTTGTCGAGCGAGTCGCCCTACGAGGCTGCCGAGCAGGGCGTGTTCATCAAGGCGTTCGCCAAGACGAACAAGAAGGGCGCGCCCATCGTCACGCTCGTGGTGACGAACGTCATCGTGGAGGCGTTCCTCATCATCATGCTGTTTTCGGACAGCACCTACCAGTTCTTCTACACGTTGTCGGCGGGCATGATCTTGCTGCCGTATCTGCTGTCCGCTGCGTACTTCGCCAAGCTCGCGTTTACGAAGCCGGATGCGTTCGCGGGCAAGATCGGTGGCAACATGGTGCTGTGGCGCGTGTTCGGCGTGCTGGGCGTGGTGTACAGCTTCTTCTTGGCGTGGGCGTCGGGCGCGGTGGGGCTCACCATCATGTCGCTTCTGTACGCGCCGGGCATTCTGGTGTACATCAAGGGCAAGAAGGAACGTAACGAGCCGTACCTTGCAAGCGCGCTCGACAAAGTGGTGGTTGCCATCATCCTTGTCGCCGCCGTGGTGTCCATTGTGCTGATCGCGACGGGGCAGGTGGCTTTCTAGTTCGAGCGCGGGTGGCTCGCGCGGGGTGGCGTGGGAAGCGCGCGTGTGGCGTGTCGCGCAGGTGGCACGGGCATGCGAGTGGCGTGTGGCGTGTGGCGTGTCGCGCGAGCGACGGCTCGCGGCGTGGGCGTACGGCGTGCGAGTGGCGTGTGGCGTGTCGTGCGAGCGACGGCTCGCGGCGTGGGCGTACGGCGTGCGAGTGGCGTGCGGTGCGCGGTGGCTTGCGCGGGGCGGCGCGGGCGTGCGGCGTGTCGCATGCGGGGGCAGACGCGCGCTGTGTGAGCGGCGCGGATGCAGCAAGTGCGGGCGACGCGTGCGGCGGCGCATATGGGTGCCGCATGCTGCGCGGGCGACGTGTGGTGCGGACGGCGGCGTGTCGGGCGGCGGGTGGAAGGCGCAGACGCGCGACACGCAGCGTACTGTCGGAAGGTCTCGTAGCGTGCTGTATAGTCGTTCAACAGGTAGTGCGGACGGTGTGCGGGCACGGCGTCATCCGCACGGGTGGAGAGCGGCGGGCGGCGTGTCGGGCGGGTGGAACGCGGATGGCAACGCGTGCTGGGGCAGCTCGTCGATCTGTGACCCCTTCAGCTTCTCGGTCGCTCCGTTTGTTTCGAGCGGTAATGAATCCAAGATTTTCTTTGCGTATTTTACCGAAATAGAGACGGCATTCCGGTTTTCAGCTTGCAACGGTAAGAAACGGGAGAGTTTTTCACAATATTGTACCGAAATGAAGTTCTAGAAAGGGGAACTTGGGTTCTGCGTTATGCTTTCGGTAAAATATGACGAAAAATTGAGAAATTCATTACCGTTTCAAGAGCGGAGCCCCCTCGCCAGCCTGCCAGCTCCGGTTGCTTCACCAGCTCCGCCTTGCCAGCCCCCCTCCGTCGCTGATCCCGCCAACTCTGCCTCGCCAATCCCCCCCCGCCGGCCCCTCAGCCCCGCCAACTCCGGTTGCCTTGCCACCCCCCTCAGCCCCGCCAGCCCGGTTGCCCCCCCCCCTCCGCGTCATTGTGCTGCTTCGCTGTCGTGTCAATGCCGTTTATGACGACGATTCCGTATTGCGCGACATGGCTGGGACGGCCATGGTCGGTGCGATTTCTGCCGACAGCGTGAGAATGGCGTTTCGGCATTCGCGAGGACTGCGATTGCGGCCGCTTTGCGAAAGTGGTTTTCATCTGCGGTAGCCGCAGAGACGAGAAGGCCTTAGGTGAGGGATCCGCAAAGGGAAAGGATGGAAGTTCGGTCGTGACGATGGAAGGCGCGAGGGAGATTGCGGTTGCGAGCCATGATGGCGATGGTGGCTGCAGGGTGTGTGGCGGTGGGGCGACAGTGCCGGCATCGGGCGTGGCGATGCGAGCGCGGCGTACGGGAGGCGGCACGACGTGTGGTGAACGCGCGGCGGTTCGGCGGTGACGCCTCATGCGAGGGTGGTCGTGGCGCTTGCGTTGGCTGCGGCGGCGTGAGGCGGGGGGGGGTCGCGGGTCGGTGGCGAGGTTCCGACTGCGACGACGAAGAGGGCCGCGAAGCGGGGTGCGGCCATGCGCTATGGCGACAACAGCGCCCATGGTGCCGGCAATGGCTTGCGAGCGCATCCCCGACATGCGGCGTTCTCGGTATCCGTGATCGGTTGCGACGAATATCGGCGTTGCGGCATTATTTCGCCCCCATCCGGCCGAGCGTCCTTTACACTGTCGGTCAGAGGTTTTTCGAGCTTGCGCGCATGCGCGGCGGCGGGATGCGAAGACGAACCGACGACGGAGGCGAGGCATGGAGCTTTTGGAGGAGCGCATCAGGCGCGACGGGGTGGTGAAGTCGGAGGGAGTCCTCAAGGTGGACAGCTTCCTGAACCACCAGCTGGACATCGATCTGTTCGATGCGATGGGCGAGGAGTTCAAGCGGCTGTTCGCGGACGCGCCCGTCACGAAGATCCTCACCATCGAGGCGTCCGGCATCGGCATCGCATGCGTGGTGGCGCGACATTTCGGCGTGCCGGTGGTGTTCGCGAAGAAAGCCCAGTCCATCAACCTCGACGGCGAGATGTATTCGACGCGCATTCAGTCGTTCACTCATGGTCGCGTGTACGACGTCATCGTGGCGAAGAAATTCCTCGGACCAGACGACCACGTGCTCATCATCGACGATTTCCTGGCGAACGGTTGCGCGCTCAACGGCCTCATCGAGTTGGTGAACGAGGCGGGCGCCACCGTGGAGGGCATCGGCATCGCGGTGGAGAAGGGCTTCCAGCCTGGCGGGGCCGATCTGCGCGAACGCGGCTATCGGCTCGAGTCACTCGCCATCGTGGAGTCGATGGATCCCGACACGGGCGAGATCGCGTTTCGCCAGGGATCCGTGACGAAACGCGAGGTGCCCGCCGGACGTGCTGCATCCGGTGATCTTGGCGATGGTGCAGCTGGCCGCGCGTGCGATGGTGCCGCGGCCCCTGCCGCTCCCACCGCCCCCGCAGCCCCTCCCGCTGCGGTAGCCTCTTCCACCCCTGCTTCGCCGGGATTCGCCGCCTCTGCGTGCGATCCTCGCGAGGAGTCGGAGGCCCACTCATGAAGACGTTCAAGCAGGAAGAGCTGTTCAAGCTCGACGGCGATATCCCGCTTCTTCGCGCAGTGCCCTACGGCGTCCAGCACATCCCGGCCATGTTCGTGGCCAACCTCGCGCCCATCCTCATCATCGCGGGTGTGGCCGGTTTGGGCGATGCGCAAACCGGCGCGCTCGTGCAAAGCGCCATGCTCATCGCCGGCATCGGCACGCTCATCCAGCTCTTTCCGCTGTGGCGCGTGGGGTCGGGGCTGCCCATCGTCATGGGCATCAGCTTCACGTTCGTCACGGTGCTCACGGGCGTGGTGGCCACGTACGGCTACAACGCCGCCATCGGGGCCATCATCGTGGGCGGCATCTTCGAGGGCGTGCTGGGCTTGTTCGCGAAGTACTGGCGGCGCATCATCTCGCCCATCGTGGCGGCCGTGGTGGTCACGTCCATCGGGTTCTCGCTGCTCAGTGTGGGCGCGACCTCGTTCGGCGGTGGCTCGGGCGCGGCAGATTTCGGCTCGCCGCACAACCTCGTGCTGGGATGCGTGTCGCTGGCGGCGTGCCTGGTGTTCCAGGTGCTGGCAAAGGGCAAGACCAAGCAGCTTTCGGTGCTGTTCGGCCTGATCGTCGGGTATGTGCTGGCCGTGTTCATGGGCAAGGTGGATTTCAGCGGCTTCGCCGACGTGGGGTTGTTCGCGCTGCCGCAACCCATGCCGTTCGCTCCCGAGTTCAACCTGGGGGCCATCGTGTCGGTTGCGCTTATCTTCCTGGTGTCGGCCACGGAGACGATCGGCGACACGACGGCGCTGACCATGGTGGGCCTCAACCGCGAGGTGCGCGAGAGGGAGTTGTCGGGATCCATCGCGTGCGACGGCTTCGTCAGCACGCTGTCGGCGTGTTTCGGCTGTTTGCCCATCACGTCGTTCTCGCAGAACATCGGCCTGGTGGTCATGACGAAGGTGGTGAACCGTAAAGCCATCGCCACCGGCGCCGTCATCATGATCCTGGCGGCGTTTTTGCCGGTGATCAGCGTGGTGTTCTCGTCGCTGCCCGAGGCGGTGCTGGGCGGTTGCACCATCATGATGTTCGGCAATATCATCGTGAGCGGTTTTCAGATGATCGCGCGTGCCGGGTTCTCGCAGCGCAACATCATCATCGCGGCGCTGTCGCTGGCGGTGGGCATCGGGTTCACGCAGGTGGGCGATTTGTTCGCCATCTTCCCGGAGCTGGTGCAAAGCGTGTTCGCGCAGAACTGCGTGGCCGTGGTGTTTCTGGTGGCCATCGTGGCGAACCTCGTGCTGCCGAAGGATGCTCGCGCCGGGGAGGGCGCGGACGCTGCCGCCGACGGAGCGAGCGCTGCTGCCGATGGCGCGCTGGCTGCGGACGGGGCCGGCGCCGGGGCGTTGGGCGCGGGCGCAGCTGCTGCGGCGGGTTCCGCAATGGCGTCTGAGACTGGCGCGACGTCGGACGCGGCAAGGGCGAATGGGCTATCGGACACGGCAGGGTTGACCGGGGAGTTTGACGAGGAACAGCCTGCAAAAGCGTAAGAACGTTTTCGGCGGGTCGATGGCCGCAACATATTGCGACCGTCCGCCTGCCCGGCGTGTTTGTGCCTGTCCCCTCCCCGTTCTTCTGCTCTGCACATCCCCGCGCGAACTTCGTTCCTGCGCTGCGGCGTATCGTTGCGCTTCCTTCGCGTGCTTGCCGCCTCCCTTCGGGTTTGCCGGAGGGAGGCGCGTGGGTTTCTTGGCGGGTGCGAGAGGGCGCATGCCGGGATCACGAGGAATCCGTATGCTTGAATTCGCCGTCTCCAAGGATGCGCATGTCTTCGGCGCGTGCGGATTGTTCAAGTTCGTCGGCGCGGCGCGTCTCCTTCCGCATCTTCAATCCTTGTTGCTCGACCCTTCCACCTACTTATGGAAACCTGCGGGTTTCTGGCAGCAAGGGCGTGACCAGGTGGATTCATGCCGTACGATATCGTGGCGAATAGTCATATGAAGGAGGACCATCCGCAATCATGCCGATAGCACTTAGTTTGCTGCTTGTTCTGTTTTTCCTGCTCATGAATGCGTTCTTCGTCGCCGCCGAGTTCTCGCTCGTGCGTGTGCGCAAGTCGCAAGTAGAAATCCTCGTCGACGAGGGCCGAAAGGGCGCCAAGTACGCCAAGCTCGTCGCCGACAACGTCAACGCTTACCTGTCCGCATGCCAGCTGGGCATCACGCTCGCGTCGCTCGCTTTGGGCTGGCTGGGCGAGCCGGCGGTGTCCAAGCTGTTCGAGCCGCTGTTCACTGCGCTGAACGTGCCCGAGGCCGCCACCCACGGCATCTCGGTGGCCATCGGCTTCATCATCATCACCGCGCTGCACATCGTGGTGGGCGAGCTCATCCCCAAATCGCTCGCCATCTTCTCCACCGAGCGCTACGCGCTGTTCACGGCCGCTCCGCTTGTGTGGTTCTACCGCATCACGTATCCGGTGATGTGGCTGTTTAACAGCATCACGAACGGCGTCATGAGGTTGCTCGGCCACGATGTGGCCAACGAGCACGAGGTGTACACCGGCGAGGAGATCAAGCTGCTCATCGATGAGAGCACTGAAAGCGGTCTCATCGACCCCGAGCAAAACGAGTACGTCGACAACATCTTCGACCTGGGCGACAAAGACGCCGAGGCTATTATGACGCCGCGCACCGATGTGGTGTGCATCGACTTGGAGGATCCGCTTGAACAGAACCTTGAGACGGTTCTGCGCTACAAGTACACGCGCTATCCCGTGTGCCGCGACAGCAAGGATCACATCATCGGTTTCGTGCACGTGAAGGATCTCTACACGCTGCCAAAGAATGCCACGATCGACGATCTGCGCATCCGGCCCATCCAGGCCGTGCCCGAAAGCGTGTCCATCGCGAAGCTTCTGCAGACGCTGCAAAGCAAGCGCACGAAGATCGCCGTGGTTGTGGACGAGCACGGCGGCACTGCGGGCATCGTCACCATGAGCGACATCATGGAGCAGATCGTTGGCCGCATCGACGACGAGTACGTGCACGGCAGTTCGTACGAAGTGGTGAAGATGGAGGACGGCAGCTACCTCGTCGACGGCTCGCTGCCCATCGACGAGGTGGGCGAGCTCATCGGGTTCGAGCCGGAGGAATCCGAGGAATGCGAGACGGCGGGCGGCCTTTTGCTCACGCTGTTCGACCGCATCCCCGACGAGGGTGACACCGTTGCGGTGGAGCACGGCAACGACAAAGCCTCGTTCACTGTAGTGGGCATGGACCGGCATCGCATCGACAAGATCCGCGTGGTGGTCGAGCACGCGGAACCGACCAGCGAAGAGGAGTAATGCGAGCGCCGGCAGCCTTCGGGTTGCCGGCGCTCTTTATGCCGTCATGGGCGTGTCGGACGGCTTTTGCGCTGCTGCGCTCGCTGACTCACCCGCGACGCGCCCACGAAGTGCCTACGACATGCCCACGAAGCGCTCGGCGTTCTTCCCGAGCATCTTCTCAAGCTCGTCGTCGGTGAATCCGAGCGAGGTGAACGTATCGAACTCGTGCGCAGGATCCCACATGGGAAAGTCGGAGCCGAACATCACGCGGTCGGCTCCCCACATGCGCACGAGCTCGCGCGTACGCCGGTTGCCGAGGAAGGCCAGGGAGCTGGACACGTCGATGAACACGTTCTCCTCGTGCAGCACGTCGTAGCCGATCTCGGGGATCGACCAGCCGCCGAAGTGGGCGGCGTCCACCACGAGGTTCGGAAATGCCTGCAGGATGCGCTTGAGGCGGCGCGGATGCGAGAAGTCGGTGCGGTAGTCGCCCGTGTGCACGATGAGCGGCATGCGGCCTTCGATCATCTCGTAGACGCGCATGAGGCGGGGGTCGTCCATGTCCACCTTCTGCGTGTCTGGATGCAGCTTCATGCCGACGAGGCCCAGGCCGATGGCGCGTTCGATTTCGGCTTCGGGGTCGGGGAAGTCCTGGTGCATGGCCATGAAGCCGATGAATTCCGCATGCTCGCGGCATTGCGCGGCGATGAAATCGTTGATGGCGGTCACCGCGTGCGCCGACGTGGCCACCGAGTGCACGACGAACCGCGAGATGGGCGCGCGCTTTTGCGATTCCAGCAAATGCGCCGCCGTGCCCTTGCCGTACATGTCGACGAGGTAGAACTCGCCCACGGCGTCCACGGCACGCTCGGCGATCTTCTCGGGGTAGATATGGGCGTGGACATCGATGACAGTCATGCGTGCTCCTTCGCGGTCTGCTGTGCGCTCTGCGCGCTGGCGCTGGTGCCTGCGCGTTCGCGCCCTCGATTGTAGTGCAACTATCCGAGGCGTGCAGCGGGCAATTGGTGGAGTTTGCTTCAAACGTGGCGGCTCGTGGCTCGTGGCTCGTGCCGCGCCCGTGACCGGGCTCGTGGCCTGCGTGCCGTGCCCGCGTTCCTCTCCCGCATGTGTCGATTCCGTGAATCGATGGAATGTGTTTGCATCTTCGTGGGAGCAAGGATAATATTCATTCTTGCCGCTTTTCCTGCTTGGCGTATACACGGGCAGGAGGGTAGGCGCAATGATGCGGGGTGGAGCAGTCTGGTAGCTCGCCGGGCTCATAACCCGGAGGTCGTAGGTTCAAATCCTGCCCCCGCGACCAAGAAGTTTTAGCAGGTCAGCAAGCAATTCCAAGCTCGCTGGCCTGCTTTGTTTTTGGAAGAAGAATCGAAGTTGGGGCCATCTTGGTGCCATTCGAATGTGATTCTGCTCATATAACAGTAAGAAGCGCCCGAGGAAGGTAAACTAACGTACCGTTCGAGCGCTTGTTAGTGTTGATTCTATCACATCTAGAGAATGTCGATGATCTCGCCCTCCCCGCACAATCAGCTTCGCGTCAAGATCAAGCCGTGCTAAGGTAAACACCAATATGCCCGTCGGCCTCTCAACGATGCTCACTGGCGGGTTTTCTTATTCAGGAACATGAACTTCTTGTCGGTGTAGCGCGGCCCATAGTGCAATCGCCCCATCGAGACTGGCCGATTAAGGTCTTACCTCGGCTCACGGCAGGGAAATGCCCCGTTGTTTTCATGCTCGGAGTGCGATTAGGCCAATCGACTTTCGCAGGAGTTACCTTGCTAAAAGAAGAGCTGGAATCGATAACCGACAGGCAGCCAGATATGGTTGCGTATCCTGAAGAAGCACTTCTCATCGGGGCTGCCGAAAGCGTATGGAACGGCAGTGACGCTCAGATCGACATTGGCATTGATGTAGGTGGCAGGCTTGTGGCAGCCATGTCTGATCATCTGTCTGACACGCTTGAGAGCGTTTTCATAATCGATAGCGACATACGCCATATAAAACGCAAGCACAGCACCAGCGAGGAGGAGCGCGGACAGGTTGCCATCGAGCCCTCGGACTTTGGGCGCATGCCCGCGGTACTGAACGAATTCGGCACTTGCGAATACACCGAAACCGACAAGCTAGGAAACAAGAAGCTCCTTCTGACTAAGAGCATGGGGGATACCATGTGCCTTGTCACGGTTCAGCGCGGCAAACGCAAGCTGGAAATCAAGACCATGCGGAAGAAAAGGTTGGGTGCCTCGTGCTAGCCTAAGCGGCTCTCTTGGGCTTACGTCCGAGACGACCCCGACGATCCATCCATTATATCAATCGCTGCAGCTTACGCGAGTTGGGAACGAGGGACGGCGTATAACAATCATGCGGCCGAAACCGAAGTAGGCTGCTGGTGTCGCCTAGGCTTTTTGGGCGACTTGGCGAAGACGTGGGTTTTCTGTCCCGCCTCTCGCGTCCGCGGCATGCCCGCCCCGCCCGGCCGCGCCGCCCGCGTGCCCGCCGCGGGCGCCCGCGGCTCCTCCGCCCGCCCTCGCGGGCTGCGCAGCCGCCCTCCTCTCCGGCTGCGCCGGACGCCGCCCGCCCTCCGTGCGGGGAAACATGCGTTTTCTGGCCACCAAACCGAGTTCTGGCACGCCGAACGCGCCCCTTCGCCCGAAGAGGGCGCTCCTCCCCGGCGAAAGCCCAGGTCGGCGGTTTCGACAAAGCCGATGCGCCGTCGGATCGGGGCCGATCCGTGCCAGAACTCGGATTGCTGGCCAGAAATCGCGAGCGCGCGGACATGGAGAGGGAGACGCGCGGCGCGCGGAAGCGGCAAACCCGTGGCCGGAAACCGCGAGCGCGCGGACATGAAGGGGCGTTGGGGTGCGGCGTGTTGGAGGCGATCGCGCGGGGTGGGCGAAGATGCGGGAGAGGAGGGATGCGACGTGCCTTGCGGGGACGCGGCAGCCTTGCGGGAGAGGGGGCGCGACACGCCTTGCGAGGATGCGGTGCACCCTGCGGGGGGGGGGCGGGCGCGCGACACGCCTCGCTGCACCGCGAGAGCGACCCGTGCGAAGACGCAACCATGCGGATGCGAAAGGGCGGGGCAACGCAAGAGGCGTTGGAGTAAAAGCGAGGGCACGCAGCCGTGCGAGTGCAGCGGCGGTTGGGGGCGAAGGCGATGCGACCGCGCGGACAGGGCCCTCTTGCACGCGTGCTCGATGTTCCTTCTTGCTGAAAATTGTATGGAGGGCGACCCCGCGTGCCCTTGAGGGCGCGCCTCTCGGGGCGGGGTTGCGGCTATACTGGTGTCCGTCGATCGAAAGGAACACCGCTCATGGGCATTCAGTTCGCCGCCGCCCGCGCCGTCAGCGCCGTCTCCACCTGGGGGCTGAAGAACGTCTTCCATCGCCCCGCCGCGAACTTTCCCGGCAAGATGGCGCTGTACGTGGATCCTCGCCTCATCGCCGACCTGCGTCCGAAGCTGCGCAAGGGGTCGTTCGTGGTGGTGGGCACGAACGGCAAGACCACGGTGACGAACCTGCTGGCCGACATCCTCGAGCAGGCGGGCCAGCGCGTGGTGTGCAACCGCACGGGCGCGAACCTCGACTCCGGCGTGGCCACGGCCCTTCTGCACGCGAAGCCGTCCGACTGGGGCGTGTTCGAGAGCGACGAGCTGTGGCTGGCGAAGATACTGCCGCATTTGCAGGCCAGCTACGTGGTGCTGCTCAACCTGTTCCGCGACCAGCTGGATCGCGTGGGCGAGATCGACCGTATCCAGGACAGCATCGCGCGCGCTCTCGAAACCTCGCCGGACACGGTGCTTCTGTACAACGCCGACGACCCGCTGTGCGCCGCCATCGCCGCGCGCGTGGGCAATGCGTCGGTGGCGTTCGGACTGTCCGAGAGCATGGGACTGCCGCAGAACACGGTGGCCGACGCGCAGATGTGCCAGCAGTGCTCCTCCATGATGGAGTACGAGTACCGCCAGTACGGCCAGCTGGGCGCGTACCGCTGCCCGAGCTGCGGGTTTGAGCGTCCGGCGCTCGATTATGCGGCCGAAGGCGTGCGCCTGGGCACGGACGGTTTGGGGTTCGACGTCGTGCGCGCTGCGGATGGGGATGCGGGAAACGCCGCGCCTGAGGGCGGGAGGCGCTTTGCAACCGAAGACGAAGGGCGCTTCTCGACCGAGGGCGAAGAAGGCGCTGCGGCTGAGAGCAGGGAAAACGCCGCGTTCGAGGGCGCGAAAAGCGCCGTCCCCGTTCTCTCCGTGAAGGCCCCCTACACCGGCGCCTACATGGTGTACAACCTTCTGGCCACCGCCGCCGCCGCCGACCTCGCGGGATGCCCGGCCGACGCGGTGGGACGCGCCATCGATTGCTTCGACCCGCAAAACGGCCGACTGCAGACGTTCGACATCGCCGGTCGCCGTGTGCTGCTGAACTTGGCGAAGAACCCCACCGGCTTCAACCAAAACCTCAAGATCGTCGCGCAGGACCCCAATCCCAAGGTGGTCGCGTTCTTCGTGAACGACAAGGAGGGCGACGGGCGCGACGTGTCGTGGCTGTGGGACATCGATTTCGAAGAGCTGGTCGAAGCCGGCGCGATGACGGTGTTCTCTGGCGGGATCCGCGGAAACGACGTGCAGGTTCGCCTGAAGTACGCCGATATCCCCTCTGTGGTGGTGTCCGATGCCGACGACCTTCTGGCGCGCATAGCCAGCGCGCCGAAGGAGCAGAACGCCTATTTCATCGCGAACTACACCGCGTTGCCCTCGGTGCATGCGGCCCTCACCGCCGCGGCAGCCGCAGCCGATGGCGCTACGGTTTCCGTGCCCGCGCCCGCACCCGGCAGCGCACCCGCACCCGGCAGCGCATCTGCGTCCGGCAGTACCCTCGCATCCGACAGCGCACCTGCGTCTGGCGGCGCGTCCGTATCCGGCGGCGCCCCTGCATCCGGCAGCACCCCTGTATCCGCTTCCGACGCCCCTGCTCTTGACGCGGCTGGCGGGTTTGGAAGCGGTCGGCCCTCTTCCTCACCGACGGGTGATCGCGCGGACTCCTCATCCGTTGCCGCACCTGTCGCTGCACCCGCATCCTGTTCGACCGTGTCGCAAGAGCCGGGACTTCCTTTCAGTGAAGAGGGAAGCGTCCCCGCCGTCTCCTGCATCTCGACGGCTTCGGCTGCTCCGACTGCCCCCGACCCTGTTCCCGCCAACGGCGTCCCCGCCGATGTCGCCCCTGCCCCCGCGGCAACCCCCCGCGTCGTCATCGCGCATCTCTTCCCCGATCTGCTCAACCTGTACGGCGACGGGGGCAACGTGCGCATTCTGGCGCAGCGGCTGCGCTGGCGCGGCATCCCGGTGGAGGTTCGCCGGGCGAGCCATGGCGAATCGATCGACCTGGCCGGCGTCGACCTCGTGTTTTTGGGCGGTGGCCCCGACCGCGAGCAGCGCCTTGCATCGAGCGAGCTCATGCGCATGCGCGACGAGCTTCGCGCGTACGTGGAGGACGGCGGCGTGCTGCTGGCCATCTGCGGGGGCTATCAAATTCTCGGGCGAGAGTGGCTGCTCGGCGACGAAGTGGTGGAGGGGCTCGGCATCATCGACATGACCACCGAGCGCGCCGCGGGCGGTTCGGCCGACCGCCTGATCGACAACATCGTGCTGCGCTCGCCTTTGGCGACGCTCCCGGTGGTGGGCTACGAGAACCATGCGGGCCGCACGCGCCTCGGGACGGGTGTCGAGGCGTTCGGATCGGTGGCGTCGTCAACGGGCCATGGCAACAACGAGGTCGACAAAGCCGATGGCGTCCGCTACAAGAACCTCGTGGGCACCTACCTGCACGGGCCGCTTCTGGCGAAGAATCCCGAAGTGGCCGACCATCTGCTCGCCCGCGCGCTCGAGCGCAGCGCGGCGCGGTCGGGCGTTGCCGCCCCCACGCTCGCGCCCCTCGACGACTCTGTGGAAAAAGGCGCGAACGAGGCGCTCTGCAAGCGCTTCGGCGCACGATAGCTCGGGGCTTTTGCGGGCGGTTGCGAGCGCGGTTCGCGCCGAAGCGCTCCGCTATGCGAAAAAGATGCTGCGAAGCAGGTTCTATGCCAACTGCGGTTCGGCGAGGGCCGATCGCGCGCAGCCGCGGCAGCGCTCGTCGAGCATGCCGATCCCGAAAACCGGACGGGCTTCGGAAGGGGTGACGACGGGTGCCGCAATCGGTGGAAAGCGGGGCGTGGTCGTCACGCAAGCGTCTGCTCGTCGTTTCTCTGTGCGTCGTTTCTTCGGAGATCGCGTCCGGCAGGATCCGGCCAAGGGCCGTTTGCGCTGCGGCGAGGCTTTCGCCTTGCTGGAACCATGCGTGATTTGCGCGGATGGCCTTCTTGCGCACGATGCCATCCCGTGCTGGCGCTTCGCTTCGCCGCTCCGCATTCGCTGCGGTGTTCTGAACCGGGCTCCAGCCCACTGCCGCGTCGATTTCCTCTGCCCGCCCTCGTCGCCAACGCCTGACGGCTCCCGTGTATCTTTCGTATGTCTCCGGCTCGCGTCATGATTTGCGCGGTTCGTACTCCGGTTCGCGTCGCGGTCTGCGCTCCGGTTTGCGCGAAAAAAACGCTTACGAAGCCGTTTTGATTTCGCTAGAATCGAATGTGCCGCGCTCCTTTTGCCAGGTGCGTGGCGCGTCTCGTTACCCCTAACGGCGCGTGCGCGCTTAGGTTCGATGGGGCCCTTTACCGCAACCGAATTTGGAAGGACGATTCCTGTATGCAGGGAAGATCTCTGGTGATGCTGCTGTCCGTGCTGTACGGCAGCGCGTTTTTGGCGGGGTTCAACGAGAACCTTGTCAACATGGCGCTCATGTCCATCATGGGCGACTTCGGCGTGGATTCCGTGACGGCGCAGTGGTTGGTCACGGGCTACATGATCGTGGCGACGGTGGTGGTGACGTGCATGGCGTTCCTCTATCGGCGCTTCAAGCTGCGCACGCTGTTCTTCACCGCGGCGGCCTTGAGCATCGCGGGGTCGGCGATGGGGCTGTTCGCCGGCAGCTTCGCCGTGCTGCTCGTCGCGCGGCTGGTGCAGGCGGTGGGCACGGGTATCTTCATCCCGCTGATGATGAACACCATCCTGGCGGTGACACCGAAGAACCGGCTGGGGTCGTTCATGTCCATCGGCGGGTGCATGATCACGTTCGGGCCGGCCTTCGCCCCGGTGGTGTGCGGGGCGCTCGTGACGGCGTTCGGCTGGCACAGCATCTTCGTCGTGCCCGTGGCGGCCATGGCGGTGCTCGCGGTCATGGGCTTCTTCTTCGTGAAGAACCTCGAGACGAGCGAGGCACATCTGGACGTGGCGTCGGTGGCGCTGTCGGCCGTGGTGCTGACGGCGCTGTCGTTCGGCTTGTCGCAGCTGACCATCAGCCCGCTCGTCGCTGCGGCGGCGCTGCTGGCGACGGTGGCCTTGGCGGCGGCGTTCGTCGTGCGCCAGCTGCGCTGCGACCATCCGCTCATCGACCTCGCACCCATCAAGAACCGCCTGTTCTGGCCCGCCTTGCTGTTGGCGACGGTGGCCATGATGAGCACGTTTTCCATGAGCGTGCTGCTGCCGCTGTACTTCGAGGGCGCAGCGGGCATGACCGCGCTCTCGGCGGGGCTCGTGATGTTGGTTCCGGTGCTGGCGAACTCCGGGGCGACGCTGGTGGGCGGTCGGATCATGGATCGGCGCGGCGAGTGGCCGCTGCTGCCGTTGGGGTTCGCGGGCATCGCCGTCGGCTTCTTCGCGTTGGCGGTGGTGAGCCCTACGCTGGCGGTGCCCGTCGTGTTCGCGGCGGCTCTGCTCATGTACGCTGCGGTGGGGTTCATCTTCTCGCCGTCGCAGACGGCAGGGCTGCGGGTGCTGCCGCCTGACCAAAACCCGTTCGGCGTGGCGCTTATGACCACGTTCGTGCAGATAGCAGGGTGCGTCGGACCGTCGTTGTACACGGGCATCATGTCGTCGGGCCAGGGTTCGGCGCTCGCGCGCGGCGCGTCGAGCGCAAGCGCCGCCGCCGACGGCTTCGCGCTGGCGATGCTCGTGGCGTCCGTGATCGCCGCGCTGGGCTTCGCGCTCTCGTTCGCGTACGCGCGCGCCGCTCGCGCGCGGGCCCGTGCGAAGGCTGCCGAGCGGGCTGCGGCGCCGCAGTCGGTGCTCGCCGAGCTGATGGAGACCGACCCCTACACGCTGCCCGCCTCGGCGTCGGTGGGTGAGGTGATGCGCGCGTTCGTCGAGCTGAAGGTGGGCGGGCTGCCGCTGGTGGACGACGCGGGACGTCCGGCGGGCTTCGTGTCCGATGGCGACGTCATGCGCTATCTGGCCGACAAGCACCCGGTGATCACCGGCGCGTACTCGCTCATGGAAGCGGCGCGCAGCCAGACGTTCGACGAGCGCCTACGCGAGCTCATCGCGCTGCCGGTGGAGGTCATCGCCACGGAGCGGCTCGTCGCGTTCGATGCCGACGCCACGCTCGAAGAGGCGTGCGCGCTTCTGGCCACGCGCCGCCTCAAGAAGGTGCCGGTGGTGCGCGAGGGCGTCATCGTGGGCACCGTCAACCGCTCCGACGTGCTGCGCTACGCGATGGGCGCGTGCATGGCGGCCGTGTCGGAGTAGGGGTTGGACGATGCGGGCTTGTCCTCGTCAGGCGAGCCCGCTTTCCGCGGATGCGGGTGATGGGCGTGCGGCGGCAGGGAGGCCGGTAAAGCGTCTGGTGACGTATGCGGTTCTCGGCCATTTCCTCAGAGGCGATGGGTGGGGTGCAGTGCCCAAGCGAGCACCTACTACTGCGAGCCGCCTCTTCTCTTTGGTAAATGCAGGTTCGTGTCGATATTGGCTTGCGCAGAGTTGCCCGGTTCCATGGCGAGTTTTTCTTGGGGCCAGATCGCAGAGCCCAACGGAGCGCTTTTTCGAGTTGCGGACATGCACGACCAGGGAATCTTCGACGGGCGCACGCTTCGGCTCGCTTCCCGCAGGTGCGCCCTGTGCAAGATTCACCCACGCAGGGTGAACGATCTCCTGCCGGTTAGGGGGATGATGGAAGGAGATTGTTCGAGCTGTCTGCATGGGCGGCGTGAAGAGAGGGAGGAACGCGCCATGGCATCTGCGTCCGCAGGAAAGGAAGCGTCGTTGAAGGATGCGACGCTGTTCGTCAACGTGCCGTTTTGCATTGAGGCTCCGCGCTATGCGCATGGGCGCTATCTGATGGGGGACGGCGCGGCCAAACGCAAGTACTTGGAAGCCGTCATGCGCGAGGTGGCGTCGCTTGGGGACGTGCTCGAAGGCAAGCGCGTCGTGGCGGTGCGCATCGGCGGTGGAAGCCCGAGCGTTGTGAGCCCCGACCAGCTGGGCGAGCTTATGCGGCTTATTCGCGCCGAGCTTCCGATGGCCCATGGGGCCGAGATGGCGCTCGAGGCCATTCCGAACACGGTGGGCGTGCCCAGCCTCACCGGGTGGGGCCAGGGCAAGCCAAGCCGCATCGAGTTGCGCGTGGGAGCGATCCACCTGCGCGATCTTGACGAGCTGCATCCTCCTTACCGTGTGTCGGACATCCAGAACGCAGTGCTGTTCCTTGACAAATTCGGCATGAACAACGTGTCCGTCTCGTTGGTGTACGGACTGCCGGGGCAGACGGAGGCGAGCTGGCGTCAGACGCTGCGCAAAGCGCTCGATCTGGAGCCGTACGAAGTGGCGGTGTCGCCCGTTTCTCCCGCCGACGGGGAAGGGCTTGCGCAGGAGCGGCAACGCGCGCTCTACGAGGTGGCGGCCGCGTTGTTGGGAGAGCGCGGCTTGGTGGAGTACGCCGTTGGGCGGTTCGCGCGTGCCGCCGGGGAGAGCGCGTACGTGAAGGCGCTGGCTTCCGGGGCCGATGCCGTGGGTGTCGGCTTGGGGGCGGTGTCGTGCGTGGATGGAATGGCGTGGCGCAACACGGATGACTTCGAGGTGTATTGTGCGGGCAGCGACGATCCCGAGCAGGTCGTGCGCGACGCGGCTCAGCTCGACGACGAGGCGCGCGCCGTGCTTGTCGCCCGCCGCGCGCTCTGCCTGTCCGAGGGAGTGGAGGCCGAACGCGTGTCTGCCGCTGTTGGCGAGCTGTCCGCATGGGAGGCCGAGGGGTTGGTCGTGTGCGAAGACGGCCGCTGGAGGCTCACTTCGGAAGGGCGCTTCGCCTGGCAGTGGAGAACATGGGCGCTCTGATGCGCGCGCGGCGGTGCGCCGTCGTGCCGGACGTGGTGCAGCGGCGCTGCGCTGCGCGTGGTGTGCGCGGTGTGTGGCGTGGCGCGCGCGGCGGCGCGCAGAGGCGCAGTGCGGACGGTATGGCGGGCGGTGGTAGCGCGGCGCGGGTGACGAGCGATGCGGCGCGAGTGGTGGGGTGGCGCAGCACGCGGCGGCGGTGCGAATGGCGCGCAGTAGCGGTGCGGAGTGTGCGCCGCGCGACGGTGGAACGGCGCGGCAGAGCGCTACGGTAGGACAGCACGGCGGGACAGCGCAGCAGAGCGACGCGGCGGGGTGGCGGCGAGGTGCACGCGGGGTGCGCAGCGGTGGTGTGGCGCGCGTGGCGGCGGTGACACGGCAGCGTGCGCAGTGTAGCAGTGGGTTGCGGCGGCGACACGGCAGCGAGGTGCACGCGATACGGCAGCGACACGGCAGCGAGACACGCGCGACACGGCAGAGAAGCGCGCGCGATACGCGGCAGTGCCGCAGCGTGCGCCTCGCCGCGGTGCGGCATGCTGCGGCGAGCCTCCCAAACGCAGGGAAAGGCCCCGCGTGCGGGGCCTTTCCGAGGGAGGGAGGAACGTCGCGGTTGTCGCTACAGGTTCGCCACTGTGCGGCCGGCCAGCCAGCCGTGAGTGAGCGCCATGCCGATGGAGTTTCCTGCGAACGGCGTGCTGTAGCCGAAGCCGTAGCGCCCGCCGAGGCAGTTGCCGGCAGCGTACAGGCCCTTGATGGGCGTCCAGTCGTCCTTGCGCAGGACGTTTTGCGTCTCGTCGGTGATGAGGCCGGACATGGTCACCATGTTGGGCTTCGTCTCGTGCGACAGCTCGCTCGTGCCGCCGTAGAACGGCGGCGTGTCGATGGCCTGCATGAACGCCTTGTCTTTGCCGTAATCGGTGTCGCCGTCTGCGGAGTTGCACAGCTCGTTGTAGTGCTCGACGCTTTCGACGAACGTCGTGGCGGCGTCGCCGGTGTAGCCTAGAAGCTCGGCAAGCTCCTCAAGCGTGTTCGCGGCGAACACGGTGCCCTGCATCATCTTGCGCTCGGCCAGTTTCGCCTGAATGACCTGGCTGCCTTCGGGATTGCCCACCTCGACGGCCGCCATGTCGGCCTCAAGGCGCTCCATGTAGTCGTCCATGCCGAAGTTCGGCCCGCCGTGGTCGAGCGGCGACTTGCCGATGATGCTCTTCCAGTTGGCGTCCGTCACCCAGCATGCGAGGCCGGCCGGTTGACGCATGCACGTGGGCTGGTACTGCGCGATGGCACCTTCGTTCATGAAGCGCTTGCCGTTCACGTTGAGCATGAGCAGAGGAGCCACGCCCCACGGACCGTCCGCGCCGCCGCCCAGCCCCATCCATCCGCGAGGCGTGGGCTCGATCATGCCGCCGGCCCAGCAGCCCATCTTGTGGGCGATGCCGGTGCGAAAGCCCGTCTGCACCCATTCGTCCCTGGTCATGCCGGAACGCTCGGCCCATTCCATGCCCTCGTTCAACAGCGCCCAGCACATGGCCGGGTCGCCGATGAAGTCGCCCGCTGCCAGCACGACGCCCTTCGAGGCGTTGAAGCGCACGTAGCCGTCGGGGCCTTCCGCGATGAGGCCGGTCACGTCGCCGGAGTCGTTCTGCTCCAGCACCACTCCCGTGTGCTCGAAGAACCACTCGGCGCCGTTTTCCTGGGTGTGCTGCACGATGTACTTGTGCACGTACTCGATGTTGTTGCCCTGGTAGCCGTAGAACTGGATGTTGCAGGGCCACGTCTTGTACCCGCCGCATTCGATGGGGTAGCTCACGTTCGCGCCGCTCCACGCCGCCTGCGTGTTGCACAGGGGGTACTCGAACATGTTCGACATGTCGAAGGTGCCCTCGTCGGGCACGTCCACGTCGGGGATGACAACCTGCGTCCCTTTCATGAACACGGCGCTGTCGTTGGCCTTGCGCTCCTCTTCGTAGCTGTCGTAGATCTCCTTGTAGCGGTCCACCATGGCTCCGGAGTTCTGCACGAACGAGCGGATGATGTCGGGGTTGACGCGCCCGCCTGCGCGCTTGCAGAACTCGGCCGTGATCTCGCCGGTGTTGAACGGGCCGAAGCCGCGCTCGATGAGAAACTGAGAGTTCACGTGGCCGATGTCCTCGCCGTACCAACCGGCCATGTTCGTGCCGCTGCCGTCCAAATCCACGTAGCTCGACCACGGCTGCATCTCCACGACGGCCACCGTGGCTCCCTCGTCCACCGCGCCGCACGCGGCCATGAGCCCGGCGTGCCCGCCGCCCAGAACCACGACGTCGAACGTCTTCTCGTCGACGATGTCGGCATCGTCGATCTCGGGCGCTTCGCCCAGCCAGTCGCCGGGGCCGCAGTAGCCGGGCGTGCGGCTTTCTGCCGCGGTGCCCGAGGACGATCCCTCTACGGCAGAGGACTGCGCGCCGGTCTTCTCGTTCGTTGCCGGCGCGCAGCCGAACAGGCCGAGCGCGGCCAGGCCGCTCACGCCCGCGGTTGCCGCAGCGCCTTTCAGGAAACTTCTGCGAGAAACATCGCTCATGGTGGATCCCCTTCCTTGTCGTTCTTCGTTGCCTTTGCCGATGTCGGTCAAGTTGTCCGCAACGATGCGCGGCGGGTTGTCGAACGCCGCCGAGCGCCGCTGAGCGCCGACGGGCACCGTCGAACGCTGTTGAACACCGCCGAGTGCGGCCAAGCGTGGTCAAGCGCTCTGCTGCGTCGCGCGCCGGCATGTTTGCGGAGGCGGTTTGACCGACCGCTTCAAGCATCTTCCTGCGCAGGAGGAATGGGTTCACCCGCCACGGCGCATTTGCCGGGTACTCCTCAGTTCACCCGTGTCGGGTGAAATCGGATGAACGGTTTCTTCCATACCTTGCGAAGTCATGGTTTCGGTAGAAAGCTTGTCCGCTCGCTTGCTACAATGGCAACAGGAGGGGTCATGGAGAGAAGACGAATGGATACGAAGCGGCTGCGCACCTGGGCGACGGTGCCCAACGTCGTGCTGTGCTGCATGCTCGCCTTGTTTTGGATGTTTCTGTGGGTGACGTTTCAGAGCCCCACCAACCTGCCGCTCGAGCCTTATCCCGGAGCGCCCATCGTGCCTGCGCGCTTCGTGTCGCTGTTGTCCATGGCTGTCGGCGGCATTGTGCTTTTGGTGCGCGCGCGGACGGCTGCGGGAAAGCCTGCGCGCATGGCGCGCATGGCGCTTTACGGCGTGTGCGTGGTCGCATCGGTGCTGCTCGTGGCGCTCGACGTGCTGGACGGCGAGTACGACGGCGACTTCGCGGGCACGCCGTTTTTCGCGGCGTGCGTGTTGTGGGGCGCGGTGGGCGCTTTGGTGTACACCGAGTTCGGGAGGCTGTTCAGCGCGCTGGGAACGGCGCGCTTTCGGTTCTGCGTGGCATGCTGCATCATTTCGGTGGTGTGCTCGTTGCCGTTGCATTTGGCGGCGTGGTATCTGCATGGCGAATTTCGCGAGACCGTCGTGCTGCTGTTCATCGTGACGTTCTGCCCCGTGCTCGATTATCTGCGTCGCGCTTTCGCGCTCAAAGAGCCCGCGCCCGACCGCCAAACGCGCATCCCCGTGAAATTCGTGCTGACGTTGCTTGTTCTGGGCCTCGCCCTCGGCATGATGCAGGGGCTGTTCACGGCGTTCACGGCAGCCATTCCCGGCAAGAGCGATCTCAACCCGCTGTCGTCTTTGGGGTTCGTGGTTGCCAGCATGTTGTGCTTTGCGGCGGTGTTCGTCGCACGCATGGATTTCAACCGGCTGATCTACCAGGTGGGATTCCCGTTCATGGCGCTTGGATTCCTCGTGGTTGCCGTGGGAGGCAGCTCGTTTTTCGGGTATTTGTTCTCGTTGGCGGGCTACCAGTTCACCGAGTTGTGCCTGTGGGTCTTGTGCATATACCTGGCCGTTCAGATCCGCGGAGTGGGCCGGTGGGTGTTCGCGCTCTTGTGCTGCGTGACGTCGTTCGCGCAGGCTTTGGGTTTGGGTTTGGTCGATGGGGCGGATCTCGTGGGGCTGCAGCGCGAGGTGTGCGTGGTGGTGGGCGCGACGCTGCTTGCGTTCGGCTTGTACTCGGTGACCAGCAAGAACCCCTACGAAAGCTGGGGCATCATGCGACCTGGCGAGTCCGATGAGGCGAACGTGCTCGAGCAGGCATGCGAGCTTATCGCCGTCGAGGAGTTCTTCACCCCGCGCGAGAAGGACGTGTTTCTTCTGCTGGCGCAAGGTCACAACCGCATGGCGGTGTCCCAACGGCTCGTGGTGTCCGAGAACACGGTGAAGACGCATATGTCGAACATCTATCAGAAATTGGGCGTGCACACGCAGCAAGAGCTCATCGACGCTGTGGAGGCTCGCTGCAAAGAACTGCGCGAGCGCGGAACGAAGCTGGAGTTCTGAGGTGCCGGGTGCTGGGGCTGCGTGCTGGTTGATGGGCTGCGAGGCTGCCGACGGGGTTGCGAGGTCGTCGGCGGGTTGCGCGCCGGTCAACGAGGCTAGCGGGGCCGTCGACGGGTTTCGCGCCGGTCAACGAGGCTAGCGGGGCTGCTGATAGGCTGCGCGCCGGTCAACGAGACTGGCGAGGTTGCTGACGAGTTCCGCGCCGGTCAACGACTCGCCGTCAAATGGTACCGCCCGTCAATCTCGAAGTTCCAACCCGCAAGCCCGTAAGGGCTCGAGGCTGCGTGCTGGTCGACGGGTTGCGCACCCGCCGATGGGGCTGCAGAGCTGCGCTTCGTTTCGTTCGAGGCTACGTCTTACGCGGGCGCTTGGTTAGGCTTCGCGTGGGCGGCCGCAGGTGCGAAAGACAGCCAAGACGCTGTTTTTGGTGGGTTTTGACGGAAAACGATGATGCTAAACTGGGCAAAGCCCTTGGGACACTGTGCCTTTTCCTATAACGCCTGGTCGCGATTTCTCGTTCGCGAAATCGCCCGGAGAGGATGGCGGTTTTCCGTCAAAACCCGCCAAAAGGGATGGGACTCTCTGTCAATCCTGGTTCAACAAAGAGCGACGGGGTCTTGCGTGCAGTGCCGCGTCTTCCCATCGCGGTCGCCATCTCGTCTCGTGCGTGGGCGCTTCGATCCGTCCTCCTCCCGCGTTCGCCCTCATGCTCCTTGGCCGCATCTTCCTTCCTGCTTCCAGACTGCGTCCATCGCGCCGTATGCCCTTCGTACTGCGATCGCCCCCGCCCTCTCTGTCGCGTTCGCCCTCCCCTTGGGGACGCATCTCGCGTTGCGCTTGACCTCGGTCGCGTTTGGCCTCGCGTTGCGTTTGACCCCGCTTCGCGTCCCATCGCCTTGCGCCCCCCCCATCGTCCTGCGTCTCTTGGCCCCCCCCCTCCTCCTCCCAGCCCGTGCCGGATGTTTCGCGCGAAACCCTGCGCTCTTCTTGACAACCTCTGTCGCCGTACTACAATCCCAAATTAGCACTCGAATGGCAAGACTGCCAACGCAGCAGGTCGGAACAGAGGAAAGGAAGTCGCACCCCATGCGCAAGTTCAAGACCGAGAGCAAGAAGCTGCTCGACCTCATGATCAACTCCATCTACACCAATCGCGAGATATTTTTGCGCGAGCTCATCTCCAATGCCTCGGACGCGGTGGACAAGCTGTACTTCCGCAGCCTCACCGACAAAAGCGTCCAGCTGGGCAAGGACGAGCTGGCCATCCGCGTGAGCTTCGACAAGGATGCGCGCACTGTCACGGTCAGCGACAACGGCATCGGCATGACCAAGGACGAGCTGGACAAGAACCTCGGCACCATCGCGCATTCCGACTCCATGGAGTTCAAGGCAGACAACGCCGAGGCCCAGGGCGACGATGTGGACATCATTGGCCAGTTCGGCGTGGGATTCTACAGCGCGTTCATGGTGGCGAAGAAGGTGCGCGTCGTGTCGCGCGCCTTCGGCTCCGATGAGGCGTGGGCTTGGGAAAGCGACGGCGTGGAGGGCTACACCATCGAGCCGGCCGAGCGCGAGGGGCACGGCACCGACATCATCCTCACCCTCAAGGACAACGCCGCGAACAGCGACGGCACCGGCGAGAGTTTCGACACCTTCCTCAGCGAGTACGGTCTGAAAAGCCTCATCAAGCGCTACAGCAACTACGTGCGCTACCCCGTGCAGATGGAGGTGTCCAAGACCCGCGAGAAGCCCAAGCCCGAGGATGCGGGCGACGACTATCAGCCCGAATACGAAAGCTACACCGAGCTGGACACCATCAACTCGATGATCCCCATCTGGAAGCGCGGCAAGTCCGAGGTCACCGACGAGGAGTACAACGAGTTCTACAAGACCGACTTCCA
>ERZ826396.761-NODE-761-length-44028-cov-3.660292_pt1 | contig 44028 bp, 34 predicted proteins | sample MGYA00519926_ERZ826396 | MGnify/ENA primary metagenome ERZ826396 (study PRJEB31778, sample SAMEA3449230) | human gut metagenome | biome: human gut; feature: human-associated habitat; material: faeces | place: United Kingdom | collected 2010/2012 ... | reverse complement strand
GGACGGCTACAAGAGCGAGATCAAGGTAATGAATACACAGGCCCTCTTTCAGGCTGTCATGGAGTTGTTTCAGCTCTATAATCCCGAGAAACACACAAGGCAGATGCAAACCCTCGTGAACTCTTCCATGACAGAACATCAGTTTGCTCAGTTCTTAGGAAAATCACGGCTTTATCAATGCCTGCCCCAGGAGGATAAAAAGAGACTGCCCCAGCTTCTAATGACAGACACCCAGATCAATCTGGTGGCAAGGGCCTACTACCAAGACGAGGCTTTCGGGGTAGATGCACAGAGCCGAGAGATTTCCATGTGGAAGGTCTACAACCTACTCACAGGGGCCAATAAGTCCTCCTACATCGACAATTTTCTGGACAGGGCGCTCAATGCCTCACAACTTGCTGAGGGTATCAACAAGGCTCTGTATGGAGAGAGTGAGTACAGGTGGTTTGTGGAGTAATTCCCGCACTTACTTTCTAAATAATTCAAAAGTATGTGCGTGGGGTTTTCCCGGAAATCTCCCTCTGTTATTAATTTACCAACCCTGCTATAAATGGTTTTCTTACCGGAAATGCTACGGTCTGTCTATTATCCATTATGATATGAAAGTTGGAGTATGCGCACTTAATTGCTTATAATAACAGAATCTATCTGTGCGGGAGTTGTACATCTATCTCTCTTATACAATGGAAAGATAGGTGTACAAGCCCTCCAAAAGAGCGCCGGGAATTACCTTTTGTCTGAAATTTGTGTATTTTTGTGAGTATGAATGACAAGTTGCAACAGATCGACACCCTTTTAGGTGAACTGAATCAATACCGGGCCAATGAAAATTACCGCATCACAGAGGCCCTGGAGATTGAATACACCTATGACAGTAACCGCATCGAGGGAAATACCCTGACCCTCCATGAAACGGATATGGTGGTCAACAAAGGTATTACCATTGCAGGCAAAGGGTTAAGGGAGCATCTGGAGGCTATCAATCACAAAGAAGCTATTGACTTTATCAAGGACGTAGCCCAGAAGAAAGAGCCGATTTCGGAACGTGTGCTTTTGGATATTCATGCCATTGTCCTGCACAGCATAGACAAGGACAATGCAGGGAAATACCGCCGTGTGCCTGTCATTATCAGCGGCAGCAAGCATATTCCTCCCCAGCCTTACCTGTTACAGCCCCAAATGGACGAGTTGTTTCAATGGTACGAGGCAAACAAAGATTCCATGCACCCGGTTGTATTGGCCGCTCAGATGCACGAGAAACTGGTGTCTGTTCATCCCTTTATTGACGGGAATGGCAGGACAGCCCGTTTGTTGATGAATCTGATATTGATGCAACACGGTTATCCCATAGCCAATATCAAGGGGGACAATGAGACAAGGCGACGCTACTATGAGACTTTGGAGGAGGCATCCTCGGGAGATAACTCGGCTTTTTTGGAGTTTATCGAGGATGTGGTAATTCAAAGTCTGACGTACTATCTGAAAATCATCCGGGGATAAACCGGAGATTTGAATACCAACGGGAGGTGTGGAGCGATCCATGCCTCTCTTTTTATTTGGGGGCACTCAGCTATCATTGTGAGACGTGCCGATTATGCACTATTTTAGAGTACTGAATTTATGAAAGATTTGTATTTGACACTTATCGGAGGGCTTATATTTGTCCTTGTGGCCTACATAAGGGCAGACCCCCGCAAGAAAGAGTAAACATTTTCTCAGATCAATATTGATTTTCTGAAACTTTAAACCGAAATTTGTTGTTACAATACCCCGTTGAGTCGTTGTATTTAAAAAACATTTTCTAACTTTGTGATGCTATCCGCTGGGTAGCGACATATTGATTGATGAAAGTGTTTAGCTTTTATCCCGAATCGGAAATCTGGAAAATTTCATTGCATCAGGGATGGGCAATACAACACTCATCACTTGCGTAGATGTATATTTTTTAAATATATCTACCAAGTGTGGGGTATTGTTTATTTGATGCAAGGGCATTCCAGAGCCTCCGGTCCGATAAACTAACAACTCCACACTTTCTTTTTTATAATCCCCTCGATTCGGAGTTGGCTGGGGAAAATAGGTCGTTGTTATGCAAAATTCAAAGGAAAATGCTAAATGGTTTGTTCGTAAATTTTTATCCACAGGTTCATTCTTAACGGACAAAGAATTGGAAGAGTTGAAAATGATTCCCAATTATCAAGCATTTCTTACTGAAAATCCGCCTAAACAGCATGGAGCGAATTATGAAGTGAATATTCACACCAAATCAGTAACAGATTTTATTTGTAGAATAATAGATAACAATGAATAACAGATAGGTATGAAAAAGATATTAATATTTTTATCAGCTATTACATTAGCGAATTGTAGTGATAGCTACGATGATTCCAAATTGTGGGATAGCATCAATGGGTTGGAAAATCGGGTGGCCAAACTCGAAGAACTATGCAAACAGATGAATACCAATATTTCCTCGTTGCAGGAAATTGTTACGGCTTTGCAAAAAAACGAATCTATTAAAAGTGTAGCGACACTACCCGATGGGAGTGGTTATCTGATTACCTTTTCTTCCGGAAAGACAATAACCATTTATCACGGTAAGAATGGTGAGGATGGAAAAGATGGGTACAATGGTACAGATGGAGTTACACCGACTATTAGTGTTAGAAAAGACACCGATGGTATCTATTATTGGACAGTCAATAATGATTGGCTTTTAGTCGATGGAAAGAAAGTTAAGGCAGAGGGTGCTGATGGCGCTGATGGTAAACCGGGCATAGATGGAGAAGATGGAACTAATGGTAAAGACGGTATCACTCCCCAATTTAAAATTGAAGACGGATATTGGTATATTTCCTATGACAATGAGCAATCTTGGACAAAACTTGGTAAAGCAACAGGTGATAGTGGCCTTAATGGAACGGATGGAGATAATTTTTTCAAGGGAGTGTCCATTGAAGATGGCTTTGTTTGCTTCATTCTAAACGATGCGGAATCGACCGTTATAAAATTGCCTTTCGTTACCGACAAGGAGTTAATCGTAAATGTAACTACTCCAGGAACTTTAAGCTCTCTTTTGACAATTGAGCAAAAAAGAAGCGTCATCCAATTAAAAGTGATGGGCTTTATAAATGAGGAAGATATAAAAACAATACGAAACCAATTGATGGTATTGGAGGTATTGGACTTGACTGAAACGGATATTACCATTTTACCCGAGGACGCATTTTGTTACCCAGGACGTTCGCATGGTAAACTATCCCTAAGAAAGATAATTTTACCAAACTCATGTGCGGAGATTGGTGAATATTCCTTTTATGGGTGTTTCAATTTAGAAGAAGTTTATGCACCTATGGTTAGTAAAATAAATAGCTATGCATTCTGGTATTGTGAGAATATTCAAGAATTAACTATAAACGGACGCCAAGAACATGTCGGTGGCTATCCAGGCATAAATAGGCCTATCCAAAAATTGGTTATTAGTAATCTTTCTACGATAGCATCTATACCGGATTGGGATTATTATCATTTATATTTACCAAAAACTATTACTGAGCTATATGGTTACACATGTGATTGCTTAAAGTCGATTACATTTGAAGAGGGTTATAATTGTCGTACTATACCAAATCTAAATGGTACACATATTGAGCAAATAGAGTTTCCGGAAAATTCAGCCGATTTTCCCGGTAACACTGATGGTTATTATTTTAGTAATTGTCCTTATTTAAAGACTGTAGTTATCCCGGAAAACTGGATAGGCACTAGACTTCCACAATATGCATTTAGAAAATGCCCTCGTTTGCAAACATTCATTTGTAAAAAGCTAATTCCTCTAACTATTCAGTATAGTACAACATTTGAAGATACACCAATTTATGCGTGTAATTTGTATGTCCCAGCCGAAAGTATTAATTTGTATAGAACGGCTAAGGGTTGGAAAGATTTTGGGACTATTTTACCACTCGAAGAATGATAATTCCCCTGCGGTTTAGTTTATCCAAAATAGGATTACCCGTTATCCTCATAAAAGCACAGGCCAAGAACCTGTGCCTTTTGCTTGATACGGGTAGTAACATCAATATCCTTGATCGGCGAGTTGCTGAGTTCTTCCAGCTATCCGCAAGCCCCATCCGTCAAAAGCAATTTGGGATAGATGGAACACTCCAAACCTCAGCCGTAGTTGAGTTGGCTTTTTCTCTGGAAGAACGGGAGTACAAAGCGGATTTCTCGGTGATGGACTTATCCTCGGCTTTTGGAAAAGTGGAGGAGGAATCGGGCATACAGATTCACGGTCTGTTGGGATGTTCTTTCATGGAGCAACAGAAATGGGTGCTCGACTTTGAAAATCTGACACTTTGTCTTCCCTCGTAATCTGGGCTGAGTTTTACAGACTGCTTACCTTGCTTACCCACGAAGCAAAAAATAGGGGAGAAGCATCACGCCTCTCCCCTTTGCATCCGATTATGTTGTTGGAACTTCCTGTGTTTTAGTCTTTATCAGGTAGCCATAACGCCCTTGACGTTTGATACGAATGAATTTTCTAGCTTTCAGCACTCTACCCAACTTTTGATCAGACAGCGTTCGTAAGCCAGACAGACGCAGCAGATTCTTAAGAATCTCTGTATTTAACATAAATACTGCATCAGCGTCATCTTCTGTGCATGGTTCGTAAAATGCCATGAGCTGCTCCTCCTCTGGAATTACCGCTCGGAACTCTTCGTTGTTCTGTTCCAGCTCGGTTAACTCATCTTGTGAAAACCAATATTGAAAGCCGTTTTGCGCCAAATAGACCGCCTGTGCATAGGCTTTGTCCAAATTTGCAAAAAGTCGGTAATCAATTTGTTTGGCCTCAAAACACAAGAATCTGCGATTCCCCGTGATGTCGTGCAAGAAATCCTTGTTATTAATCGAGCCTGCAAAAGAGGCTCGGCGAGTATAATGCTCGTGTGTAAAGGCATATGCTCTCCGAATATGAATATCCCGCTTGGTTATTAACTCTTTGAGTGCATCCAAGTTACGACTCATATTTTCGAGTTCGTCCATGATGATTATGCAGCACTCTGAGAGTTTTACCTGCGAATCCTTGTCCCTGACATTGACCATTCCTGCGTAGACATATTTTCGGAGAGGTGTAGGGATGAGGTTGCCCAACCAAGTCGTTTTGCCAATGCCTTGTTCGCCACTCATAATCAGAGCTGTGTGGTTCACAACCTCCGGTTGCATCCATGAGGCGGCCATTGCAACGAACCATTTTTTAAAGGCTCGTCGCCAAAAAACTTGATTTCCCGTTGCTACTGTATCTGCAAGTTGCTCAATGTAATCAGTTTGGCCATCATACTCTGGCAGGTTGACCGTGTATTCGATGTATGGGTCATACTCAACCATAAACTTTGAGGCCAAGATCATCCGCAGTGTACTCATAGAACATTGTAGATCAGCGTATTTCAAATCCCTGAGAATGCTGTTGTAGTCAAAGTCACGCATCTCAACAAAAGGTGCGTCTGGGTCTTTAACTAGCTTAAATTCAGCCTTATTCGAAACTACGTTATACCGAAATATCCATCGGGCACGTAAAAACAGTTCAATCTGTTCGATGAGTGTGTCACCGCCCGTTGTTTTTAGTTGCAACCCTTGGGGTTGCGGAGCAACCTCGGTAAGCGAGGTAACTCCCTGCAGCATCTCATCCATTGCCGGACTATCGTCCGGGGTGATGCCGCCATGTGGTGCTGTTGAAAGGCTCTGGCTTTGATTAGGATCGTACATGGCCTGCACCTTTCGTTTTGTTGGGATTTGTGTTCATATATTTCTGCAACTCGGTTCTGCTTATGAACCAGCTGCCCCCGATTTCTTTCATCGGCAATTCGCCTGTGGCGCGCCAGTTGAAAATGGTTCGGGAGGACCTATTAAAAATCCGGGCAAGATCGTTGATGTCGTAAAATTTCTCTTCTTCCGCATCTTTGGTTTTTGCTTCCAGATTCTCGACGGTTTGCACCAGCTGCTCATGGCACGCCTTGAGCAGAGAGATGCGCGTTGTCAACGCCTCTACTTGGGTTGTCTCATTACTGTGCATCATTTAAGTTATTAGGTTTAACGATCAGGAAATGAATGTTTTGATTTGTTCTTTCCATATTAATAAAGTATTGTGTCGGTAGCTACCCGGCGTGTTACATTACGAGGCATGGCGCGACCATTCCTCCGATTGCCCTGTTTTTAGTAGAGCGGGCCGCTCTCTTCGCATGTCAAAGAACCTTGTCACCGACGGCGACAAAAAATCCACGACAAATTACGGCATCTTTTGCCATACTGACGTGAAAAACGGTTTTAGCATCTCGGACTTAGGGTTGGGCCGGTGCTTGTGTATAATCGCCCCGTTATTGCGATGTTGCAAAGATCGAAAGAAAATCGGATTAATCCAAAACATTTAAACTTTCTTACCGCATGTTTCCGCATTTTTCAGGGTTTTGCATAGCTTTCATTATATCAGTCTCTTGGAGTTTTCGTGGGAGCTAATTTTTGTGTTTGTATATGTTGTTGATTATCAGTGTATATTTTACTTGGTTCGACTCCCGCCACCTCCACTGAAAACCAAGTAGTTATGAGAAAAATCCTGTAATTCTGAGAATTACGGGATTTTCTTTTTGTGCCCTGCGGGTGCGTGCGGAGGGATGCGGAAGATCTTCCCTTCGGCGAAAGTCGCCCACAGCGAGCCGTCGGGAGCCTCGGTGATGAAGTTCGCCGCCGAGTTGCAGCACTTGACGCACCACAGCGGCGTGCCGTCCTCGCGCACGGCGGCGACGTTGCCCGAGCGGTCGGCGAGGTAGGCTATGCCGCCGCTCACGGTCACCGGGCAGGCCGTGTAGTCGTAGCCGAAGCCCGCGGGGGTGATCCACAGCCGGCGGAAGGCGTCCGGGGCCGTGTCGATGGCCAGCAGTTCGCCGTCCATGGTTTTGACGTAGAAGCGTTTGCCGTCGGCGCTCATGCCCGATGCTTCGCGGGCCTTGTAGTCGGTGCAGCGCCATACGACGCTTCCCGAGGCGAGGTCGAGGCAGGTGACGGCGCGGTCGGGCGCGTCGATGAACACGCGGCCTCCGGCGATCCGGGGAACGATGTTGCCCGGGGACAGGAAGAGGCTTTTCGAGCCGTTGGTCCACTTCCAGCAGAGTTTTCCCGTCGCGGCGTCGAGGCAGTGGAGATGCCCGTTCCAGGCTCCGAAAACCAGTTTCCCGTCCGCCAGCGCGGGTTGCCCCTGCGACTGGCCGCGTCCGTAGTCGTAACGCCACAGAATCCGCCCGTCGCTCACCGCGATTTTGGCCATCGTGCCGTTGCCCAGACCGATGTAGAGCACGGCGTTGGGTCCGCGGCCCGCGACGAGTCCCTGCCCGACGATCGGCGTCGGGGTGTCGATGTGCCACCTCTCGCGGCCCGTGCGGGCGTCGTAGGCGCGCAGTCCGTCGGTGGTCGTGCCCGCGATGACCAGCCCTTCGGCCACGAGGGGCGTGGTGTAGAGCGCCCCGCCGAAACGCTGACGCCACACCTCGCGGTTGTGGCGCGTGTCGTAGGCCCGCAGCACGCCCTGCGTCGTGCCGTAATACACCAGGTCCTTGTAAAAGGCCGCTCCGGTGTAGATTGTGGCGCTGTCCTGCAACACAAGCTGCGCATGCGCCTTGTAGTCGGGAACCGGGGGCGTCGGGTCGGAGGCGAGGGCCAGCGTTTGCGGGTCGTCCTGCATGCGGATCGTGAAGCGGGTGCGCGGCTCCGCGCCCAGCGTCTTTTCGCGCACGCGGACCGAGTCGCCCCAGAAGTCGAGCAGCGTGTAGCCCGCGTCGGAATCGCTCTTGCCCCGCAGGGCGCGTCCCTGAATGCCCGCTATGGAGTCGAAGTTGAACAGCGAGGGTGCGCGGTGGTAGTGGCCGAACAGCGTGAGCGGGATGCCCAGCCGCCGGAGTGTCGCCGTCACCTCCGTGCGGTTCGTGAGGTCGTTGTTCAGCGGATAGTGGCAGAGGCTCACGATGCGCTGGCCGGGCCGGGCCTTGGCGGCCTCCGCGGCCAGCCACGCGAGGTCCTCGGTGCGCACCGCCCCCATGGCCATCTTCATAAAAGGTCCCGAAGCGTAGCCCAGAAAGAGGTAGTCCCCGGCCCGGAAGGCGGTGCGCCCGTCGTGGCCGAAGATCCGGGCGAAAGTCGTGCAGGCGCTTTCGGACCACGTGGTCTCGTGGTTGCCCGGCACGGCGTGCCACGGTTTTTCGAGCCGAGAGATCAGCCCGTGGACGTATTCCAGTTCGGCGTCGCTGCCCAGGTTGGTGAGGTCGCCGCCGAAGATCACGATGTCGCACGGCGAGGCGTTGATTTCGTCCACCGCGACGCGGAACAGCGAATCCTGCACGTTGCCGGGCGTCACGTGGATGTCGGTCAGGAAGGCGACGCGGAGCGTGTCGCAGGGAGCCGGGGCCGGGAATGCCGACGACGCCCACAGCGCGCCGAAGCACAGCAGGATTTTGGAGTATTTCATTGGGCTTGCGCAGTTTTGTCGTTACAAGATACGAAATTCGGCGGAAAAAGCTATCTTTGCGTTGCAAAAAACAGGGGGACTATTCCCGATAAGCGGTGCCCGCATTTTGGTTGACAATCCGGTCGCATGCGATAAGTCCCCTCCGAGGAGGGGATTTAGGGGAGGGTCAGATTTGCAAATGTGGCCAAAGGCCGCAGGAGATTGACCATGAGAACGACTAAACGATACTGTAACTAAACTACATGCTGATATGAAAACCATTCTTCTTCTGGGTTCCGGCGAGCTGGGCAAGGAGTTCGCGATTGCGGCGCAGCGGCTGGGACAGACCGTCGTGGCGTGCGACAAGTATGCGGGCGCTCCCGCGATGCAGGTGGCCGACGCCGCGGAGGTCTTCGACATGCTCGACGGTGACGCGCTGGCCGCTGCGGTCGCAAAACACCGCCCCGACATCATCGTTCCCGAGATCGAGGCCATCCGCACCGAACGGCTCTACGAGTTCGAGCGGGCGGGCGTCCAGGTCGTACCGAGCGCCCGGGCCGTGAATTTCACGATGAACCGCAAGGCCATCCGCGACCTCGCGGCGAAGGAACTGGGGCTGAAGACGGCGCGGTATTTCTACGCCGCATCGCTCGGCGAACTGCGCGAGGCCGCCGCGAAAATCGGCTTCCCCTGCGTGGTCAAGCCGCTGATGTCCTCTTCGGGCAAGGGGCAGTCGCTGGTCAAGGGTCCCGACGAGCTGGAACGCGCCTGGCATTACGGCTGCGAAGGGTCGCGCGGCGACATCCGCGAACTGATCATCGAGGAGTTCATCCGCTTCGACAGCGAGATCACGCTGCTGACCGTCACCCAGAAGGACGGCCCGACGCTTTTCTGCCCGCCGATCGGCCATGTGCAGAAGGGCGGCGACTACCGCGAGAGTTTCCAGTCGCCCGTGATCGCACCCGAACACCTCGCCGAGGCGCAGCGCATGGCCGCCGCCGTCACCGAAGCCCTCACCGGGGCCGGACTGTGGGGCGTGGAGTTCTTTTTGAGCCGCGACAACGGGGTCTATTTCTCCGAGCTGTCGCCCCGGCCGCACGACACGGGCATGGTGACGCTGGCCGGGACGCAGAACCTCAATGAGTTCGAACTGCACCTGCGCGCCGTGCTGGGGATTCCCATTCCGGCGGTCACCTTCGAGCGCATGGGCGCCAGCGCGGTGATCCTCTCGGGCGTGGAGACCTCCGCGCCGCGTTACGGGGGCGTGGAAGAGGCCGTCGCCGGAGATCCCCGCACCGACATCCGCATCTTCGGCAAACCCTCGGCGCGCGTGAACCGCCGCATGGGCGTCGTCGTGGGCTACGAACCCCACGGCAGCAGCCTCGAAGCCTTGCGCGAACGGGTTTGCGCCGCCGCCGCAAAAGTGAAAGTCACCGAATAACGACAACTCCGGCTTCCCGGCCGCGAGCGACCCGCGAAAACCGCGGGCCGTTCAGCCGGAACCGGACCATAAAACCGATCCATGAAAAAGTACGCAATTATTTCGACCGAAAAGGGGACGATGAAAGCCGAGCTGTATGCCGACGAGACCCCCGGAACCGTGGCCAACTTCGTCGAACTGGCCGGACACAACTTCTACGACGGGCTGACCTTCCACCGTGTGATTCCCGACTTCGTGATCCAGGGCGGCTGCCCCAGGGGCGACGGCACGGGAGGTCCGGGCTACACGATCAAGTGCGAGACGTCGGCCCCGCGCCAGCGCCACGACCGCGGCGTGCTGTCGATGGCCCATGCCGGGCGCGACACGGGCGGTTCGCAGTTCTTCATCTGCCACAACCGCGAGAATACGCAGCATCTCGACGGCCGCCACACCTGCTTCGGGCAGGTGGTCGAAGGGCTGGACGTGATCGACGACATCCGCCCGGGCGACAAGATTCTTTCGATCCGCATCGTCGAGGAGTAACGAATTCCGTCCGATCCCCATGTCTGCGACCGCAACCGGTTACCTGGCCTCGAAGCCGCGCTACGAAATCCTCGACGGACTGCGCGGCGTGGCGGCGATGATCGTGGTGGCCTTCCATCTGCTGGAAACCTACTCCAAAGGCCCTGCCTACCAGGTGCTCAACCATGGCTATCTGGCCGTCGACTTCTTCTTCGTGCTCTCGGGCTTCGTGATCGGCTACGCCTACGACGACCGCTGGAACCGCATGTCGCTCAAGGGCTTCTTCAAGCGCCGCCTGGTGCGTCTGCATCCGATGGTCATCATGGGGTCTCTCATCGGCGCGCTGTTCTTCTACTTCGGGTCCGCGGCCTTCCCGATGATCGCCGGCGTACAGTGGTGGGAGGTGCTGCTGATCTGCCTGCTGGGCTGTACGATGCTGCCCGCGCTGCCGTCGTGGGACATCCGCGGCTGGGGCGAGACCAGCCCGCTGAACGGACCCGCATGGTCGCTGCTCTACGAATACATCGCCAATATCCTCTATGCCCTCGTCATCCGGCGCTTCCCGAAATTCGTGCTGGGGCTGTTCGTGGCCGGGGCCGCGGTGCTGACGCTGGACCTCACGCTGAATCTCGACCTGTTCGGCCTGCTTTCCGCCGACCGCTCTGCGGCCTACACCGTCATCGGCGGCTGGAGCGTCACCCCGGAACAAATCTACATCGGCTTCTCGCGTCTGCTGTATCCCTTCTTCGCGGGGCTGCTGCTCTCGCGCCTCGGTGCGGCGATCCGCGTGCGGGGCGGATTCTGGTGGTGCTCGCTGCTGATCGCGGCCGCTTTGGTCATGCCCCATGTCGGGAGTGTTTCGGCCCCGTGGATCGACGGTGGCTATCAGGCGCTGGTCATCCTGTTCGTCTTCCCGCTGATCGTCTCGATGGGGGCCGGAAGCCGTGTCGCCGGCGCCCGGTCGGTGGCCGTCTGCACGTTCCTCGGCGAAATCTCCTTCCCGCTCTACATCACCCACTACCCGCTGGTCTATATGCAGATGGCCTGGGTGGCCGGGAATCCCGACGCTCCGCTCGGCACGGGCATTTTCGTGAATGTCGCGATTTTCCTGCTTGCCGTCGGTCTGGCCTGGGCCTGCCTGAAACTCTACGACCTGCCCGTCCGCGAGTGGCTCAAGCGGCATTGGCTGATGAAGTAGGTTGCGGTTCGTTCCGCCATACGGGAAGGTCCCCTCGTTCTGGAGGGGACCTTTCTGTTTTGCGGCGAATGGCTTCCGCCCAACGCGCAGAGATGCCGGGAGAGGCGTGAACGAGAAACAGCCGCCCTTCGGGGGCGGCTGTTTCTGTAAGGCCGTGATTTCGCCTCTACTTGCCGAAAGCGGCTTTGATCTTCTCGGTGGCCTTCTTCAGCAGCGCCTCGGGGCAGCAGAGCGTGATGCGGATGTAGCCGTTGCCCTCCGAACCGAAGATGCCGCCGGGGGTCAGGAAAACGTCGGTCTTCTCCATCACCTCGTCCGAGAATGCGAAGCTGTCGCCCTCGTAGCCCTCGGGCAGCTCGGCCCACACGAACAGGCCCGCCTGTCCCTTGCGGTAGCGGCATCCCAGCGCGTCGAGCAGTTCGTAAGCCTGCTTCTCGCGGCCGTAGTAGATGTCGTTCAGCTCCTTGAACCACTCCTCGCCCAGCGCCAGCGCCGTGTCGGCAGCGGCCTGAATGGGGTAGAACATACCCGAGTCCATGTTCGACTTGAACGTGAGGATCGAGTCGATCCACTCCTTCTTGCCCACGACGACGCCCACGCGCCAGCCGGCCATCGAGTGGCCTTTCGACAGCGAGTTCATCTCCAGCGCCACGTCCTTCGCGCCCTCGGCCTCCATGATCGAGATCGGGTGTTCGGCGTTGCGGATGAAACTGTACGGGTTGTCGTGCACGATCAGGATGTTGTGCCTGGCTCCGAAGTCGATGATCTTCTGGAACAGTTCCATCGAGGGGGTTTGTCCCGTCGGCATGTTGGGGTAGTTGACGAGCATCATCTTCACACCGTCCAGCCCGGCCTTTTCGATGGCGTCGAAGTCGGGGTAGAAGTTGGTCTGCTTGTTCAGCGCATAGGGGAGCATTTCGCCGCCCGCCAGACGCACGGCCGCCGAGTAGGTGGGGTAGCCGGGGTTCGGGACGAGGACTTTGTCGCCCTTATTGAGGAACGTCATGCAGATGTGCATGATACCCTCCTTCGAGCCGATCAGCGGCAGCACCTCCGACTTGAAGTCCAGCTCGGTGCGGTACCATTTCTTGTACCAGTCGGCAAAAGCCTTGCGCAGGATGGGTTCACCCTGATAAGACATGTACTTGTGTACGTCGGGACGCTGCGCCTCTTTCGCCAGGCGGTCGATCACGGACTGATGGGGCGGCAGGTCGGGGCTGCCCATGGCCAGTTTTACGATCTGGCGGCCGGTGGCCGCTTCGATCTCGGCGATCTCGCGCAGACGGCGCGAAAAATAGTACTCTCCGATGCCGTCCAACCGGTGCGAACGGGCGATGTTGACTGCTTTTGCCATAGCTTGAATATGTTTGGGATTATGCTTTCCGGGCAAAGATAGGGAAATAATAATAAAATTAAAAATTAAGAATTAAAAATTGAGCATTAATTCCCCGGTCTGCGCTGCAAGGCGAACCGGACGTCTCCGCGCCTCGTTTCTTCGCCGCATGCGCACAGGGCCTTGCGTCTAATACAGATATTTCTCCATCAGCGGCATGAGCAGCGCCGTCGCCAGCCCCATCAGGGCCATGGCCAGACCGCTCAAAGCCCCTTCGGCGGCTCCTATTTCGATGGCGCGGGCCGTGCCGATGCCGTGGGCTGCGGCTCCGAGGGCGAATCCCCGGGCCTCGGGGTCGCGGACCCCGCAGCGGCGCAGAATCCATTCGCCGAAGATGCTGCCGAAAATCCCCACGCAGAAGACCACGACCGACGTCACCGAGACGTTGCCGCCCAGCGGTCCGGCGACCGACACGGCGATGGGCACCGTGACCGACTTGGGGGCTATGGAGTTGAGAATCTGCCGCTCGGCGCCGAACGCCATGGCGATATAGACGACGCTCAACACCCCGACGACGCATCCCGCGAGCGTGGCCATGCCCACGGGAAGCAGGCTTCCGCGCAGGCGTTCCAACTGTTCGTAGAGCAGATACCCGAGCGCCACGACCGACATGCCGAGGGCGAAATTGAGGATGCCCGTGGCGTCGCGGTAACGCTCGTAGCCGATTCCGGCGCAGCGCAGGAAGACGATCACGGCGACGAACGTCAGCAGCACGGGATGCAGCAGCGGCAGCCGCGTACGGCGGTAGATCATCCCTCCGAGGCAGTAAAGCCCCACGGTGAGGGTCAGCAGAAAGAGGTCCGAGGAGAGAAATGAGGCGTCAGGCATCGTGGCGGAGTTGTTTGATGTGCCGCAGGCGGGCGCGGCGGTTCAGGCTCTGGAAGGTCTGGCCGGCGACGATCAGCACGAGGATCGTCGAGACGATTCCCGAGACGAGGATGGCCCAGAGGTTTTCGAGGATCACCCGGTAGGAGTCCATCAGCCCCACCCCGTAGGGCACGAAAAAGAGCGCCATGGCCCCCAACAGGAACCGCGCCGCGGGGCGCACCGTCTCGGCCCGCACCCAGCGCAGGCACAACGCAGCAAAGAGCAGGATCATGCCGATGATGTTGCCCGACACGTAACCTCCGGTGATAAGGCTCAACGCATTGCCTATGAGCCAGAAAAGAAGAATCTGAAAAAGTCCTGTCATCGTCGTTCGACTTTGGCGGCGGGCCTTGAACGTTCGGGACCGGACTTTTCAGCCGGTCCCGGAACCCTGCCGCCGTTTGCGGCGACAAATATAGTGCATGCCGGGTGCAATGCCAAATTTATTTGGAGAATCTCCCCGGCGCAGCCCGTGTCCGGCAAATCAATTCCTGCCGGTGCGCTTCTTGAGCGGGCATTGCGCCGACGCGCACGACGCGCATCCTCCCCGCCGCCGTCCGCGCGCGAAACACCACAGCCGCCTCGCGACAATGGCCGCAACCGCCAGCCCGATGGCTGCGACGATGTAATCCTGCCAGTCCATCGTTCAGAATATCAGTGCGATCCGATATACGATCCACGCCACGAACCAGGCCAGCGTCGTGTTGTAAACCACCGACGCCGCAGCCCATTTCCACCCGGCTTCGGCGCCGATGGCGGCCACCGTGGCGATGCAGGGCATGTAGAGCAGGATGAAGATGAGGAACGCCAGCGCCGAGGCCGTCGTGAAGTCGCCGCTCGCGAGCAGCCGCTGCGAGAGCGAGTCCGCCTCCTCCTCTTCCGCGGTCCGGAATGCCTTTGCCGGCGTCGGATCGTCCGTTTTCACGATGATTTCCGTCGCGCCGTCCGCATCGCCGATCACGGCCTCCTGCTCTGCGGGAGCGGTCGCGGCGCCTTCGGAGTAGAGCACGCCGAGCGTCGACACCACGATCTCTTTGGCCGGGAGGCCCGACAGCAGGGACACGCCGGCTTTCCAATTGAATCCCAGGGGGCTGAACACCGGCTCGCAGCCCTTGCCGAGCCGTCCGAGGTAGGAATTTTCGTAGTGCGCCTCGGTTCCGGCGGCGGCGTCCGTGCGGGGGTAGTAGCTCAAAAACCACACGATGACCGAAGCGATCAGGATCATGCCGCCCATCTTCTTGAGGTACTGCGCACACTTGTCCCACATGTGGCTGAACGTGGTTTTCCACGTCGGGAGGCGGTAGGGCGGCAGCTCCATCACGAACGGCGTCTCGTCCACCGGGAAGAGGAACCGCCGCATCAGCCGCGCCGTAACGACAGCCAGCACGATCCCCAGCGCGTAGAGGCCCAGCATCACCGTCCCGGCGTCGGCGGCGAAGAACGTGCCCGCCAGCAGGAGGTAGATCGGAATTCGCGCGCTGCATGACATGAACGGCGTAATGAGTATGGTTATCAGGCGGCTGCTGCGGCTTTCGATGGTCCGGCAGGCCATGATCGCGGGCACGTTGCAGCCGAAGCCCATGATCAGCGGGATGAACGATTTCCCGTGCACTCCGATGCGGTGCATCACGCGGTCCATGATGAACGCCGCGCGGGCCAGGTAGCCCGAATCCTCCATGAACGAGATGAAGAGGTAGAGGATCATAATGTTGGGCAGGAAAACGATCACGGCCCCCACGCCGCCGATGACGCCGTCGACCAGCAGGTCGCGGAGCGGCCCCGCGGGCAGCAGCGCGTCCGCCGCGCCGCCGATCCATCCCACCAGCGCGTCGATCCACTCCTGCGGATAGGCTCCGAGGCTGAACGTGCACCAGAACATGAGCCACATCAGCGCGAAGAAGATCGGGAATCCCCACAGCTTGTGCGTCACGAAGGTGTCGATCATGGCCGTCGTCGTCACCTCCTCGCGCCGTCCGGGGGTGAAGGTCTCCTTCAGCGCACCCTGGATGAATCCGTATTTCTGGTTGGCGAAGGCCGTTTCGACATCCTCGCCCAGCTCCCCGGCGATGCGCCGGGCCTCGCGGTCGCGGATTTCGGTCCACACCCCGTAACGCTCGCAGCCGCGGAGGCTCTCTTCGGCCTGCCGGTCGCCCTCGAGCATCTTCATCGCGTAGTAGCGGGGCGGGAAGTTTTTCGGGAGTTCGTCGCGGAAGGCGCTCATGTCGCCGTTGAGTTTGCGCAGCCCCTCGTCGATCACGGGGCCCATGTTGATATGGATGTGGCGCACGCGCTCGTCGCGGTTCTCGAAAACGTCGATCACCGTGTCCAGCAGAGCCTCTATGCCGCGGTTGTTGCGCGCCTCTACGGGAACCATCGGCACGCCCAGCATGCGGCCCAGACTGTCGTAATCGAGTTTCGCGCCGCTGTCCTGCAACTCGTCGAACATGTTGAGCGCCACGACCATGCGCGGGTTTATATCAATCAGTTCGGTAGTTAAGTATAGGTTTCGCTCTAAATTCGAGGCGACTACCGAGTTTATCACCACGTCGGGGGTCTTCGTGGCGAGGTGGTGACGCACGTAACGCTCCTCGGGCGTGTAGGCCGAGAGGGCGTAGGTTCCGGGCAGGTCGGTGACCTCGAAACGGTAGCCGCGGTAGGTGCGGTGGCCGATCTTGGCCCCGACGGTCACGCCGCTGTAATTGCCCACATGCTCGTGGCCGCCCGATATGGCGTTGAAAAGCGAGGTCTTGCCGCTGTTGGGGTTGCCCACCAGCGCGACGGCGATGGTGCGGGAGTGGCGCGCCACGACCTCGTCGATGCTCGCGCAGCACGCCTCGTCGGATTCCGTCGCGCCGAACTCCTCCGTCCGGATTTCCGCGGGCGCAGTCTCCGCCGCGGGGCATCCGCACTCCCCGGAGTGTGCGTGGTGCTGATGGCGGTGGCGCTCGCGCCGCGCGAGGTACTCCCCGGCTTCGTCGTCGGTGAGCACGACGACCATATCGGCCTCGCTGCGCCGCAGCGAGATATCGTAGCCCATGATTTTATACTCGATCGGGTCCTTCAGGGGGGCGTTCAGAATCACTTCGACCCGCTGTCCGCGGACAAAACCCATCTCCATGATGCGGCGGCGAAAGCCTCCGTGGCCCATCACTTTGACAATCGTCGCCGATTCGCCGGTCTTCAGTTCGGATAAGCGCATTTTTTCTACTGCATTTTTGCGCCCAAAGATACGATTTTGCGGCGACTTGCGCAATCCCCATAAGTAGGTATATCCTTAATTCTGCATTGCGGCGGCCCATCCTCCGCCCAGCGCCTTGCAGAGCGTGACGTAGTTGATATACTGCTGCACGACGAGGTTGACGTGCGACATCTGCGACTGGTAGAGACTGCGCTCGGCGTCGATCACGTCGAGGTAGTCGGACAGTCCGCTGCGGTAGAGCGCGCGGGTCATCGTGGCGATGCGGTCGTTGGAGAGCACCAGTTCGCCCGTGCGCTCGGTCTGGCTGCGGTAGGTGGCGATGGCCACCAATGCCTTTTCCACATCGGCGAACGCCGTCAGCACGGTCTGCTCGTAGGTCTTGGCCGACTGGGTGTAGGCCGCCATCGCGGCGCGCTCGGCGTTGCGCAGTTTCCCGAATCCGAAAATCGGCTCGGCGACGGAACCCAGCGCATCCCACGCCCAGGGGTTCGCCGCAGTTAAACCTTTGATTGAACTGGATACAACTCCTCCTTTGGCAGTCAGCGAGATGGACGGGAATCGCGCGCTCCGAGCCTGCCCGGCCTGCGCCGCCGCCTGCAGCATGTTGAAATGCGCCTGGCGGATGTCGGGGCGGCGTTTGAGCAGCTCCGAGGGCAGTCCCACGGGAATGTCCGCGGGGCGGTAGTCGGTCAGCAGTCGCAGCCCCGCTCCGGAAAGCCGCGCCCGGGAGGGCGTCTCGCCTAACAGAATGCCCATCGAAAGCCACGTCTGCTCCACGGCGCGGCAGTACTGCGGAATGTCCGCCTCGGCGGTGTAGACCAGGCTCCGGGCCTGCTCCAGCGCCACGCCGTCGGACATGCCGTAGCGGAACATCGAGTCGATCAGCGCGGCCGATTCGCGCCGCAGCCGGAGGGTCTGGCGGGCGATCGAGAGGTCGCGTTCATACTCCAGCAGCGTGAAGTAGGTCGTGGCGACCTCGGCGGCCAGCGAGAGCCTGACGCCCGCCAAAGCCCACTCCGAGGCCGCGATTTCGGCCTTTGCGGCCCGTTTGGCGTTGCGCAGCGCCCCGAACAGCGACAGTTCCCACGAGAGGGTCGGTTCGACGGCATACGACTGCACGATCTTCGTCTCGGGCGTATATTCGCCCTCGGCGGTGGCTTCCGCGCCGATCTGCGGCAGGTATTGCGCCCTTACGGTCTTGAGGTTGGCCCGGGCCTGCTGGACGCGCGCGGCCGCTACGGCCACGTCGCGGTTGTTCGCCAACGCCTGTTCGACCAGCGCGTCGAGCGTCGTGTCGCCGAAGAGTTCCCACCAGCGTTCGCCCACGCCCGTCGTGTCGGACGAGAAGCCCGCGCCGTAGACGTAACTTTCGGGCGTCGCGACCTGCGGCGGGTAGAATTTCGGGGTGCAGGCGGCCAGCGTCAGTACGGCGGCGGCTATCGTAAGTTGCGTTTTCATGCGTTCTCCTCCTGTTTTTTAAGTTCGCGGCGCTGTTCGAAGCGGCCGATCTTCCCGACGAAATAGTAGAGCGCGGGGTAGACGAAGATGCCCAGCAGCGTGGCGAAGAGCATGCCGCCCACGAGGGCCACGCCCATGATGTTGCGGGCCGTGGCGTAGACGCCGCTGGCGAAGACGAGGGGCATGACGCCCAGGATGAAGGCGAAGGCGGTCATAATGATCGGTCTCACGCGCAGTTTCGCGGCTCCGATGGCGGCGTCCATCAGCGAGACGCCCTGCTCGCGGAACAGCCGGTCGGCGTATTCGACGACCAGAATGGCGTTCTTGGCCGCCAGCCCGATCAGCATGACGAGCGAGATCTGCATGTAGATGTCGTTGACGTACAGGCTGTTCATCAGGTGCGAGCCTCCGACGAACAGCACCGCGCCCAGCACCGCCACCGGCACGCTCATCAGGATCGCCAGCGGCAGCCCCCACGATTCGTAGAGGGCCGCCAGCGCGAGGAACACGAACACGAGGGCCAGCGCGTAGACCAGCCCGCCGGTCTTCGAGGCGTTGGCCTCCTGATAGGAGGTTCCGCTCCACGCCGTGCCGATGTCGTCGGGCAGCGTTTCGGCGGCCGTGGCGGTGATCTCCCGCATGACGGTCGTCGTCGAGGCCCGCGCCGCGGGGATGACGGTGAGCGAGACGGAACGGTAGAGGTTGAACTGCGAGACGTACTCCACGCCCACGGTGTCCGCCACGTCGATCAGCGATGCCACGGGAACGCTCTCGCCCGAGGCCGAAGTGACGTAGTAGCTGTCCAGCGACCGCCGGTCGAGGCGGTAGTCGGGCGCGGCCTGGATGTAGGTCTGGTAGAGTTTGCCGAAGCGTGTGAAATTGTTGATGTACGCGCCGCCCAGCAGGGTGGTCAGCTCGCCGTAGAGCGTCCCGAGGTCCACGCCGGCGGCCAGCGCCTGCTGCTTGTCGATACGCAGCCGCCGCTGGGGAACCCCGGCGTCGAACTGCGTGGTGACCGAGGCGATCGCGGGATTTTTGCGCAGCGAATCCATCAGCCGCCCGGCGTTTTCCATCAGGTAGGCCGTGCCGCGCCCTTCGAGGTCCTGCACCTCGACCGAGACGCCCGAGGTGACGCCCAGTCCGGGAATCGAAGGCGGGATGAAGGCGTAGCATTCGGCCCCCGGAACCGCGACGTAAAGTTCTCCGGTGAGCCGCTGGGCGATCTGCATGGCCGAGAGCCTGCGGTCGGAGTAGTCGACGAGTTTGACGAAGATGATGCCGCTCGACGTCGAGGCGATGCCGGCCATCATGTTGAATCCCGCGGCGAACGACGTCGAGGCGACCTCGGGAAGCGTGCGGATCACGGCGTCGGCGTCGGCCATCGCCTGTCGGGTCACTTGCAGCGACGAGGCTTCGGGCGTCGAGACCATCACCATCACGTAGCCCTGATCCTCCTCGGGGAGGAATCCCGCGGGCAGTTTGCGCCACACGACGAAGATCACCCCGAGGACCACGGCCACGAACACGCCCGTGCGGGCGACGTGGCGCATCAGCGTCGGCGTGAAGGCCGTGTAACGGTCCATCTGCCGTGCGAACCAGCGGTTGAAGGCGGCGAAAAATCCCTTTTGCGACGGCTCCCGGCGTCGCAGCAGCAGGGCGCAGAGCGCCGGGGAGAGCGTCAGGGCGTTGAAGGCTGAGATGACCACCGAAACGGCGATCGTCACCGAAAACTGCTGGAACAGCCGCCCCGTGATGCCGCCGGTGAACGACACGGGGATGAATACGGCCAGCAGCACGACCGTCGTGGCGACGATCGGCGAGGCCACGTTGCGCATGGCCTCCAGCGCCGCCTCGCGGGGTTTCATGCCCCGTTCGATATTGACCTGCGCGGCCTCGACGACGACGATGGCGTCGTCGACCACAAGGCCGATGGCCAGCACCAGTCCCAGCAGCGAGATGATGTTGATGGAAAATCCCAGCAGCGGGAACAGCGCGAAGGCGCCGACGAGCGACACGGGGATCGCCACCAGGGGGATGACCGTCGCGCGCCAGTCCTGGAGGAAGAGGAAGATGATGAAGATGACGAGTATGAGGGCGATGACGAGCGTGCGGAAGATGTCCTTCACGCCGGCGTCGATGCTCGTGGTGCTGTCGACGATCGTGGCGGCCTCTACGCCGTCCGGAAACCGCTGCGAGAGGCGTTCCATCGCGGCCTTGACCTTGCCGCCCACAGCCACGGCGTTGCTGCCAGGCTGCTGGTAAATGACGATCATGGCCGTCGGGTCGCTCTCGTAGGACGAGCTTACGCCGTAGGTCTGGCTGCCGAGCGACACCTCGGCGATGTCGCCCAGGCGGATCTGTTCGCCCGAGGAGGTGGTCCGCACGACGATGTCGGCGAACTCCGCGGCGGTGGAGATCTGCGGCGGCATGGTCACCGTATAGGTGTAGGCCACGCCGTCGGGAGCCGGCTCGGCGCCGAACTGCCCGGCAGGGTAGATGCCGCCCTGCTTCTCGATGGCGGCCGTCACCTCGCCGACGGCGATGCCGTAGTATTTCAGCACGTCGGGCCGCAGCCACACCCGCATGGCGTATTCGCCCGCGCCCATGATCGAGACCTTGCCCACGCCGTCGATCTTCAGCAGCTCGTTCTGGAGATTGATGTAGGCGTAATTCGAGAGGAACTCCCCGTCGTAGCGGCCGTCGCTGTGCAGCGAATAGACCATCAGGAATCCCGTCATGGTCTTGCGTGTCGTGACCCCCTGCCGGGTGACCGTCGCGGGGAGTTCGGCCGTGGCCGACGAGACGTTGTTCTGGGTGAAGATGGCGTCGAGGTCGGGATCGGAGCCAATGTCGAAGGTGACCTGCAGGACCATCGAACCGTCGTTGGCCGAGGTGGCCTGCATGTAGAGCATGTCGCTGACGCCCATCACGGCCTGGGCCACGGGCGTCGCCACGGCGTTGTTGACCGTCTCGGCGTCGGCGCCGTCGTAGGTGGCCGACACCTCCACGACCGGAGGCGTGATGTCGGGGTACTGTTCGATGGGCAGCCCCATGATCGAGATCAGGCCGACGAGCACGATGACGATGGCCAGCGAAATGGCGAAAATCGGGCGCGAAACAAAGAATTTTTCCATAGGACTACCGTTTTTCGAGACGCTTGCCCGCCTGCTCCGCAGCGGCGGCCTGTTCAGTCCTCCGCGCAGTCGGGTTTTCGGGGATCACCTTTGCGCCGTCGTGCAGTTTCTGCTGCCCGGCGACCACGACCCGTTCGCCCCGGTCGAGTCCCTCGTCGATGCACCACATCGCGCCGTAGGTGTCGCCCGGGGTGACGCGGCGGTAGTGCACCGTGCTGTCGGCCTCCACGACCCACACCGACGCGATGTCCTGCGTCTGGCTCACGGCCTGCTGGGGCACGACGACGCGCGGCCGCACGGGGCCCACGCTGGCCTCCACGCGGGCGAACTGTCCGGGTTTCAGCGTCTCGTCGGGATTGGGGAACATCACCACCACGACGAGCGTCCCGGTGGTCGACGAGACATCCTTGCGCGTGTAGTCGTAGATTCCTCCGAGCGGGTATCGCGAGCCGTCGGCCAGCACGAGACGGATGTCCGACAGCAGCCCTTCGTTGTCGTAGATCGAAGTCCGGTCGCCCGCATAGCGCAGGTACTGCGACATCGGAATCGCCACGTCGACCGTCAGCGTGTCGATGTTCGACACGGTCGTCAGCACGCTGAACTGCGTGCCGGGACCCACGTAGTCGCCCACGTGCGCCGCCGTGTGCTCGATGATGCCGTCGATGGGCGAGCGCAGCTCGGTGTATCCCACGTTCATGCGGGCGTTGCGCAGCGACTGCTCCGCCGAGCGCACCGAGGCCTCGGCGGCCTTCCATTGGGCCGTGTACTGGTCCAGCTGCGACTGGCTGATGGCGTCGATGCGCGCCAGCGGCACGGCGCGGTCGTAGTTGTTGCGGGCCTCGAGGGCCTGCGCACGGGCCGATTCGAGTTCGGCTTCGGCCGCCAGCATCGAGGTCGACAGTTGGTCGGGGTCGATGGTGAACAGCAGCTGGCCGCGCCGTACGGGCATGCCGTTGCCGTATTGCTTCGACGAGAGGTAGCCGTTCACGCGCGGCTGGATCACGGCGTCGAAGTTGCTCGCGAGGTAACCGATGAAACTCATGCGGTTGGGTACGCTGTCGACGGCGGCTTCGGCCACCCCGACCCGCAGGGGAGGCGCCGCCTGTTTCGGCGTATGTTGCGCGCAGCCCGTGAGGAGCGCGGCGAAAAGACATGCGGCGGGAAAAAGTCTGTCCATAAGGGTATGTTTTACACCGCAGGAAAGGCAAAAAACGTACCGTCAGCCCCTTGAAATAGGGTTTTTCCTGCAAAAAAAACTGTTTTTCCCGTTCCGAATGATGTTGTTTAGAATATTTTTATATCTTTGCGTTGATAACAAACCCAATTTAATAAATAAAACTATGAAAGAATTAGTAGAAAAGATCAACGCAGAGTTTGAGGTGTTTGCAGCCAACGCAGCTGCCCAGGTAGAGAAGAACAACAAGGCTGCCGGCACGCGCGCCCGCAAATCGGCTCTCGAAATTTCGAAGCTGATGAAGGAGTTCCGCAAGGTTTCCGTAGAAGCTGCGAAATAATTGAGTTCCGCACAACGATAAAGGCTGTCCTTCGGGGCAGCCTTTATCGTTTCCGGTTTTATAGGGCGTCTTCGCACTTGCTCTCACGCGGTACGAATGGGTGTTTTTATACTGCCCATCCGTGCCGCGTTTCGTTCAGGCGCGAATAGGCGTCTCTGAAATCGAAAACGGGGGATGTGCGGAAATAGCCGTCTGAAATCGGAACCTAAAGTTCGATTCCGTATCTCCGGAACACCTCCATGTCCTCGTGCCGCAGGCCCGTCTTGCGGAAGGGCACGGCTTCGTTGTGGTCGTTCAGGTAGCGGCGCGGAGCCGTGCGGTCGAAATCGGGGCTTACGAGCGAGACCTTCGTCGTGAGGAACCGTCCGCGGATCGAAGCCATGTCGGCCATCGTATGAAACAGCGCGTGGGTCGTCGCGGGAGCCGTCTCGTTGGCCTCGGCGGCGGCGGCCTTTTCGGGAAAATGCTTCCGGTAATCCTCCGAGAACCAGGCCAGCGACGCCACGTAGAGCTGATAGGCCGTCGTCGTGGGCGAGGCGTGCAGGAAGCGTTCGCGGTCATCGTCGATCAGGTCCTCGCCGTGGTCCGCGCAGTAGAGCAGGGCCGATGAAGTGCCTTTCAGCGACCGCAGGTAATCAATGGTCTGCGCGAGGAAATAATCCGTGTAACGGATCGAGTTGTCGTAGGCGTTGACGAGCATCGGACGGTGCTGCCGGGCGATCGCCACGTCGTTGTCGGGCTGGAAATGGGCGAACTCGCGCGGATAGCGCTGGTGGTAACTGAAGTGTGAACCGTAGCAGTGGAGCACGAAAAGGAGTTTCTGCGACGTGCTTCTTTCGAGCACCTTGCGCATCTCGTCGAGCAGCTGCGTGTCGTGGCGCGGCGAGCGGATGTAAATCACGTGTCTGGCGTCGTGGGCCAGGTGGTCGATCATCGCTCCCTGCGGCGACTGGTTGGAGATGAACCACGTGTCGAATCCCGCCTCGTTGAAGAGCGCCGGAAGGCCCTTGCGGCGGTACAGCTCCTCGTGTTCGCCGGTGGCTACGGACGAGAGGATCAGCGGCACGCTCTTGTGGGTGGTGTTGCTCTGGGTCAGCACGTCGCGGAAAACCACCAGATCGCCGACTCCGGAGAGCAGGGGATTGGTCTCCCGCCCGTAGCCGTAGAGCTGCCAGTTCATCGCGCGCGACGCCTCCCCTATGATATATACGTAGACCTCGCGTCCCGGAGCTTCGGCCGTGCGTTCGGCCTCGTAGGTGAAGCCCTCGGAGGTTTTGTGGAAGTTGTACGACTTGCGGAACTCCGAGCCGCTCAACCCGAGGTTGTACATGATGTTGAGCGGGAAAATCTCGTCGCGCAGCACGTGCCGCTCCTCGCTGACGTGGTAGGCGGGCCACAGGGCCAGCAGGCCCACGGCGAAGAGCGCCGCCCCGGTCAGACCGATGTTCATGCGCGCCGTGCGCGTGATGTAGCGTTTGTGTCCGATCTCGCGGGCCGCGAGCCACAGCAGCGGCAGGTAGATGACGCAGACCAGAACCACCGACGGATAGATGTTGCCCAGCAGTTCGCCCGCCTCGCCCGGATTGGTCGTCAGCAGGTTCGTGAACATGTCCGTGGCGATGATCGAGTTGCCGAACAGGTACAGCAGCACGATCTGGAAGGCGCAGAAGAAGATGAACGGGAAGGCCAGCCAGATCATCACGCCCGAACGCCGCAGCGCCACGCTCCACATCATGTAGAATCCCAGCGGCATGAGGATCAGCGCCTCGACGGTCCACACCGAGTAAGGCTCCGTATTGGCCAGCACGCAGTTGGGGATGATCAGCGCCACGAAGAAATAGACGGTCAGCAGCGTCGTGAAGCGGCTGCGGGTCTTGACCGTCCTCCGGCGGTTCGTCTTATTCGCGTTATTCAGATCGGCATTCATACAAATTCTCTTAAAAAGCCTCGTTGATGTTCAGCAGGAAACCGCTCGTTTTCTTGCCGAATCCGTAGTCGAGGCGCACGTTCACCCGTTTTTTCAGTTCCCACCGGAAGCCTGCGCCGTAGTTGGGCAGCGTCTGCGACCAGTCGAAACGCCCGAGTGACGGAAAGACGTTGCCCGCGCCGCCCCATACCGCGCATCCGATCCGCCTCCAGATGCGCTGGCGCAGTTCGACCTGCACGGTGATCATGTCGTTGTCCGTATAGCGGCCCTGGCAGTAGCCGCGCATCCGCTGGCCTCCGCCCATGCGGGCGAGCATCGGCCACGGAGTGCCGTCGGAGTTGAATACGGCATACAGATCCGCAGCCAGAACGCCGCCTTTCCAGACCTGCGCGTAAGCGTCGGCCGTGAAGCTCGTGCGCCACAGCGTCTTGCCGCAGTTGCCCAGCCCCTTGGGGAACAGCGTCTCCTGAAAACTCACGTAGACGCCCCGGAACGGGCTGGGGATGAAGTCCCGCGAGTCGTATTCCAGAATTGCGCCGACGCCCGTGGCCGTATAGTGCTGTTTCTGCCCTGCGAGGTAGGCCGGGTCTGAAAATTTCAGCCCCCGCACATGCTCGAAGCTCACCAGTCCTCCGATGTAGGCGTGGGGCAGGAACTCGTGCAGGTAGCGCCCTTCGACCAGATAACGCTTTTCGGAGTAGGTGCTCTCGGGATTGTACCGCCCGGCGTCGTAACCGATTCCCCAGAAACTGCGGGGCGCCGAGGCGAACATCACCGTATAGTTTATGCGGCGTTTGTTGTGCGAGAAAATGTTGTTTCCCGTCACGCCCAGCGCATAGAAGCCCGACACCGAGACGTTGCCGAAGATCGAGACGTCCGACGGCGCCGTGATCGAGTCCGTGCGGTCGAGGCGGTAGAGTCCCGCAGCCAGCAGCCCGATGCCGAAACTCGTGTTCTTCGAGTAGCTGGGACCTCCGGCGAAGGTGAAATCTATCTTCTTCTCGAAGGTCTTGTCGGTGGTCGACTCCCCGAAATAATCGACGACGCGCCGCAGAAAGGGTCTCTTTTCGGGAGCCTGCGGCGGCAGCGGGGTGTAGGAGTAGCGGAGCGAGTCGCCGTCGGAGGAGCGGATGACGGTCTCCTGGGCATGCGCCGTGAGGTGCATGCCTGCGCTTATGAGGAGCAGAACGGCGGGGCGGCGCAGCATCCGGGCCTATTTGTACTTTTCGATGGTTTCGTAGAAGGCCTCCTTGTCGGCGTCGGAAAGCTCGCCTTTGCGCAGGAACACCAGTTCCCCCTCCTTCGATACGATCATCAGCACGAACTGGTTGTTGCAGTCGCCCAGCCCCCACGCCGTGCTTAAAATGCGGTTCTGGTCGGCGAGGACCGTGGCGCCGTTCTTGGCCGTGCGTTTCTTGGCCATGTTGCGGGCCATGCCGTTGGGGACCATCGGGGCGTCCTTGAGGTTCATCACGCCGAAGCCGTGGATATTGTCGCTTTCGGCGCGGTGGTTCTGCTCCAGTTCGATGGTGAAATCCTCGTTCTGCTTGTGCCGGTCGGGGTCCACGTAGAATATCATCAGGTTCTTTTCGCCGAAATAGGGGAGTTTGGCCGGCTTGCCGTCCAGATCGAGCACCTCGACGTTCTGCACTTTGCGGGGCAGTTCCTGTGCCTGAACGGCCGATGCGGTCAGCGCGAAGGCGGCCAGCATTGCAATCACTTTCATCTTCATTACGTTCTGATTTTGTTGGTTTTTAATGAAAACAAATCGTGGCAAAGTTACAATATTTCTCCGAAAATGGAGATTGCGGGGGTGCATATTATTGTTCGATTGGTCATTTTTTTCGGTCGGACGGGGTCAGAGCCGCGTCGAAGGCGTACAGTCCGCCGCCCGAAACGATCAGGAATACGTAGATCCCGAGCCACGCGAATTCCGGCTCTCCGGCTCCGAATCCGCCCCAGGCGAACATCAGGAGGATGCCCAGCGACATGACGAGGGCCGACATCCGCACCCAGAGACCCATGATGATCAGCACGGCCAGCAGCACCTCGGCGACCGTCACGATGACGAACACGGCCGGCGGGTTGATGTAAAGCAATGATGGATATGAACTGATTATCTCGTTGTAATTCTGTATTTTGCCGATGTTGTGAAACAGCATCGAGGCCCCCGTGAACAGCCGCAGGCAGAGCACCGCCCAGTCCATGCACCTGTATTGTCCGATCCAGTCTGAAATTCGTTTTCCCATGCCCCGGCTCCCTGCAATTCGCGTTCCGGAAGTTGCGCCGCCCCCGGCGCCGTGACGACATTTTTCACAGGTCGGAAGGTTTTGCCGACCGGGGCGGCCCGATTTTGCATCCATCCGACTTTTTGCTACCTTTGGCGGTGTATTCCAAACGGGACGACGATGCAGGATATGATAGACGGACGCTGCGGTTGGTGCGGAACCGACGGGCTGTATGTGAAATACCACGACGAGGAGTGGGGAAAACCGGTGACCGACGACGGGAAGCTGTTCGAATTCCTCGTGCTGGAGAGCGCCCAGGCCGGGTTGAGCTGGATAACGATTCTCCGGAAGCGGGAGGGCTACCGCAAGGCCTTTTGCAATTTCGACGCCGGGAAGGTGGCGCGGATGACCGATGACGATGTCGAACGGCTGATGCACTTCGACGGCATCGTGAAAAACCGGCTGAAAATCAAAGCGACCATCACGAATGCGCGGCTGTTCCTCGCCGTGCAGGAGGAGTTCGGCAGTTTCAGGGACTACACGCTGTCGTTCTTTCCCGGCGGAAAGCCGATCACCAACCATTTCCGCTCCCTGAACGAGATTCCGGTGTCGTCACCCGAATCCGACGCCATGAGCCGGGACATGAAAAAACGGGGCTTCAAATTTTTCGGCCCCACGATTTGTTACGCCCATTTGCAGGCCTCGGGGTTCGTCAACGACCATCTGACGGGCTGCATTTGCCGGAACGGACAATGACGGCAGGCCATGAACCGCCCTTTTTCCGGCTCCTTGCGGGGCGTCGGTCCGGAAAGCATCTGAAATTTCAACCATATGAAAACGAGAATATTGTTTGTCTGCCTCGGCAATATCTGCCGTTCTCCGGCCGCCGAGGGCATCATGCGCCGCATCGTGGAGCGACGCGGCCTGTCCGGGACGTTCGGGATCGACTCCGCGGGAACCTACGGGGGACACCGCGGCGAACTGCCCGATCCGCGCATGCGCAGCGCGGCCTCGCGCCGCGGCTATGCGCTGACGCACCGTTCGCGGCAGGTCCGGGAGGAGGATTTCGACCGCTTCGACATGATCGTGGCGATGGACGACATGAACTACGAGTCGCTCAACCGGCTGGCTCCCTCGCGCGAGGCTGTGCGGAAGATTTTCCGCATGGCGGAGTTCTGCCGCCGCCATCCCGACCGCACCTACGTGCCCGATCCCTACTACGAGGGCCACGAGGGCTTCGAACTGGTGCTCGACATGCTGGAAGACGGCTGCGAGGGGATTCTGGAATATCTCTCCGAAAACGGAAAATGAAAAGTCTCCCTTTGACGAGGGAGACCCGGAGGGCTTGCCGGAATGAATGACGCCGCGTTCCGCGCCCGGCGTGGAGTCGGCAGGTTCGGCCCGGGATGAGCCCCGAGCGTGTCGGGCTTGCCGGTTTTACGTCAGAAATCCAACCCGAAACTGATGCTGTATGTGTTGCGCAGCAGCGAGTGCTTCTTGGCGAAGAGGTAGGCGAAATCGAGCCGCAGGTGGAGGATGCGCAGTCCCGCGCCGACGGTCCAGTAGCTCGGGTAGTAGTCGCGCCGTTCGCCGTAGTGGTAGCCGGTGCGCAGCTGTACGAGCTGCATCAGGTTGTACTCGGCGCCCAGCGACATCTGGAAACCGCGGACCGCGGAGGGCGAGAAATAGTAGCCCAGGTCGGTTCCGACGGTGATTTCGTGCGCATCGGTGAGGAACGTGTCGAGGGCCGCGCCCACGGTGAAATCCATCGGCAGGGTGTATTCCGTATCGCGGAGATACCCGCCCAGATTGCCCAGCTTGGCGCCTGCGCGCAGCGTCGAGTAGCTGCCGACGTTCTCCAGCGGCCGCTGCCACGCGGCGCTCAAATCCACGGCCAGCGCGTCGGCCGAGATGTCGGGGCGTTTGAGGTGCATGTAGCGGCCGACGATGCCGACGGCCCACCGGTCGCCGATGCGGCGCGCATAACCCAGGTCGACGGCCATGTCGTTGTTGCCGTGTTCGCGGAGGAACTGCCGCCAGCCGGCCTGCACGAGGTTGATGTTGTCGAACCGGCAGAATCCCGACACGGCGTAATAGTCGAAGCTCCGCTGTCCGTAATAGGAGGAGGAGACCTGCGACGGCGTGTGCGAGAAGATGGCCGTCGCGGAGTTGTTGTAGATGGCGTGCGAACCGGAAAGGGTGGTCATCATCACGCCGCCCATGCCCAGCGACTTGGCGTCGGGGCTGGGAAGCGTCGCCTCGATTCTCTGGGCGTATGTCTGGAGCGCGGCCAGCGCCGCGAGCAAGGTTACGAGTCGTTTCATGTTGCAAAGATAGTAAAATGCGGGACGGAAGCAAATCCGGTCCGCAGAAACCTTCCGGTCTGCCGGAAGCGTCGTTGCGACGCCGGAGGGCAGCAAAAAAGATGCAAGTTGCGCAGGCTGTTCAGGCAATTACGGCACACGCTGCGCTTTCGTGCCGTGATTGTTGGCGGCGCTTCGGCCTCGAAAAGAAAAATTTCGACGGAATATTGTCCGAAAACAAAAGCGCCCTTCCAGGTGAACCTGGCGGGCGCTTTCATTTTCAGACGACGCCTTGACTGCATCGTTTTCCGCAACGTTCTCGTTGTCTGTCGTTTCCTAACAGTTCATCGCTCCGCAGCAGTGGATGACCTGCCCGCTGACATACGACGAAAGGTCCGACGCGAGGAACAGCGCCACCTTGGCGACATCCTCCGGCGTGCCGCCGCGGCGCAGCGGAATCTGCTTGTACCAGCCCTCCTTCACCTCGTCGGGCAGTTTGTCGGTCATCTCGGTCATAATGAAGCCCGGGGCGATGGCGTTGGCGCGAATGCCGCGCGGACCCATCTCCTTGGCGATCGACTTCGCAAGGCCGATCATGCCGGCTTTCGAGGCCGAGTAGTTGCACTGGCCGGCGTTGCCGCTGACGCCCACCACCGACGACATGTTGATGATCGAGCCGCTTTTCTGGCGCGCCATGACCGGCACGACGGCGTGGATGAAGTTGAACGCCGACTTGAGGTTGACCGTCAGCACGGCATCCCACTGGGCCTCGGACATGCGCATCATCAGGCCGTCCTTGGTGATTCCGGCGTTGTTCACAAGGATGTCGATACGGCCGAAATCCTTTATGATCTGGTCGATGACCGCGTGCGTCTCTTCGAAGTTGGCTGCGTTCGAGGCATAGCCCTTGGCTTTCACGCCCAGCGCGGCGATTTCGGCTTCGGTAGCCTTGCCGTTCTCGTCGATCGCAAGGTCGGTGAACGCCACGTTGGCGCCCTCTTTGGCGAATTCGAGTGCGATGGCCTTGCCGATGCCGCGTGCGGCGCCGGTCACAACGGCCACTTTTCCATCCAGTAATTTCATAATTCTTTTATATTTTTAAGGCAATATCTGCCAATTTTTATTCGCAAATATAGGAAAAATATCTTAATCGCCTGCCCGCGGAGCGAATTTCGGCATTTTTGCTTATCTTTACCGACCGTAAACAGCATTCCAAAATCCTTATAACGATATGAAAAGAGATTCCCAGATTTTCGATTTGATTGCCGCAGAGCGCAACCGCCAGATGCATGGCATCGAACTGATCGCTTCGGAGAACTTTGTCAGCGACCAGGTGATGGAGGCCATGGGTTCGGTCTTGACCAACAAATACGCCGAAGGCTATCCCGGAGCGCGCTACTACGGCGGCTGCGAGGTCGTGGATAAGGTCGAGACGCTGGCCATCGAGCGCATCTGCCGTCTCTACGGCGCGGAGTACGCCAACGTGCAGCCCCACTCGGGCGCACAGGCCAACATGGCCGTTTTCTTCGCCTGCATGCAGCCGGGCGATACGTTCATGGGACTGGACCTTGCACACGGAGGACACCTCTCGCACGGTTCGCCGGTCAACATGTCGGGTAAATATTTCAAGGCCGTGGGCTATCAGCTCGACGAGGCCACGGGCGTGATCGACTACGACGCCATGGAGCGCAAGGCCCTGGAGTGCAAGCCGAAACTGATCGTCGGCGGCGCCTCGGCCTACTCGCGCGAGTGGGATTACAAACGCATGCGCGAGATCGCCGACAAGGTGGGCGCGCTGCTGATGGTGGACATGGCCCACACGGCCGGTCTGATCGCCGCGGGGCTGCTGGAGAACCCCGTGAAATACGCGCATATCGTCACCTCGACGACCCACAAGACCCTGCGCGGCCCGCGCGGCGGCATCATCCTGATGGGCAAGGACTTCGAGAACCCCTGGGGCCAGACCACGCCGAAGGGCGCCGTGAAGATGATGTCGCAGATCCTCAATTCGGCCGTCTTCCCGGGCATCCAGGGCGGTCCGCTGGAGCACGTCATCGCCGCCAAGGCCGTAGCCTTCGGCGAAGCGTTGGAACCCGCCTACAAGGAGTATCAGACGCAGGTGCAGAAGAACGCCGCAGCCATGGCCGCCGCTTTCGTCGAGCGCGGCTACAAGATCGTCTCGGGCGGCACGGACAACCACCTGATGCTCGTCGACCTGCGCACGAAGTTCCCCGAGCTGACGGGCAAACTGGCCGAGAAGTGCCTCGTGGCCGCCGACATCACCACCAACAAGAACATGGTTCCGTTCGACAGCCGGTCGCCGTTCCAGACCTCGGGCCTGCGCTTCGGAACTCCGGCCATCACCACGCGCGGCCTGAAGGAGGACAAGATGGACTACATCGTCGGGCTGATCGACCGCGTGCTGCACGACCCGGAGAATGAAGCGAACATCGCCGCCGTGCGCAAGGACGTGAACGCGCTGATGGCCGACTATCCGCTTTTCGCGTGGTAAGATGAAGGAGGTCATCGACTTCTTCCGCCGGCTGCACGACGACAACACCCGGGAATGGTTCGACGCCCACCGCGCCGAATGGACCCGTGTGAAGGGACGGTTCGCCGATTTCACCGGACAGCTGATCGAGGGCATCGCATCGTTCGACCCCGAGGTGCGCGGCCTGCGTCCGCAGGACTGCACCTACCGGATCGCCCGCGACACGCGTTTCTCGCCCGACAAATCGCCCTACAAGACCTATATCGGGGCTTACATTGCGCCGAAGGGCAAGAAGTCGGGTTTCGCGGGATACTATTTCCACATCGAACCCTGCTGCGACTCGCTGGTGTGCTGCAACCTGCTTTCGGCGGGCGCCGTGTGCATCGAGCCGACGGTGCTGCGGTCGATCCGCGAGGAGGTGCTCGACAACGGCGCGCAGATCGAGGCGGCGATCCGGAAGGCCAAAGGGTTTCGGCTGTGCAGCGGCAACAGGCTCAAGCGGGTCCCGACGGGATTCCCGGCCGACAGCCCCTATGCCGAGATGCTGAAGCTGAAGGATTTCTACCTCGAACAGCCCATCGCCGAGGAGTTCCTGCTCGCACCCGACCTGCTGGAACGCACCGTCGAGCAGTTCCGCCGCACGCAGCCGTTCATCGCCATTCTGAACCGGGCGATCCGCTATGCCCACGAAGAGATGCAGTGACATGAGACGTCTGTTTCTGATCGCTGCACTGTTTCTGTGGACGCCGGCCGGAGCGCAGAACGACGATGCGACGCCGCGGAAGATCGAAAAAGAGACCTTCGTCTATGCCGTGCGGGATGCCGACACGCTGCGGCTGGACCGTTATGCGCTCCTCTCGCCCGACAGCCGGGCGAAACCCTGCCTGATGTTCCTTTTCGGCGGCGGCTTTATGACCGGAACGCGGGACAACCGGCGTTTCCGCCCCTTCTTCGACTACTACGCCCGCAAGGGGTTCGTCGTCGTGTCGATCGACTACCGGCTGGGGATGAAGCGGGCCAGACAGGCCGGCCTGCTCGACGAGGAGCATTTCACGCAGGCGTTGGACATGACGCTTTCGATGGCGACGGAGGACCTCTACGACGCCACGGCCTATATCTGCCGGCATATGCCGGACGTCGATCCTTCGCGGATCGTGACGTGCGGGTCGAGCGCCGGGGCCATCACGGTGCTGATGGGCGAGTACTGGCTTTGCAACGGGCATCCGCTGACCGCCGGGAAGTTCACGCAGGACTTTAGCTACGCCGGGGTAATCGCCTTTGCGGGAGCCGTTTGCGATACGCAGGACAGCCTGCGCTGGGCGCGCGATCCCGCGCCGATGCTGCTTTTCCACGGCGACGCCGACCGCAATGTGCCCTACGGCGCGATCGGTGTCGACGGGGTCTGGCTGTTCGGCTCGAAGAGCATTGCCGACGACCTCGCGCGGCGCAGGGTTCCGCACGCGTTCTACTCCGTCGCCGAGACCAATCATTCGATGGCGTGGCGGCCGATGACCGAGAACCGCGGCGAGATCGACTCGTTTCTCGAAAAGCTGGTCTTCAAACGGCAGCGGCTGGTGACCGACGTCCGCATCACGCCGCTCGATGCGCCCGCAGTTCCGAAGGATTTCGGGATTTCCGACTACATCGACGCCAACTACGGGCATTAGGCGTCCGCCGCAGATGAAAAATCCGCAGCCTCCCCCGGGAAGCTGCGGATTTTCGTTTGCCGTGCGGCGCGTGATCACTCCACCGTCACCGATTTGGCGAGGTTGCGGGGCTGGTCGACATTGCGGCCCTTGTAGACGGCGATGTAGTAGGCCAGCAGTTGCAGCGGGACCGATACCACGATGGGCATCAGGCACTCGGCGATCACCGGGACCTCGATCACGAAGTCGGCCGAGCGGCGTACCTGTTCGTCGCCGCGGGCGATGACGGCGATGATCTTGCCGCCGCGGGCCTTGATCTCCTCGATGTTCGAGGCCGTTTTTTCGTAGGTGTGGTCCGGCGTGGCGATGGCCACGGTGGGCATCTCGGCGTCGATCAGCGCAATGGGGCCGTGCTTCATCTCGGCCGCGGGGTAACCTTCGGCGTGGATGTACGAAATCTCCTTGAGTTTCAGCGCGCCTTCGAGTGCCGTGGGGTAGTTGTACCCGCGGCCGAGGTAGATGAAGTTGTGCGCATAGGTGAATATTTTCGCCAGGTCGGCGACCTGCGGGGCGACTTTCAGCACCTCTTCCATCGTCTCGGGCAGGTGCAGCAGCGCCGCCGAAACCTCGTTGTAATACGCCTCCGTGACGGTTCCTCTCTCGCGGCCCACGGCCAGCGCCAGCATGGCCATCACGGTCACCTGCCCGGTGAAAGCCTTCGTCGAGGCGACGCCGATCTCGGGCCCCACGTGGATATAGGCCCCCGAATCCGTGGCCCGGGCGATCGACGAGCCGACGACGTTGCAGATGCCGAAGACGAACGCCCCGGCCTTGCGGGCCAGTTCGACGGCGGCCAGCGTGTCGGCCGTCTCGCCCGACTGCGACACGGCCACGACGATGTCGTCCTCGCGGATGATGGGGTTGCGGTAGCGGAACTCCGAGGCGTACTCCACCTCGACGGGAATGCGGCAGATCGACTCCACGAGGTGTTCGCCGATCAGCGAGGCGTGCCACGACGTGCCGCACGCCACGAAAATGATGCGCCGGGCGTTCACGAACCTGTCGCGGTGGTCGATCACGCCCGAAAGTTTCACCTCGCAGGTGTCGGGGTTGATGCGTCCGCGGATGCAGTCGACGATGGTCCGGGACTGCTCGTAAATCTCCTTGAGCATGAAATGGGGATAGCCGCCCTTTTCCAGCTGCGAGATCGACAGCTGGAGTTTCTTGATGTCGATCTTCGCGTCGTGGTTGTCCAGCGTGACGATTTTCAGCGGGGCGTTGCGGTCGATCACGGCGATTTCGCCGTCGCCCACGTAGACGAAATCCTCGGTGTATTCGATGATCGACGCGGCGTCGGACGAGAGGAAGAACTCCCCGTCGCCCACGCCCACGACCATCGGGCTGCTCTGCCGCGCGGCGACGATCCGGTCGTGGTTGCCCTTCTCGACGACGGCGATGGCGTAGGCGCCGATCACCTGCCGGAGGGCCTGCCGCACGGCTTCGGGCAGCGAGCAGCCGCTGGTCGCCCGGACGTATTCGATCAGATTCACCAACACTTCGGAGTCGGTGCTGCTGCGGAAGGTGTATCCGTTCTGTTCGAGGGCGTCCTTCAGCACGCGGTAGTTCTCGATGATGCCGTTGTGTATCAGGGCTATGTTCTCCGATTCGGAGTAGTGGGGATGGGCGTTGGCGTCGTTCGGAACCCCGTGCGTGGCCCAGCGGGTGTGGGCGATGCCGATGTTGCCGCCGAGGTCCTTTCCGTCGAGGAAATGCTCCAGATCGGAGACCTTGCCCTTGCATTTGAATACGTTGAGACGCCCGTCCGGGTTGACCAGCGCGACGCCCGCACTGTCGTATCCCCTGTATTCGAGGCGGTGAAGCCCCTTTATCAGAATCGGGCACGCGTCGCGCCGCCCGACATATCCGACTATTCCGCACATGTTGTTCTGTTTTTTTGTTCGGGTCAAAAATAAGAAAAAATTTTAATAAACACACATGTGTAAGGGCGGGAATTTACTCCCGCCCTCATTCAGAATAGGCTGCAACGTTTGCAACGATTTGGTTTTCGGTGAATTTACCGCACGTACTTCAAGATTTCCTTCACGATCGCGCCGTTGCCCGCGACGATCGAGATGCCCCGGTCGCGGCGCAGGTCGCAGACGACGCCCCCGGCCTCGGCGAGGATCAGTTCGGCGGCGCAGACGTCCCATTCGTGCAGCGCCAGTTCCCAGTAGCCGTCCAGCAGTCCGGCGGCGACGCAGCTGATGTCGTAGGCCGCAGAACCCAGCCGCCGGACATCCCGCACGTAGGGGATGATCCGTGCGACGTTGTCGCTGTTGTTGTCCGGATTCACGTCCTTGTCGTAGGGGAATCCCGAGGCGATGACCGAGGTGGCGAGCGTCTGTTTCTCCCCGACGCGGATGCGTTCCGGCTCCCGCGAAGCGTATTGCAGATATGCCCCGCCGCCCTTCGTCGCCGTGAACAGCTCGTTCAGGTAGGGTGCGTAGACGACCCCCACGATGGTTTCGCCCCTGTACTGGAGGGCTATCGAAACCGTGAACAGCGGAAGTCCCTGACTGTAATTGGTCGTGCCGTCGAGCGGGTCGACGACCCAGCGCCAATCGCTCGCGGCGTTGCCCCGGCAGCCGCCCTCCTCGCCCAGAATGGCATGGTCGGGATAACGCTCCGCGATCATGCCGGCAATCAGTTCCTCGCTCTCCCTGTCGGCGCGCGTCACCACGTCGTAGACGTTGGATTTGGTCTCGATCGACAGCCTGTCGCCCCGGAAGTAGGCGAGTTGTATTCCGCCCGCGGCCTTCGCCAGCTGCACGGCGAATTTCAGCAGTTCGTCGTACATGCTATTCGGATTCGGCGAAATACTTGTAAAACAGCGGAATGGTCTCCACGCCCTTGTCGAACTGCTCGAGTCCGTAGCTTTCGTTGGGCGAGTGGATGGCGTCCTCGGCCAGACCAAAGCCGATCAGCAGCGATTTGATGCCCAGGATGGACTCGAATCCGCTGATAATGGGGATCGAACCGCCCGAGTAGAAGGGCAGGGGCTTTTTGCCGAAAGTCGCCTCGACGGCCTTTTCGGCCGCCTTGTAGGCCGGCATGTCGGTCGGCGCGACGTAGGGCATGCCGCCGTGGAGCGATTTCACCACGACCTTCACGCTCTCGGGCGCGATGGCGCGGAAATGTTTCTCGAACAGCTCCGAGATCTTGCGGTAGTCCTGATTCGGCACGAGGCGCATCGAAATCTTGGCCGAAGCCTTCGACGGAATGACCGTCTTGGTCCCCTCGCCCGTGTAGCCGCCCCAGATGCCGTTGACGTCGAGCGACGGGCGCACGCCGGTGCGTTCCAGCGTCGTGTAACCCGCTTCGCCCTCCACGTCGCCGATTTTCAGCGACTTCTTGTAATCCTCGAGGCTGAACGGCGCCTTGTTGAACGCCTCGCGCTCGGCGGGCGTCAGCTCCCGCACGTCGTCGTAGAAGCCGGGGATCGTCACGCGGCCGTTCTCATCGACGAGTCCCGCCACCAGCCGCGCCAGCACGTTGGCCGGGTTGGCCACCGCACCGCCGAACAGCCCCGAATGCAGGTCCTTGTCCGGTCCCGTCACCTCGACCTCCATGTAGGCCAGTCCGCGCAGTCCGCAGGTGATCGACGGCGTCTGCATCGAGATCATCGACGTGTCCGACACCAATATAATATCGGCCTTGAGCAGCTCCTTGTTCTGCTCGCAGAAGCCATAGAGGCTCGGCGAACCGATCTCCTCCTCGCCTTCGAGCATGAATTTCACGTTGCAGGGCAGCGAATCGGTGGCGCACATCGCCTCGAACGCCTTGGCGTGCATCCACAACTGGCCCTTGTCGTCGTCGGCGCCGCGGCCCCAGATGCGGCCGTCGCGGATGACCGGCTCGAAAGGTTCCGTGCGCCACTCGTCGCGCGGGTCCACGGGCATCACGTCGTAGTGGCCGTAGACCAGCACCGTTTTGGCCCCGGGATCGACGGTCTTCTCGGCGTAAACTACCGGATTGCCCTCCGTGGGCAGCACGTCGGCGCGGTCGGCCCCGGCCTTCACGAGCGCCGCCGCGAGAAACTCGGCGCAACGCTGCATATCGGGCTTGCGCTCGGACTGCGCGCTGATCGACGGGATACGCAGCAGGTCGAACAACTCGCTGATAAACCGTTCTTTATTCTCCTTTATATAAACCTTTGCTTTATCCATTTATTCGGTGGTTTTTTGCAGTACGTAATTGTCCGCCAGCGCGCCGGTCACAGGTTGTTTTTCGGCGTCGAGGCGGCGCAGGCGGTTCTCCTCGACCTTGTAATATTGGGGCTGTCCGCCCTCCGAGGGCGTCAGCGTCAGCAGGTTCTCCTTAACCGTGAAAGCGCCCTTCTCGTCGAATTCCGAGTCGCGGTCGATGTATTTCAGATGCAGGGCATAGGAACCGTCGGGCGCGAGCGTCAGCGTCGTCTCGATTCCCGGGCAGTCGGCCGCAGGCAGCGTGCCCTTGTAGACGCCCAGATAGTCGAGCGAGGTCTCGGCATTGTGCATGTCGGGAGCCGCTGCCGTTGTCTGCTGCGTCCCGGCTGTCGCCGCCTTCTGCTGCGCATTTCCGCCGCAGGAGACCATCGCGAGGGCTGCGGCGAGGATCAATAAACTCTCTTTCATGGTCTTAAATGTTGCAGATCTCCTTGATTTCGGCAATGAACCGCTGCGCCAGCGCGTCGGCCTCGTCCATCGACTTCGCCTCGGTGTAGACGCGGATGATCGGCTCGGTGTTCGACTTGCGCAGGTGCACCCAGTTTTCCGCGAAGTCGATCTTCACGCCGTCTATATCGTTCACGTTTTCACCGGCATAACGCTCCTTCACCTCACGCAGCACTTTATCTACGTCGATGGCGGGCGTCAGCTCGATTTTGTTCTTCGAGGCGTAGTACGAAGGGTAGGTGGCGCGCAGCCGGGTCATCGTCATGCCTTTCTTCGCCAGCCACGTCAAAAAGAGCGCCGTGCCCACCAGCGCGTCGCGGCCGTAGTGCAGCTCGGGGTAGATCACTCCGCCGTTGCCTTCGCCGCCGATCACCGCGCCGACCTCCTTCATCTTCGCCACGACATTGACCTCGCCGACCGCCGAGGCGTAGTACTTGCCGCCATGCCGCTCCGTGACGTCGCGCAGCGCGCGCGACGAGGAGAGGTTCGAAACCGTGTTGCCGGGCTTTTCGGAAAGAATGTAGTCCGCGACGGCCACCAGCGTGTACTCCTCGACGAACATCGAGCCGTCCTCCGAGACGAACGCCAGCCGGTCGACGTCCGGGTCGACGACGATGCCCAGGTCGGCTTTCTCGCGCACGATGACCTCCGAGATTTCCGTGAGGTTCTGCGGCAGCGGTTCGGGGTTGTGGGCGAATTCGCCCGTGGGTTCGCAGTTCAGCTCCACGACCTCGCAGCCCAGTTCGCGCAGCAGTTTCGGCATCACGATGCCGCCCACCGAGTTCACGGCGTCGACGACGACCTTGAAACGGCGTTTGCGCACCGCTTCGACGTCGACCAGCGGCAGCGCCAGCACGCGGCGGATATGCTCGTCGTTGAAATCCTCGCGCGACAGCACATGGCCGATGGCGTCGATCGCGGGGTAGTCGTAATCCTCCTCCTCGGACATGGCCAGCACCTGCTTGCCCTCGGCGTCGTTGAGAAACTCGCCGTCGGAGTTCAGCAGTTTCAGGGCGTTCCACTGGCGGGGGTTGTGCGAGGCGGTGATGATGATGCCGCCGTCGGCCTTCTTGCCGATCACGGCCATCTCGGTCCCGGGGGTGGTGCACAGCCCGACGTTGACGACGTCCGCGCCGCAGGCCAGCAGGGTCCCTTCCACGAGGTTCGAGACCATTTCGCCCGAAATACGGGCGTCGCGTCCTACGACTATGGTAAGTTTTTTGCCCGGATTGCGACGGGCGATCAGGCGCACGTAGGCCGTGGTGAATTTGACGACGTCGGGAGGCGTCAGGTTCTCGCCCGCGGGTCCGCCGATCGTGCCGCGGATGCCCGAAATGGATTTGATGAGTGTCATGTTTTATTCGGTTTTACGGATACTTATATTTATGAAAAATTCGCTTCGAAGTTTTGATATTCGAGGTAAATATATTACTTTTATGCCAATTATGGAAATTAAAAAACGACAATTATGAGAACCATTCCCGCTTCCGAATTGATTATCAACGACGACGGTTCGATTTTTCACCTGCACCTGCATCCCGGGCAGCTGGCCGACACGGTGATCCTGGTCGGCGACCCCGGCCGCGTGGCCCTCGTAGCCGGATTTTTCGACACGAAGGAGTGCGAGGTTTCGAACCGCGAGTTCAAGACCGTGACGGGCAGCTATAAAGGAAAACGCATGACGGTCCTCTCGACCGGCATCGGCATCGGCAACATCGACATCTGCGTCACGGAGCTGGACGCGCTGGCCAACGTCGATTTCGCCACGCGGCAGGAGAAGGCCGAAAAAAAGCGGCTCACGCTGGTGCGGCTGGGCACTTCGGGCGCCATTCAGCCCGACATCAAGGTCGGTGAATTCGTCTTCTCGCGCACTTCGTGCGGCTTCGACGGCCTGTTGAGCTACTACAAGGGCCGCGACGCGGTCTGCGACCTGGCGCTCGAAGAGGCGTTCGTAAAACATACGGGCTGGTACGAGAAGATGCCGCGCCCCTATTTCGTCGACGCCGACAAGACCCTGTTCGAGCATTTCAGCGACGTCACGCGCGAGGGCATCACCATCGCCGCTCCGGGATTCTACGCCCCACAGGGCCGCTGGGTGCGGCTCGAACCGCACGACGCCCGGCTGAACGAGAAGATCGAGTCGTTCGGCTACGAAGGCCGCCGCATCACCAACTTCGAGATGGAGGGTTCGGCGCTCGCGGGGCTGGCCGCCCTGATGGGTCACCGCGCCGCCACGATCTGCACGATCATCGCCCAGCGCATCGCGCAGGACGTGAACACCGACTACAAGCCGTTCGTGCGGAAGATGATCGAAACGGCCCTCGACAAACTGGCAATTTTAGAGTAAGAAACCATAAACAGACAAAACAGAAACAACGTATGAAATTTTCCGTATCAAGCTCGGCCCTGCTTTCGCTTCTGGCTACCACCGGCAAGGTCATCAGCAATAAGAACACGCTGCCCATCCTGGACTACTTCCTCTTGGAACTCAACGGCAACACGCTGCAAGTCACCACGTCGGACCTTGAGACGACGCTCGTCGGGCAGATCGAGGTGGACAGCGTCGAGAGCGAAGGTACGATCGCCGCGCCGGCCAAACTGATGCTCGACTCGCTGAAGGAGTTCCCCGAACTGCCGCTGACCATCGAGGTCAACGACAAGAACTGGGAGATCAAGATCAACTGGAAGAGCGGATCGCTCTCGATTCCCGGAGCCAGCGCCGTCAGCTATCCCGCCGTGCCGCAGCTGAACGCCGAGAAAAAGGAGCTGCGCCTCGACGTCGACACCCTCGTGAACGGCATCAACAAGACGATTTTCGCCACGGCGGACGACGAACTGCGCCCCGTGATGAACGGCATCTATATCAACCTGGCGCCCGACGCGCTGACGTTCGTGGGAACCGATGCGCACAAACTCGTGAAGTACGAGGCCGAGACCGAAAACGAGGTGACGGCGTCGTTCATCCTCCCGAAGAAGCCCGCCAACCTGCTCAAGTCGGTGCTGCTGAAGGAGGACGACGCGATCGAAATGGCGTTCGATTCGAAGAACGCCCTGTTCAAACTCAAGAGCCACACGCTCGTCTGCCGCCTGATCGAGGGCAACTACCCGAACTACAACGCCGTGATTCCGTCCAACAACCCCAACAAGGTGCTGGTGGACCGCATCGAGCTGGTCAACGGCATCAAGCGCGTGGCCGTCTGCTCGAACCCCACGACGAACCTGATCCGCATGGACATCGCCGACAACCGGATCACCCTCACGGCGCAGGACATCGACTTCTCGGTGTCGGCCAACGAGACGATCTCGTGCAGCTACGACGGGCAGCCCATTTCGATCGGCTTCAAGTCGACGTTCCTCGTCGAGATCCTCTCGAACATGGATACCCCGACGGTGGTGGTGGAACTGGCCGACTCGACCCGCGCCGGCGTCTTCAAACCCGTTTACGACGACAAGCAGTCGAGCGCGACGCTCATGCTGCTGATGCCGATGATGATCAACGCATAACGGCCGTCAGATGAAGCTGAACCTCAAACGACCGATCATCTTCTTCGACCTCGAAACCACCGGCGTGGACACCGCCCGGGACCGCATCGTGGAGATCTCGATGGTCAAGGTCATGCCCGACGGCGAGGAGATCACCAAAACCCGGCGGCTCAATCCCGGGATGCATATCCCCGAGGAGGCCTCGGCCATACACGGCATCACGGACGACGACGTGAGGGACTGCCCGACGTTCGCGCAGGTCGCGCGGTCGCTCGAACAGTTCATCCGCGGCTGCGACTTCGGCGGCTTCAACTCGAACCGCTTCGACCTGCCGGTGCTGGTCGAGGAGTTCCTGCGCGCCGGCGTGGACGTGGACTTCAAGCGCCGCAAGTTCATCGACGTGCAGAACATCTTCCACAAGAAGGAGCAGCGCACGCTGGTCGCGGCCTACAAGTTCTACTGCGACAAGGACCTGGAGGAGGCCCACTCGGCCGAGGCCGACACGAAGGCCACCTACGAGGTGCTGAAGGCCCAGCTGGACCGTTACGACGATCTGGAGAACGACATCGACAAGCTGGCCGAATACTCGTGCCGCGCCGAATCGGCCGACTACGCCGGGCGCATCCTCTACAACGAGAAGGGCGAGGAGGTCTTCGGGTTCGGCAAGTACAAGGGCCGTTCGGTGGCCGAGGTGTTCCGCATCGAGCCGAGCTACTACGCCTGGATGATGAACGGCGATTTCCCGCTCTACACCAAGAAGGTCATCACCGAAATCCGGATGCGCGATAAAATGAAATGACGATGAAACGACTCTGTGCCGCAGCTCTGATGATCGTGTGGGCTTTCTGCGCCGTTGCGGCGGGGAAGTCCGCAACGATCGTCTACATCAACGGTGCGAAATACTACATCCACACGGTGCAGGCGGGCGAGACGCTCTACGGGCTTTCGAAAACCTACGGGGTGGGCGAGAAGGTGATTCTCGAAAACAACCCCTCGATCGCCCGCGGCCTGAAAACCGCCGAGAACATCGCCGACCTCGACGAATGGCTCGTGTCCGAGGGCTTTCAATTCAAAGAGCTATGCGGCATCGTGGGCTACTCGTGGCCCCGCTGGACATCGCCGGTCGAAGGCGTGTGCGGGCAGGGTTACTTCATGTTTTACCAAGACGCCATCGAAAAGAACGACTACCCGGTGGAGATCTACCTGAACACGCCCGCGAACGAGCTGATCATCGAGGACAGCACGGTTGTGGGCGCGCAGGCCACAGGCCCCGACGGCACCACGTACCGCGTGCGCGGCGAGAAGGGCGTGATCCTGGCGACGGGCGGCTTCTCGGGCAACCCCGACATGCTGCGCGAGTACAACACCATGTGGCCGTTCAAGGAGGGCGTCGACATCCCCACCACGAACGCATACGGACACACGGGCGACGGCATCACGATGGGCCTGGCCGCAGGCGGCACCGTGGCGCTCATGGACACGCAGATGCCCTTCCCCTTCGCCGACTGCAAGAACTCCACCGACGAGACCACCGTGGGCGACGACGTCGACTGCGTCATCGTGAACAAAGAGGGCAAGCGCTTCATGGACGAGGTGAAAGACCGCTACACCATGACGCAGCACATCATGGAGCAGACCGATCAGCAGATGTTCATGATCTCCGACGCGGACACCTGCCGCGTGAACGGCGACGTGAACCGCTACGGACACAGCCTGCAAAGCCTGATCGACCAGGGTCAGCTGTACCGCGCCGACACTATCGAGGAGCTGGGCGAGCAGATCGGCTGCGGCGGGGCGGCGCTGAAGGAGACGGTCGAGCGCTACAACGAGCCGGCGAGGATCCCGACTTCGGCCGCACCACGTTCTCCGAGGAAAGCCCCATCGAGAACCCGCCGTTCTATGCGAGCCCGCGCACCTGGGCCATGCACATCACCGTGGGCGGCCTGAACGTGGACATCCATGATGGCTATCGAGTGCTCGACGAAAGCGGCGCGCCCATTCCCGGACTGCGAGCCATCGGCGAAACCATCGTCGGAAGCTGC
>ERZ826396.753-NODE-753-length-44400-cov-11.713248_pt1 | contig 44400 bp, 38 predicted proteins | sample MGYA00519926_ERZ826396 | MGnify/ENA primary metagenome ERZ826396 (study PRJEB31778, sample SAMEA3449230) | human gut metagenome | biome: human gut; feature: human-associated habitat; material: faeces | place: United Kingdom | collected 2010/2012 ... | reverse complement strand
TACATGCGGACTCCAATCCGGACACCGGAGTGTCCAACTTTTTGTCCGCACCCCCGATTCGGTACAATATCGAAAAATTTTTTCGATTCCATTACCGCAACGATCGAAGCGCGGAGAAGCGGGAGGCCCCTCGCAACCGTCTGGGTGCGAAAGAGCGAGAGGCCCCTCGCAACCGTCGAGGCGCGACGGGAGCTTGCAACCGTCGAGGCGCGAAAGGGCCGGCCTCGACTGCCGCCCCGCGCAATCCGCGCGGCTTCGGGCGGGCCGCAAGGCCCGCATGCTCCGAAGGCGACCAAGCGATGCGCGCGGCCTGTCCGATCCAAACGCCGCCCATCCTCCTTGGAAGCGGAGAGCGGACTTCGAGGCCCATCGCGCACCGTCCGGCTCGCAGCCCCCCTACCACCCTCGGCTGTCCAGCTCGGCCCGTCCGCCCGGCGCCCCGCGCATCGGCGAGCGCACGGAAAAGGCGCAGCAAAACAGAGGACGCGAGGCTCGAACATGAAGCATGGAGCATGGAACCGAGCACGCGCCAAGCGCCCTGCCAAGCCGCCACTGCGCGCATCCGGCAACCTCGCCCCCGAAGGACAGCGCTCACCCCGCCCGCGTCCGCAGGAGAAGGAAGCTCGAACCCGCCAGCCCCTATCGGCCTCAGGCGCGCACGTCGAGGAACCGCGCGAGCGGGATGCGGCGCGCCTCCCTCTTGTCGGCCGGACGCGGCTCGTCCGCCGCGTATCCCACCGTGAGCATGTTGACCGGCACGACCTCCTCAGGCAGGTCGAATTCGCGGCGCACGACGTCCGGATCGAAGTGGCACACCCAGCACGTGCCGAGGCCCGCGTCATGCGCGGCCATCATCATCTGGTCGCACACGATGGTCGCGTCGATGTCCGCGCTCACCATGCCGTCGTACGAGCGCCGCCACGCGTCAGCGGGACGCACGCACACGAGCAGCACGAGCGGCGCCCCGAACACGCTCCCGTCCTTCGCGAAGTTCGGCGCCGAGCGCGCCATCTTCTCGAGGTCGGCCGCCGAAGTCGCCACGATCACGCGCGAGGGATGCCGGTTGCACGCGCTCGGCGCAAGCCGCCCCGCCTCCAGAACGGCATCCACCTTCTCCTGCTCGACCGCGCGCTTCTCGTACGCGCGCACCGAGTAGCGCGCCCTCGCCACCTCGAGAAAGCCCATGGCGCATCGCTCCTTCCTTCGCCGTCTCGCCGCGCGGACCCGCCTTCGGACGGCGCCGCGCCGCGCGTTCGCCGTCGCCGCGATTCTCCCTCATCGCGCCCTCGAACGCAAGCCGAGAGGCACCGAATGCGCGCCGCTTTCCGACGCGCCTTTCAAAAACCTCCTCGCGTCCGACGAACGGCATACGAAGCGCACGTCCGCCCAGTGGCGCAGCAGACGCATGCTGCGCGGTCGCACGCCCTTGTCTCGCCCCCATCACCCCTCCCCGCCGTCGCATCGGCGAGAAGCGGAGGCGCTATCGCGCGCGATAGACGGCGCAGTTGTTGGGGGTCTCGTACATGTCCACCTGGGATACGGGAAGGCCCTGCTCCGTCAAGCGCTCGCACGCATAGCGCGCAAGGTTCTCCGCCGTCGTGCGAAACGGCAGGATGGTCAGGCTGAAACCCTCGGCCTCAAGGGCCGCCAGCGTCGCATCGGCAAGCGATCCCTCCTCCACGAGGAAGGTGTGGTCCAGCTCCTCGGCCAGGGCGCGCACCGCCCGCTTGAACACGCCGAAGTCCATCACCATGTCCTTCATCGTGCCGTCAGTTTGCAGATCGGTGGATTCGATGCGAACCACCATGCGCCACCGGTGGCCGTGAAGGTTCTCGCATTTGCCGTAATAGTCGGTCAGGAAATGGGCCGAATCGAAGCTGGCCTCGGTTTTCAATCCGTACATGACGCTCCTTCGCACGATCTCTTCAGTCGCCGCCATGATAGCACACTGAAACGACGGCACCTCACCGGCATTCATAGAACAAGTGTGCCAACTTCTCCCTTACCGCGCAAGTTCAGGAAAGGCCCGTTTCGGGAACTCTCGGGAAAGCCGCCGTCCCAGGATCGAGAGCCGCGAGTCGGGACCGGAACCGCGATCGAAAGCCGCAGATCAAGGACCAGGGCCGGGCAGGCCGAAGGCGGCAAGCGACCCGAAAGAGAGGAGCGCGAGGGGGACGGCAAGCGGTCCGAGGGCCGAGGGCATGCAGCGCCAGAGAATGCCCGGCTCATGGCGGGTTTTGACGGAAATCCACGGTCGGAAAGCGCCGAGTCGGACCTAAGCGAGCCGTCCCGCCCGCAGATCTCCGCATCGACCCTGGTCGGAATCGATGCCACAGGCTCCCTGTGAGAAAAACCCTCCGGACGATCGCGGTTTTCCGTCAAAACCCGCCAAATCCGGGAAACCTCGGGCGCGGCGCTCCCGAATGCGGCCCGAAAGCAGGGCCTCGGGCCGTCCGCCCGCCCTCTTAGGTGGGCGCCCTCTGTTCAACCACCCGCGTCGCCCGCCCTCTCGGATGGGCGCCCTCTGCCCAAGCCGCCCGCGCCGCCCACTCGAGTCGCGCGCCGCCCACACCCCGCTCGAGCCGCGCGCGTCACCCGTCCCCCACTCGCGCCGCCCACGCCAGCCTCAAGCAGCCAACGCCCGCCAGAACCGCAGCTTCGCGAAACGGGCCCCGCCCCGCCGCCGGCCGGCGCCCGCCATCGCGGCAAGCCGAACAAACGCGCGGGCGGGCCGAGCGCGCGTCAGGCGCAAGGACGGGCGGCAAGGGAGGCCGCCAGCTTCTGAAACGAGTCCTCGCTCAGGCAGTGCTCCATGCGACAGGCTTCCTCGTCGGCCACGCACTCCTCCACGCCAGCCGCGCGCAGCAAGCCGAAGAAGAACTCATGGCGTCCGGCCACGCGCTCGGCGACGGCGCGCCCCTCCTCGGTGAGCCGCACGTCATGGGCCACCACCCGCACAAGCTGCTGCCGCTCGAGCTTTGAAAGGGCCTTCGACACGCTCGCCTTCGACACGCCAAGACGCTCGGACACGTCCACGGCCCGTGCGAAGCCGTGCTCGCGACGGATCGCGAGCACGGCTTTCAGATAGTTCTCGGCAGATTCGTGAACAGGTTGTCTCATGCTTGCCACCTCGCTGCGCGACCCCTTTCGGCGCGCGCTTCGCCTTCACTCGTTTCGGTATACCAGAAACGAGCGGCCCGTTCCACTCCAAAGAGTCGCGCTCCTGCTCCGATCGGACGTTTTGTCCCAGCCGCGCAACGCACGGGAACACCGCCCCGCTTCGACGCGGCGCCGCGTCAACACCGCACGGCGAATCGTCTGCGCGCATAGGGGCGGTGCGGAGCATCCACGCCGGCCCGCGCGGCGGCGCGCACCGGGGCCGCCGCGCGCGATGGCACCGCCACGCCTCGGCGGCGCGCACCGGGGCGCACCGCGCGAGGCAACACCGCGCCGCGCGCGGCAAAGCCGCCCCGCCTCGGCCGCGCGCGGACGCTACCTCGCGAGCCGCCAGCCGGCGGCCTCGCGGCGCAGGCTCACGAAGTCGCGGTAGATCCCCGCATCGCGCATCAGCTCCTCGTGCGTCCCGCGCTGCACGATGCGGCCCTCGTCCACCACGATGATCTGGTCGGCATCGGCCACCGTGTTCAGCCGGTGCGCGATGCTCACGAGCGTCTTGCCGCGCGTCAGCTCGGCGATGGCCGCTATCAGCTCGTGCTCGTTCTCCGGGTCCACCGAGCTGGTGGCCTCGTCCAAGATGACGATGGGCGCGTCTTTCATGATGGCGCGCGCGATGCTCACGCGCTGGCGCTCGCCGCCCGAAAGCGACGCGCCACCCTCCTCCAGCACCGTGTCGTAGCCCTGCGGCAGCGCGCTGATGAACTCATGGCACCGCGCCCGCTTCGCCGCCTGAACCACCTGCTCGTGCGTGGCGTCCGGCACGCCGAACTTGATGTTGTTCTCCACGGTGTCGTTGAACAAGTACACGTTCTGAAACACCATCGACACGTTCGCAAGCAAGCTCTCCGCCGTGCCCTCGCGCACGTCGGCCCCGCCCACGCGCACCGCGCCGGCGTCCACGTCCCAGAAGCGCGCGATCAGGTTCACGAGCGTCGTCTTGCCCGAGCCGGACGGCCCCACGATGGCGCAGGTGGTGCCCTCGGGAATGCGCAGCGACACGTCGTCGATGACCCGCCGGTCCGCGTCGTAGGCGAAGCTCACGCCGTCCAGCTCCACGTCGAAGCCGTGCGGCTCAAGCGGTGCGTCCGTCGTGTCCTGCTTCGGGATGGCGCACACCTCGTCCACGCGGTCCAGCTCGCCTTCGATCTTCTTCGTGAGAAACGCCGCGTCGTTGGCGTGGATGAGCTCGCCGTAGATCATGAACGCCGCCACCAGCAGCGTGAGCGCCCACGACAGCGGCAGCGCGCCGTTCAGGTACAGCGCGCACGCGGCGAACAGCACCGCGCAGCTGGCCACGTTGAACACGAGCGCGTACAGCTTGAGGACGCCCTGAGCCGCGGCCTCCTGCCGGTAGTCGGCCTGGCGCTTCTGCTCGAAGGACGCTTTTGCGGCCGCCAACGCCTCGTCGGGCGTGCTGAACGTGCGCAGGACGGCCATGCCGCGGGCGTACTCGATCACCTTGTCGCTCATGGCCTCCTGCGCGGCGGTCACCTCGCGCGTCACGCTGGTGGCGCGACGGCGCAGCACGTTCAGCACGTACAGCCCCACCGCGATGCCCGCGAACGTGATGACGGCCACCGGCCACGCCACGAACAGGAAGAACGCGCTCATGATCACCGCCATCGCCACGCCGCCCGAAAGGCCCGTCAGGCAGATGGTCATGAACTCCTCCAGCTGGTGCACCGTGGTGGTGAGCGTGGTGGTGATGGCCGACAGGCGCTGCTCGGAGAAGTAGCCCATCGGCGCGCCCTTCAGGCGGTCGCCCACGCGAAGCCGCAGGTCGCGGAAGATGTCGAAGCCCTGCGCGTCCATCTTGATGTCCACGAGGTACTGGAACACGTACTGCCCCGCCACGCTGACGAGCAGGATGCCGAGGCATTGCAGCGCCACGACGCCGTCCAAATGGTCGCGATTCTCCAGCGCCCAGAACACCGCGCCCAGCATCCCCGCCATGAAGAACGCCTTCAGGACGTTGCACACCATGCCCACGATCAGGCTGCGCCGCGCCGCCGGCGAAAAGCTGGCGGCCAGATCGAGCACTCGTTTGACAAGCGCGAACATGCTACCTCACCTTCCTTTCGCCCGCGGAAGAGCCCGAATCCGCCCGCGTTTCGCCCTCTTGCGCCTGCGCCGCGCGCCCCTCTTGCGCCGCGCGCCTTTCCTCTTGCGTCGCGCGCCCCTCCTGCGCCGCGCGAGCGTCATGCGCGCCGCCCGCCTCCCGCGCCGCGCTCGATGCGGGGGCCTCCGAAGAAAGCGCGTCCGCGTAGCGGCTCCACATGCGGGCGTACACCTCGCAGCCTTCAAGCAACTCTTCGTGCGTGCCGCGGCCGACGATGCGCCCGGCATCCATGACGAGGATCTGATCGGCCCCGCGCACGGTGGACAGGCGGTGCGCGATGGTGACGAGCGTCTTGCCGGCCACCAGCTTGCTGATGGCGCGCTCCACCAGCGCCTCGTTCTCGGGGTCGGCGTAGGCCGTCGCCTCGTCGAGGATGACGATGGGCGCGCCCTTCAAGATGGCGCGCGCGATAGCGATGCGCTGCTTCTCGCCGCCGGAAAGCCGCTCGCCCGCCTCGCCGGCGCGCGTGGCGTAGCCCTGCGGCAGACGACTCACGAACTCGTGGCACCCCGCAGCGCGCGCAGCGGCCTCCACCTCGGCGTCGCTTGCCGAAGGGCGTCCCATGCGGATGTTGTCGGCGATGGTGCAGTCGAACAGAAACGTGTCCTGGGCCACGTAGGACACGTGCTCCATAAGCTGCTCGAACGGTATGTCCCTCACGTCCACGCCTCCGAACGCCACGCGACCCGACGTGGCGTCCCAGAACCCGGCCATGAGCTTCGCCACGGTCGACTTGCCCGAACCCGACGGGCCCACGATGGCCGTGACCTGCGCGGGACGCGTCTTAAAGCTCACGTCGTGCAGCACTTCGGCCCCCTCGTGGTAGGAAAACGACACGTTCTCGAACGAGAACGACTCGCCGACAAGCCGCACGCGCTCGCAGGGGCGCGAAAGCTCCGGCTCGCCCAGAAAGTCCCAGATGACGTTCAGGCACACGTCCATCCGCGAAATCATGCCGCCGGCCTGCGCGAACTTCAGAAGGGGGCCGACGAACCCGAGCGGTATGACGATGCACGTCAGAAGCGCCGGCAGCGCCAGCTGGCCCTGCGCCATGAGCCACACGCCCAAGGGCAGCGACACGAGCAGCGTGCAGGGCACCACCGCTTTGACGGCGGCCATCCACACCCAGCTTTGCCTGAACCAGGCCAAGGTGGAATCGTGGTACTCGGCCACCGCCTCGGAGAACCCGCCGTACGAGCTGGCCGTGCGGCCGAACGCCTTGATCACCTGGATGCCGTTCACGTACTCCACCAGCGACGAGTTCATCCGCTGCTCGCTTGAGATGTAACGGGCCATCTTCGGCTTGTAGTCGCGCATCATGGCGGCGTAGAACAGCACGCCCAAGGGGATGGTGGCGAGGCCGGCCAGCCCCATGCGCCAGTCGATGAGAAACACGATCGTCATGGCGAGCAAAGGGCCGAACACGTTCGAGGGCAGCTCGGGCATGAAATGCGCGATAGCGTCCTCGAGCTGGTTCACGTTGTCGACGAAGCGGTTCTTGAACGTGCCGGTGGGCGTGTCGATGATCGTGCCCATGGGCACGCGCTCCATCTTCTCGGCCATCTGCTCGCGCATGGTGCGCAGCGCCTTGAACGCGATGCGGTGGCTCATCATGGACGAGCGCCACGTGAAGAAGAACCGCGCCGTATGCGCGAGCGCGGCGACGCCCGCCAGCAAAGCCGCGCGCTCGAGCGTGAGCGTCCCCTCGACAAGCCCCGCCGCCAGAAGCGCGATCACCACATAAGGCACCATGCCCGCCACCTCGCCCACGCAGGCGAGCGCAAGCGAGCACACCATGCGCCCGCGGTCGGGCCGCATGAAGTAGTACAGCTTCGCGAACGCGCTCGGCCGCGCGTCGCGGTTCGCCGGAGAAACCTCCATGATCAACTCCTCGAAACTCCTTGCAACGCTTTAAGTTAGTCCGTTTCAACTTCGTGCAGCATGCCTCATACCGAGGGAGCGGAAAGCCGGCGACGGGAAGCCCCGCCGCATCGCGGCAGCGAAACGCCTATTCGAGGCTGCCCCGCGCCATGGCCGCCATTCGATACCGGTGCCCCGGCCTCGCTTCGGTGTCCCGACCTCGTTTCGACGTCCGCGCTCCGGTCGCCGCACCTTCGGCATCCGCGCCCCGACCGCCCTCCGGCACCCGCCACCCACCCGCCGCACCTCCGGCATCCGCATTCCAACCGTCGCGCCTCGGCGTCCGCATCCCAACCTCGTTCGGCACCCGCGCTCCAACCGCCGGCCGCCGCCCTTTCGGCGCTTGCGTCCCGTCCTCGTTGCGCGGCGCGAACTTGCGAAGATCAGCGCAGGTCGATCCTCCGATCGCCCGCCATGCGGGCCAAAAGCTCGTCATGGGTGACCACCACCACCGTCTTGCCCGCGCGGGCGAGCCGCCGGCACCATGCGGCCACCTGCGCGACCCCGCGACCGTCGAGGCCGCTCGTGGGCTCGTCCAGCACGACGAGGTCGGCATCCGAGCAGTACGCCGCCGCCAGCGTCACGCGCTGCTTCTGGCCACCGGAGAGGCTTGCGGGATGTCGGTCGGCCAGATCGGCGAGGTCGAACGCCTCAAGCGCTTCCCACGCACGTGCTTTCAGCGCGTCATCCACCCTGCGTCCCAACACCACCTCGTCGGCCACGCTGCCGGCGTAGAGCTGGTAGTCGGCGTCCTGCATCACGAAGTAGCCGCGCCGCCGTCGCTCGCGTCGCGCAACGGGACGGCCGCAAAACGTCACGCGCCCCGCCTGCTCGCGGACCGCCCCGCACAGAACCTTCGCGAGCGTGGTCTTGCCAACGCCGTTCGGCCCCGCGACCACCGTCACCGCCCCGCAGGGAAACTCCGCGTCGAGGCCGCGCACACCCCGCTTCGTGGAGGGATGGAGGTAGGTCAGCCCTTCGACCCGCCAAACGCGAGCGCTCCCTGCCTCGCCGTCTGACGCAGACGAAAGAGAAGCGCCCGCGCGCCTCTCGGCCGCGCCCTCGAAGGAGGAAAGCGCGCCCTCCTCCTTTATCTTGGGCGCAGCCGGGCAAGATGCCTGACCGGCCAACCTTCCCACGCCATGAGAAGAAGCCGCACCCCCGGCCGCCTCGCCCGATGCGGACGAAAGAGAAGGATACGCATGGTTTTCGGCCGCGCCCCCGGAGGAAAGGAACGCGTCCTGATTGGCCAATGCGCCCTTCCCCCTCTCATCCCCTCCCCCTGCCTCGACCGCGGCGGCCGCCTCCTCGGACACGACCGAACGAGCCGCCGGACCGGGCGTTTCCCCCGCACCGCGATGCAGGCTCGCGCCTCCGAAGGGTCCTTCTTGGCGAAGGCCCAGGGCTTGAACCTCCTCCAAGGGAAGAGCGGCCAGCTCCGCGGGGCTCCAGCGGGCGATCACGCGCCCGCCTCGCAGGTACAGGTACTCGTCGGCCACGTCCAAGAAGCGGTGCAGGCGATGCTCCGACACCACCACGGCGGCTCCGCGTGCTTTCAGGCGCGCCAAAACCTCCACGAGCGCGGCGGAGCCCTCCGCGTCCAAGTTGCTGGTGGGTTCGTCCAGCACGAGCACCGCCGGCTCGCACGCGACGGCGGCAGCCAGCGCCACGCGCTGCTTCTGGCCGCTCGACAGCGCGGACAGCCCCTCTCCCACCAGCCCCTCCACGCCGCAGACCTCGGCGGCGGCGCGCACGCGGCGCGCGACCTCGGCGGGATCCACGCCCAGGTTCTCGGCCGTGAACGCGATCTCGTCGCCCACCGTTCCCATGAAGAACTGGCTGCGCGGATCCTGCATCACCACGCCGAGCCGCTCGGCGCGCTCCCGCGGGGCGAGCCGGCGCACGTCCGCGCCGCACACCTCCACGACGCCCGAAAGGTCGCCGGGGAAGAACGTGCCCGCAAGGCCGTCGATCATGCGCAGCACGGTGGACTTCCCCTCGCCCGAGCGCCCGCACAGCACAAGGCAGCGGCCGGGAGCCACCGACAGCGACACGTCGCGCACGCCCTCGCCCGGCGCGGACGGCGAGGCGGGGACAGCAGACGCCTCTTTCGCCTCGCGCTCGGACTCGTCCACATAGCGAAACGAGGCCCGGTCGAGCAGCACGGCCGCCATCCGTTCGCCTTCGCGTCTTGCCGTCATGCCAACCCCTCCCCTGCGCACAACCCGACGCACACGGCCACGACCGCCGCAGCAACCAGCGCATCGCGCGCGCCCAGCCCCACATGGTGAACCGACGTGCGTCCTCCGTCGGCCTCGATGCCCCGCAGCTCGGCCGAAGCGGCCAGTTCGGCCGACAGCCTCAGGCAGCGCATGACGAGCGGCGTGTAGAGGCATTCGTAGACGAGGGCGGGATGCAGCACCGCGTCGAGCGCGCGCGGAAAGATGCCGCGCATCCTGATGCCGCGCACGATGGAGCGCGCCTCGAACGGCAGCGCCGACGCGAACCGGAACAGCATGCACACGCCCACGAGCGCCCGCCGCGGCACGCGCCAGCGCGCGAGCGCGCACATGATGGCCGAAGGCGACAGCGAGAACAGCGCGCATCCCGCCGTGAACGGCGGCACCATGTGCATGAGGCTCACGAAGAGCACGCCGTACAAACCCGGCAGCGGCAAAAAGCTCAGCCCGCACACGACGGCGAAGCTCGCGCACGAGCGAAGCGCGAGGCGCGCGCGTCCGTTGCCCGCGAGGTACAGCGCGGCCGCCGCCTGCAAAAGCGCCGTCTCGAGCAGACCGACGAGCACGACCGACGCGACGCCGAACGCCGCGACGGCCAGCACGTGCGTGCGCGGGTCGAGCCCGAGCACCCCCTCCCGCACATCGACGGCCCCAAGCGCCGCTCCGTCGGACACCGCCGCAGCCGCCGCAGCCGCCGCAGCCTTCGCGGTCCCGGTCGCCCGCCCAGGTCCGACCTTCCCGAACGCCCGCCCGGCCTCCCCAGGCGCGCGCTCGATCCCCGCCTCCCCGCCGCCAGACGCCCGCACGGCGCCGGCCTCCCCTCGGCCGTCAGCCGCCGCAGCGCAGGCAGACGGCGCATCCGATCGCAAACACGCTCCCATCGCCGACCTACGCGATCTTCGCTTTGCGGACGTGCTTCTTCAAGAACTTCGCCCCGACAACCGCGCCCAGCGCCGTGCCCGCGGCGAACAGCGCCAGCATGAGCAGGATCCACGGCAGCTCCGTGTACTGGGCCACCATCGCGGCCACGTCGCTCGCGCTGTAGTACGCGCCCAGCTGCTCCATGTACGCGTCCCGGAACAGCAGGTACGGGACGATGCCGTAGCAGGCGAACGTCGCCCAGTACACGAAGAACCCCGCAGCCGCGCGCACGATGTTGCGGTACGCCCCGCGCCCCCACATCGCCAGCTCGCCGACGACGGCGCCCACCACGGCCACCGGCGCGCAGTACACGCCGCCCATGAACGTGTACAGGATGCCGAACAGCAGGATGGAGCCCGAAAGCACGCCGCGCTTTCCGATGCGATCGGCCATCACCAGGTAAAACGGCGTCGAAACCAACGGAAACAGCCACGACCCCACGAAAAACGTGTTCTGAGGGGACAGCACCGCGTCCTCGGCCATCTTCACGATCATCGTCACCATGATGATGACGATGTTGAAGATCACGAACGTCATCACATCGCGCATCGTCCATCGGTTCGCCCCCGCAGGGACCGCCTTCCCCGCGCGCGCCCCATCTGCGTTCGATTCCATGCCCAGCGCTCCTTTCGTCAAGAACATTGTTAACCCACGGTAACTGTTTGGTATAATGATCGGGTGCGCCGCACCGCGCGGTCCGCAGCGCGTCGCCGCGACGATTCGCGGCAGCGAAACGACCGTTCTCGGCAGCGCAAGGCGAAGCGACGGGCAAAGCGAGAGGGCGCACGAGATGAAAGCGGCGACAGCGGGCGACCCGAGGCGACGGACCCGCATGAGGCGAAAGCGACGACGGGCGACCGAGAGGCGGGCGCCACCCGCAGGCAGGCGATGGGAGGCGAGAATGCGCAGCATCCAGCACGATATGTACGAGGAGGCGTTTCGCCTCTGGGACATGGTGCCGACCGACACGATGCCGGGATACGGCCCGGCGGGCAGCGTCCACCGGTTTGAAAACGAGCTGGGCAGCGGCGAGTACTGGGCGTACTTCCACGGCAACCTCTTCGCCGTCAACGCCTTCGACATGCGCTTCAAGCGCGCCGGCGCCATGCGCTACCGCCACACCGAGCACCTCTCCATCTGCTATTACGACGAGGTCAGCCTCATAGCGCAAAGCGGCTCCGGCGCGCTGCGCGCCAAGGCCATCTCCACTTACCTCGCCGAAGAAGGGGCCGAGTTCGTGGCGCTCTATCAACCGGGAGCGACGGCGCGCGCCACCTCCCTCACCATCTCGCCCGACTACTACCGCGACTACCTGCACTCGCGCTTCGGAGACATCCCCGACGTGCGGCGCGCCTTCGCGCTCGTCGACGGCCGCACCGACTTCCCCGAGCTCGTCTCCCTGCTTCGCCAGGTGCGCTCCTACCAGGGGGCGGGCATGGCGGCCGCCCTGTTCTACGAAGGGGCGGTGTCGGAGGCGCTTGCGCTCGTCATCGAACGGGCGAAGGCCATCGAGGCCGAGCGCGTCGAAGGGAAGCACGCGAAGCTGTCGCGGGAAGACCGAGCGGCCCTCGACGACCTGAGCGCCTACATCAACGGGAACCTCGCAAGCACCCTGACGTGCGAGGAGCTCGCCCGCCGCGCCTGCATGGGGCAGACGAAGCTGAAGGCCGCCTTCAAAACGGCGTACGGCACCTCGCCCGCGGCGTTCGTGGCCGATGCGCGCATCGAGCGCGCCATCGAGCTGCTTGGCACCACCGACGAGCCCATATCCCGCATCGCGCGCGCCGTGGGTTACCGCAAGCCCGGCGCGTTCGCCGAAGCGTTCCACCGCCGCACCGGCGTGGCCCCCAGCGCTTACCGCCGTCGACCCTAGCCCCCGCGCAGCCCGAGCGCCGCTGCGCGCGCCGCCGCGCCGACCGCTTCGCGCCCCTCGGTCGCAGGCGCTCCCACGGAGCGGTCGAGGCGCATCCCGCAGGCCGCTTCACGGTCGGGACGCGCCCCGCCAGCCGCGACCCCTTCGCATCCCGCCAGCCGTCTGCAACCTGCGGTCCTTTCGCATCCCGCCGATCGCCCGCAGCCCGCGACCGTTTCGCGCTCCTCGCGAGCGAGCGCGACTGGAATCCCGCTCGCACCGCAGCCGAGGCTCACCCGCAATCCGCGCGCGCCGTGGCCGAGCCGCGCCTTCGGCCAAGTGCGCATGAGGGCCCCGAGGCCTGCGCGCGCATGAGGGCCCCGCGACCCCGCAGCCCGCCGCCAACGCGCGGGCCTCACAACCACAATCTGCACCGCGCCCGCAGCCGATCTTCATCTGCGAATCTCACAGACTCCACGGCTTCGCGGCCCACGCCGCGCACACGGGCCCTGCGACCTCGCAGCTTGCCCCGATCCGCGGTTCCGCGCACGCGCAGCCCTCGCGAAACGCGCGCCGGCTTCGCAAGCCCCGCAGCTCCTTCGGCCACCACCGCGATCGCAGCCGAGCCGCGCCCGCAGCCCGCACGCGTCTTGCGACCTCCACGGGCCGCGTCGCGCCCCTGCCCTCTCCCCGCAGCCATGCCGCCCCTCCCTGTCGCGCCTCCTCGGCAGGCGGGCCGCGCCCGACGCGCCCGTCGAAGGCCCGTGCGAAGGAGCGAACGGCGACGCCCTTTCTCGGCAACGCAGAATCCAACGCGAGCAGGACCATCGGCGCGTGCGGGCAGAAGGCCGATTTTTGGCCGCGAAACCGCGTTCTGGCACGGTGCCAGCGAAACGCCTTTCGGGAGGAATCCGGCGACCTGGGGTTTTCCAAGTCGCAGGGCTTCGCGCGCCTCAAAGACGGCCAGAAATCGCCCCCAGGCGTGCCAGAACGCGGTTTCGTGGCCAAAATCGAGAGATCTTGCCGCACGAATGCCGACGCCGCGCGTCACGGGCGGCCGCGAACAGTCGCCAAGCGGCCGACAAGAGCCCCGTCCCAAGCGGAGGGCGCGCATCGTCCGCGCCCGCAAGCGCCCGCGCCCGCATGCCTCCTCGGCCCGCACCGCCCCACTACCCGCCACTCAGCGCGCCGCGCGCGGCCCTCACCTGCAAACAGCTTTCCATCCCGTCCCTGCCGCTCGCGCATCTCGCCGCCCGCAGCGGAGCCCGCCGACAACCCGGCATTTCGCCCGCACCCGCAACGCGTCCGCAAGCATGCCGTTGCGTCAACCGCAGCGCAGCCCGCCAGCCACGCCCGCCGACAGTTTCACCCTCCCTTGCGGCCCGTGCCCGCCGAGCCGCGCTCCGCTGCAGCCCATCCCGCCGTCCGCGTCCCGCCGCCCGCAGCGCGCCGCGACCCGCATCCCGCAGATCGCCCTGTCGCAGCGCGCGCAGCTCGCCCATGTCCCGCCGCCAGCAGCCCCCCGCATCCCGCAGCCTCCACATCCCGTGCCCGCGCACATCCCGCCGCAGCGTGCGTCGCCCGCGCATCCCGCCGCGCACCAGCCGACAGTTCCGCATCTCGCCGCAGAGCCCGCCGCCGCTTCGACCCCCGCGCACCCCGCAGTCGGAGCGCTGCACGCGAGCAGAGCAGACGAAGCAGCCTACGCCCGACCCCCCCCCGTCTCCCCGCCCGCGCGCAGCCGCGCTTTCGCATTTTCCCGATCCCCCATTGACGGAAGCGCCCCGCTCGGTTATATGTTATCCAAAGCTAACTCAAGATGCCCCGAACCTGCTGGCATCAGCACCCGACAGGAGGCCGCATGAAGGTCACCGAGCAGAGCACCGCGCCAGCCGACGCGCTCGAGCGCAAGCTGGTGCACCACTGCACCCCCACGCTGGCGGCGATCAAGCCGGCGAACCTGTTCACCTGCCGCAGCGCCTTCTCGCCTGCGGCCCGCCTCGACCCAAGCCGACCGACGGCCGCGGCGCTGCGCGGCGACGAGCTGTCCAGCGCGCTGCGCGTCTGCCGCGCCAAGCTCGCCCCGCACGGCGTGCGCATCGAGGTGCTCGCCCGTCGCGCGAGCGGCGCCCTCGTGTACGTGTACCGCCCCACCCTGCTCACACGCTGCATCCAAGAGGAGCGCGTGGCGGCGTTCCTTCGCGCAGAGGGCTACGACCCCGCTTCGCTGTCGGCTTGCATCGAGAAGCTCCACCGCCGCATCTGCGGCACCGACCTGCAAAGCCAGATGACGGGCCGCTGCTCGTTTCCCCACGAGATCGGCTTCTTCCTCGGTTACCCCTACGAGGACGTCGTCGGCTTCATCGAGAACGAGGGCGAGAACTACCTGTGCAGCGGATGCTGGAAAGTCTACGCGAGAGAGCGCGACGCGCAGAGCTGCTTCTGCTGCTACAAGAACTGCACCGCCGAGTACGAGCGCCTGTTCGGCGAGGGCGTCCCCATCGAGTGCCTTGCCGCGGTCGACGAGGATTTCCCCGCCATCGAGGCGTTCCGCGCCGCCGGCTGAGCGCCGATACGTGTCGAGCGGAGTGCGCGTCGAAGTCGTGTCGCACGTCCACCCCGTCGCGCAGTGTCCAAGCGCCGCGCACCCCGCTCGACACCGAGCATGTCCGAAACCCTGACGGCAAAAGGAGATTCATCATGAGCAAAGTCGCGATCGTCTACTGGAGCGGCACCGGAAACACCGAGGCCATGGCCGACCTCATCGCCCAAGGAGTGCGGGCGAAGGGGGGCACCGCCCATCTCATCCACGCCTCGGACTTCAGCTCCGACAAGCTCGACGAGTTCGACGCGTTCGCCTTCGGCTGCCCCGCCATGGGCGACGAGGAGCTGGAGGACACGGAGTTCCTTCCCATGTACGACGAGGTGGAACCGCACCTGCCCGGTCGCACCGTGGTGCTGTTCGGATCTTACGAATGGAACGACGGCGAGTGGATGGAGTTGTGGGAGAAGCGTGCCGAGGAAGCCGGCGTCGACGTGGCAGACTCCGTCATCGCCTACGACTACCCCGACGACGAGGCCAGCGCCGAATGCGTGCGCGTCGGGAGCCTGCTGGCAGGCTAGCGAGCGAATCCGCAGCGTGGGCGGGTGCGCAAAGCCGCGTCCCGCCCGCACCATGGCCGAGGCGCAGGGCGCGTATGCTTCGCACGCCCGCCCACGCCGACGGCGTGCCGTCGCCCCTAGCGGGAGGCGACGTAGTAGCCGGCGCGCGTCACGGCCTCGTCGATCTCGGAGGCCTCGAGGGGCCGCTTCGACAGGACGCGCGCCGTCTTGGCGTCCAGATCCACCCGCGCCCACGTGTCGCCGAGGGCGTTCAGCGCGTTCTCCACGTTCGCCGCGCAACGGGCGCACGTCATGCCGCCCACCTTGACCTCTTGCGAGAACGGATAGTTCGCCTCGTCCTTGTCGCTCACGCGCACGCGCTTCGCGCGCGATCCGCCTCCCCCGCCATGGCAGCCGCCCTTTCCGGTGAACGTGTCGTACATGGTGCGCGCGGCGAACACGCACAGCACGACGATGACGACGAGGATGACGGCGGTTGGAAGGTTCATAGGGTCGTCCTTTCGAAGCGAAGCCCGACGGGCGGCGCGCCCAGGTGTTTCATGTAGCTAACTCATTGTAGCATCCCGAGAAAAGGGCGCAAGCCCGTATGAGAAAGCGGGTAGGGCTCGCGGTCGCAACCTTCAAGGGCCTCGATGCGGCTCCGCAGATCGCGCCCGCCCCCTCACGCCAGCTCTTCCATGCGCAGACGGCAGGTGCAGCAGCGCTCGGCCAGCTCGCCGTCGTGCGTGATGACGATGACCGTACGTCCCGCCCGGGCGGCTTCGGAAAGCGCCGTGGCCACGATCCTCATCGACGCGCCGTCAAGCCCGCTCGTGGGCTCGTCGAACACGAGCACCGGCCGGTCGGACAGAAGGCCGCACGCCAAGGCGAGGCGCTGGCGCTGCCCACCCGAGAGCGTCGCGGGATGCGCGTCCTTGAAAGGCATGAGCCCCAGCCGCCCCAGCGTATCGCGGGCGCGGGCGATCAACCCCTCGTCGCGCACGCGCCCCAGCAGCAACTCGTCGGAAACGCTGCTGGTGAAAAACTGCGTCGCCGTGTCGTTCGCGCCGTAGAACACCCGGCGGCGCCGAGCGGCCGAGCGCAGCGCGCGGCCGCCTACCAGCACCTCTCCCGCGCTTTGGCGAGCAAGGCCCGCCAGCACGCGCGCGAGCGTGCTCTTTCCCGCGCCGTTTCGGCCCGTGAGCGCCACCACCTGACCGGGCCACGCGCGAAACGACACGTCTTCCCAGATCGTATGCCCGCCGCGACGGCACGCGAGCCTACGCGCCTCGAGGGAGGGGGCCGTCCCGTCCGCAGATGTCCGCGCGTCCTCGGGACGCGCAAGCTCGGGCAGCGCGACCGCAGACGCCGACCGCAGGCCGAAGCGCTCCCGCTCGCCCGCGGAAAGCGCCTCCATCTCGGACGCCGACCGCTGCCAGCGCACCTGTCCCCCTTCGAGGTAGGCGTATCGATCGGCGATGCCCGCCAGCCACGCCAGCCGATGCTCCGACACCAGCACGGCGCAGCCCGCGGCTTTCAGCTGCGCCACCTGGGAAGCCAGCAAGGCCGCCCCGTCCGCATCGAGGTTCGCCGTGGGCTCGTCGCACACGAGGACGCGCGAGCCGGGAGCCACGGCCGACGCCACCGCCACCCGCTGCTTCTCACCGCTTGACAGCGCGTCGAGCGGGCGGTCGCGCACGCGCTCCAAGTCGAACGCGGCGATGCACGCATCCGTGCGCTCAACGATCTCGCGTGTCGGCATCCCGTAGTTCTCGCACGCGAACGCCACCTCGCCCGCAAGCTCGAACGAGAAGAACTGGCTCGCCGGATCTTGGAACACGCTCGCCACGGCGCGCCCCCGCTCCCAAAGGGGCAGCGCGGCGGCATCGATGCCGCCGATGCGCACCTCCCCCGCCAGCTCGCCGTGCCAGTAGGCGGGAGCCAGACCGTTGACCAGGCGCGTCACCGTCGTCTTCCCGCTGCCCGACGGCCCGGTGAGCACGACGCACTCGCCGGGGTGCACGACCAGGTCGACCCCCTCCACGCCCGCGTCTCCATCCTCGTAGCGAAACGATGCCCCGCGCAGCTCCACCGCCGACGCACCGCTCGCAACTCCCCGCGCACTCGAAACCGGCGCGCCGCCGGCCGCGCCTTCCGCAGTCCCGCACGCCCGCGCACCCGCCGCGCCGCTCGCCGCCTCGCACGCTTCCGCGCCCGCCGCACTGCCTTCGCACCGCGCGCTCACCGCACACCGTCCATCAGCGCGCCGCCTATCGACACGGCACCGGCTGCGACCAGCCACAGCGCCATCCACGCGACGCCGCGCGCGTCGAGCTTTCGCACATGGTAGCTGCCCCGCGCACCGGGCGAGTCGGCCCCGCGCGCCGTCGCCGACACGGCCAGCTGGTCGGCCACCTGCACGCACCGCAGCAAAAGCGGCACCGCCACGTACTCGCACGTGCGCAGGGGATGGCGCGCCACCGACCCGGCTTCCGCAAGCCCGCGATTGCGCATCGAGGCCGCCGTGGCCGACACCGCCGCGCGCATCGTCGGAAAGAACCGAAACGCCACGAGCACGCCCAGGATGACCGCCGTCGGCGCGCCCACGCGCGACAGAAACGACGACAGCTCGCCCGGCGGCGTGGAGACGAGGGCCCACCCCGTCAAAAACACCGGGGAGAGGTTCCAGAACATGAGCACATGGAATTCGGAGAACACCGCCATCCGCAGCCCCGCGAACCGGATGAGCGCGAGCAGAACGCCCAAAACGGCGACGACAGCCGCCCCGCCCGCCGCAAGCCGCCAGCGCCCTTGCGCCGCCAAGAACGCCAGCGCCACCACGGCCAGCGCCCCCGCGCCCGCGGGCCCCGCGGCCGAGCCGCAGGTCGTCCCCACGATCGCGCAGACAAGCGCCACCAGCTTCACCGGCACCGCCACCTACAAAACCCCGGCTTTCTTGAAATGGCGTCCCGCAAGCCCGCTTCCCACCCGCGCACCCACAAACCCGCACACCGTGGTGAACGCCACAATGAACAGCACCCAGCCCGGCTCGGTGAAGTAGCTCACATAGGCGTCGATGTAGCCTTGCTCCATGCCGCTGGCCACGGCGAACGAGTAGTAGGTGTCCCAGAAAAACCAGATGGGCAGCAGGTTCGTGCCATTGTACAACAGGCTCGCCACCGTCCAAGCGCCCGTCAGGCGCGCCGAGTTGTCGTACGAGCCGCGCTTCCACAGGATGGCCTCGCACACCAAGCCCACGCCTAGGAACCACGGCAGCAAAAACCAGTTGCCCATGAGCAGAAACACAATGCCCAGAAGCGTCATGTACAGAAGCGTGACGCCGCGCTTGCCCACGCGGCGCGCCATGAGCACGTACACCGGGCCGCACAGAAGCATCGTGATGCCCACCGACAGCGTCATGCTCACGAAGTCGTTCACCATGCACACCATGTTGACGACGAGCTGGATCGCCACGAGCAAAACCGACAGCAGCACCGTCGTGACCACGTCACGCACCGTCCACCCTCCGCGCCGCGCCGAGCGCGCGCTAGTCGCCGAGCCCTCCCGCGCCCCGCTCGCGCAGCCTCGCACCGCGCCCGCACCGGCTTGCACCTCGCCCACGGTGTCTCGCGCACCGCCTGCACCGCCCCGAACCTCGCCCGCATTGTCTCGCGCACCGCCTCGCACCTCGCCTGCGCCGTCTCGCATGCCGCCCTGCCGACCACGCACGCCTCCAGGCCCTGTTGCCGTCGTCTCTTTCTCCATGTTCGGTTCTCCTTTCCCGATTCCCTTTTGTTAGATTTATCTAACTCCCAGGCGTGAAAACCCTACTCCCGCGCGCCCAGCAGCCCCTCCCATCCGCACGTGAAGAACGCGGCGAGCTCTTCGATATAGGAAAGCGCGCGCTCGCGCGGCATATCGTGCGCCACCGTCTCGAACACAGCCGTGAAGTAGGCGCTTGTGATCATGTGCTGCAGCTCGGGGCTGATGCGGTTCTCAGGGCCGCCCTGCGCGGCAACCTCCTCGTAGAACCGGGCGGTCTGCTCAAGCTCCAACTCCACCAGATCGTGGACGAAGTGCTCGTACCGCGTGCCGCCCGAGCAGCATATGATCAGCTTGAACGCGTCGAAGTTGTCGTAGAGGTAGCCGACGAACCGCCGCAGGTACGCCGTCGACAGGCTTCCGCTCTCGTCCGCGCGGCCCTCGTCGACAAGGTCGAAATGCGCCTTTTGCGCGGCTTTGAACTGCTCGATGAGGCCGTCGGCCGCAGGGGACACGAGCGCGTCGAACAGCGCCGCCTTGTCGGGATAGTAGCCGTAGAACGCCCCTTGGGTGAAACCCGCCTCCTTCACGATATGGCGCAGCGAGGCGTCCTTGAACCCCTTCGCAAGGAATTCCCGTTTTCCCACTTCGAGAATCTTCTCCCGCGTGCCCGCAACCATCGCGACCGTCCCTGCTCCTTTTTCGCTTCCTCCGGATATATCAGTGCTATATAGCACTGATATATTACCATGGATCCCCTCTCTCGCAACCCCCTCTCGTCCTTTTCGCGCCGAATTCCCCGCCTGCGGCAACCATCCAGGCTGACCACCCGCGTCCTCCACCCGTCGGCCCGCATCAAGGCCGACATCCTTGCGCGCCGCCCCGCACGCCAGCCACCGCCCTGCGCGCCACCCCATGGCACCCCTCGTACGCCGCGCTGCACCCCCCCTGCACGCCAGTCACCGCACTATGCCGCCTCGCGCGCGCCATTCACCATTCCGCGCGCTGTCCCGCAGTTCCCCTCGCGCGCCGCGCTTCGCGTCCCTCGTGCGCTGCCCCGCGCATCCCTCGCATGCCGCACCGCACTGCCCTGCGCGCCATTCGCCGCCCTACGCATCACCCCGCGCCGCCGGTCACCGCTCCGCGCGCCAAGGCCGACGACCCCGCCCCGCCTCTCCCGGCACAACGCGGCACATCCGCACATCGCGAACAAATGTTTCACGTGAAACATTCCGGCCGCAAATCCTTTCCGCGCGACATCCGCAATCGCGAAGCGCCCCCTGTCCCCCGCATCCGCACGAACGAAACCCTCCCGAATGGCGCAAGGGGCGCTGCGACAGTTGCCGCAGCGCCCCTTGCGAGACGTTCCCTTATGCAATTCGCCAGCGCCCGAAGGCGCGAAACGGCGCCACCCCTAATCCGTCTGCACGACATGCGGAACGCGGACCGAAGCGCACCGCGCCCGCAGCCGCCCGCACGAGAGCGAAGAGGCAGCCAAGCCGACGATGAGCCGCGAGCCGAACCGAGCCAGAGCGAGCCGTATCAGACCGAATCGAGCCGGACCGCATCGGGCCGAATCAGACCGGGCCGACCGAACCGGAGCGAACCGGAGCGGTTCGACCGAGCCGAAGCGAACCGCATCAGACCGAACCGAACCAGAGCAAGCCGGACCGAATCAGACCGATCCGGGCCGTATCGGGGCAAGCTGGACCGATTAAACCGTATTGGCCAAACCAAAGCGAACCAAGCCGAATCGAGCCGAGACAGATCGAATCGGGCCGGATCGAACCTGAGCGAGCCGGATCGGGCTGGGCCGGATCGAACCGGACACATCCGCAGCGGCTACGCCTGCCAGACCAGGTGGCGCTCAAAACGACCGGCCAAACGCACGGCACCTCCGTGCGTGCGCGGACGATGGAACACGACCGGCCTCAGGCAATCCTTCTCCATCAAATGGTCGAGCACGTCTTCGAGCGCCCGTCCATGCAGACCGAAACGTCGCGAAAGCTCTTCGGAAGTGTACGCCTTGCCGCCCTCGAGCGACGCGCGAACGCCAACCACCATGCAAACCGCCTTCCTCGCATTCGTCCATTCCCTCCCCGCAGCAGCGCACGGCATCGCGCAAGCATCCACCGCCAACGGTCGGGATTGGCGCAGACGCCGCAGCTGCAAACCCCGGAATGCGCGTCGTGCCCCTGCCGCGCACCCAACGGGCCTCGGGCAAGCCCGCACCGGCGCATCGTCTGAGCGCCGCGCCCAACGGGCTTGTAAGCATAGAAAAGCGGAGGGAAAGGGGAAGTTCCCTCCGCTTGCGATGCGACGGACAGCCAGACGAGAGGAGAGCTTCCGCCGCCGGGTAGGCAAACGTTCCAGAAGCGATGAGCCGCAAACACGGCGCAGGTCCTGCTGCGGATCCTGCTGCAAGTTCTGCTGCGAGTCCACTGCGGATCCCTTTGCAGATCCCACTGCAAGTCCCGCCGCAAATCCTTTCGCAAACCCCGGCGCAAGCCCTGCTGCGGGTCCTTCGCGAACTCTGCCGCGATTCCCTCCCCACACGGGACGCGCCCTCGCACCGACCGGCTCGCGCACCAAATGTTTCACGTGAAACATTCGTTCGCCGCTAGCGACCCCGCGAACCGGCTGTCGGCCAACCCGAGCATCATCCGAACCGCCCCGGTCCGGCCCCGGCTCGCACCGCCAGCCCCGATCATGCCCCGGCCCGAACCCTCAGGCCGTCAAGTCCGCTCCGAGCGCTTGACCTGCCGACCGCGATCCGAATCTCAAGCGCTCGAACCGCCGTCTGCGAACCTCGCTTCCGATGGAAGTTACCATAAGCTAACTCCATCATCAAAACAAGTTGAGTTAGCTAAGGTATACAATTTCTCCACAGGTCAGGAATCAAGGGCCGAAAAGGGTCGAAAAGCCGAAAACAGCCAAGAAAGCCCAGAGACAAAGCAAGGCCACCGCTGCGAAAAAGGATCAGCGAACCCAACGCGCGCCCAGACGGCAGACAAGGTACTCCAAGAACAGGCGCGGCTCGCCGTCCAGCTCGCACCCCGCAGGAGAGGCGATCACCACGCGGCGCGCGAACCCTCCCTCCCGCACGCGCACAAGCCGCACGTCCCCACTCGGAGGATCGCCCCAGCTGCGCTCGGGCCAAAACCCCGTCCCCTGCCCCAGCGCGACCATGTCGCACACCAGCGACGGCCCGCCACCCGCGAACACGACGTCGGGAGCGACACCGTGGCGGGCGCACAGCTCGTCGCACAACGAGCGAAAGCCGCCCTCCCTGGCAGGGTACACGACGCCGCCCTCCGTCAACTCGCGCAGCGACGCCGATTCGGACACGCCGGATTCGAGCGGAACGAGCACGCCGATACGCTCTTCGAAAAAGGCGGTCACCTCGAAGCCGCCCCACCCGACGACGCCCGCCAGCTCCTTGTCCGCGCCAAGGGCGTCCACCAATACGTCGCACCCCGCTCGATCGGCGCTGCGGCCCAGCTCGAACCGCACATCGGGCCGCTTCCGCTTGTACGCCTCCATCGCCTCCGTCACCGCCTCGGAGGCGGCCCGCACGTCGATGCGCACGACATGCCGCCCGCCCTCGCAGAAGGCGGCCAGCTCGCGGCCCAAGCCGTCGATCCCCGCCACAAGCGGAGATGCCCTGCGACGGAGCAGCTCGCCGCAGGGCGTGAGACGGACGTTTCGTCCCGAACGTTCGAACAGGGAAACGCCCAGCTCCCGCTCCAACGCTCGAATCGAGCGGGAGAGGGCGGGCTGGGTCGTGCCGAGCCGCCGAGCGCTCTCGGTGATGTGCTCGGTCTCCGCAACCGCAAGAAAGCGGCGCAACTGCACGAGATCCATGCGCTCCTCCTGTTCCCCGAAACTCCGCAATAACCGCCGCGCGCCGGACACGCGATGCCGCAACGCGCCCGCCGCGACCGATGTCCTGCACGACTGCCCAGAAACCTTGCCGCCGTGCGCCCCGCAAAGCGCACTGAGGCACGCGACAGGCCGGAACGGAGGCGGGCCGAGCCGAGACAGGGCCGGGACGAGATCGGGCGGCTCGAAAGCGGCGCAGAGAACAGCATCAACGCCCCGCATCCCAACCGAACCCTCACCGCCGAGGAACCGCCCGCGCATCGGACGCGGCGCGGAAAGCCCGCGAGCGACCCCGCACGCCCGCAAGCACCTGCACCTACAAGCACCCATACCCGCGAACCGCCCACGAACCACCCGCGAATCGCCCGCATGCCCGCAAGCGCCCGACTCTTCGCGAACCGCCCGCGCCCCCGCAGCGGAAAGGGGCCGCAAAGCCCGCAAGCACCTGCGCGCCCGCGAACCGCCCACGCCCGAGCCCCACGCACCCGCAAGCGCCCAACCTCTCGAAAGCACCCGCACCTACAAGCACCCGCGCCTCGCGAACCGCCCGCACGCCCGCAGACCCCAAGCACCCAAGCACCCGCGCCCCCGCAAGCCCCCGCAATCCCTCGCCCGCCCGCGCAACGGAGAAGGGGCCGCCGGCGCCCCGCGCCCGCAGCCCCCTCCAACCGACAGCGCGCCTAGAACCCGCCGCCGAAGAAATCCTTGAACGACTGCACCGTCGTCTCGCGGTTCAAATGCGCGATCGACGTGGTGATGGGGATGCTCTTGGGGCACACCTCCACGCAGTTCTGCGAGTTGCCGCACGAGGTGATGCCGCCCGACTTCATGATCTCGCTCAGGCGCACCTCCTTGTTCATCTTCCCCGTGGGATGCGCGTTGAACAGGCGCACCTGCTGGATGGGGGCAGGCCCCATGAAGTTGGACTTGGGGTTGACGTTCGGGCACGCCTCCAAACAGCAGCCGCAGGTCATGCACTTGGACAGCTCGTAGGCCCACCGGCGCGTGTGCTCCGGCATGCGCGGGCCCGGCCCCAAGTCGAAGGGACCGTCGATGTCGATCCACGCATGCACTCGCTTGAGCGCGTCGAACAGCTGCTCGCGATCCACCATGAGGTCGCGCACGATGGGAAACGAGCTGAGCGGCGCCAGGCGAATGGGCTGCTCAAGCTGGTCGATCAGCGACGAGCACGCCTGCCGGGGCTTGCCGTTGATCAGCATCGAGCAGCTTCCGCACACCTCTTCGAGGCACACGCTCTCCCACACCACCGGCTCGACCTTCTCGCCCTTGGCGTTGACGGGGTTCTTGCGGATCTCCATCAGGGCGCCGGTCACGTTCATGTTCGGGCGATACGGGATGGCGAACTCCTCGACATAGGACCGCGAATCGGGGCTCGCCTGACGCTTGATGGAAAGGCGCACCATGCGCTCGGATGTCATCATGCCTCCTTCTTCGTCTTGGTGTAGTCGCGCTTGCGCGGCTTGATCAGCGACACGTCGACCGGCTCGTACGACAAAACGGGCGCGTCCGCGGCCGCGTCGTAGGACGCCATCGTGGTTTTGAGCCATTCCTCGTCGTTGCGGTCGGGGAACTCGGGCTTGTAGTGCGAACCGCGGCTCTCGTTGCGGTTGAGCGCGCCGAGCGTGATGACCTTCGCAAGGTCGATCATCCCGCCCAGCTGGCGAACGAAGGGCGCGGTGAGGTTGCTCCACGTCGAGCGGTCGTCGATGCCGATGTGCTGGTAGCGCTCGGCGATGTCGAACAGCTTCTCGTAGGTGGCGGCAAGCTTGGCGTTCTCGCGCACGATGGTCACGTTCTCGGTCATGAGCGCGCCCAACTCCTCGTGCAGCACATAGGGGTTCACCGGCCCGTCCAGCTTGAGGATGCCCTCGTACTCGGCGCGGTCGCGAGCGAGCGCGTCTTTGACCGTCGCCTCGTCCACGCTCTCGTAGGTGCTGTCAAGGCCCTGCACGTACTCCACGATGCTCGGCCCCGCCGCGTAACCGCCGTAGGCCGCCGACAGAAGCGAATTCGCGCCCAGACGGTTCGCGCCGTGCTGCGAGTAGTCGCACTCGCCCGCCGCGAACAGGCCGGGAACGTTCGTCTTCTGATCGATGTCCACCCACAGGCCGCCCATGGAGTAGTGGACGCTCGGGAAGATCTTCATCGGCACCTTGCGCGGGTCGTCGCCCACGAACTTCTCGTAGATCTCGAGGATGCCGCCCAGCTTGTTGTCGAGGTAGTTCGCATCGATATGCGAAAGGTCCAGGTACACGACGTTCTGGCCGTCCACGCCCAGCTTCTGGTTCACGCACACGTCGAAGATCTCGCGCGCGGCCACGTCGCGGGGCACGAGGTTTTTGTAGAGCGGGTACTTCTCCTCGAGGAAGTACCAGGGCTTGCCGTCCTTGTACGTCCACACGCGCCCGCCCTCGCCACGCGCCGACTCGCTCATCAGGCGATTCTTGTCGATGCCGGGAATGGCCGTGGGGTGGATTTGGATGAACTCGCCGTTGGCGAAGGTTGCGCCCTGGCGGTACAGGCGGGCGGCGGCGTAACCGGTGTTGATGGTGGAGTTCGTCGACTTCCCGAACACCGCTCCCAAACCGCCCGTGGCGCACAGGACCGCGTCGGCGGGAAACGCCACGATCTCCATCGTGGCAAGGTTCTGGGCGGTGATGCCGCGGCAGACGCCGTCCTCCACGATGGCCGACACGAACTCCCAGCCCTCGTACTTGGTCACCTTGCCTTCCACCTCGAGGCGGCGCACCTGCTCGTCGAGCGCGTACAGAAGCTGCTGGCCCGTCGTGGCGCCCGCGTAGGCCGTGCGGCGCACGAGCGTGCCGCCGAAGCGGCGGAAGTCCAAAAGGCCCTCGGGCGTGCGGCTGAACATGACGCCCATGCGATCGAACATGTGGATGAGCGCCGGAGCCGCATCGCACATCCTCTTCACCTGAGGCTGATTCGCCAAGAAGTCGCCACCGTACACCGTGTCGTCGAGGTGGCGCCAGGTGGAATCGTTCTCGCCCTTCGTGTTGATGGCGGCGTTCACGCCGCCCTGCGCGCACGCGGAGTGCGAGCGCTTCACCGGCACGAGGGAGAACAGGTCGACGGCGATGCCCGCCTCGGCGATCTTGAGCGTCGCCATGAGGCCGGCCAGGCCGCCGCCGACGACCACAACTTTGTTCTTAGCCATGAATAGAACTCCTCTCTGCTAGGCGAACGCCAAGATCGCCAGCACGCCGATCACCGACATCACCACGAAGATGCCCATGGTCGCGTACTTCGACACCTTCTGGGATTTCGGCGTGACCGTGATGCCCCACGTGATGAGAAACGTCCAGATGCCGTTGGCGAAGTGGAACATCGAGGCCACGATGCCCACGATGTACAGCGCCAAGAACACCGGGTTCGCCACGATGTCGGCCATCATGGAAAAGCCGGGCTCCACGCCGAACTCGGCCTGCACGCGCGTCTGCCACACGTGCCACACCAAAAACGCGAACATGACGAAGCCCGTCAGACGCTGCAGGAAAAAGCCCCAGTTGCGAGCGTAGGTGTACTGCCTGACGTTGTTCTTCGCCTTGAGCGCGATCCAGATGCCCAGGATGCCGTGGAACAAAAGCGGCACAAAGATCACGAACGTCTCGAGGAACAGCTTGTACGGCAGGTTCACCATGACGCCTGCCGCCACGTTGTAGGCCTCTTCGCCCCAGATCGCCGAGGAGTTCACCAGCGTGTGAACCGTCAGGAACACCCCAACGGGGATGAGGCCCGACAGCGAGTGGAGCTTGCGCAGGAAGTTCTCCGTGCGACCCATTCCTTTGGTTGTCTCCATGCAAACCTCTCTTGTCTTAAACCTTCTCTCACCGGCCCGCCCTCTGCGGACCATGCGCTTAAAGCCGCGCCTTCTGCGGCCCGGCGTGCGGCGCGCCCTCGTCGCCGCACGCCGGGCCGCAGAACGGACGGGGCAACCCCCGCATCCGCTTGCACGGCGCAAAAGCCCGTCCCTGCGAAGCCGACGAGCCAGCGCCTCGCCTTAGCCGACCACGCCCCGCCGGGCGCACGCCGCATCGGCGAACTGCGCCCTCAAATCGCGCGCAGGCGCGCCGCATTCCTGAACGCAGCGCCACGCCAGCACGTCGAGCGCGTCCACCACCGCGGCCCCTGCCACTACGGGAGCGCACCCCACCGCCGACAGCTCGGTGCATCCGAGCACGATGCCGTCGCAACCGTCCTTCGCCATCGCCGCGCACAAAGCTTCGACATGGCCCGGCCCGTCGCATCGGCCCGCCTTCACCTCGTCGTAGATGGTGGCCATGACCTCTCGCTGCCGCTCCTCGTCAGGATAGACCGCGCTCATGCCCACCGCCGCGAACGCCTCGTCGTACACGCCCGCAATCCGCGTGCCGTCGGTGCCCAGCACCGCGACGCGCTCCACTCCGAGATCCGCAACGAAGCGGGCCGTCTCGCGGGGCATGTGCACGAAGCGCGCCGTCTCAAGCGGCGCGGCGATGTCGTCCAGACGCGCATGCGCCGTGTTGCACGGCGTGCAGAGCACCGCGCATCCGCATGCCTCCAACTCAAGCGCCGCCTCCCTCATGGGCTCGACGAACGACACCGCCCCGCGCTTTCTCGTCAGATACGACGTGCGGTCGGGTATCCACGGACGATTGAGCACCGTCACATCCAGATGGTCCTGGTCGCACGCCACGTCGGTGAAGAACACGACGCGCTCCATGAGCCGTGCCGTGGCGGCAGGCCCCAGACCCCCCACAACTCCCAGCTTCTCCATGCAAGCCTCCTCGCATCGAAACGGCGCCTTGCCGCACGGCGAACGGGATTCCGCCGTGCGCAGAGCGACCCTCTCCCGTGCGCGCACGAGGGAGGGTCGCTGCAAACGACGCGCTTTACTTCTCCAGAAGCTCCTTGCCGGCGATGTCCGGATGCGTCATCTCCATGGGATGCATGATGACGTCGAGCGCCTCCTCGGTCAGGACGCCCTTCTCAAGCACGATCTCGCGCACCGGGCGCTTCGTCTCGATGGCCTCCTTCGCCACGGCGGCAGCCGTCTCGTAGCCCACGTGCGGGTTGATGGCCGTGATCACGCCCACGCTGTTGTCCACGTAGCCCTGCATGACGTCCTCGTTGGCGGTGATGCCGCTCAGGCAGTGCGTGCGGAACACCGTGAACACGTTGGTCATGATGGTGATGGACTGCAGCAGGTTGAACACGAGCACCGGCTCCATGACGTTGAGCTCGAACTGGCCGGCCTCGCATGCCAGCGCGATGGTGAGGTCGTTGCCCACCACCTGGAAGGCCGACTGGTTCATGACCTCGGCCATGACCGGGTTCACCTTGCCCGGCATGATGGAGGAGCCGGGCTGGCGCGGCGGCAGGTTGATCTCGCCCAGGCCGCAGCGCGGGCCGGAAGCCATCATGCGCAGGTCGTTCATGATCTTGGACATGCTGACCATGCAGATCTTCAGCGCCGAGGACACCTCCAGGTAGCTGTCGGTGTTCTGCGTGCCGTCAACGAGGTTCGACACGCCTTTGATGGGGAACCCGCTGTACTCGGCCAGGTAGCGATCCACCAGCTCGATGTAGTCGGGATCGGCGTTGAGGCCCGTGCCCACGGCGGTGGCGCCCATGTTCACCTCGTAGAGGTGCTCGCGGGTGCGGCCGATGCGCTCGATGTCGCGGCCGAGCGCGCACGCGTGCGCGCCGAACTCCTGGCCCAAGCGGATGGGCACCGCGTCCTGCAGGTGCGTGCGGCCCATCTTGATGACGCCGTCGAACTCCTCGGACTTCGCCTCGAAGGCGGCCTTCAGCTCGCCCATGGCCTCAAGCAGCCCCTCGAGGCGCGTGAGGATGGCCAGATGCACCGCGGTCGGGAACGCGTCGTTGGTGGACTGGGCCATGTTGACGTGCGAGTTCGGGCTGACCACCTTGTAGTTGCCCTTTTCCTCGCCGAGGATCTCAAGGGCGCGGTTCGCGATGACCTCGTTGCCGTTCATGTTGATGGACGTGCCCGCGCCGCCCTGGATGGGGTCGACGAGGAACTGGTCGTGCAGCTTGCCGGAAGCGATCTCGTCGGCGGCCTCCATGATGGCCTTCGCGATGCGCTCCTCCATGTGGCCCGTCTCCCAGTTCGCGCGCGCCGCGGCTTTCTTCACCACGGCCAGGGCGTCGATCAGGGCGTCGTCGATGCGATACCCCGTGATGGGGAAGTTCTCCATAGCGCGCAGCGACTGCACGCCGTAGTACGCGTCCTTCGGGACTTCCTTGTCACCCAGAAAATCGTGCTCGATACGAAACTCCGACATTGTCTGTGCTCCTTTCAGAAAACAAACCTGCCCGCCTCATCGGAGAGCCACCCCCCCCCATCCGGCGAGGTCCCTCCCTCCTCGCCGGACGAAACGGGGACGGCGCTGTAGCGGGCGCTACAGCAAAACAGCACTCAGCCCCATGCCGATGGCCACGGCGCCGATGGTGGAAACCAGGCCAGGAATCATGAAGCTGTGGTTCAGGACGTACTTGCCCACGTGGGTCGTACCCGTGCGGTCGAAGTTGATGGCCGCAACGACGGTGGGATAGTTCGGGATGAAGAAGTAGCCGTTCACCGCCGGGAACATGGCGACGAGCATGGCCGGGCTGATGCCGAGCGCGATGCCGAGCGGCATGAGCGTGCGCACCGTCGCCGCCTGGCTGTACAGCAGGATGGACAGCGCGAACAGAGCCACCGCGAACAGCCACGGCGCCGCCGTCACGAGGTCGGAAATGGAGCCCTCGATGAACTCGGAGTTGCCGTTGAAGAACGTGTCGCCCATCCACGCGATACCGAAGATGGCGATGACCGCCGTCATACCCGACTGGAACACGCTGCCCTTGACCACGTCGTCGGCCTTCGGGCGGGAGACGATCATGATGACGGCCGCAACGACGAGCATGACGATCTCGATGGTGATGGGCATCGACATACGGGTGAGCTCGCCGTCAACCTCCCACGCGGGACGCAGCGTCTCGACCGAACCGAACAGAACCACCAGCACCGCGCCCAGCAAGAACAGGACGACGGAGAGCTTGGAGGCCGTCGTGGGGACGTAGTTCGAGTTGGTGTCGGCCTTGATGGGAGCCAGACCCTCTTCGAGGCGCTTCAGGTACTCGGGATCCTCCGAGAGCTCCTTGCCCATCTTGCTGGCCACGAACGCGGCGATCATGCACGCGATGAACGTCGAGGGAATGCAGATCATCATGATGTTCGCAAGCGTGATGCCCTGATCGGAGAGCAGGGCCAGCAAGGCGACCGTCGCCGCGGCGATGGGGCTTGCCGTGATGGCCTGCTGCGACGCGATGACCGCGATGGACATGGGACGCTCGGGACGAACGCCCGTCTCACGCGCGACCTCGGCGATAACCGGCAGCACGGAGTACGCCACATGGCCCGTGCCCGCGCACAAAGTGAACAGGTACGTGATGATCGGGGCGATGAACGTGATGCGCTTGGGATTTCTCCTCAGCGCCTTCTCAGCGAGGTGGACCAGGTAGTCCATACCCCCTGAAGCCTGCAGCACGCTCGCCGCCGTGACCACCGCCGCAATGATGAGCATGACGTCGATCGGGGGGCTTGCCGGCTGCACTCCGAACACGAACGTGAGGATGGCAAGGCCGATGCCGCCCATGACGCCGAGGCCCAAGCCTCCCATACGGGCACCGATGAAGATGCAGACGAGGATGATGACCAGCTGCACGAGAAACATTACCACGATTGATCTCCTCCTTTCGGAAAACGCAGGGACAACCTGCCTATGCAAACGTGCGCTTTCGTCCTCCTTCCCCTCTCGCACAGCTGATGAGGATACCCCCCCCCCGTACCTATAAGTCAAGGGGTAATGGAAGCGGTTTTGCTCAGATTTTTGGAAATGCTTGGAAATCGCGCCCCCGCAAGGCGTCGGGAGGCCCGTCGGGAGAGAGCTTTTCGCGACGCTGACGAGACTTCGCTCGACGATCCGGCCCAGCCTCCGTCGATGGCGGCTCAACAGAGAGCGCCGATCTCCCTGTTGAACCAGGATGGACAGAGGGTTGGCCTTCTCCACGCGCGGGGGGGGCGGGCAGCGGGCGGCGCGCAGGGGGGCACGGGGACGCGGGGGGGGGCGGGCGGCGCGCAGGAGGGGGGGGGCACGGGGGGGACGGTGGACGGCGGCAGACGCGCGACCGACAAGGCGCGGGCCGAAGCTGCGGCAAGGCGCGGTGCCCTCTGCCCCCACTCCCTGCAAACATGATTCAAACGGTCATGGACAAAAAGCGACGGTTTCTCCTGTTTTTCGGCTTGAAGGGGCCCTCCGCTTGCGCGCTGCGGCCGATGTTCGAACAAAACTCCTGGTCGAAGGCGAGGGCGGTTTCTCTATTCCCAAATGGGAATAGAGAAACCGTTCGTTTTTGTCCAGAGCTTGCTGATGCCTCTGCTGAACCAAGATTGACGCGAATCCATGCTCGCTAGATTTTGATTTCATCCATGTTAAACCAAGATTGACGCGAACTCGCGTTCGCCCAATATCGAGCCGAGCTTCCCCTGGTCGGGCGCTTCGGAAGGTCCCTTCCCACCCGTCGGGCAGGCCTTCCGAAGCGCTGGCGAAACCCCACTCGGCGGCCCAGCCCGGCCTCTGTCAATCTTGGTTTAGCATAGAGCGACCAACTCCACCGTTAAACCAGGATTGACACGAACCCGCGTTCGCCAAATCGTCCCCCTAAGCCCCCGATCGGGTGCTTCGGGGGTCCTGCTTGCCGGCTGGGACCTCCAAAGCGATGGCAGAGCCTTGCGCGACGAACCGGCCTGGCCCATGTCAATCCTGGTTTAACAGCGGACGACCAACGATGTAGCACAAAATCACGGTTAAGAACGATTTATCACTTCCGAAAACGCTGTCGATTGGAGAAACCCCAGGTGGCTCTTTCCCGTGCCCCGAGAAAATCGTTCTTAACCGTGATTTTGTGCTGGCAGGGCTTCCTGTCTCTGTTAAACCAAGATTGACAGAGGCCGGGCCGGCCCAACGGGCAAGGCCCCGCCGGCACCGCAGGAAGCCCCACCCGTCGGACTGGTGGGGGCCTTCCGAAACCCCGACCAGAGCAAGCCCGGATCAAGGATCGGCAAACGTAAGTTCGTGTCAATCCTGGTTTAACGGAGACGGCTTCCTCCCCCTCTGTGTCGAACCGCCGTTGGCAGAGGCCGGACCACGCGCAAAGACTCACCGACGCCGTGCAAGCACGCCCACAGAAAGCCGTCCCGCCCGTCCCCGCCGCAAGCACGCCCACTAGGAAGCCGTCCCGCCGCTGCGCCCGCCACTGCCGTCCCTGTTGCAAACGCGAACGGTAAGGCCGCGAACGCCGCCCGGTCTTCCACCCCGGCGGCGATCATCGGCTATAATGGGCTTTCATCGCCGACACGCGACCGGAAAGGGAGACCATGGAGAGCATCGCCACAGGGGTGTCGAACCTCCTCGCATCCCTCGACGTCGACGCGACGCGGGAGCTGCGCATCGCCCTGAACAACCAGCGGTTCAAAGACGCCGTCATGGGCGCATGGGCCGACAACCCCGACGCCGCCCTCTACGTGCTCGCCCACACGGACAGCCTGTACGTGGAAAAGGACACCGCGCCACGCAAAGGCCGCGACAAAGACCGGGATCACGTCGTGCTGGGCGTCTACCTCGATGACTCGCTCGCGCGCTCGGAGATCAACGCCCGCCGCGAGCTGCTCAGGCTCACGCTCGCGCAACAGGGCATGCACATCGACGAGGTGCGCGACCACATCGCCGCGTTCGACATGAAGGACCGCCACCTCTATCCCGACGCCCTCGAACGCCTTGCCGACCTGTTCGGCGCGCCGAAACCAGGCGGCTCGCTGCGCGAACGCCCGAACGCGCGCCCCTCAAACGGGGCGAGCGCCGACCAATCCGAGCTGCTCGAAACCCTCAAGCGCGCGTTCTGCCTGTCGTTTCAAAGCCTCGAGCACGCCTGGGCGATGCTCGAGAAGATCGAGGGCGCGGCGCTCACCGAGGTGAGCTTCAGCAAGAACGCCTCCCACAGCACGCAGCGCTACCGCTGCCACCTCTACGTGGCCGAAGGGGATGTCGAGGGCATGAGCGCGATCATCGGCCGGTTCGGCGAGACGATCATCTCCCGCGCGAGGCCGCTCGGCCTCTCCATCCGCGAGATCGCCGTGCATCGAAGCCCCGAGACGCTCAGCGGCCGCAAGGCCTTTCCGCGCTCGGGCCGCCCCGAAGCCCTCAAAGACCTCGACTTGCACGAGCTCCGCTCCGAATCGGCCCGCATCGCCGCCGAGGTGCGCCACAAGGTGCGGGGCGGTAGATAGGCGCGCAGAGCCGGGACCGAAACCGAAGCCGGGCGCGGAGGCCGGAGTGGAGACGGGACGTCGCACAGGCGGCCAAGGTCGCCGAACGGGACCCAGGACCAGGGTCGAAGCCGGGAGCAGAACCAGGCCAAGGCCGGAGTCGGAGCCGGGGCCAAGGCCGGGACCAAAGCCGGAACCGAAATCAGAACCGGAGCCAAGGCCGGAACCGGAGTCGGAGCCAAAGCCGGAGTCGGAGCCAAGGCCGGAACCGGAACCGCAATCCGCGCCTCCAACCCGCCATGCGGGATTTCGCCGCGTCCGCTGTTAAACCAGAATTGACACGAACACGCGTTTGCCAAATTGTTCCCTGAAGCCCACCGATCGGATGCTTCAGGGGGAGGGGTTCCCGCTTGCCGGCTGGAACCTCCAAAGCGATGGCGGAGCCTTGCTCGGCGGGCCGACCTGGCCTATGTCAATCCTGGTTTAACAGCGGATCGCCGCGAAAATGGCCACCAAACCGAGTTCTGGCACGGATCGGCCCCTTCGGGCGCGCGTCCGAAAATCGCGACCTGGCCTTTTGCCGAAAGCGGCTTCCGCAGGGGCTCACGAACCCCGCCTTTTCGTGCCAGAACGCGGTTCCGTGGCCATTTTCCGGCCTTTTTCGCGCACGATGGGCCGAACGCGAGCTTACGACGAGCGCCTTGACAAGCCAGCCGGTGTCCGGCGGCGAGCCGCTCGGCCCGAAAGCCGGCATCCGGCGGCAGACGGGCTGGAGCGCTTCAGCAGGAAAGCCAGATGGCCGCAACCTTCCAGCACGGAGATTCGAGCCCCGCCGCCGAACCGCGATTCGCACGGCCCGCAATGCCGTAGTCCAAGCCCGAGCCCAAAAGCCCGTACGAACAAGCGGCACCGAATCTGCCAAGCGCCCTCTGTCGATCCCAGCTTGTCGGATAGCCTCGCTAGCCCTAATGCGACGACGGAACGGAGAAAGGCGCCTCCCGAACGGAAGAGGCAGTCGCACCTATCCCGATTTGGCAACGGAACACGAGCCCTTCGCCAAGCAAAGGCGGCGCACCCTCGCCCGATAAGAGGCATTCTTCCACAACGCAATCCGCGGGAGAGCGTCGAAAGCCCGTCGCACCGAAAGGCTTCTCGAAAGGAAACGGAGCGGAAGCGCCGCACAAAGGCAACCGAACATGCGTTGATGGCGGTTTGGGGAACGCATCTTCACGTCGAACTGCTACCAGTCTCTGTTGAATCACCGCGGCAGAGGCCAGGTCAGCCCGCCGGGCAAAGCCCCGCAGGTGCCTCGGAAGCCCCAGCCCGTCGGGCGGGGCCTTACGGGGCGCCTGGCCAGAGGGGCTCGGCTCGGGATCCGGCGAGCGTGAGTTCGTGCCAATCCTGGCTTCGCCTACATCAGCTACCGCATGCGGCGCGTTTCGGGAGGGTCCTCCGACCCGTGCGTGATCGGCCTGAAGTCCGGAGGCGTTCGGGCGATCGAAGAGGCCGTTCGGTCCTCGGACACGACGCGCCTTTCCGAAAGCCGAGCTTGCAAAGTCTCCGATACGCCCCAACGCTACGCAAGCAATAAGGAGATCGCGTCCGTAAGGCAATGTGCGAAAGCGCCCCGCAGCACCCCGCCACGCACCGATCGCACGGCCCCCGAACAGGAGTGCAAGCTGGCACGCCTCGACAGACAAAGCGAGAGGGTCCAGGGCATCGCACGCAGAAAACGGCGCGCGATGGACGCATGGAAACGGGATGTGGTTTCGCGCCGTTGCGGCGCAAAGCGACCTTGCAGGTATCGTATACGCGGTATCCTATAGCTTGAAACGCTCCCTATCGACCGCGCACTGCTCGGAAGTGCGCCACTCAGGAGAGAACATGAACGCCACCTTTGCCGGCGACACACGCCAACCTGCTCGCGAGAGCAACATCGCCGCCATCGTCTCGTACTTCGAGCAGGGCATCAAGCCCGTCGGCGGCCCGGGCGAGCTGGGCATCGAGCTTGAGCACATCCTCGTGCACGACGATATGAGCCCCGTATCCTACAGCGAGGAGCACGGGGTGGCCTGGTTGCTCGACCAGCTGAAGGAGGAGTACCCCGCGCTCACGCGCGACGCGCAGGGCGACCTTCTGGGCGTCGCGCGGCCCGGAGAGGCCGTCACCATCGAGCCCGCCGCCCAGCTGGAACTGTCCGCCGGACCGTTCGTCGATCTGGACCGCGCACGCAAGGTGTTCGAAGCCTTCGAGAGCCGCATCGGATCTTTGCTCGCACCCGTGGGCGAGCGCATGCTCGCAACAGGATACCATCCCACGGCTGCGGCGCGCTCGCTCGAGCTCATCCCGAAACGCCGCTACCAGTTCATGGATCTGTACCTGGGCAAGAAGGACGCGCACGGCCCTTGCATGATGCGCGGAAGCGCCTCGACGCAGGTGTCGATCGATTACACGAGCACGCAAGACTGCCTGAGGAAGCTCCGGCTGGCGTTCGCGCTCGTGCCCATCCTGTCGCTCATATGCGACAACTCTCCCGTGTTCGAAGGGGCGCCCCGCACCCATGAGCTCGTGCGCACCGAGATATGGAAGCACGTGGACAACGACCGGTGCGGCCTCGTGCCCGACGTGTTCGAGCCCTCGTTCGATCTGAGACGCTACGCCGAATACATCCTGGACACCGTCGCCATCCTCGTTCCCTGCGACAAGGAGCAGTGGTGCTATTCCGAGCGCACGTTCGGCTACATCTACGCGAACCGCACCATGAGCCGCGCGGAAGTGGAGCACGCGCTGTCGATGTTCTTCACGGACGTGCGCTTGAAGACCTACATCGAGATCAGACCGGCCGACGCCCTGCCCATCCCGTACGCCATCGCTTACGCGGCGCTCGTCAGGGGGCTGTTCTACAGCCCCGCAAGCCTCGACGCCCTCGACGCGCTGCTCTCCGACGTGCGCGCGGCCGACTACGAATCGGCCAAGGTCGCACTCATGGAGGGCGGCTATCGCGCCGAGGTGTACGGACGGCCCGTCGCCGAGCTGTGCGACGCCGTGATGAACATCGCCGAGCGAGGGCTCGGAGAAGGCGATCGGGCCCACCTCGAACCGCTCGCCCGCCTCGTGGCCGATCGCACGACGCTTGCGACCTTGGCCGAGCGCGATCGGGAGGGCGGGGCCCGATGAGCAACGAGAACCGCATGGTGAAAGTGGCGTATCGCGGCTACTTCGACGATGGGGCGACGTTCATCGACCAGCGCGAGCAGCCGATCGAGTTCCCCTGCGTGGAGGGCTGGATGCCTCCTGCGTTCATCGAGACGGTGCGCGACATGTCCGTGGGCGAGACGAGGACCGTGCGCGTCGCAGCGAACGAGGCGTACGAAGAGCGCACCGAGGAGCGCGTGATCTCCGTGGAGCGCTCGAAGATCCCCGCTGGGACGCGGCTTGTCGTCGGCGAGATGGCGAACCTCGAGCAGCCCGACGGCCAAACCTTTCCGGCTCGGCTTGTGGAGCTCACCGATGAGCATGCGGTGTTCGACATGAACCACGAGGCCATCTGCAAGTCGCTCAACTTCGAGATGACGCTGCTCGACGTGAGCGACCTCCCCGCCCGCTAACGCGCCCAATCCAACCCCGTCCCCAAGCAGCTGCACGGCACGGAAGATTCGCCCGCCCCGCAGGCTTTCAGCCCAAGCGGGCTTTCCGCGCGCGACGCCCGCTTTTCGTCCGGCATGCGGACCACCCCGCCTTGCACACGGGATCCGGCAGCGCAGGAGGCGGCGGGCGCGACCGCGCACGGCCTCTGCGCACGGCGGCGAACTTGTGGCGACTTGGAGCAGGTTGCGCGGCGCGATCATGGGCATCAAACCGCTCGGGTAGACTGAAAGCGTCGATTTCCAAGCGAAAGGGAACCCCCTATGAGCAACGAAGGCAAGAAGGTCAAGGTCCACTACACCGGGACGCTCGACGACGGCACCACGTTCGACTCCTCGGTCGAGCGGGGCGAGCCCATTGAATTCACCTGCATGGCCGGCCAGATGATCCCCGGCTTCGACGCGGCCGTGAAGGACATGGCCGTGGGCGAGACGAAGACCGTGCGCATCCCCGCCGCCGAAGCCTACGGCGAGCGCGACGAGGGCAAGGTGCAGCAGGTGCCGATCTCCCAGATCCCCAACGGCGACCAGCTTCCTGCCGGACAGACGGTCTACATGATGGGTCCGGGAGGCCAGCCCTTCCCCGTGTTCGTGAAGTCCATCGAGAACGGCATCGCGACGTTCGACATGAACCACGAGCTTGCGGGCAAGGCCCTCACGTTCGAGATCACGCTGGTGGAAGCCGCCGACTGACGACCCAGACCGACAGCGAGGCGAATGCCCGGAGGCGAGGCGCGTGCGGCGCCTCGCCTTTTTCTTGTCCCGGATCACGCCGCACGCCCTCTCGACGCGAGCGCCAGGAAACGCTCCCAAAACTCGCCCGCCGCCGCATCGTTCAGCACAGAGACGCGGCGGGCAAGCGCTTCGCGCCGCTCTTCGTCGAACCGGTCGGGCAGCTCAAGTCCGAACGCCCGCGCGCGCACGGCACGATCAGCTCGCACGGTGGCACCGACCGGCACGAACGCGCTCGCGCGCGCCCCTTCGCCATCCCCCGCGCCGCCGCCGTCGCCGCCGCGCTCCCCATCCGACGCATCCGCGTCAAGCTCCAACTCGGCCTTCCTGCGAGATTGGCGCGCGAGAACCCGGTCGTGTTCGAACCCGAAAAACGTCATCTCCCAAAACGCGCTCGCGAGCGCCTCGTACCGCTCGCTAAGGCACCATGGACCGCCAAGCCATACCCGATACGCAAGCGATTCCTCCCATGGCGCAAGCGCGTAACGGCGCTCCTCTGCGAACGCGCAGTGCGCCCGACCCGACGCGCGCGCCGCCCTTTCGGCAGGAGGGGCGATCGCGCGCCGAGCCTCCTCGGCGTCGTCGAGGAGCGCGAGCGACGCGACGATGCGCCGTTCGATCAGCCTCGAATCGGCATGGAGCGCGAACCGCTCCCTTGGCAGGAGCACCGACGAACGGCTGGGGCGTTCAACCGGCAGGGCGCGCATCGCCGCAAGCGCCCTCGCAAGCCGCCTTTTCATCGCCTTGCGGCGCTTGGGCACGGCCGCAGCCGCCTCCGCTTGCAGGCAGTCCTCCATGATGGCGCGGACGAGCAACTTCTCGTCGCAGCAGATCAGAAGTTCTTGGAGCGTGGGCAATCGCTCGAGGGGCACGTCGTCGCGCGCCCAGAAGTCAGAGGCGCACATGACCCGCCTCCTCCACGAGAGCCAAAGCATCCTCGCAGCTCACAGCTGCGATGCAGCGCAGCGGCCTCCCCTCGCACAACCCGGCAGGGTCGCGCGGCTCAAGCGAGACGAGCTCTTGGGCGACCGCAGCCGCCCGACGCGCCCCTTCCGGCGAGTCAAGGGAGCACAACGGCAGCACCTCGATGACGACAAGGGCCTCCGCATGAGGGCAGAGCGCGATAGCGGGAAACGATTCGGACATAGTGCGACACCTCTTCGCAAGCGTTCCAAGGGCTTGAGAGGATCTTGCAAGCGTGGTACGGGCGACGCGGAACACCGTCGCCATCTATGGGCTGCCCGCATGGCCGAAGCGGGAATCAGCGCTTGCACTGGCTCTTTCGTTCGCGATCAGAATAGCACAAAACAAGAACGTTTGTTTGTATTTTTATTCAAAAAGTCCGAGTTTTTCGACAAGCTCGTCCCTCGAATGCACGTCGAGCTTGCGGTACACGTGCCTGATGTGGGTTTTGGCCGTGCCGTTCGCGATGAACAGCTCGCGTTCGATGGATCCCACCGTTTTGTGCTGCGCGAGCAGAAGCAGCACCTCCTCCTCCCGCGGCGAGAGGCCGTGCTGCTTCGCAAGCTCGCTGCAGCGGCTCGCAAGCTCCTGCCGCTTCACCACCGCCGTGTTCGCCGGCGTGCCGTCCCCGCCGAAAAACGCCACGCCCCAGCGGCTTGACAGCTCCCGCTCCGAGAACAGGATCATCGTGGCGGCCACCACCATGACGATGACGAGCCCGCTCACCATGGCGTCAGAACCCGCCAGCCCGAATTCGGGCGAGCCGAGCAACGCCTCGGTCTGCCGACCAAGCACGGTGAACAGCGCCCGCACGCCGCGCTCGATGCCGAACAGCCACACGGCCGACATGCCGTAGCGGTAGCACAGGTTCGCCATGATGAGCATGATGAGGATGGAGAACGCCGTGTACGAGGCGCTTGTGCAGAAGTCGGAGACGGCCTGGCCGAACGCCCCCACGTTGGGAATGATGAGGAATGCGGCCACCATGAGCGGCAACGCGATGCGGTAGACAATGCCGAAGTCGAACTTGCCGCCGCGCGCGATGACGCCCACGAACACGATGGCGGCCACCGCGAGCGTGCCGAACGCGGAGTGGGGCCCGAACGTCGATTGGTACATCGACGACTCCTTGAGCCCGTATGCGAACGCGTAGATGGCCATGAGCAGGACGATCTTCCAAGGGAAGGAGAACTTCACAGGATGCGCCGCGGGCAGCTCGTCGGGCGGCAGCGCTCGGAAGCCGGCCGCCACCGCAGCGAGCGTGACGACGGGCAGCACCGCCACCGCGATGCCGAGCCATTCGACCGAAAGCCCCCGGCACACGTAGATGATCACCGCCGCCACGATCATGGACGCTGAGTAGTACAGCGCCACGCGGAACGGATTGAGGCATCCGTACAGCTCCGACCATAAAAGGATGACGACCGCGATGCCCGCCCCGCCCAGCGTCACCGCCGCCACCGCGAGCACGTCGGCCCCTGCGGGAACCGCGATGGACGCGAACATGCAACAGGTGGACGCCACGAGCGCGACGCCCGCGCAGACGTACAGCGGCGTGCGCGAGAAATACGGCCCGGTCCGCTTCGCGAGGGCGGCGCAGACGAGCATCGTGGCGATCATCACGAGATCGAACGCGTCGTGGCCGGCCACATCGGCCGCCGGAAACGACACGAACGACCCCACGAACACGATCTCGATCCACGCGCGGTACACGCCAAGGCCGAGGAACGCGAGCGGGATGGCCGGCATCCACGGAAAAAGCGGGCCGGGGGGCTTCGGACGCTCGCCAACGTCGCGGCGAGCCTCAGAGGCCGGATCGTGGTCTTCGGCAGACGCCGGAAGCTTGGCCGAACCGGCAGACGATGCGGACTTGGCAGCGCCGGCAGATGCCGCACGGGCAGAAGCGACCGCCTCGTCACCGGCGGTATGCGATGGCGTTTCCCTCATGCGAAACGGCCCCTCCTCGATCGTTTCCAGCTCGTTCATTGTACCCGAACGAAAACGCCGCGCAAGGCCGCCCTCTCCCGCCGCGTCGCATCGGGATTTCGTTTCACCTGATCAATGATAGGGTTATAACGAAGGATGATGCAAATCATCCTTGTTTCGACGCCCATGGACGAAAGACAGAGGAACGCCGTCGCGCTAAGGTTGGCCTTGAGGGAAAGTACCGAAACCAAGGAGGATCCCATGACCAACCGTATCGACCGCACCGACGCGCACGGAATCAGCCGTCGCGACCTGTTCAAGTTCGGCACCGTCGCGGCCGCCGGCGTGGTGGGCGCAGGAGCGCTTGCCTCGTGCGCTCCGCAGACGAGCGGAGCCGGCACCAGCGACAACGGCGCAGCCGCTGGAGAGGCGGGCACGGCGGCAGGGCATCTGCGCGAGGGGTTGCCGAGCTTCCTCGTGAAGCCCGAACCCATCACCGACATCAAGGAGACGAAGGATTTCGACGTGGTGGTGGTGGGCGCCGGCGCCTCGGGCGTTCCGGCGGCTCTCTCGGCGCTCGAGGCCGGCGCGAGCGTGGCGCTTCTGCAAAAGGAGAACCAGGCCATCAGCCAGGGCAACTCCGGCAGCGGCATCGACCTGGCCACGAGCGACCCTGCGGACGTCGCGAACCTCGTCTCGCAGCTTATCGCCGACAGCCAGCACCGTTCGAACCGCGCGCTCGTGGAGCTGTGGGCCCAGAACTCCGGCGAGGCCGTGAAGTGGGTCATCGAGAAGTCTGCCGAAAGCGGCGCGCCCGTCATCGACCAAGGCAACCAGCAGCACATCCCGCTCATCACCAAGAAGGGCTACACGATGAACTTCATCACGTCGTTCTTCGGCCCGAAGCCCCTCACCACCGGCGACGGCATGCGCGCGCTGGCCGAGACGGCCGCGAAGGAAGGCGTCGAGATCTTCTACTCCACGCCCGCCGAGCAGCTCGTGCAGGACGATTCCGGCAAGGTGACCGGTGTCATCGCCAAAGGCGAGGGCGGCTACATCCAGTTCAACGCGACCAAGGGCGTCATCATGGCCACGGGCGACTACCAAAACGACACCGACATGCTCTACTACTACCAGCCCGACATGACCAACCTCGAGCCCAAGCAGACGAACAAGACCGGCGACGGCCACAAGATGGTGGTGTGGGCCGGCGGCAAGATCGAGGACCTCGCGCACACCAAGATGCTCCACGACTTCGACGCGGGCCCGTCCTCGATGTGCGACATGCCGTTTTTGTCCGTGAAGAACTCCACCGGTAAGCGCTTCGTGAACGAGACGGTGGAGATGTCGCTCATGAACTGTTACCTGCGCTCGGCTGAAGACGCCGGCCACTACTGCCAGATATTCGACAGCACCTACATGGAGGACGCCGCCGACTGGGCCGGCAAGCTCGTGGATCCCGAAGCGCTCAAGGTGTACATGCCGGAAGAGGACGTGGAGCGCGAAGGCGTCTTCGAGGGCCAGATCAACACGTACAAAGCCGACACGCTCGAGGAGCTTGCCGAAAAGCTGGAGATCGCCGACGTGGACGCGTTCGTGGAAACGGTGGAGCGCTACAACGAGCTGTGCGCCGCCGGCGCGGACGAGGATTTCGGCAAGCCGGCGCAGTACCTGGTGCCGGTCGACACCCCGCCCTACTACGGCATCCATCGCCATGTGCGCATGAGCGCCATCTGCTCGGGCGTGGAGGTGAACGAGAACCACGAATGCCTCACGCCCGAAGGCGAGGTCATCGAGGGCTTGTACGCCATCGGCAACTGCTCGGGACGCTTCTACGGCGGCATCGACTACCCGCTCACCGTGTTCGGCCTGTCGCTGGGCCGCTGCTACACCGAAGGCTACGTGATCGGCCGCATGGTGGCGCAGAAATAGCGACGACCCCTCCCTCCCTGGAAAGCGCCCGGCGCGGTTCGACGCGCCGGGCGCTTTCGCGTGCAGGGCGATCGCGATTCGATTCCTTTACGCTACCAGGACAGCAGCTCGTAGCCGTTTTCGGTGACGGTCAGCTGGACCTCCCATTGGGCGGTGTCGCTGCCGTCGGCGGTGCGCACGGTCCAGCCGTTCGGGTCGCTCATGTCGATCTCCTGAGCGCCGGCGTTCACCATGGGCTCGATGGTGAACGTGAGCCCCGGCGCGAGCACCATGCCCGTGCCGGCCTGGGCCACGTGGCTCACGAACGGATCCTCGTGGAAATCGAGGCCGATGCCGTGGCCGCCGAATTCGCGCACCACGGTGAACCCGCACGACTGGGCATAGGCGTTCACCGCCGCGCCCACATCCCCCAAAAAGCCCCAGGGCTTCACGGCGGCGAGGCCCGCTTCCATAGCGCGCTTCGTCTCCTCCACGAGGCGGCGGCGCTCCGGCGACACCTCGCCGATGCAGAACATGCGCGAGGAGTCCGAGTAGTAGCCGTCGAGGATGGTGGAGCAGTCCACGTTCACGATGTCACCCTCGCGCAGCACGTCGGCCTCGGAGGGGATGCCGTGGCACACGACCTCGTTCACGGACGTGCACACGCTCTTCGGATAGCCTTCGTACCCGAGGTCGGCCGGAATGCCGCCGTGCTCCACCGTGTAGTCGTGAACCCAACGGTCGACCTGCTCGGTGGTGACGCCGGGGCCGATGCGCTCGGCCACGTAGTCGAGCACGCCGATGTTGATGACGGCGCTGCGCTTGATGCCCGCGATGTCGGCCGCCGTTTTCAGCAGGCCGCGCTCGGGCACTTCGAAGCCCTGGTCGTAGAGGCTTTGCAGGCGCTCGTCGATATCGAGGTGACACTTCTTGTACTTCTTGCCGCTGCCGCACCAGCACGCGTCGTTGCGGCCCGGTTGCTGTTTTCCGTCGTACATGCGCTCTTCCTTTCGCTCGCGGGGTATTGTACCCCTTGCGCGCTGTTGCGAGCGGCATGTTTCGGCACTTTCGGTGGGGATTCGGGGGATTCTGCGAGACGGGAGGAGGGGCGGGAGCAGGAGGGCTGCTCGATAATCGATTCGCCTATGCGCATTCATGAGGATTCTTCACACTCGCCTATCTATGAAAAAACGCGATTGCCAGCTAGAGTTATCCACACGAAAACGTGATGACGCTTTCGAAGGAAAACAGGATCCCAGATGAGAAGAGGGATCGTGGCGATTCACGTGGAATGGAAAAGTGCCAGAAGACGAAAGCCGTCCATCCTCGAAACCCCGCTGGAAGAAATCAACGGCATACTCTCAAAAGCCTTTCCTGACTACGGCTACCGAATTGCAAAAGGACATCCCGAGTTCTAAAGGAGAATCCGAAAGCCTTCTCGAAGCCGCGCTCCCCATGCTGCCGAATGGTGGAAAATCGGTAACGAACCATTCGGAAAATCGGTAATGACTTGTTCGGAAAATCGGCAATGATCGCAATAAGGCTTGTCGGCGCTGGGGTGTTGTCGTTGGGACTCAAGGGAGGAGGACCCGCGACGGAAGCGGCGCGCCCGACGCAGCACCCTCCTCGCAGCCGGCTCCACCGGCACTTCAAGCTCCCACCAATGGCAATCAAACTACGCGTAAAATTACGAGCAAAATTTTGCTCGTAATTTTACGCACAAACGATACGCGATTACAATGCCGTAAAGAAGACGAAGTCAAACGCTATTTCAAGCAAACAGAACCTTCGTACCGACAACCTTAGTCCCGCCTGAACAGGTCCCGCGTGTAGACCTTGTCCACCACGTCGGCCAGCTCGTCGGACCAGCGGTTGGCGATTATCAGGTCGCAGCGGGA
>ERZ826396.747-NODE-747-length-44489-cov-12.550547_pt1 | contig 44489 bp, 30 predicted proteins | sample MGYA00519926_ERZ826396 | MGnify/ENA primary metagenome ERZ826396 (study PRJEB31778, sample SAMEA3449230) | human gut metagenome | biome: human gut; feature: human-associated habitat; material: faeces | place: United Kingdom | collected 2010/2012 ... | reverse complement strand
TACATGCGGACTCCAATCCGGACACCGGAGTGTCCAACTTTTTGTCCGCACCCCCATTGCCTTCGCAACTCGCCAAAACGGTACAATATCGGAGAAAAAGCTCTTCTGGATATCTATGAAAAGACGAAAAATACTGTCGAGTAAGCGCTTTCGACTTGAGGTTTTGCGGGAATGTGGCGAGGGTCGACGGCGATCGCTTGCCGGATCCTGGTTTGATGGTTGCTAAGAATCGGGATACATGATTTGATTGGCGGTGTCACTTGGAGGCAACGTTCTGGCGCGGGACGCCTTCCTCCATTCGGAAGGGCTCTTGCCCGAGGCCCGTCTGAAAAAAGTTGTGAAGTATGCTGGAGATCGAATTCCGATTTGCTCGGAAACGGTCTTGATAGGTTGCCCGCAGAGAAGGAGCTCTTTCGCGCGTTCCATTCGACGATCGGCAATGTAGTCGCTCATGCTTCGGCCTACAATCTGCTTGAAAAGCTTTTTGAACTTGCTGGCGCTCATGCCCGCGAGGGCGAGCATAGCTTCTTGGCGAAGGGGCTTGTCAAGGTTCTGGTCGATATAGCGGACGACGCAGGCGATGGCATCTTTGTCATCGCGGTTGAGCGTGAGGGCGTTCTTCATCCCCAGGATGGCGCCCATGATCATGTCTGCGGATCCCGAAAATACGAGCTTTGCCGCAGGACCTGAAAAAGCGCAGTTTTTGATGGCGTCGAAGGAGCGCGCGATTTCGAGGGACCAAGACACCTTTCGCTTTAGGCTCAGAAGGTCCGTGGCGAGCTCGTGCAAGGACACCTCGTCGTCTCGAAGCCTGCTTTCAAAGTAAGCTTCTAGATACTGCACCTCAACGTAATTGTAGTGAGTGCCCTTTTTGAGAAGGGTGAACGCGTTGCGTTCGGCCACCTCTGCGAAACTGGCGATAGCGTTTTCGCCGGGGCGGCTTCGCGCATCGTGTCTCACGGAAACGAATTCGGGAAACTTCATCGAAAAAGGTCGGTTCTCTAAAACTCGAAAGTCGGCTATGTAGACGAACAATCCGAGGGCGTCGGTCCACGCAAAGTAGGTTCCGCTTGACAAGACGGAGTCTCCTTGAAAGAGTATCCCGCAGTTTTTTGGATTGCTCTTTGCGGGGAGCATTCCGATGGACTCCAAGGGCTTCCCGATGTAGCGCAGAATGGCCTCATCTGGATTCTCTTGCCGGTTTCTTTCTTGGCCTGGTGCTTCCATTCGCTTCTCCGGACTCATTTGCTCTCTCGTATTGAAGTCAATTATAAAAATCGGCCTGTATTTTTTCAATTTGAGACAATTTGTCATGAAGCCGGAATTTGCGCGCTGTTGTCATACTAGGCTAACTTTGAGCAGTTAGTTTGGTGAAACATGCGGAAGGGTGAACGTGTCGGATAAGGCTGATTCTCGGTTGGCGCTACGGCTCGATCCAAGGACGAAGATTATCCTGTTGGTCGTTTTCGGCATCTGCGCCTGTTTTTGCCGCGATGCGGCGTGGGGTTCCGTTTTGTTTGCTCTCGCGCTGCTGTTCTCCTGCATAACGGGAGAGGCTCGTTTGGCGGTGAAGTTTCTCGTCGGCTATGTTGCCGTGCTCGTCTTCGTTACTTTGGCCGTGATGGTTAATCCGGAGATCGGCACGCGCATCGCCCTGATCTTCCAGTCGTTTCGAGCGGCCTTCCCCCCTCTTTTGATGGCCGCCATCCTTATCATGACGACCAAGACGGGCGATCTCGTGGCCGCGCTTTACGCCTTTCGTGTTCCGCGCCTCCTCGTCATACCCTTGGCAGTTGGCATCAGATTTTTTCCGACGCTTGTCGAGGAGTTTCGTTGCGTCGTCGATGCGGCTAGGCTGCAAGGCGTGAGTTTTTCTCCCGCCGGGATGGTCTGCCATCCTTCGACGATCTGCGAATCTTTGATAGTTCCCACTGTCTTGAGGTCGGCCAAAATCGCCGAAGAGCTTGCGGCGGCTGCGGTCACGCGCGGCATCGAGAAGCCCGGCGCGCGCACGTCGTTCAACGAGCTCGCGCTCTCAAGGGCCGATATAGCCCTGCTCCTTTGCTTTTCCACCGCCTGCGTAGCTGTTTCCGTTGCTTGCTCCATTGCGAAAGGGGGATGGGCGTGATGGGGTGTCTGGCGATAGACCTGAAGGGCGTTACGTTCAAGTACAAAAACGCTGACGAGCCGAGCGTTTGCGACGTCTCCTTGGAGGTTTCGGCTGGCGAATGCGTTGTCCTCACGGGTGCTTCGGGATGCGGAAAGACGACCCTCACGCGCATTGTAAACGGACTCGCCTATGACTTCTACGAAGGCGATCTGTCGGGATCGGCACGTGTGTGCGGGCGCGATGTGACAGAGATGCCTTCGTGGGAGCGCGCCCGTGTCGTCGGGTCTGTGTTTCAGAATCCGCGTACGCAGTTCTTCAATCTCGACACTACCGGCGAGGTGGTGTTCGGGATGGAAAACTTAGGCGTGAGCCACGACGACATGCATAGCCGCTATGACCGCGTGGTGGAAGAGCTGGGAATACGGGGCCTTATGGATCGTGGCATTTTCCAGCTTTCGGGCGGGCAAAAGCAAGCTGTGGCCTTTGCGAGCGCATGGGCGAACACCCCCGCTGCGTATGTCTTAGACGAGCCGTCCTCCAACCTCGACATCCCCTCGATGAGGCGTTTGGCGAGTTTCGTCGCCAAGGCGAAGAAGGAGGGCGCTGCGGTTCTGGTTGCCGAGCATCGACTGTTCTGGCTGGCCGATGTGGCCGACCGCTTCGTATGCATACGCGATGGCCGCGTTGCGGGCTCTTGGTCGGCCGACGAGTTCGCTCGGCTCGGGGCAGATTTCAGGGAGAGGTTGGGGATGCGCTCTCTCGAGCAACCGAGCTGCGCCCACCTCGATAAGGCTTCGACCGCTTCGGCCTCTTGCGCGTGCGAGGTGAGAGGATTGAGCGCAGGATACGGAGGCGGCTTGGCGCTCGATCAGGTTAACTTTTCCTTCGACAAAGGCGAGGTCGTCGGCATCGTCGGCGAGAACGGGCGCGGAAAGTCCACGCTCCTGCGCTGCATATGCGGGCTCCATAGGGAGGTTTCGGGGCAAGTGCTGTTCGAGAACTCTCCCGTCGATGCGAAGAGGCGGCCGGAGAAGGCTTTTCTTGTCATGCAGGACGTCGACTACCAACTGTTCCGCACGAGCGTTATGGCAGAACTGGCGGCGGCCGCGCGCCGCGGGAATCGCGAGCTGGAGGAGGCTCGGGCACTGCTCGAAGAGCTTGGTTTGGAGCGCTTTTCCGACAGGCACCCCGCATCTTTGTCGGGGGGCCAGAAGCAGAGGGTCGTCTGCGCCATGGCGGCTCTCAGCCCTTGCGACGTGGTGCTGCTGGACGAGCCTACGAGTGGGCTCGACTTCGTCAACATGGTTCGCCTCGCCTCATTGGTCAGGAGATTCGCTTCGGAGGGGAGGGCTGTCGTCGTGGTTTCGCACGATGCCGAGTTCCTTTCGAGGGCTTGCGACCGAGTGGTGCGATTCGAATAGAGGCATTGTGGAAAGGGGTCGGCATCGGGCCGATCCTATCCGGAATCGAGAAAGGACTTCCATGGAAAACAGCGTAAAAAATGTCGCAGCAGGAGCCTCTTCCCCGTCGAAGCAGGGGCTGCGAGCCAAGGATCTTATTGCCCTCGGCGTGTTCGGACTGATCTACTTTGTTGCAACCATGCTGGTTATGGGAGTGCTCTCAATGTCGGTAGCCGGATTCCTTGTCGCTCCTGCCGTGTCGAGCATTTTGGCCGGCATAGTGTGGACCTACCTTCGCGTTCGCGTCCCCAAACCGTGGGCTATGCTTATCCCCGGGTTCCTGTGCGGCATCGTCATGTTCCTCATCGGAACCGGCTGGCCTGTCGCAGTTTCCTACTTTGTCGGGGCTTTGCTCGCCGAGGGGTGCAGCGCTATCGGCAAGTATAAGAGCTTTCTTTGGAACTCCATCGGATACGCCTTTGTGAGCGCGTGCTTCATGGTCGGCTCGCACCTTCCCCTGATCGCCATGCCCCAATATTACCTCGACATGCTCAGCGCGAGTGGCGGCGTGGAGTACGGCCAGCAGATCATGAACACCATCACGCCGGCTATGCTGTGCGGTCTTGTCGTGCTGGCCTTCGTGACGGGCATCGTGGGCTCTCTGCTCGGTCGTTTGCTCCTCAAGCGCCACTTCGAGCGCGCTGGCATCGCCTAGGCGGTTGTCATGAAGGAAGCAAGCAAGCAGCCCGGATGGCTTTCACGTGCGTTCGCGGCGGCGGGATCGAAGAGATTCCTTCTTGTTACGGCCATAGTGTTGGCGGCTTTGTCGCAAATCGCCTTGTTTCTGCCTTATGTGGCGATTTACTTTGTCGTCTCTGACGCCATCCACGTTTACCCGAACTTCGCCGATCTCGATTCCGCTCGCGTAATGACGTATGGCTTTATCGCTGTTGGAGGTGCAGTGGGAAACATCGTGCTCTACATGGCCGCTTTGCTGTGCTCGCACGCCGCTGCGTTTGATACCGAGTACAGGTTGCGCCTCTCTGTGGTGAGCCATATTGCACGCATCCCGCTCGGACGCTTTCTGTCTATTGGCAGCGGGCGCGTCGGGAAGATCATGGACGCAAACGTGAACAAGGTAAGTGAGTTCATCGCTCATTCTCTACCTGATTTAGCGGCATCGACCATGGCGCCAGTCTGCTTGCTTGCAGTCCTCATTATCTTTGATTGGAGGCTCGGCTTGGCGGCGCTGGCATGCGTCGTTGCGGGCTATGCGGTGCAGATGTCATCCTCGTTCAACAATAGGATGCACGACGTCATGCCCCGTTATCAGCAAGCGACTGAAAAGATGGCGAATGCCACCGTTGAGTATGTGCGAGGTATGCCCGTCGTCAAAACCTTCGGGCAGACGGCCTCGTCTTTCACCCGTCTTTCCGATTCCGTCAAAGAGTATACGGGAGTGGCGATAGACGTGGCCTTGTTCTGGCAGAACCTCATGCCAGCTTTCACCGCAATCGTGAACAATGCCTGGCTGTTCGTTCTTCCTGTCGGCATTGTTATCGCCACGGGCGTGGACGATTGGCTGACGTTTGCGCTCAACCTCATTTTCTACCTCCTCTTTGTGCCGTCTATCGCGGCGGTGCTCAACAAGCTCATGTACATCTCCCAGGATAGCGCCAACCTCGTGTCGAACCTTGATGCGGTGGAGGCGGTCACGGGCATCTCCTCTCTGCCAGAGCCGGCCGAGGGATGCTCCAAGATTCCCGCCGACGCCTCCATCGAGTTCGACAAGGTGTCGTTTCGCTATGAAGAGGACGGGCATCTCGCTCTCGACGAGGTGAGCTTCTCGGTGCCGTCAGGGAGCACCTGCGCCATAGTGGGGCCATCGGGGTCTGGCAAATCGACCGTAGCGAGCCTGATGGCGCGATTTTGGGACGTCTCGTCGGGCAGCGTGCGCGTTGGCGGGGTCGATGTGCGGGAGATGACCTCCGATACCCTCATGTCGCAGATGAGCCTCGTGTTCCAAGACGTCAGTTTGTTCAAGGCGTCCCTGCTCGACAATATTCGCATGGCTCGCCCCGATGCGACAGGCGAAGAGGTGGTTGCTGCAGCGAAGGCCGCCCAGGCGGATGAGTTTATCAGGGCGCTTCCGCAGGGTTACGAGACGGTGTACGGGAGCGATGGAGTGCACCTCTCGGGTGGAGAGAAGCAGAGGGTGTCGATCGCCCGTGCGATTTTAGCCGATCGCCCTATCGTCGTGCTCGACGAGGCAACCGCCTTCGCCGATCCCGAAAACGAGCACCTCATACAAAAGGCATTCGCAGAGCTTATGGCCGGGAAAACCGTCGTTATGATCGCGCATCGGCTGTCTACCGTGGTGGGCGCCGATCAAATTCTCGTGATTGACGACGGCCGCATAATGGAGCGAGGCCGCCACGAGGATCTCCTTGCCGCCAAGGGCGCGTACGCACGCTTGTGGAACCTGTACACCCGTGCGGTGACGTGGAAGGTGTCTTCGGCGAGGAAGGAGGCTCTCGATGCCTAGCGAGAAGTCCGTTGCGCGGCAGCCGCGTTTGCAGCGCGCGCTCGCCCTCACGGATGGGGGCTACCGGAATTTTAAGAGGGCCGTTGCTGCTTGCACGGTCACAAATCTCACGCTCATGATCCCGTTCTCCCTAACGATTGGGGCCTTTTGGACGACGCTTCGAGTGTTGACGGGGGATGTCTCCGCGTGGGATTCCATTTGGATGCTCGTCCCCTTGGGCATTGTCGGCGCGATCATCGTGTTCGCTTCTGCTCGCAACGACTACCGGAGAACCTACATAGCAGCCTATAGGGAATCCGAGGCCACCCGGTTAAACCTCGCCGAGCATCTACGCAAGCTCCCCATGAGCTTTTTCAACAGACGCGATCTGAGCGAGCTGTCTGAAAACCTCATGGGTGATGTAACGAGTCAGGAAACCATGCTCACGGGCGTGCTCCCGCAGCTTTTGTCGAATTGCTTCTCGGTGACCATCACCTGCGCTATCTTGGCGATCTTCGATTGGCGGCTGGCCCTGTGCATCTTCTGCACGCTCCCCGTCGCTCTCGTTGTGGTTCTCGTGTGTCGCAGACATGAGCGCACGCTGTTTGTCCGTCAAAACGAGGTTCGTTTTGCCGCTTCTGCGTATGTCCAAGAGTACGTTGAGGGGATCAAGGATATTCGCGCATGCCGCCAAGTTGGCGCGCGGTCGAAACCTCTCGAGCAAGCGTTGAGGGAGATGCGCGACATTGCATTCAAGGCAGAGGTATTCGGAGATGTGAGTACCGGAATAGCGCAATCCATCTTGCAGTTTGGCGTTGGGCTTGTGGTGTTTGTGGGGACATGGCTACTCGTCGGCGGCCAGGTGGACTTCCTCGTGCTGCTCGCCTTCCTCCTGATCGCATCGCGTATTTATGGGCCGATGGTGTCCGTCATGTCGTATCTTGTGAGCGTTCTGTACATGCACACCAGAACTTCCAGGATGCGCGCCTTGCGCGACGAGCCGATCGCCTCGGGCTCGCGCCAGATCGAAGTGGGGCCTCATCGCGTCGAATTCCGTGATGTGCGTTTCTCCTATGGCGACGAGGAGGTTCTCAAGGGAGTGTCGTTTTCGATGGAGCCCGGAACGGTTACGGCGCTCGTGGGGCCCTCCGGATCGGGCAAGTCGACGTGCGCTCAGCTTGTCGCTCGATTTTGGATTCCTCAAAGCGGCGTTGTGGCGGTGGACGGGACCGGAACTGCGGATCTCGACGAGGAATCGTGGCTTAAGAATGTCTCCGTCGTTTTTCAAGATGTGGTTTTGTTCGACGATACGGTTGCCAACAATATACGTATGGGGCGGGCTAATGCTACCGACGAAGAAGTGCGAGCGGCTGCTCAAGCAGCCCATTGCGAGGAGTTTATTGATCGGTTGCCAAATGGCTGGGACACCATGCTTGGCGAGAACGGGGCAAAGCTTTCCGGTGGAGAACGGCAGCGCATATCCATTGCCCGTGCGCTGTTGAAGGACGCTCCCATCATATTGCTCGACGAGGCCACAAGCTCTTTGGATCCCGAAAATGAGACGCTTGTGCAAGAGGCGATAAGCCATCTGGTAGAGAGCAAAACCGTGCTCATCATTGCTCATCGTCTGCGAACGGTTGCCGACGCCGACAACATCGTCGTGTTGGATGAGGGGCGAGTTGTCGAACAAGGAACCCACGAGGAGCTTATGGGCAGAAACGGAGTGTATGCCAATCTTTTCGATCTTCAACGGGGCAGTGCCGACTGGCACATAGGGACGGTGCGAACCTCCTGATGGGGCATCGGCTTCATTTGGAGCGTCGCCTCCCCGGTCAAGGAACAGGCTTCGCCAATAGGCGAAATACCAAGGGTTCCCATATCGAAGGGAGAATTCCGAAAAGATGACCGTAACAAGGTGATGACAGCAACGCCGTCACTGAGAACGTCGGCTCAGCCCATCGACACCGCGTCGGCCTCGCAGACATCGCCGCTCGAAAGCGCGTCGCCGCGCGTTCGGGCGGCGCTCGCTCACCCGTAGAACGCGGCGTCGGGAGCGGGAGGCTCGAGCGCGCGTTTGAACGCGGTCGCCGCCACGCGCGAAAGCACGCGCTCCACCAAAGCCGCGTCGAAGCCCTCGCCCACAAGCGCCTCGGCACCCAAACCGCGCTCGACGTGCGCGAGCAGCAGGGCATCGAGCGTGGCGTAATCGACGCCCAGGCTCTTCTCGTCCTCTTGACCGGGCGCGAGCTCGGCGCTCGGAGGCTTCGTGAACACGCGCTCGGGAATAGGGGGCACCGTACCTCGGGCGGCTGCCGCACCCGTTGCATTCGCCATCAAGCCCGCATCCACCGTGTTCGACGCTGCGCCTTCGCCCATCGCTGCGCCCGCATCAGCGCTTGCCTCAACCGCGTACGCGCGCAGCCCCTCCTCCCCGTTGCGCCAGCGGGCCACTGCGTACACGTCGGTTTTGTACAGCCCGCCGAGGGGGGCGAACGCACCAGCCGTATCGCCGTACAGCGTGCTGTAGCCCATGTACGCCTCGCTTTTGTTGCCGGTGTTCACGAGCATCCAGCCATGCGCGTTCGACAGCGCCATGAGGCACACCATACGGCAACGCGCCTGGGTGTTCTCGGCTGCAAGCCCCGCAAGCGCGCCGCCGCACGCGGGTGCAAGCGCCCGCGCGAACGCCTCGAACGGCTCCACGATGGGCACGGCGCACGCATCGATGCCCAGGTTGCGCGCAAGCGCCTCGGCGTCTTCCACGGAATGAGAGCTGGAATAGGGACCCGGCAGCAGCACGCCGTGCACGTGGTCGGCCCCCAGCGCGTCGACGCACATCACCGCCGCAAGACTGGAATCCATGCCGCCCGACAACCCGACGACCGCATCGGAGAACCCCGCGCCCTCCATGAACGAGCGCAGCGCTTCGGCACAAGCCCTGTACTGGTCTTTCGCTTCCATGCTTCTCCTTCTCGCAGGTCGTTCGTAACGTCAGCGAGGGTGGTCGTGGTGCTTCGCATCGCCCCGTTCCACGGCCGCGCGTGCTTCGCACGCAAGGGAAAGCGGAAAAGGGGCGAGGCGGGGTGCCACGGCCGCCCGCAGCGTCGGCCGTTCTGCCGTTCGGCAGAACGGCAGAACCCTTAAACGGCCCGAATGCGCTCGGCCAGCCACGTGGCCCATTCCTCCACGCCATCGCCTTTCGTGGCGGCGATGGGGAAGATGGGGGCGGCCGGGTTCAGCTGGCGTACCGACGCCTCGAATGCCGCACGGTCGAAGTTGAACACGGGCAGGGTGTCCACCTTGTTCAGCACCACGGCCTCGGCCACCTGGAACACACCGGGGTACTTGAGCGGCTTGTCGTCTCCCTCGGGCACCGACAGGATCATCACCTTGGCGTTCTCGCCCAGATCGAAATCGGTGGGACACACGAGGTTGCCCACGTTCTCCACGATGATGAGGTCGAGCCGCTCCAAATCAAGCACGTCCACCGCGCGTTTTATCATGGCGCTTTCGAGGTGGCACGCGCCGCCCGTGTTGATCTGCACGGCGGCGATGCCCTGCGCCTTGATCTTCTCGGCGTCCACGTTGCTGGCGATGTCGCCCTCGATCACGGCGATGTTGAACTCGTCGCGCAGCGCGTCGATGGTGGCGAGGATGGTGGACGTCTTGCCCGATCCGGGGCTGGCGAGCAGGTCGAGCACGAACACGTGGTGCTCGGCGAAGCGCGCGCGCAGCTCGGCGGCTATCGCATCGTTCTTTTGGAGGATGGGTTGCTTCATATCGATCTTCATAGCCGCTCCTTTACGTTCTTTCGACATGGCACGAGCCGTCCGTCGGCGATGCGCGCGAAGCCGCGAAATGCGCTCCGAGCGTCGTCAAGCATCGGGGGCATCCGCTTCATCAGGAACGTCCGCTTCATCGGGAATGTCCACCTCGATGCTGTCGATGTGCAGCTCCCGCCCGGCGACAAGCTCGGTGGCAAAGCTGCCGCAGTGCGGGCACAGCATATGGAACCGGTCGTGTTCGTACTCCGCACCGCATTCGAGGCATCGGCTCTTCGGCTTGATCATGGCGATCTCAAGCTCGGCCTCTGCGCACAGCGCGTACTCCCGCTGCTCGCCCAGCGCCTCGAACGCGAACACGAGCGCGTCCTCGATGGCCTCGGTCATTTCGCCCACTGCCAGGCTCACCTTGAGCACGCGGGTCGCCCCGGCCTGCCGAGCCGACTCGACCACCGCGTCCATCACGCCCGTCATGATCCCCAGTTCGTGCATCGCGCTCCTTCATCGTGATCGTGCTTGCGTGTCCGTGCCCATGGTAGCCCAACCGCGCCGCTCGCGCGCACAGCGTTGCGCGAACGGCACGCGAACACCGACCGGCATGCGCACGACGGCCCGCCGCACTGCGACGGGCCGCATTTCGCTCGAATAGGGCCAGCAAACCGGTGCGAAGCGAGGGGTGACGCCCTCGAAACGCACGCGCTACTTCTTCGCCTTGCCCGCCTTCTTCGGTTCCTGCTCCTCGGCCTCCTCGGCATCGAGCCTCTCGTTTTGCTGCTTGATGCGCTTGGCCAGAATAAGGCGCGACAGCAGCAAGCTGACCTCGTACATGGCCACCATCGCAGCGAACAGCAACAGCATGGTCACCGGCGATGCATCCGGCGTCACCATGGCCGAGATGACCATGAGCACCACATACACGGTGCGCCATGCGCTCCGCAACTTGCGATAGGGAATGATCTCCCACACCACCAGGAAGAACACGACGATAGGCAGCTCGAACGCGAATCCAAACCCAATCTCGAACTTGATGATGGTATCGATATACGAACTGGCCTGAGCCGTCACGACCGCAAACCCTTCGGCCTGGCCCGTGAGGAACTGGAACGCCGGATCGAGAATGACGAAATAACAGAACACCGCGCCGAACACGAACAACGAAACCGCCGCAGTGAACGTGGGGATGAACCACTTGCGCTCGCTCGGCTTGAGCGCCGGCAGGAAGAACGCGAGGATCTGCCACAGAATGACGGGAGAGCACACCACCGCCGAAACCCACAGCGCTACCTTGAAGCGTATGGCGAACGCCTCGAAAGGACTGAGCACCGTAAGCGACTCCGCACCCCCTTGCGGCAGATACGGCTCGATGGGAATGGTGAGAATATGAATGATGGTGGGCGTGGCCCAATAGAACACCATGACGGAAATGAACAGGCAGACGACGATGCGCACGAGGCGCATGCGCAGCTCGCCCAGGTGGTCGAACAGGGGCATACGTGCCGGTCCGATGGGCATGGCTTACTTCTCCCCCTTCTCGGTCGTGGATGCGGATTGGGCCTTGGCGGCCTCTTCGGCGGCCTTCTTGCGATTGGCGGCGCGCGTCGCAGCGGCCTTCTTCGCCGCCGCCGAGCGGGCAGCGGCCTTCTCCGCGTCGGTCTTGGCCGCGGGTTTGCGCGTCGTCGACTTGGCAGCTGCGGGCTTGGCAACCGGCTTGGACGCAACGGCCTTAGCAGCTGCGGGCTTGGTGGTCGCAGCCGAGGACGCGGCGGGCTTGGTGGCCGTGGCCTTGGCAGCTGCGGGCTTGGACGCAGTCGGTTTATTCGCCGCAGGCTTTACAGCCGATGACGCTTCGGAAGATGCAGTGGTCGGCTTGGCGGCTGCGGGCTTCGATGCAACCGAGGAAGCCGCGGGCTTGGACACTGCCGACCCAGAGGCGGCCGACTTGGACGCCGCCGCGGGCTTCGCCGCCGATGCCGCAGCTTTGGGCTTCGTGCCGTACAGCTCGTCGGGAGAGGGCTTCGACTTGGCGGCGGGCTTCTCCGCTGCCTTCGCCGCATCGGCCTTCTCGGCGGGCTGCGCAAACGATCCGTCGGGCTTCGCGACCGCCTTCGCTGTTGCGGCCGTAGCGGTTGCAGCCGTCGCTTTCGATGCTTCGGCCTCGGCCTTCTTCGCTTCGGCAGCCTTCTTCGCAGCGCGTTCCTTGTCGTACTTCGCCTTGCGCTCGGAGAAGCTCTCGGTCTTCTGCTGCTTCTTCTCGCCCTCGGCCACCTTCGACAAGGCTTCGAGCGGGTTCTTGAACGGCTCGTCGGAGTTCGGGTCGTAGACTTCCGTCTTGATGACCTTGTTCATCTCCTCCTGAGCACTTCTGAACTTATTGATGGCCTTCCCCAGCGTCTTCGCCATCGCAGGCAATTTGTCGGGCCCGAAAATGAGGAACCCGAACAACAAAATGAGGAAAAGCTCGAATCCACCGATTCCAAACAAAGCAAACCCCTTTGTGCGGTTTCTCTACTCTCCACCGCGCCCCGTGCGCGGCAACGATTCATAGTATCACAAACCCATCCGGCCAAGCTGCGTGAGAATCCTTTACAGAAAAAGCATGGCGAGGCGATCGCGCCCGCAAGGCGATAGCGCAGTCAAACGGAACGCACGGCAGAGGAGCGCTGCGACTCCACCACCGTGAATCTAAAGGAAACGCGAACTTACCGCGCCACAGACGAAACCGCGGCGCATACGGCCCTACGACGCTCCCCCACCCAAAAACGCGAGGCCCACCGTGGGAATGCCGAGCGCCAGCACAAGGATGATGCACACGACAACTGTGAACACCCTCTTCGTTCGCTCGGCGGCCTCCCGCCGCTCCTTCTCGCGCCGTTCGCGCTCCTGCGCCGCCTTGATGCGCTCGCTTTTCTGCTTCGCCGTTAGCTTCTGGTTCGCACCCATTGCCTACATCCTCAACTTGCCGCGAATCTCGATGACGCGGGCGATGTTCTTGGCAACCTCCACGCCCACGTTCCACTTGCTCTTCTCGTACAGAACAGTGCCATCCACCATGGTCATGAGCACGTCGGTGCCGCTGCAGGTGTTCACCACCGCCGACACGGGGTCGGTCGTGGGCGTCTGATGCGAACCGGACAGGTCCACCGCCACGATGTCGGCGCGCTTGCCGATGTCGAGCGAGCCGATCTTGTCGTCCAGCTTGAGTGCGCGGGCACCGCCGATGGTGGCCATCTCCAGCATCGTGGCCGAGTCGAGGAACGTGCCCACGTTCACGGCGCGCTGCACGAGCATGCCGATGCGCATCTCCGTGAGCATGTCGGTGGAGTCGGTGGCGGCAGGGGAATCGGTGCCGAGGCCCAAGCGCAAACCAGCGCGCAAGAACTCGTTGAGCGGCGCCACGCCCATGCCCAGCTGCGCGTTGCAGCGCGGACACGAGGCCACGGCCACGTCGTACTCCTTGAGTTTTTGCACGTCCTTGTCGTCCACGTGGACGCAATGGATGGCCAGCACGTTGTCGGATTCAAACGCGCCCCAGTTCAGCGCGTAACGCACAGGCGTCGTGCCGGTGGGCAGCCACGGCGGGATCTCCACGTAGCCGCGCTTCTGATCCATGGTGTGGACGGAGAACGGCGAGGAGCCGTACTTGATGAAGTTGAACTCCTCGCGGTTGCCGGCCATGTGCATGGCGACGGGCACGTTCTCGCGGCGCGCGAACTCGGACACCTTCGCGAACACCGACGGATGGCACACGTACATGGCCGCCGGGGCGATGCCGATGGTGATGCGGTCGCCGTCGACCTCCTCGCGCCAGTGCATGATGTCGTTTTCGGCCACGCGCATGGCGTAGTCGACGCGGCGCTTGTCCATGGCGCCCACCTCGCGGTAGATGACGCTGCGCATGCCGAGCTTTTGCGTGGCGGTGCAGGCGGCGCCGGTGGTGGTGATGTCGGCCACCGTGGTGATGCCGCTTGAAAGCGCCTCGAGGCCGCCGAGGATGGCCGAGTCGTACCAATCGCTCACGTCCATCTTCGTGCTTTTCTCGAGCATCGACGTGATCCACGTGGTGTAGGGCACGTCGTGCACAATGCCGCGCATAACGGAGTTCTCAAGGTGAGTGTGCAGATCGACGAGGCCCGGCATGAGCGCGGCCTGACCGTAATCGACGACTTCCTCGTCGGGATAGCGCAGCTTGAGCATGTCGGCGGCACCGACGTCGCGGATCGCGCCGTCGCGGACGAGCACGGCGCCGCCCCTGAACGGCTCCGACGTGATGGGAAGAATGTATTGTGCGCACAGTAGCATAGCCGCCCCGCCTTTTCTCCCGAACCTCGTTCGTTTCGTATGGGCCGTATCATAGCATTCCCCATCGCATCTGCGGCAAACGCACACAGGGGAATCGGCGGGGGCCAGCGAGGGAAGGGCGCGGAGGCAGAGCGTAATGTGGGAGAACGCGGGACGTAGGATGCGGAGGCAGAGCGCGATGCGGGGCGCGGATGCGGGCCGCATACGGGGGATGTCTGGGCGCGGGGCGCGGGCGGTGACGCGGGGGGGGGGTTGGGCTCCTAGCACATTGCCAACCGCATATGAGGAAAGGCAGGTGCGAGCGCGAGTACGAGCCATGGTGAAGAACTAGAATGCGACGTGCTGCCCCGAAAACCGCCGGCAAGGAACACCGCCGCGAACGCAAGCAAGCACCCGACGCACAGCAGCAGGAAAGCAAGGGCGGGAGTGCATCCCACCGCTTCTGGGTCGAGGGCGATTCTGCGGAGAAAATGAGACGTCGCAACTGGAAAGCCTTGATCAAGCGCAATCGTTACCCCCCCCCCTCCGAACAGCACGGGCAAAGCATCCCGCCCCCAAGCATCCTGGACGAAACGCCCTCGAATTCGGAATTCGGAAGCGCCCCATGCCGCCGCACATGACGGCCTCATCTGCGAGCAGAGGGTTTCCCGTCCACAACGATTCGGCATCCGCGCGCCTTTTCCGCAGCAGTCCCCCTGCCCCCCCTGAACAGCGGTCTCGGCAAAACGCCCCGCCAACGCACCATGCACGGCAATCGCCCATCGCCGTTGAACCGGAGCCGACGACGAAACGGCCCGATTTTGGCCACGAAACCGCGTTCTGGCACGAAAAAGAGGCGTTCGGGAGCCCTTGCGGAGGGCGTCCCCGGCAAAAGGCCAGGTCGCGATTTTCGGACGCGCGCCTGAAGGGGCCGATCCGTGCCAGAACTCGGTTTGGTGGCCAAAATCGGGCCGTTTTCGCGCACGCGTCGCACCACCGCCCATGGGAGAACGGTCGGGAAGGCGCGCCCGTGGATCATGCGGCGCAAACCGCCCCTCCCCGCAGACTGTCCGCGAGAAGAAGACCGGAGCGGATGGGCAACAGGCTTCTGCGCGCCGACACGCACGCCGCGCGGCATCGGACGCGCCGACCGACCTGTCCCAAACGCGGCCGTCATCGACCATCTGCCCGCGTAAAGCCCGGAGTTCGAAGCCCAGGTCGCGGTACCCCGGACCGCTTCGGCCCCAGTCCGGCAGCGGACAGTCTTCCCATCGTGCAATACTCGGCAGATCGTTACCGGCAGGGCGAAAGCCTCGCGCAAGCCATTCGGCTCTTCGCAACGTCTTCCAGGCCGCTGGGAACCGGACGCGCAAGGCCGATGCGGCTTCGAGGCCAAAGGGATCGCTCCTCCTTCGCTTTCAGCAGCAATCCGGCACATTTTGCATCGAACATGGAGGATCCGCAGTCAAACCGCCGTTGACAGAGGCATCGCCTTTTCGCTGCAAGGGTTTTCGTTTGGCGAACGGTCTTGATGGCCCAAGACGCGAAGCGAAAGAAAGCCGGAGAGAAAAGATCAGATAGCACCATTCCGCACAAGCGCAACGGAATCCCAAGTACCATCAAAAGCGGCAAAACCGTTCGCCAAACGAAAATCCTTGCAGAAATCGACGAAACTCCCCAAACCGGGATCGCCGCGAAGGGGCGGCGGCAAAACGGTCGTGGTATACTCGCCGCTACCATGCAAACGCTCGATATGACCTACATCCACGCGCCCGCCACCTACGACTTCCGCGAGCGCTCCATCATGTACGGCCCGGTGTCGGACATGGTGCCGTCCACGCCCATCTTCGAGATGTACCCCCTGGGCCTCACCACGCTCTGCGAGTACTTGGAGCGCCACGGGTTGCGCGCGCGCATCTACAACCTGGCGTCGATGATGCTGCACAAGAAGAACTTCGACGTGGAGAAGAACCTCGCACGGCTGAGCTCGCACATGTTCGGCATCGATCTGCACTGGATGCCGCACTGCCACGGCTCCGTGGAGGTGGCGAAGGTGCTCAAGCGGCTGCACCCGCACGTGCCCATCTCGTTCGGCGGGCTGTCCTCGTCGATCTTCCACGAAGACCTCATCAAGTACGACTGCATAGACTACGTGTTTCGCGGCGATTCCACCGAAGAGCCCATGCGCATGCTGGTGGAGCGCGTGGCGCGGGCGGCCAAGACGCACACGCCGGTGGGCGATCTGTCGGACATCCCCAATCTCACCTGGAAAGACGCCGAGGGAACCATCCATATCAACCCCCTGTCGTGGGTGCCCGACGACATGAACGCCATCTCGCTCGACTACGACTATCCCATGAAGGGCGTGCTGCGTCACCACGACATGACGAGCTACCTGCCCATGAAGGGCTGGCTTTCCTACCCCGTAACAGCCAGCCTCACCTGCCGCGGCTGCGCGCGCAACTGCGCCACCTGCGGCGGCAGCGCCTACGCGTTCAAGAACCACTTCGGACGCCGCCGCGTGGCATGGCGCGACCCCGACCTGCTCATCCGCGACATCGAGCACGTGCAGAATCACGTGTGGGGACCCATCTTCGTGCTGAACGACTTTCTGCAAGCCGGCGAGGAGTACACGCACCGCTTCATCACGGGCCTCAAGAACAAGGTGCAGAACCCCATCGGGTTCGAGTTCTTCGGGCCGCCGCCGGGCGGCGACGAGTTCTACCAATTGCTCGACGACAATCTGAGCAACTGGTCGGTGGAGATATCGGCCGAAAGCCACGACGACGACGTGCGCAAGGCGTTCGGCAAGGGCCACTACACCATGGCCGAGCTGGAGGACACCATCGTCGACGCGCTGTCGCACGAGAATTGCGAGCGGTTCGATTTGTACTTCATGACGGGCATCCCCAAGCAGACCGCGGCCAGCGTGCGCGAGACGGGCGCCTACGTGCAGCATTTGTACGAGCGCGTGAACTACGACCCGCGCCTCGTGGTGCTGACCAGCCCGATGGCGCCGTTTCTGGACGTGGGATCCATTGCGTTCGACAACCCCGAAGCCTACGGCTACCGTCTGCGCGCCCGCACGTTCGAGGAGCATCGCGAGCGCATGATCCTGCCCTCGTGGAAGCACATCATGAACTACGAGAGCACCTACATGAGCGCCGACGAGATGGTGGACGCCACCTACGACGCGGCGCTGGACATCAACCGCATTAAGGGCGAGCACGGCATCCTGGACGCGGGCATGGCCGCGGGCGTCGACGCGCGCATCCGCCAAGCGCGCGAGCAGATGAACCGTCTGGACGACGTGCTGCGCAACGGCACCGGGCGCATCGACGCGCGGATGGCGGCGCTCAAGGAGGAGTTCGAGCGGCTTTCCGAGAGCACAGTGGCCGAGAAGTCGGAGCTGAACTGGGCGTTCGATGTGAAACCCACCCATGCGAAGCACCTGGCGAAGCTCTGGCTTTCGAACGAGCCCGCAAACGCGCTGGCGAAGCTGACCGGGAAGTGGCGGCCCGCGGCGAGCGCCTTTCCCTATCCCGACCAGGAAAGCGGCACGCTCTCGCCCGCCTGGAACGCCGACGGCACGCCGAACTGCACGTTCAAGGGCATGGCGACCGACGGCATGGGCGACGGACGGGCGCTTGCCGACGAGGATGGCGCGCAAGTGGCGGCGTTCGGCAGCGTGGTGGCGCCCGGATTCTCGGAGGCGAACACGAACGCGGCGTTCTCGGCCGAGAACGCCCAGCTGGAGGCCGGACGCGCCGGCACCGCCGTGGGCGTGGGCGAGGCGGCGGCCATCCGCGCGGAGGCGGCACGCACCGCGGAGCGCGATCCGCTGCTGGAGCAGATGATGGCCGAGGAGCGCGAGCGCGCAGAGCTGGCCGCGCGCGAAGGCGCGGGGAGTGCCGCCGGAGCGAGCGCGAAGGCGGCGGCGCGCGACGCACGGGGCTTCAAGGGAGCCGGCGGACGCGGAGGCGCACGCGATGCCCGCAAGCTGGAGAAGCTGCGCGACCGCAAGCCGCGAGGATGACGGCACCGAAGGCGGCCGCGGCGAGCCGGCACGGTCGCCAAGCTCGCCGGTATTCTGGAACGGCATAATGCACCGTTCCCATCTCATTTCGTCCTGAACTGGCACAACGTCCCGATCCGACGCGGCACGGCGTCCAGTTTGCGCGATCCCGGCGAGACGCCCCAGTGCAGCGCCGCGTCCACCCCGCCCCGTCTCGATTTCGTACAGCATCCCGCCAGGTCGCGCTGCCCCACCTCCTGTTCCAGCTCGATACGGCATCTCGGTCCGGCGCAGTCCGGCACATCGCGGCACCCCGGCTCGACCCGAAGCGACACTCCATTCCAGCGCAGCGCAGCGTCCCAACCCGACGCAGCGCGCGAACGCCCTTGCGTCTCTGCTAAATCAGGATTGACACGAACCCGTGCCCTTCTAGTTCCGAGCCGGATCCCTCCGGTCGGGCGCCCCGAAAGGCCCCGCCTGACGGAGCGGGGGCTTCAAAGGCGTCTGGGCGGTCCGCGCGCGGCGGGGCCGATCTGGCCTATAGCAATCTTGGTTTGACAGGGACGGGCCCACTTTTTGGCCACGAAACCGCGTTCTGGCACGGAGCGGGCTCGTTTTGGAGGTGTATCTGCTTTGTCGAATCTGCCGACCTGGGCTTTTGCCATGAGCGAGCGACCTTTTGGAGCGGAGGAGGATAGCTTTCGTGCCAGAGCGCGGTTTCGTGGCCAAAAAAGGAAGATTCTGCAACATGGGCGAGTGGATTCGCGAAGCCTTTGGGTGTGTGGGCGATCGCTCCTGTATCTGCTAGAGGGCTTTGCGTTTCGTCTGTACGGCGTCGATCGAACGCGACGAGAGCGCAGAAGGGTTCTCGTATGCTGTGGCGTTCCGAGGAGTGGGAGAGGCGAGAGGCGGAGGGGAAGGCGAGGGCGAGGCCGTGCATGGGTGCAGCGTTGCGTGGCGAGGTCGTGCGCGGGCGCGTTCGGGTCGTGCGGTTGCGGCGTTCGGGGCAAACGCGCTCCTAGCCCGCACGATCGTCGCGGTCAAGTCGCCCGACTGAAGCAGCCAAGCTGCTCGTTGGAAGCGGTCAGACCGCCAGGTCGCTGACACCAAGCCGCTCAGCTGCCGATACTGGGCTGCCCGATCGCAGCGACCAAATCGCCAGCTGCAGCGGCCAAGTCGCCCGATCGCCGCAATCGCATGCAAGGAGAAAACTGCTTCGCTCGACAAATCATCCATATTCTTCATGTCGAAACATGAAGAAACTGTGAAAATAACCATAAGCTAACATTAAGACAACGGATTGTCCTTTTCGCGCAGGGGAGGGATGGCTATAATTTCGCGCGGTGTTACCTCTGGGTAACATCTTGGCGTCCCCTCATGCGTCTGCGCCCGATGGCGGTTGCGCGGTTTCGTGCGACGGTCGGCTGCGGCGCAAGCGACGCAGGAGCGTCGCCAAGCAGACAACGAAGCGAGAGAGAAAGGGGAACGGTTTGAGTTCGGAGAACGAACGGAAGCGCAAGGACGCCTCCCAGCCGAGCAGGCTGCACGGCGTTCTGCGCGGCGGCATGGCGTTCACGCTCGCCAGCACGCTCATGCTGCCGACGACCGCGCTTGCCGACGAGCCCTCCATCGGCTCGGGCACGCCGCGCTCGGAGCAGAACGTCGTCGACGAGCTGCTGAAGGCCGAACAGGCGCAGACCGCATCGACGGACGCGATGTCCGACAACGCGGCAGAGGCGGCCGGCGAGGCGGCTGGGACGGACGCGACGTCTGAAGCGACCGGCGAGGCGAGCGGCGCGGCCGGCGAGGCCGATGTCGAAGCCCTCGACCCGAACGCGCTGATCGGCAGCGTGGCAGTCGGGGAGACGGACGAAAATTCAGCAGGGGGGGGGGTGCTGCTAACCGACCCTATCGCCGACGTTGACGCAGAGGGCAACGTCACCATCATCGTCCAGCTCGAGGAGGGCGGCAGCCAGGGCACCACGCTTCTCAGCAGCATTTTCGGAACGGCGAAGCAAGATCGCCACACCTACTTCAAAGACAAGGTTCGCGAACTGGCGACCGAGGCCGACGAGAACGGTGCCACCCTGTTCTCCGTCGCTGACGACCCCGTGCAAGAACTGCACGACTACTATCACGTCATTGATGGCTTCGCCATCAAAGCCCCGGCCGCGATCCTCAATGATATCAAAGCCCTCGACGGCGTGAAGAACGCCTTCATCGAAACCCAGTATTCCATACCCGAAACCCAAGATTCCGAAGGCAGCGTCGCTAACGAGGACGCGCTGGTGATGACCGGCGCGAACGAGGTCGAGCAAACCGGCGAAGGCCAACTTGTGGCCATCATCGACTCCGGCCTGGACACCGATCACGAGGCGTTCTCCGGCGATTTGAACGATGAAGCCGTCGCGCTCACCGAAGCAGAAGCCAACGATGTCATCAGCGAAGTAGGTGTGGGCGCCTACGTGAGCGAGAAGATTCCCTTTGCCTACGACTACGTGGACGGCGACAACGACGTGAACCCCAGCGCCACGGCGGGCGAGCACAGCACGCACGTGGCCGGCATCGCCGCGGCCAACGGCGGCGAAATTCGCGGCACCGCGCCCGACGCGCAGATTGCCTTCATGAAGATTGCGGCCGATAGCAACGGCTCGCTGCCCGATTCGGCCATCATCGCCGCGCTCGACGACGTGATGGCTCTTGGCGCCGATGCCGTGAACATGTCGTTCGGTCTGGATGCCAGTTTTGCCGAAGGCGGCGCTTCCGACACCTACGCGGACGCCTTCGCCACGCTTGAAGCGGCGGGCGTCACGCTGAATGCGGCTGCGGGCAACGCCTACTCCTCGGCGCTGGGCAACCAATCGGGCTTCAACCTGCCCTACGCCACCGACCCCGACAGTTCCATGATTTCCTCGCCGGCTGCCATGGGCGATGCTTTCGCCGTGGCCTCGGCAGACGTGTCTGCCAAGCGCGCCTACATCGCCTCGAGCGACGGCACGCAGATTCCCTATTACGAATTGCAAAGCAATAGCGGCGCCACCGTGCAAAGCTTCAAGGACAAGGTTGCCAACGGCGAATACTCCGTTGTGGACGGCGGTTACGGCACCGAGGCTGATGCCGCAAGCCTTGCCACCAAGTACCCCGATCAGGATTGGTCCAAGACGTTCGTGCTGGTGAAGCGCGGCACGTCCGACGGCTCCGAACTGAAACTGGGCCAGAAGGTGTCCAACATCTGGAGTTTCCAGAGCAGCGTCGCTGCCGTCATCATCTACAACAACGAGCCCGGCGACTTGAGCAACGGCGCGTCGGACGTGAACCTGTGGGTTCCCGCGCTCACCATCAGCCAGGAGGCCGGCGAAGCCCTGCTCGCGCAGGAGAACCCCACCGTCACCGTGGATCACTCCAAGCTGATGGAAGCCTCGAAGGACTACAATTCCTCCGACTTCTCCAGTTGGGGCGTCACGCCCGACCTCAAGTTGAAGCCCGAAATCATGGCTCCGGGCGGTAACGTGTACTCTTCGGTTCTGGACGGCCAGTACGCCTACATGTCCGGCACGTCCATGGCGACGCCGCAGATGACGGGCATTGCCGCGCAGGTGCGCCAGTACGTTGACGAAGACGCCAAGTTCTCCGCGCTCTCCGATGCCGAAAAGGGCGATATCGTCACGCAGCTGCTTATGAGCACGGCCAAGCCCGTGGCCGACGGCGATTCCTACGTCTCGCCGCGCCACCAGGGCGCTGGCATAGCGAACGTGCCCGCCGCCACCTCCACCGAGGTCTACGCCACGGTGGAAGGCGCCGAGGAGGCCTCGCGTCCGAAGGCCGACCTGGGCGATAGCGCGAACGGTCAGTGGAGTTTCACCGTCACGCTGCACAACACCGGCGCGACTGAACACTCCTACACGCTCGACACCGCCGCGCTTTCCGAAAAGGTGGCCGACGGCCTGATGCAGCAGTCCTCCGAGAATTGGACGGGCAAGGGCATCAGCGTGTCCTACAGCGGCCTGTCCGGCGACACCGTGACCGTGCCCGCCAACGGCACCGCCAGCGTCACTGTGAGCATCACCTGCGAGGACGTCTTCAAAACCTGGGCTTCCGCGAACACCCCCAACGGCACGTTCGTGGATGGCTTCGCCCTGTTCAAGGCCGTCGAGGGCGATGAGGGCGGCGTTGACCTGTCCGTGCCGTTCATGGGCTTCTACGGCGACTGGGGCGCCGTGCCCGTGTTCGACGGCTCGCTCGTGCCCGAAGAGCCCACCGATGAAGAGGGCAGCACCAACTTCGCCGGCGATTACCACATCTACGGAACGGTGGAAGCCGATGCCAACGGCTACGCGCTGGGCCTGAACACGCTCTCCACCGACGCGATGGACCGCTTCATGATGGGCGATTACTCCGTGGTGGATCGCGACAAGATGGTCGTGTCCAACAAGGGCTTCAGCACGTCTCCGAACCAGCTCACGCCGCTCACCGGCATGTTGCGCAACGCCGACAACATGAAGTGGACGTACAAGAACGCCGCGGGCGAAACGGTGCTGGAGTACAGCTCCGACGCGGTGCGTAAGTCGTACTACTACCAGAACCAAGGCACCGTCACCTGGGCCGAGGCCTTCATGAACGTTCAGCCCGTGTTCCAGGGTGTGGATCAAAGCGGCAAGCAGTTGCCTGACGGCATGTACACCCTCACGCGCACGGCCACCATTGCGGGTACGCAGGACACCCAGGAGGAAACGGTATCGTTCTACTACGACACCACCGCCCCTGAAATCAGCAACATCGAATACGCGGGCGAAGGCGACGAGCGCGTCATGTCCTTCGACGTGAAGGATGAAAGCTTCCTCGGCTCGGTTCAGTTCAACGATCCTGCAGGCAGCGGTTACTTCCTGCGCGTCAATCCCGAATCCGACCCTGAGGTGGGCGAGGACGGCATGCGCACCTATCACTTCGAGGTGAAGATCGCCGATATCAAGCAGGCTTGGGACGATGTGAACGCGCAGGTGGGCGGCCAGTTGGGTGACATTCCCAACACCGTTTCGCTCTACGCATGGGACTACGGTCAGAACGGCTCGGCTGCGGCAAGCGCCGTTGTCACCCCGGTCGATGCCACGGGCGTCACGCTGAGCGCCGAGGAGGTTTCGCTGGCGCCCGGTCAGGTTGGCTCGATTTCCGCAACCGTTGTGCCGGAGGATGCCACGGACAAGGCCGTCACCTGGACTTCCAGCGATGAATCCGTGGTGAAGGTGGACGAGGACGGTACGCTGACGGGCGTGGGCGTGGGTACGGCGACCATCACCGCCGCGTCCGTTTCAAACCCTGAAATCGCCGCCACCGCCACCGTGACGGTTGCCAACGTGTCTGCCGACACAGGCATCATCATGTCGCAGGAAAACGTTTCGGTGGCTCCCAACGAGACGCTTGAGATTGCGGCCATCGTCGCGCCCGAATACGAGGGCTGCACCATCGAATGGACCAGTTCCGACGAAAGCATTGCCACCGTGGCCGCCAGCGAGGACGATGCTGCCAAGGCTGTGATTTCCGCGGGCGACAACATTGGCGACGTGACCGTGAAGGCCACGCTGACCACCGAAACCGGCAAGATTTGCACTGCCGAGACGAGCGTGCAGGTGCGCCCCGCCAACTACGACGAGTTTGAAATCACCGACGAAGGCGTGCTGCTGTACTACAAGGGCAACAGCACCTACGTGGACATTCCGAACAACGTCGTGGAGATTGGCGCCGAGGCATTCCAGGCCACGCCCGTTCAGACGGTCGTCGTCCCCAAGAGCGTCAAAAAGATCGGCGACTACGCGTTCCGTCAGGCGCAGGCTCTGAAGAGCGTCATCTTCGAGGGCATCGACGACGGCACGGCGCAGCTGGAGGAAATCGGGCGCGAGGTGTTCGCCGACACGAGCGACACCTTCACGGAGATCGCCTTCCCGCAATCGCTCAAGAAGATGGGCGAGGCCTGCTTCGCGTCCACCTACATCGAGAAAGTCGACTTCGGCGGCCTGACCGAGATTCCCACCAACGCGGTGAATTACTGCTCGCGCTTCAGCACCGTGACCATGTCCGACCAGGTCACGTCCATCGGCGACGGCGCGTTCGGAAACACCGGCATCGGCGAGATCAACCTGACCAACGCCGAAGGCCGTGCGGATGCGAAGGGTTGGCCGTCCGGGCTTGAAAGCGTGGGCAATGGCGCCTTCACCGGCACCTGGATTTCCGATGGCAACTTCCCCGAAACGCTCACCCGCATCGGCGACAGCGCCTTTTGGGGCACCAAGATCACGGACGTGGATCTGAGCCATGTGCAGCACGTGGGCTCTTCTGCCTTCGCGGGCACGGGCATTTCGGAACTCACCATTTCTGACAGCGTAACCAGCGTGGGCTCCGGCGCGTTCAGCCAGATGCCCAGCCTGACAAAGGTGCACATCGGGAAGAACGTCCCGGCTAACGCATTCGCCGCACTGTTCCGCTATTCCACGGGCATCACCGAGTTCACGTGCGATCCCGAGGCCAACTGCTCAGTGAAAGATGGCGTGCTGTTCAGCAAGGACGGCAAGACGCTCATCACCTACACGAACGGCGTGGCGGGCCGCTACGACATCCCGGCGGGCACGGAAGTCATCGATTTCGCCGCCTTCGAGGGCGGTTCGGTTTCCAGCCTCTCGTTCCCCGAAGGTCTGACCACCGTTTCCGACAACGCGTTCACCGGGTGCGCGCAGTTGAAGGGCGAAATCATCCTGCCCAGCACCATGGAGACCATTGGCGGTTACGGCTTCAGCAACAACCCGCAGATTACCTTCGTGGACCTGGGCGGCACGAAGTCCATCGGCGGCAGCTCGTTCTATTCGTGCGTCGCGTTGACCGACATCGACTTCGGCGACCGTCTTGAATCCATCGGCGCCCAGGCGTTCGGCCTTGGCGTGCCGCTATCCGAGGTCATTCTGCCTGACACGGTTACCAGCATCGGTGACAGCGCGTTCACCAACAACAACGCGCTCGTGAAGGTGCACATCGGCGCGGGCTTGCAAAGCGGCTTCGACTCCATCTTCACGGGTTGCAACAACCTTGCGGAAATCAAGGTATCCGAGAACAACCCGGTGTACTCTGCGCAGGACAACGTGCTGTACGGCAACGTGACCTACGAAGAGGGCGCGACGGACTACTACGGCAAGCCTCTGTATTCCGGCAAGCACCTGCTTCTTGCGCTGCCTACCATCGAGGCCGCCGAACTTGAAATTGCCGACGGCACCGAATACATCGATAACCAGGCCGTTCGCAACCTGGCCAACCTTGAGCGCGTGGTGCTGCCCGAAAGCATCAAGGGCCTTTACACCGGCGCGTTCAACGGCTGCAACGCCCTGAAGGAGGTCGTGTTCGAGGGCGAGGGCCCGGTGTTCGTTTACAGTAACGCCTTCCCGGCGGGCAATGTGGAAGTGATCGACTTCGGCAACCGCATCGAGACGATCGACGGCGCGTTCATGATGGGCGCTCCGAAGCACCTGGTCATTCGCGGCGGCAACAACGGCACGTTCAGCGACGGCCTGAACATCGGCAATGCCGCCGAGACGGTTTACATCGGCTCCGGCATGACCACGGTTGGCCTGTCCAGCTGGACCGCGCCCAAGATTCTGGTTGTGGGCGCCGATGTGTCCGGCCTGAGCCTTCCGCGCGTGTCCAGCCCCAGCGACATCACGGTGTATGCCATTCCCGGCACTACGAGCTACGAAACGGCGAAGCAGGCGCTTGCGTCTATCGGCATCGCTGACAGCTATCTCAAGGATTACGCCGAACTTGGCGTTGGGCTGACCAGCGACGTTGCCACCACGCCTGGTGCCACCGCCACCGTGACGGCCGAAGTCGTGGGCGGCGTGGAAGGCGAGAAGTCGTTCCGCTTCATCCAAACCAACGCCGATGGCTCCGAAGCCGTGCTGCAGGATTGGAGTGCCACGAACGCCTGCGCGTGGACTGTGCCCGCGGACGGCTCCGTGCTGCGCGTCGAGGTGCGCGATGCCACGTGGCTGACCGCCGGCACCACGTTGGGCTCCGTGGAAGTTCCCGTCATCACGGGCGATTTGCCCACCGAGGCCATCACGTCCATCGACGGCGGCGAGACGCTTACCGTTGGCGCACAGGCCAGCGACGGTGCCGCACTGACCTACCAGTGGTACATGGACGACGTTGCCATCGAAGGTGCCACTGATGTGTCCTTCACGCCCGTCGAGCTCGGCGAGCATACTTACCACTGTGTGGTCACGGCCACCAAAGACGGTGCTTCCGCTACCGCCACCACCAGCACTGCCACGGTGACGGTGTACGCGGCGGCAACCGCCCCGGTCATTTCGTCCAGCCTTGTTTCCACCGTGGTGGAGCAGGGCGGCACGGTCACGCTTTCCGTGGACGCCTCCACGGAGGACGGCGGCACGCTCACCTACCAGTGGTACAAAGACGGCGTGGCCATTGAAGGTGCCACCACCTCCGTGTACACGCCCGATACGAGCGAAGTGGGCGAGCACACCTACTACGTGGTGATTACCAACACGGTGGGCACCGCCGAGAACGCGGCCAGCGTCGCGAGCGGCGAAGCCACCGTCACGGTGACCGAGGCCAGCACGCCCGACCCCGGCCCGGATCCCGATCCCGAGCCGGAGCCTGAGCCCACCCCCGACCCGGACGAGCCGGTTGATCCCGACGAGCCCACTGACCCGACCGATCCGGACAATCCGGATGACGACACGGACGAGCCCGGCGACACCGCCGGCGGCTCCGACAATGACGGCAAGGGCGACGGTGCCACCGGCGGCAATGGCAATGCTGCAGACAACGACAACAACGCTGCCGGCGGTCAGAATGCCATGTCCAAGACCGGCGATGTGGCCCCCGTGGCCGCCGTCGGCGCGGCGGGTGCGCTCTCGGCGCTCATCGCCGCCGTGGCCGCATTCCTGCGTCGCAGGAACGCCTAACGGCTTTGCCTTCTGATTGAAAGCCCCGGCGGCATCTGCCCGCCGGGGCGCCTTCGGGGCGTGCGCTCCCGAACCATGTGAAAACCCCATGCCCTCGCACGAGGGATCGAAAGAGAGGAAACCCTATGGCAACCAATCGCCAGAAGTTCGCCTTCGCCAAGCGCGGAGCGGCGGCGATGCTCGCGGTGACGCTGGTCGGCGGCATGTGCCCGTCTGTGGCTCTCGCCCAGGAGGGGGCTGAGGCCGCTCCTGCCGCCGTCGAGGCCAAGGCGCAAGAGAAGACGCCGGATGGCTACGCAATGGAAATCGGCAAAGAGTATGAAGTACCCGTCACCTACAATACCAACCTGCAGTCGGGCATGGATCTCGTCGCTCCGGCTGCGGTCGTATGGGATGGCGAGAAATACGTCGTGACCGTCAAGAAGAACCAGTTCAACCAGGAACGCTACAAATTCATCTTCGAAAGCGGCAAGTACGCGGGCGAATACCTCCAAGACGATGAGACGCGCACCATCACGTTCTACCTCGAAAGTCTGACCTCCGATACGGTTAGTTTCAAGTACAACTCCGGTTTGGCTATCAACTTCGTTGCCGAGATAACTTTCGACACGAGTGTTCTGCCCACTGCGCCCGCGCTCGATCACACGGCGCTTGAGGACGGCACTTACACCGCCACCATCGCCGCGAAAAACTGCGATTACATCCTGCAAGATTCCATGATGAACGACGCGTTGGGCAATCCGGCCACCATCGCGGTGGAGGACGGCGTGTATTCACTCATGTTCGATCTCAAGCCCGTCAAGTACACCGACACCATCACGGGCTATGCGTACCAGGTGAAGCATTACCCCAGCTACAAGGTCGATGAGGTCGATTACAACAAGGTCACGGGCGAAGGTGCCCCGCTGTTCGTGGATGTTGTGGACGGAACCGCCGAGCAGCCTTCCACCATTCGCTATACGCTTTCCGAACAGGAAATCGAGAGCGGCTATTCCGTGCTTAACATGTACATAAACGGCGCGCCGATGGCCGGCGATGTGGATGCGCTTATCGCCATCGATTGGGACACGCTCGAAAAAGCAGCCGACCCCGAGCCCGAACCGGGCGAGGCGCACGGCATGGAAGCCGGGCAGGTGTACGATGCCACCGTGTCGCTCGCGGGCACGGGCGATTACGTTGGCGGCGACGTTATCATCAACCAGATGGTGGGCAAGTATTTCGGCAACAGCGTTAAGGTGACCTACAACGAAAACGGCACCTACGACGTGGTTGTGTACTTCGGCGGCGAATACAACGACGCCATCGGCGACATGACCTACAACGGCCAGGCCATCAAGCAGGCTGAAAACCAGACCTACACCATCAACGTGCCGTCCATCGACGAGCCCATCGAGGTGGGTCTGCACGTTGGCGGCAAAATGGACATGGACATCACGTATGCCATGACCATCGACACAGAAACGCTTGCTCCCGGCGAGCCTGTGTCCGACCCCGAGCCGCCTGTTGTTGAGGTGGACACTGAGGCGCTTGCGGACGCCATCGCCAAGGCGAGCGCCATCGAGCAGGGCAAAAAGACCGATGAGGCCTTCGCCGCGCTGAAGGCCGCCATTGGCATAGCCCAGATCGCGCTTGAAACTGCCGAGAGCCAGGAAGCCGTGAATGCCGCTGTCGAAGCGCTCAACTCCGCTGTGGAGGCTTTCAAGAACAGCCCTGACGTCGAGGTTCCCGTCGAGATCGACACCGCCGAGCTCGCGTCGCTCATCGAGGCCATGAACAAGGTGGAGCAGGGTAAGAAGACCGACGAGGCATGGGCGACGTTCCAAAACGCCATTGACGAGGCCGAGGCCGTGCTTGCCGCGCCCGAGAGCCAGGACGCGGTCGATGCGGCCGTGGACGCCCTCAATGCCGCCTTCGCAGCTTTCGAGGAAAGCCCTGAGGTGCCTATCGCGCCCGAACCGGGAGACGTCGATACGAGCGACTTGCAGACGGCCATCGACGAGGCTGCGAGCATGACCCAAGACGGCAAGTCCGATGCGGCATGGAAGGCGCTGCAGGACGCCATCGACGCTGCGAGGGCGGCGCTTGCAAGCGCGACCACGCAGGACGAGGTGAACGCGGCGCTGGACGCGCTGAACGCGGCAGTGGAGGCGTTCAGCGCGAGCGCGGACGACCCGGCTGGTTCGGTCGATCCGACCGATCCCGAGAAGCCCGCTGGCCAGAAGGGCGATGGCGCGGATGATGGATCCAAGGCCGATAACGGTGCGGGCACGTCCGGCGATGCCGCGCTCGCCAAAACCGGTGACGCCGCCCCGGTCGCCGCGCTCGGCGCGGCGGGGGTCGCGGCTGGCGCTGCGGCCGCGGTCGCGTGGGCGCGTCGCCGTTCGCAGAACGGCTAGCGCCCCCGGAGGCGGGAGGGGCCGTCCCTCCCGCCTCGCGCGGCGTTGAGAGGCATCGGGGTGGAAGGACGTTTTTGTTCCGAGCGCGACGAACAGGCCCGCAGCGAACGCTGCGGGCCTGTTCGTCGTTGCGTCCCATGGCGTCTTTCTTCCGCGCAGCTGGACGGGTGCGCATGACCACCCTAGCCGCTGCTCGCCGCATCGCCGACGCGGCGGAGGGCTCGCCCGACGGATGTTTCGCGCGGGGCATCCATCCGTTCGCCTTTCGTCTCCTCCTCGTCCTGTTTCCCTTTGCCTTTTCTGCGAAGGCGCGAGGCGCGAGGGGCGCTGCGCGAGGGGCGTTATCTGGTGCGCGCATCGTGATGGCGCGGATGCGCGCTCTTGTTGGGATGTGGCGTCGCTGGCGCATTCTTCTGTCGCGATGCGATGGTGTTCGGCGCCGCCTCCCTTGCCCCTTTTCCCCTCTTGCGGAGGCCTCGATTCCCGGAGGCGTTGCCGTCGGCGGCTTTTGCGTTGCTCCATGCAGGAGGAGGGGCGATTTTTGGCCACGGAACCGCGTTCTGGCACACTCGGGGAGCGTTTTCCCTCCGATTTCGACGCTTGTGGAGGCTTTTGCCGGATAAACCCCAGGTCGCCGACGGATCGTCGCGAACGCGCCGACGGTTTTCGCGCCAGAACGCGGTTCCGTGGCCAAAAACGAGAGGTTTCGCGGCATCGGCGCGCTTCGGGACGCGCGCGGCGTCGGGATAGGCGGGCCGCGGCACGTCGCGCGCCGAGCACTTGCGCACTTCGGGACGTGCGCGGCGTCGGGGACGGGGGTTTGGCGCAACGTCGGAGCGCGACGGCGGGGCAGGGAATTGCTGACGTTGGAACGGGGGTTTGCCGCATCGCATGCGAGGCATCCGTTCGCGCGTTCTGCGGTCGCTCCCCTCCCGCGAGGGCGCGGAAGGGCGCAGCGTCGGGCACGGCATGGCGTCGTCGCGCGCGTCATGGCAGCGTCAGGCGCAGTATAGGAGCGTGGAGCGTGACGATGCTGTCTGCACCGTTGACGAATAGGAAAAAATAGGAAAGAATAGGAAAAAAAGGAAAGCGACAAATTACCATGAAACGCTCGTCGACAATCTCCGTTTAAGCAGAATGGATGCCCCATGCGCGCTGACTCCATCTTCTCTCCTTCGTTTGGAAACAGACCTTCGCGCCTCATCGGCCGCGAAGCGGTGCTCGCCGCTTTCATGGCCGGGCTTGACAGCGCGCCTGGAAGCAGGGATCGCGCGATCGTTATGCTGGGGCAGCGTGGCAGCGGCAAAACGGTGTTGCTTTGGGAGCTTGCCGACCGCGCCGCCGAAGCGGGCTTCGTCGTGGCTTCACCCACCGTGGCTTCGGAATACATGCTGGAGCGCATCATCGAGAAAATACGCGACAATGCCCAAAGCCGTTTGAAGAAGCGCAAGCGTCGCATAGCGGGTGGAAGCATTGGGGCGTTGGGGTTTTCGGCGGGTTTGCAGTTTGCCCAAGGCGAAAACGAGCAGCGTAGTTTCTCTTTGCAGCTGACGAACCTTGCGCGCGAGTTGACTCGGCAAAATCGCGGCATCCTCATTCTTGTTGACGAATTGCAGGCGAATTCGCCTGAAGTGCGCCAGCTGGTCATAGCCTATCAGGAGCTTGTGGGTGAAGGCTTGAACGTTGCACTTGTTATGGCGGGGCTGCCGGGGGCGGTTTCGGCCACGCTCAACGATCGCGTGCTGACATTTTTGAACCGCGCCCGGAAGGTGGAGCTTGGATCGCTCGCGCTTGGCGACATCGATTCGTTCTTCTTGCGCGCGTTTGAAGAATCGGGGCTGCGCATATCGGACGACCTGCGCATTCGCGCTGCGCGGGCAACGCAGGGGTCGCCGTATTTGCTGCAGCTCATCGGCCATAACATTGCCACGCGCACGCCCGACGACGGCTTCGTCGACGCCGATGTTGTCGCGGGCGCCATCCGGGCCGCCCAAGCTGATTTCGAGAACGACGTATGCAAGACCACGCTCGCGGCGCTCTCCGGCAAAGACGTTGAATTTCTCAGGGCTATGGCATGCGATGAAGAAGTGAGCAGGATGCGCGATATAGCGGCGCGTATGGACGTAACGCCCGATTACGCCCAGAAATACCGCAAGCGCCTTATGGACGCCGGCGTCGTGGAGGCTTCTTCGCGCGGGTCGGTTGCCTTCGCCGTGCCGTACTTGGCAGACTATCTGCGCAAGGAGGGAGACGCGTTTTAGGGCCCGGCGCAGGACGCGGGGTAGGAGCGCGGAGAAGTTGTGAGGGGATGGGGCGGTTGAGGTCTTCCCTGCGCTAGAGATTTCAAGTTGCTGACGCGGCGCCCCTTCCCGCTGCGCACCCAATGTCACGCCAATGCTGCGATGGATGTGGTATCATACGGGGCAAGCGGTGCCCCGCCGAACCGGGCAGCATCGTTTGCTTGACTAAGCCGGGTCAGCTTGCAGGCACACCCGGCTTCTTCTTTGCTCGGATACCGTTCGCATCACCCCCTTGAATCCGGGGCCGCGCCCCGCTACTTGCGGCGGGACAGGCCGATCATCCCGAGAACGACAGAGAACACGGCGCAAAGCGCGATGACCGTCTGCGCGTCCATAGGCGGCACCCCCTTCCAGGGCTGCCCGGGGGCGGCGAAGCACCGGGGCCATGATACCACGCAGACCTCCCGCTCCCCTTGAGGAACAGAGGCGAAGCTTTCCACTCTGCATGCCCGGCGCCAAGAGGCCGTCGCCATGAAATATGAGGTTCGGGGATATTGCGCTAAGCCTCACGCCGCTGGCAGGTTCCTTCCGTTTAGATCCTCCATGCAGGAGGAAGGGCGATTTTTGGCCACGGAACCGCGTTCTGGCACGTGCGGGGGGCGTTTTCCCTCCGATTTCGACGCTTGTGGAGGCTTTAGCCAAAGAAATCCCAGGTCGCCGACGGACCGTCGCGAACGCGCCCACGGTTTTCGTGCCAGAACGCGGTTTCGTGGCCAAAAACGAGAGGTTTCGCGGCATCGGCGCATGCCGGGACTCGCACGGCGTTGGGACGGGCGGGCCGCGGCACGTCGCGCACCGAGCACTTGCGCGCTTCGGGACGCGCGCGGCGTCGGGGACGGGGGTTTGGCGCGACGTCGGAGCGCAGCGTCGGGCGCGGTGTCGGGGAGGGAGAGGGCGCAGTGCCGGGCGCGGCATCGGGAGCCGGATCGAGCGCGACATCGGAGTGTGGCGGTATCCCCACCCGATGTCACGCTATGTGACAGTATCCCCGTCCCGATGTCACGCTTCCATCCTGATGCCACGCTCCGTCCCGATATCGCGCTATATGAAGATTGTGTGAATTACCTTAGGGTAACAAAGGGCACTCGTCAAAGAATAGTTAACTCCTGGTTACAATATCCCGATGTAAGTAGGCGCTAACTCTGAGGCCGCGACGGTTGTTGGGGCTTCGGCAGCGCGAGGCGCGCCGACGCTGCGGCATGGCCGTGGAGGTCGGCGCGGTCAGGCGACGCTCGGACGAGCGAGTGCAAAAGGAGGAACGGAGAGGCATGGCACAGTCAAGGCAGAAGTTCGCGTTCGCGCGTTGCGGCGCATCGGTGGCCCTGGCGGCGACGCTGTCGCTGAGCATGGTTCCCGCGACGGCTCTCGCCGAAGTGGGATCGGACGCACAGGGGGGGGCGGTCGCAACGGTGGCGGCTGATACCATCAAGACCAACGACGGCTTCTACATGGACAAGGGCAAGGTGTACAGCTTGCCCGTCACGTATAGCAGCGATATGCCCGGCCTCGGAAGCGTAGCCGCAGGCATGCTTCAGGGCTACTTCGGCAACAATGTCAAGGTGTCTGCGAACGATGATGGCTCCTATGCCGTCGTGATCTACTTTGGCGGCACGAACGGTTACAGCGCTGCTATCGAGGATATCACCTACAACGGCCAAGTCGTCAAGCAGGCCAACCAAGAGTACTCCCTCACGGCTTCCTCCATCAAGGATGCTCTTGCCCTGAACATCGTTATCGGCGGGGCCATGGCCGGAATGTTTGAGGATGGCATCGATTATTCGATGGCCATCGACACCTCCTCGCTTTCCACCGAGGATCCCAGCCCTGATCCGCAGCCCGGCGATGATGTGACCGCCGCTAAGGCCGAGTTGCAGGCTCTCGTTGACGAGGCTAAGAAGCTTGCCGAAGAGGGTGCCAAGGGCGAAGATGCCGTTGAGGCTTTGAACAAGGCCATCGCCACCGCAGAGGCGGCGCTTGGCAACGATGATATCCCGGCTGTGGGTGTCCAAGGCGTGAAGGCCATGCTCCAAGAGGCCATCGACACCTACAACGCCAGTGGCTCGGGCTCCGAGAACCCCGACGAGCAGACTGTCTCCGTGTCCTATTTCGTGAAGGATTCCGGTAGCGCGTTCTCCAGCATGCTGCCCGGCGAAGTTCAGGCCACTCAGGCCGAGCAGGGCTACGACATCAATATCCCCGTGGCTGCCAACACCATCGAGATGGTGAACGGAACCTTCTGGGTGAAGGATGCTTCCGGCGCCGATGCTGCTATGGTTGAGGGCGAGGACGGCTCGCGTACCTACACACTGCACGTGGATTCCCTCGAGGGCGCCTTTGAGTTCTCCATGGGCTATGAGATCGGCCCCGTGAAGAACACCCACAACATGATCGCTCGCTTCTTCGACTGCACGGCCATCAATGAGGCGCTTGCGTCCGCCAAGAAGATTGCCGACGACGGCACCGAGGCATACAAGACCTTCGCCGCTGCCTTCGAGGCGGCCAAGGAGGTCGTGAAGAACCCCGCCGCCACGCAGGTGCAGCTCGCTGAAGCTGCTGCGTCTTTGAACGCCGCCATCGACGCTTTCAACAATCAGGGTCAAGAGCCCGCTGAGAACCCCTACGGCATGGAGGTCGGCAAGACCTACACGGCCTCGGTGAGCTACGAGGGCACGGGTGCGTTTGCGAATTTGAACGATATGCTCAAGGAGATGGTGTCCAAGTACTTCGGCAATGCGGTTCAGCTTGTCGCGAAGAGCGACGGCACCTATGACGTGATCGTCTACTTCGGCGGCACCACGGGCTACGACGACGCCATCGGCGATCTCACCTACAACGGCCAAGCCATCAAACAGGCGTCCAACCGCACCTACACCATCAACGTGCCTTCGCTCGATAGCGCGATCGGTCTGGGTTTGCATGTCGGCGGCACCATGAACATGGACATCACGTATGCCATGACGGTGGACACGTCTACCATCAAGCTACAGGAGGGTGGTTCCGAGCCGCCGGTGGCCGAGGTCGACAAGACCGGGCTGCAGCAGATCGTCGACCAGGCTGCGGCCATGACGCAGGGCAAGAAGTCCGATGCGGCGTGGGCTAGCCTCCAGGAGACGCTTGCGGCCGCCCGCGCAATTTTGGACGACGCGAATGCCACGCAGGCGCAGGTCAACGAAGCTGCCACGGCGCTCAAGGACGCCATCGACCGCTTCAACAGCAGCCAGGACGTTCTGTTCCAGGTGGGCCACACCTACGAGGTTCCCATCGCGTTCTTCAAGCACGGTAGCGTGACTGAAACCTCCATGGCGGCGCAGTACCTGGGTGACACGGCGCTTGTGCGGCCGCAGGAGAACGGGACGTTCCAGGTGTCGTTCGCGGCCACGAGCGAGGGCTTGGGCTACATCAAGTCGCTCTCCTACAACGGCAGCGCCATCGCGCAGAGCGGCAACCAGTTCACGCTCTCGATCCCCGCAGCTGAAAGCGACGTGGTGATCCCCATCGAGATGGCCATCACCATGATGGAGCAGCTGGGCATCGGCCAGGCGCAGACTGCCGACATGCACCTGTACCTCTCCCAGGCGAAGGACCTGGGCACGGGCCAGGCCAGCTTGGCGGCGTCTTCGTCGAACCTCGCGCAGACCGGCGACTCCACCACGGGCGCTGCCACCCTTGCGGTGGGCGTGGCCGTGGCAGGCGCGGCGGCTGCGGTGGCGGCGCGTCGTCGTCTGTCCCAGCAGAAGTAGCATCAACAGACGTTTTGAAAGGCACGGCATGACCACGCGTATTCATTCTGCATTCGCGGCGGCTTGTGCCCTGGTTGCGACGCTCGTCCTTGCGGCGAGCGTCGCCTTCCCGGGCGTTGCGTTCGCCGCCGTTTCGGCTGTGTACACGGCCCCGACCTCTCCCACCTACGAGAATCCCGCGACGGGCGTCATCGAGGACTCCGCAGGCCAGAGCAACGTGGCGCTGGGCGAGTCGATGGTATCGAGCATCGTCTACGAGAACGCGCTCATCGAGCGCGACACCGACGGCACGCTGTACGCGAGCCTGCGCTTCAAGCTGGCCGACCAGATCAGCGGCATCGGCTTCGAGGTGTCCGCCGACGGTTCCACCTACGAGGCGGTCGAGGGCACGCAGATGCAGACGGGCACTGACGCCGCCACCTCCACGGCCACGGCCGACTACCGTCTGCCCATTCCCAGCGAGACGGCCACCCTCCGCTGCACGATGGACGTCATCCCCATGGGCCGGGCGGTCATCTACTTCATCCAGTTCGGCGAGCTGCAGGAAGGCGATGCCGACGGCACGTTCGTGGTGTCGGTGACTCCCGGCGAAGGCACCGAGGACACGGAGCCCGCTGCGACCGACGGTGACGCGACGGCCTCTGACGAGGACGCCGCGACCGAGGAACCCGTGCAGGATGCCGACGATCTGACGAACGCCTCCAAGAACGAGGGCGTGCAGGAGTTCGACGAAGAGGGCCGCGAGGTCACGGGCGACAAGCAGGACCAAGGGTCGCTCGATAGCGGCACCATCCTCATGATCGTGGGCATCGCCGCGGCGGTGGTCGTGGTGGCCGGCGTCGTGGTGTACGTGGCGTACCTGCGCCCGAAGCGCGCGCAGCAGGCGAGCGCGGCGGCAGCCGCCGCAGCCGCTGCGGCGGCGCCGACGTCAGCAGATCGGGGCGACGATGCGCCCGCCACGGCCGACGCCGACGAGGACGCGAGCCGTGCCTAAGCGCGCATCGATATCGCGGGGGTTTGCGAGGGCGGCGCGCCGCATGGGCGCGGCCGCCCTCGCGGCGTGCCTTTCGTGCGCGCTCGTGCTGACGGGGTGCGTCGACCAACATCCCGAGCGCGCCGCGCGCGAGGACGGCACCTACGAGCCGCGCATCGTGGCCACCTCGCCCGCCGTCGCCGAGATATGCGACAAGCTCGATCTCGACCTCGTGGGCGTGCCCACCACGTCGCGCGGTCTGCCCGAACGCTACGCCGACCTCGACAAGGTGGGCACGGCCATGGCCCCCGACCTGGAGATCTTGAAGTCGCTGCGACCTGACTACGTGCTCTCTCCCAACTCGCTGCAAAGCGATCTGCAGCCGAAGTACGCCTCGGCCATGATGGCCTCGGTGTTCCTCAACCTGCGCAGCGTGCAGGGCATGTACGACTCCATCTCCTACCTGGGCGAGAAGTTCGGCCGCGAGGAGCAGGCTCAAGCGCTCGTTAGCGAGTACACCCAGTTCATCGAGGAGTATCGCGCGCGAAACGAAGGCAAGGAGGCGCCGACGGTGCTCATCTTGATGGGCGTTCCCGGCTCGTACGTGGTGGCCACGCCGAACAGCTACGTGGGCAGCCTCGTGGAGCTGGCCGGCGGGCAGAACGTCTACGCCGACTCCGAAGAGGAGTTCATCAACGTGAACACCGAGGACATGCAGGCGCGCGACCCCGACATCATCCTGCGCACGTCGCATGCCCTGCCCACCCAGGTGATGGCCATGTTCGCCAACGAGTTCGCCACGAACGACATTTGGAAGCACTTCCGCGCCGTGCAGGAGGGGCAGGTGTACGACCTTCCTTCCGACAAGTTCGGCATGAGCGCCGAGTTCAACTACCCCGAGGCGCTCGAGGCTTTGCAGCCCATCCTCTACGGAGAGCAAGAGGGCAGCGACGGCACCACGGTGGGCGAACAGGCGGCTGCCGCAGCGGCCGAGGCCTTGGCCGCGGGCAATGCCGAAGCCGTTGCCGATGCGGTTGCCGACATGACGGGCAGCGCGGGCGGCTCAGGCTCCGGGGTGGCCAGCATCGTAGACAAACAGGAATAAGGAAGGTATCGCATGGTAAGCCCCTTGCGCAAAGCGGCGGCGTTCGTCGTCACGGCGGCAGCGCTTGTCGCGCTGTTTCTGGTCGCCGTGAACGCGGGAAGCCTGCAGGTGACCCCCGAACAGCTGTTCAACGGCCTGTTCGTGGCGTACGACGACACCGTGTCCACGATCTACGACCTGCGCTTCCCCCGCATCTTCATCGCGATGGTGGGCGGCGCGGCCACGGCGGTGTCGGGCGTGCTTCTGCAGGCCGCCATTCGCAACCCGCTGGCCGATCCGGGCATCATCGGCATCAGCTCCGGCGCGTCTCTGGCCGCCGTGCTGGTCACCGGGTTCTTCCCGGCCCTTCTGTTCTTCACGCCCGTGTTCGCGTTCGCCGGTGGGCTTATCGCGTTTCTGCTCGTGTACAGCCTGTCGTGGCGCGGCGGGCTGTCGCCTCTGCGCATCATCCTCGTGGGCGTGGCGGTGAGCACCATGTTCACGGGCATCATGTCGGCGTTCAGTTCGAGCGGCGGGGCCACCTCCAGCAGCGTGACCAGCCTCGTGGACGCCAACATCACGATGAAGACCTGGGACGACTTCCAGACGATCGCCATCTACGGGGCCATCGGCCTGGTGATCGCCCTGCTCGTGACGAAGCGCTGCGACCTTCTGGCGCTCGAGGACAAGACGGCGCGCTCGCTGGGCGTGGACGTGAACAAGAACCGCATGTTCATTTCGGCCGTCGCCGTGCTTTTGGCATCGGTGTCCACGGCCATCATCGGCCCCATCAGCTTCCTCGGCCTCATCGTGCCGCACATCGCGCGGCTTTTGGTGGGCACGTCGCACAAGGTGCTCGTGCCGTACTCGGTCGTGCTCGGCGCGTTCTGCCTGCTTCTGGCCGACACCGTCGGGCGCACCATTGCCGCGCCCTACGAGATCAGCGCCGCGGTGATCATGTCCATCGTGGGCGGCCCTGTGTTCATCCTGCTGTTGAGAAAGGCGCGGAGCAGCTATGGCGAATAACGTGTTCACGATCTCCGGCCTGTCGTTCGCATACGGCCAGAAGCGCATCTTCGAGGGGCTTGACCTTTCTTTGCGCGAGGGCGTGGTGACCACGCTCATTGGGGCGAACGGATCCGGCAAGTCGACGCTGTTCAACCTCATGACGAAGAACCTCAAGCCGAACGCGGGCAGCGTGTTTCTGCGCGGTGGCGACGTGGGGCTTCTGCGATTGCGCGACTTCGCGAAGCTCGTGGCCATCGTGCACCAGCGCAACACCGCTCCGGCCGATCTGTCGGTGGAGAAGCTGGTGGAGTACGGGCGCTTCCCGTACCGGGCGCTCGGGCGGCGCGCGGATGCGGCCGAAGACGAGCGCATGGTGAAGTGGGCGCTCGAGACGACGGGGCTTGCGGAGTTCGCCCGCCAGTCGGTGTCGTCGCTGTCGGGCGGCCAGGCGCAGCGCGTGTGGATCGCCATGGCGCTGGCGCAGGGGTCGAAGGTGCTTCTGCTCGACGAGCCCACCACGTATCTGGACGTGCGCTATCAGCTGGACATCCTGCGGCTTGTTCGGAGGCTGAACGAGGAGTTCGGCATGACCGTTGTCATGGTGCTGCACGACATCAATCAGGCGCTGCACTACAGCGACGAGGTGGTGGCGCTGGCCGACGGGCGCATCGTGGCCCAAGGTGCGCCCGAGCGCATCGTGACGTCGGAGCTGCTCGAGCAGGTGTACGGCATCTCGCTGCGCGTGGTGGACGTGGACGGCAAGCCGTTCGTGCTGGAGGTGTAGGGCGATGGGTGCCGAGGGATGCGTCGAGGGGCGCGCGATGCGGGAGGTGCGGAGCATGGGCGGCGCGCGGGTTGCGGGTGGCGCGTCGGCGACGGCTGGCGCGCAGGCTGCGATTGGCGCGCAGAGTGCAGGAGGCGTGCGGGCTGCGGGTGGCACGTCGGCGGCGGTCGGCGTGCGGGCTGCAAGTGGCGTGTCGGGGCCGACCAGCGCGCGGGTTGCGGGCGATGCGCACGATGCGCGCGGCGCTCGGTTCGAAGATGGCAAGGGGGTTGCGATGGGTTCTGACGGTGGCAATCGGCGCGTGACGCGCTATCTGTGGGCGGCCGGAGGCTTTCTGTTCTTCGGTCTGGCGATGGTGGGCGTGGCGCTTCCGTTTCTGCCGACCACGCCGTTTTTGCTGGTGGCGGCCTTTTGCTTCGCGCGCAGTTCCGAGAAGTTGAACACCTGGTTCAAGTCCACCAAGCTCTACCACAAGGTGCTCGAGGGGTACGTGACCAAGCGTCGGATGACCGTCAAAGCAAAGCTCACCATCCTTGTGCCCGTGACCATCTTGCTGGGCATCGGGTTCGCTCTCATGGCGAACGTGCCGGTGGGGCGCGTCGTGGTGGCGGTCGTGTGGGTGGCCCATGTGATATACTTCGGCTTCGTGGTCAAGACCGACCGGGAATCCTAACGCAGAGAAACGTCCTCGCCGCGCGCCCGCGCCCCCTTTCCGCGTTTGGAGAGGGGGTGCGAGCGCGTTCTTTGGGGGCGCGGCGGGGGGGGGGCGTTCTGCGGCGTTCTGTGGGCGACGCGCTGCGTCTCGCGGGCGGGCGCGGGCGACGCACTGTGTTTTGCGGGGCGTGCGCTCCGCTGTATCTTGCGGGGTGTGCAGGTGCGGTTCGTGGGGCGTGCGGGCGGGGTGGGTGGCGTGCGCGTCTTGCGAACGCGTTTTTGCGCGCGAGGCGTTTCGTCTGTCTGCGGAAGATGCAGTGTGCGACGCGCGGCGGGCGTCTCGCGGGCGGGCGCGGCGGGCGACGCGCTGTGTCTTGCGGTGCCGCTCGGACGGTGTCTTGCAAGGCGCGCAGAGAGGGCGAGGGATGCCATGCGGGCTGGACGCAGATGCGGATAGGGTGAGGGGCATCTTGCGGGGCGCATTTCGCGGAACTCGTCTTGCGGGGTGCAGCGCTCTGTCTTGCGGGTAGGTGCGGGCACGCTCTGCGCGGCGAAGGCGGGGCTGGACGTGGGCTTTCAGGCTTTCGTTTTCGAGGGCGCGGCGCTCTCGCGCGACGCGTCTTCGCACGCGGCTTCGGACGGGTCGTCGGTCGAAACGATGGGAAGGACGGAAGGGAGCGATCATGGGCTCGGAGGGAGCCAAGACGAAGACGGTGAAGTTTCGCCACGGCATGCTGGCGCTGGGGTCGCTTGCGGCGGTTATGTTCGCGTGCGTGGTGGGGCTGGGGTCCGAGCCTCAGGTTCCCATGGTCATCGGATGCGCCCTTGCGGGCGGCATCGCAATGTACCTGGGATTTTCGTGGGAGGACGTGCTCGACGGCATGGTGGGGGGGCATTACCGAATCGCTTGAGGCCGTGCTCATCCTCATGGCCATCGGCATGCTCGTGGGCGTGTGGATCGAATCGGGCACGGTGCCCACCATGATCTGCTACGGCTTGCAGGTGGTGACGCCCGAGCTGTTCCTTCCCCTTTCGTTTCTGGTGACGGCGGCGGTGGGCGTCGTGCTGGGCGCATGGGGCGCTGCTGGCACGATCGGCATAGCGTTTCTGGGCATCGCGGCGGCGCTCGACGTTCCGCTGGGCATGGCTGCGGGCACGGTGGTCGCCGGCGCCTACGTGAGCGAGATCGTCTCGCCTTTGGTCGACGGCCCGAACCTCACAGCTGCCATTTCGGAGTGCGGCGTGTTCTCGCTGTGCAAGCGGTTTCTCGTGGTCGTCTTGGTGGTCTGCGCGGGGTGCGCGGCGGTCTATCTGGCGATGGGGCTGGGGCTTGGCGCGGCGGGGGAGGCGTCGGCCGGTTCCGGATCGGGGCAGGTGGATGCTCTGCTGACGTCGCTTGAGGTTACCTACGACATCGGCCCGCTTACGCTCATCCCGCTCTTGGCGATGATCGTGTGCATCGCCTTGAAGGTGCCCGCCATCCCGTCGTTTCTCGTGGCCATCGCCATCGGCATGGTGGAGGCGGTCGCTTTGCAGGGGGTCGATTTGGCGACGATGGTGGAGGTTGCCAACACGGGCGTGACGAGCGCCACCGGCATCGAGGACCTCGACCGGCTGCTCAGCAACGGCGGCATACAGTCCATGATGGAGACGATCTCCATCATCGTGCTGGTGATGGCGTATGGCGGCGTGTTGCAGCGCACGGGCCTCATGGATTCGCTCGTCGAACCCATCGTGAGCAAGCTGCGCCGGTTCGGCCAGCTGGTGGCGGCGACGGTGCTCTCGGGCGCGCTCTACAACGTGCTTTTGCCCGACCAGTATCCCGCCATCACGCTGTCTGCGCAGATGTATCGCAAGGAGTATCGCCGTCGCGGCGTGCCCAACGACGTGTGGGCGAACATCGTGAACTCGAGCGCGGGCATCACGTCGGTTCTGGTGCCGTGGAACACGTGCGCGGTGTACATGGTGACGGTGCTGGGCGTGGGGTGCCTGGAATACGCGCCGTATGCGTTTTTCTGCTATGCGTACCCGCTGGCGGTGTTGGTGCTGGGGGCGCTGTTCGGGAGGCGCCTCGGCTGGGCGGGCGCTGCGGGTCGCGTTGATGGGCTCGATGGGAGAGGGAACGTTGCTGCTGACCGGGCGGTTGCGGACGCGCTGGAAGGCGAGGCGGCGGGGGAGGCGTCGCGCTGAGCAGCGCGCGAGGGTGTCGGCGGCGCGCGCTCGCTGAGGTGGGGCGCGGGGAGCGGGGATGGGTGGCGCTGGCGGTTGCGCGAGGGGCGAGAGGCGGCGCGGACCGGTGGCCGCGCGAGAGGCAAGGGTTGGCTGGTGCCAGCGGTCGCACGAGGGGTGAGAGGCGAGGGACGGGGTCAGCTGCGGGCTGCGTTGGCATGTACGGGTCGGCCGTACATCCCGCCAGGCTCGTTCCGAGTGCGGCGACGGTGTCGGTGGCTGCGCGAGAGGAGAGAGGTGGCTGCGGACCGACGATCGCGCGAAGCCCGAGAGGTGGCCGCTGGCTGTGCTGGCATGCGCAGAGCGACCGAGGCGTGCGAGGGGCGCGAGGCGGCTGCGGGCGTGGGTGCGCGCCGGATTAGCGTCGGACTCCGGATGGACGCCGCCCGGTCGCGGGGCGCGCGGAGGGCGACGGTCGGAGCCGTTGTCTCATCGACTGCGTTTTGCGATGCGCGTGCGTCCTTGTTTGCAGACGGGGTAGTGCACCCGATTGCATTCGTTGAAAAAGCAGGTCGCAAGCACGGCGACTCCTGTCGCCACGACGATCACAAGCGCCTTGCAGGCTGTTCCAAACGATCTGTTCATGAATTCCTCCCGTTGTGTGCGGTATGTGCGCCGCAGCGTTTTCATCCAGTATGGACGTTGCTCCTTACAGGTAGCTTGGCGAACGCTTACCTTAGTCTTACGAATGTGCAAGTTCCGTCTTCCGACGAAAGCTCTCCCCAGGTTGATCCGGGCTCTGGGAGCCAGGTGGCTTGAAGGGTTTGCCTCCGGAACTACTGAAGCTGCCCCTCCTCGGAGTTTCCCCGGAGTTGCCGTTCTCAGGCTGTCTGATTTCAGGACATAGGTAAGCCTTCTGTTTCAGGACATGGGTAAGCCGACATACGATATGCGGAAACGCCCGATAGGAGGTTCCGCATGCCGTGGAAGGAGACCAGCGTGTTCGAGCAGAGAAAGGCGTTCATCGAGGAAGTCCTCGACGGGAGGGATCCCGTCAAGGCGATCTGCGCGAGGTACGGCATCTCGGAGAAGACCGGGCACAAGTGGAAGAGGCGGTTCATGGAGTCGGGGCTGGCCGGGCTCGCCGACGAGAGCCGGGCCCCGCGCTCCTCGCCCGGCCAGCTCGGCGAGGACGCCGTCGTCAGGATCGTTGCCATCAGGCAGGCGCACCCCACGTGGGGTCCGAAGAAGATCGCGGCGCTCTACGGGCGCGCGTACCCCGGGGAGGAGACCCCCTCGGAGAGCAGCGTCTACCGGGTGCTCGGCAAGGCGGGCCTCGTCGCGCCCCGCCGGGTGCGCGCCGAGGCTGCCGGGTCGGCGGGGTCCATGAGGAGGCTTATACCAGCCGAGGGGCCGAACGACGTGCGGGCCGTCGACTTCAAGGGGTGGTGGGTGTCGGACGGCGAGAAGTGCTTGCCGCTCGCCGTGCGCGACCTGGCGAGCCGGGCGGTGCTCGAGGTCAGGCTGATGGAATCGGCGACCGCCGCGGCGGTCAGGGAGAGGTTCGAGGGGCTCTTCTCGAGGTTCGGCCTGCCTAAGGTCATCAGAAGCGACAACGGGGCTCCGTTCGCCACGACGACCGGCTTCCTCGGGCCCACCTCCCTCAGCGCCTGGTGGATGAGCCTCGGGATCGTGCCGGACAGGACGCAGCCCGGCAGGCCCGGGCAGAACGGATCCCGCGAGAGGATGCGCGCCGGCATGAGCAGGGAGGTCCAGGGGCGCGTGCCCGGCGGCGTGGCCGCGAACCGGGCGGCGCTCGACGCATGGGCCGAGGAGCGCAGCCGCGAGAGGCCCCACGAAGCGCTCGGCACGAGGACGCCGTGGGAGGCCTACTCGCCGTCGGAGCGCGCCTACGGCCCGGCGGCCGCAGCGGAGTACCCGCTGGGGTACTACCCGAGGAGGGTGAGCAAGGCGGGCGCGATCAAGCTGGACGGCAGGGCCTACCAGCTGGGCTCGGCGCTCCGCGGCCTGACGGTCGGCGTGCAGCCGGGAGGAGACGGTGCGACGGTGTGGCTCGGGAGCTTCCCGATCTCCTCCGTGGATTACGCCACCGAGGGCGTGAGGGCTGTTGATATACTGACGGGCGAGGAGGCTGACCCCTCTTCGCGGGAAAGCTGACCTATGTCTTGAAGGGAAACGCTTACCCATGTCTTGATTGGTCAAGGCCCCCCCAGGCCCCCAGGCCCCCAGGCCCCCAGGCCCCCAGGCCCCCAGGCCCCCAGGCCCCCAGGCCCCCAGGCCCCCAG
>ERZ826396.746-NODE-746-length-44499-cov-3.664432_pt1 | contig 44499 bp, 42 predicted proteins | sample MGYA00519926_ERZ826396 | MGnify/ENA primary metagenome ERZ826396 (study PRJEB31778, sample SAMEA3449230) | human gut metagenome | biome: human gut; feature: human-associated habitat; material: faeces | place: United Kingdom | collected 2010/2012 ... | reverse complement strand
CCGGGACAGATGGTGATCAAAATCGTAAATGAAGAACTTGTAAATCTGATGGGTTCTGAGACGACGGAGATCAAATTGCAGCCGGGAAGTGCAATCACGGTGATCATGATGGCAGGTCTTCAGGGTGCAGGTAAGACCACGACTACTGCAAAGCTGGCAGGCAAGTACAAGCTGAAAGGCAAGAAACCACTGCTTGTTGCGTGTGATGTGTATCGTCCGGCAGCGATTAAACAGCTGCAGATCAACGGAGAGAAGCAGGGCGTGGAAGTATTCTCCATGGGAGATAAAAACAAGCCTGCTGACATCGCAAAAGCGGCGCTTGAGCATGCGCGCAAGAATGGAAATAACATCGTGATCCTGGATACAGCGGGACGTCTTCACATTGATGAAGATATGATGGCAGAGCTTCAGGAGATCAAAGGAACAGTGGATGTGCATCAGACGATTTTAGTTGTGGATGCGATGACCGGACAGGATGCGGTCAATGTGGCCGGAAGTTTCAATGATAAGATTGGGATTGACGGTGTGATCGTGACAAAGCTGGACGGCGATACAAGAGGCGGTGCTGCACTCTCGATCAAGGCAGTGACCGGATGCCCGATTCTTTATGTAGGTATGGGAGAGAAGCTCTCAGATCTGGAGCAGTTCTATCCGGATCGAATGGCATCCCGTATTCTTGGAATGGGAGATGTTCTGACACTGATCGAGAAAGCCGGGGCTGAGCTGGATGAAGAGAAAGCACAGCAGATGGCAGAGAAGATGAAAAAAGCCCAGTTTGATTTTGAAGATTATCTGGAAAGTATGAACCAGATGAAGAAAATGGGCGGATTATCCAGTGTTCTCGGTATGATGCCGGGACTCGGAGGCATGGGGGCAAAGATGCCGGAACTTGACTCCGAAGAAAATGAAAAGAAGATGGCAAGGATGGAGGCCATGATCCAGTCAATGACAGTAGAGGAAAGACAGAACCCGGATCTTTTGAATCCATCCAGAAAACACCGTATTGCAAGAGGCGCTGGTGTAGATATTTCCGAAGTCAACCGTATGGTAAAGCAGTTTAACGAATCCAGAAAACTGATGAAGCGACTTCCGGGACTGATGGGTAAAGGTGGTAAAAAAGGCAGATTTAAGCTTCCTTTTTAGCACATAGATAACAAAAAAGAAAAATATTAAGAAGAGGTGAAAGAAATGGCAGTAAAAATCAGATTAAAAAGAATGGGACAGAAGAAAGCTCCTTTCTATAGAATCGTTGTAGCGGATGCGAGAGCACCAAGAGATGGAAAGTTCATTGAGGAGATCGGAACATACGATCCAAATCAGAACCCAAGCGTATTCAAAGTAGATGAAGAAGCAGCTAAAAAATGGCTGAACAACGGAGCTCAGCCTACAGAAGTTGTAGGAAAGATCTTTAAGGCAGCTGGAATCGAAAAATAAGCTGTTTCGCGGAGGTGCGCGTAAATGAAAGAGTTAGTTGAAGTGATTGCGAAAGCATTAGTAGACGATCCGGACAGCGTTGCAGTTTCTGAGAGACAGGACGGCAGAACTACGGTTATTGAAGTACGTGTCGCTGACAGTGACATGGGAAAAGTGATCGGAAAACAGGGGCGCATTGCAAAAGCGATCCGTTCTGTTGTAAAAGCAGCAGCGGCAAAGGAAGATAAGAAAGTTGTTGTTGATATCATACAGTAACTTGACAAAAAGGGGACAGGCTTTGGATCAAAGCAGCTGCCCCCTTTCTTTTTCGCAGAGAGGATAGGAGAAGAGCATGGAACAGTTTTTACAGGTAGGTGTGATCTCATCCACACATGGAATCCGCGGGGAGGTCAAAGTATTTCCTACCACGGATGACCCTAACCGGTTTAAAAAACTCAAAAAAGTGATTCTGGAGACAAAGAAAGAAAAACTTTCGCTGGAAGTCCAGGGAGTGAAATTTTTTAAACAGTTTGTCATCGTGAAATTCAAAGGGATTGACAACATCAATGATATCGAACAGTACAAAGGCTGTTCTCTTTTTGTTAGCCGTGAGGATGCAGTTGCACTGGAGGAAGACGAATATTTTATTGCTGATCTGATCGGGATGGAAGTTTACACGGATGAGAATCCCGAGGAACTTTTCGGGACATTAAAAGATGTGATCGAAACCGGGGCGAATGAAGTGTATCTTGTAGAGTCAAAAACACATGGGGAAGTGCTGATCCCGGCAATCCGCCAGTGTATTCTTTCCGTGGATGTAAAAGCGCAGAAAATGCAGGTGCATCTGCTGAACGGATTGCTGGATCAATGATTTCAATGAAAGAAAGTGCAGGGCAGATACGATGAATTTTCATATTTTGACATTATTTCCGGACATGGTCATGCAGGGACTGGGTACCAGTATCATCGGAAGGGCGGTAAACAACGGGCTGCTTTCCATTGAGGCGGTCAATATCCGGGATTATGCGTTTAACAAACATCAAAGCGTGGATGATTATCCATATGGAGGCGGAGCAGGTATGCTGATGCAGGCAGAACCTGTTTATCAGGCATATGAGGCGATCGCAGAAAAAGTGAAAAAGAAGCCGCGTGTCGTGTATCTTTCTCCACAGGGAGCGACTTTTTCCCAGACCATGGCAGAAGAACTGGCAAAAGAAGAAGAACTGGTGCTGCTCTGCGGGCACTATGAAGGAATCGATGAACGTGTTCTGGAGGAAATTGTGACAGATTATGTTTCTATCGGAGATTATGTGCTCACAGGCGGAGAATTGCCGGCCATGGTCATGGTGGATGCGATTTCCCGTCTGATCCCGGGTGTGCTGCACAATGATGTATCCGCAGAATTTGAATCTTTTCAGGATGATCTGCTGGAATATCCGCAGTATTCGAGACCTGAGGAATGGCATGGGAAAAAAGTTCCGCCGATTCTTCTGTCCGGACATCACGCCAATATTGAAAAGTGGAGAAGAGAGCAGTCGATCATCCGGACAAAGGAGAGAAGACCGGATCTTTTGGAAAAGTGCATGAAAAGCGGAGTTCTGGATAAGAAAGAAATGAAGTTTTTGCAGGAACTTTTGGCAAAAGATGAGGAAAATACTTGAAACTATTTACAAAATATGATAGAATACAACAGTTGTGAAAAGAAGAGATGGTCCTCTGGTACCGAAGTGGTATTAAGAACGTCCAAGATGAAGGAGGAACACAATGAACGAAATTATCAGAAAAATCGAAGCTGAGCAGATGAAAGAAAATGCACCTGAGTTTAACGTTGGTGATACTGTAAAAGTATACGCTAAGATTAAAGAGGGTAACCGTGAAAGAATCCAGGTTTTCGAAGGAACAGTTCTGAAAAAACAGGGTGGCGGAGTAAGAGCTACTTTCACAGTAAGAAAATTCTCTAACGGAATCGGTGTTGAAAAAACATGGCCAATCCACTCTCCACACGTTGAGAAAGTGGAAGTTGTTCGCAGAGGTAAAGTAAGAAGAGCAAAACTGAACTACTTAAGATCACGTATCGGTAAAGCAGCTAAGGTTAAAGAATTAGTAAAATAGTAGGAATGATGAGAGGGACAATTACAGAAGTGTAGATTGTCCCTTTTCTGTTATAAGGAGAATGTATGCGGCACTTAAAGTTTCGAAAAAAGCGAAAAAGAGCGCCACACAAGGCAAAACTGCATTTTCTGAGTGAAAAGATCCATTGGAACAAAAAAGCAGTTGCGCTCTGGATCGCAGAGATTGCAGTCGTCTGTGCACTTGCATTTATACTGGTATTTTATTTTGGACAGCGAGTGAGCAATGCAGGTGATTCGATGCGGCCGGAATTAAAAAACGGAGATGTTGTTCTGGTAAACCGTCTGGTGTATAATGCCATGACTCCGAAAAGAGGAGACATTATTGCGTTTAAGCCAAATGGCAGAGAAAATGCACATTATTATATCAAAAGGATCGTGGGACTGCCGGGAGAGACGGTTCAGATCAAGGATGGAAAAGTATATATTAACGGAAAAGAACAGAAAAAAGATATCTTTGTGTCCGAAATTGAAAAGCCGGGAGTTGCCCAGGATGAGATCACACTTGGTGAGAATGAGTATTTTGTACTGGGAGATCAGGCGTCCAGCAGCGATGACAGCAGGATGGCTGATATCGGAAATGTAAAACGTTCGGAAATTTACGGGAAGATATGGTTTGATACGAGTGTGGGCAGTAATTTTGGATTTGTAAAATAGTGAGGAGGGACAATATGCATTTTCAGTGGTATCCGGGACATATGACAAAGGCAAAACGGATGATGCAGGAGAATATCAAACTGATCGATCTGGTGATCGAACTGGTGGATGCAAGGCTGCCGGTCAGCAGCCGGAATCCGGACATTGATGAGCTCGGAAAAAATAAAGCACGTCTTATTCTTTTGAATAAAGCCGATCTGGCAGAAGAAAAGTGGAATGATGCATGGGCAGAGTATTTTAAGAAGAAAGGATATTCTGTAGTCAAGGTTAATTCAAAGAAAGGCGGGGGGATCAAGTCGATCCAGGGCGTGATCCAGGAAGCCTGTAAAGAGAAGATAGAAAGAGACAGAAAGCGCGGGATCTTAAACCGCCCGGTGCGTGCAATGGTCGTTGGGATTCCGAATGTAGGAAAATCAACGTTTATCAATGCACTGGCAGGAAAAGCCTGTGCCAAGACCGGGAATAAGCCGGGAGTGACAAAAGGAAAACAGTGGATCCGTTTAAATAAAAATGTAGAGCTTTTAGATACGCCGGGTATTCTCTGGCCGAAGTTTGAAGACCAGACCGTGGGACTTCGGCTGGCATTTATCGGTTCTATTAAAGATGAGATTCTCAATACAGAAGAGCTGGGAGGCGAGCTGATCCGGTTTCTGGTACAGAGTTATCCGGGTGTATTGCAGGAAAAATATGATGTGAGTGAGTCACAGGATATTTATGCGTGTCTGGAAGAAATTGCGAAGAACAGGCATTGTCTGGTACGAGGCAGTGAGCTGGATATGGAAAAGGCGGCAAGGCTGTTGTTAGATGATTTTAGAAATGGAAGAATTGGAAGAATTACTCTGGAATTCCCTCAGGATTATGAAGAGACAGACGGAGAGTAAAGAGGGGGCAGTCGTAGCATGAAAGAGAAAGATCAGGATAGAAGTATTTTCAAAGAAATTTTAGGATGGCTCGTGTATATTGCAATTTTGCTGGCTGCGGTATATGTTCTGATTACGTATGTGGGACAGCGGACAGAAGTCAGCGGACATTCTATGGAACCGACACTGCAACATGGAGACAATCTGATCGTAGACAAGATCAGTTATCGTTTCAGGGAACCTGAGCGGTATGAGATTATCGTATTCCCTTATCAATATAAGGAAAATACATATTATATCAAACGGATCATCGGACTGCCGGGAGAAACTGTCCAGATTATAGACGGAGAGGTCTATATCAATGGAGAACTGCTGGCGGATGAACATTATGGAAAAGAAGTGATGCTGGATCCGGGGATTGCAGCAGAATCGATCACACTGGGAGACGATGAATATTTTGTTCTGGGTGACAATCGAAATCACAGTTCTGACAGCAGGGATCCGAGTGTAGGCGTGCTGCACAGGAAGGATCTGATCGGGCGAGCCTGGGTGAGGATCTGGCCGTTTAGTGACATTGGGTTTATCCGGCACGATTAAGAGGAAGTAGATTGAGGAAAAGAAATGAAAAGTATCAGTGAGATCAGAACAGAGTTTGAAGCGTGCCGGGGTTCAAGAGCAGAATTGTATGAGATGTATGCGTATGATACAAGGATGGGAGTGCAAAAGCTCATTCAGAAATATCAGAAGCAGGACGAAAAGCTTGCAAATGAAAGACTTCGTTTAAAGCAGATGCGGCAGTATGAAGAAAAGTATAGTCATTGTGACTATATCTGCGGAATTGATGAGGTTGGAAGAGGACCACTGGCAGGGCCGGTTGTGGCAGCGGCGGTAATTCTCCCGAAAGACGCCGAGATTCTATATTTGAATGATTCCAAAAAGCTCTCGGCAAAGCGAAGAGAAGAGCTGTATGATGAGATACAGGAAAAAGCAATTGCAATTGGGATCGGAATGGCGGGACCGGCGCGAATTGATGAGATCAATATTCTTCAGGCAACCTATGAAGCGATGCGTCAGGCAATCGGTCAGCTGTCTGTAGAACCGGAGGTTCTTTTAAATGATGCAGTCACGATCCCGGAGGTTGTGATTCCACAGGTGCCGATCATCAAAGGAGATGCAAAAAGTGTTTCAATTGCGGCCGCAAGTGTAATTGCGAAAGTAACAAGAGACCGTCTGATGGAAGAGTATGATCAGGTACTTGCGGGATACGGGTTTGCTGACAATAAGGGATATGGCTCGGCAGCGCATATCGCAGCACTTCGGAAACTTGGACCGACGCCGATTCACCGCCGTACCTTTATTAAAAATTTTGTCTGAAAAATGTGGTGTTTTCCGGGCGCAGTGTGAAAAGAATGAAACAAAACAACAGAGCTGTCGGCACTGCCTATGAGCAGATTGCCGGCAGATTTTTAGAAAAGAAGGGATTTCAGATCCTGGAGTATAACTACAGGTGTCGGGCAGGGGAGATCGATCTGATTGCCAGGGACAGGGAGTATTTGGTATTCTGTGAAGTGAAATATCGGCGAACAAAAAGTGCGGGCAGTGCGCTGGAAGCAGTGGATACAAAAAAGCAGAAACGATTGTACCGATGCGCTCAGCAATATGTGGCGGCACATAAAATACCCGATGCTGCGGCAAGGTTTGATGTAGTTGCAATAGAGGGGAACGAGGTGTGTCACATTGAAAATGCCTTTGAGGGGGCATAGAATATAAAAAGGGGAGTGGAAAAAATGGGATTAGGACTTCGTTATAAGAATGAAGAACAGATTTTTCAGGAACAATATACAGAACCACCATACCTGGAATATCCGATGTTTCGAGAGACAGGGATTGTAAAGCATGGATTTTCTACAAGGATAGGAGGCGTCAGCAAAGGCTGTTTTTCTTCATTGAATTTAAGTTTCACAAGAGGGGATGAAGAAGAGGCTGTTCGTGAAAATTTCCGAAGGATCGGATCAGCGATGGGAATCCGATGTGAGGATATGGTGTTTACTCACCAGACACATACGATCAATGTGCGGGTAGTGACGGAAGCGGACAGGGGATGCGGGATCGTAAAACCTAGGACCTACTCGGATGTAGATGGTCTGGTGACTGACATTCCGGGAATTTGTCTGGTAACATTTTATGCGGACTGTGTTCCTTTGTATTTTGTGGACCCGGTAAAGAAAGTGATCGGACTGAGTCATTCCGGATGGAGAGGAACCGTAGGGAAGATCGGAAAAGTGACTGTGGAAACGATGTGCAGAGAATTTAAAAGCAGACCGGAGGATATTCTCGCAGCGGTCGGACCGTCGATCTGTCAGGACTGCTATGAGGTCAGTGAAGATGTGATCCGGCAGTTTCGGAAGAATTTTCCGGAAGACTGCTGGGATGCGTTGTTTTATCAAAAAGAAAATCAGAAGTACCAGCTGAATCTGTGGAAAGCAAATGAGCTGATCTTTCGTGAGGCAGGGATTTTGCCGGAGCATATTGCAGTGACCAATCTGTGTACGCATTGTAACAGTGAGATTCTGTATTCTCACAGACAGGCAGGAGATGCCAGAGGAAATCTCTGTGCGTTTCTGGCATTAGATCAGGAGGTGTAAGAGTGATATTTTTAGCAACAGAGGAAATCCAGGATGTAGTACAGTCCCCGGAAGAAGTGGCAAAAGATGTGAACCGGTTTGTACAGTGGTTTGAGGATCAGATCCCAACCTTGATCTCTTTCGGGATCAAGGTTGTGCTTGCAATCGTATTTTTCTTTATCGGAAGAGCGGTGATCCATGGAATTCAGAAGATGGTGAAGCATTCCATGCAGCGGGCAAATGCGGATACAGGTGTGATCCAGTTCGTAGAATCGTTCCTGAAATTTGGGCTGTATGCACTGCTGCTGTTTATGATCGCAACAAATTTTGGAATTGAGACATCCTCGGTTGCGGCGCTGATCGCATCCGGAGGTGTGGCAATCGGTCTCGCGCTGCAGGGGAGTCTTTCGAACTTTGCAGGAGGCGTACTGATCCTGCTTTTAAAACCGTTTGTAGTGGGTGACTACATCATTGTTGCCAATGATGGAACAGAAGGAACGGTAAAAGTCATCCAGATCTTCTATACAAAGCTGACAACGGTAGATAATAAGACGATCGTGATTCCAAATGGAACGCTTTCCAACAGCAGTCTGACGAATGTGACGGCAAGACCGGAACGGCAGTTGGATTTAAAAGTAGGGATCGCCTATGATGCAGATCTGAAAAAAGCAAAAGATCTGATCGAAACGCTGTTAAAACAGGATGATTCCATTATTCAGGACGAGGATATCAAGGTGTTTGTGGATTCTCTGGCTGACAGTTCTGTGATACTGGGACTGCGCGCATGGGTGAAGACAGAGGAGTACTGGAGTACAAGATGGAGACTTCTGGAAGAAATCAAGCTGATATTTGATGAAGAAGGTATTGAGATACCGTTCAATCAGCTGACTGTGCATATGGCGGAAAAATAATAAAAGGCAAGAGAGCTGAAAACTGCGGTTGTGAGCAGATTCCAGCTCTTTTTTCTATCAGCTTTTGCAACTGAGATTGTTTTATGGTATCCTATAGAATGTATGCAGGGATGAAAATCTCTTTGATCAGGAGGAACAGTTATGATTTTAAAACAGTTATTGGAACGTTTGGAATATGAAGTAGTACAGGGGAGTGACAAGATCGAAATTACAACATTGATCAACGATTCCCGTAAGGTAGAAGAAGGCTCTGTGTTTGTGTGCATCAGCGGCGCCGTCTCAGACGGACATCAGTATGTAGCAGATGTGGCAAAAAAAGGAGCAAAAGCCGTGATCGTGCAGCAGGATGTAGAGGCACCGGAGGGAATGACAGTGATCCGTGTAGAAGACACAAGGTACGCACTCGCACTTGCTTCTGCCGCTTATTTCGGCTATCCGGCAGAGAAGCTGCACATTATTGGAATTACAGGGACAAAGGGAAAGACGACCACAACCTATATGATCAAATCCATTCTGGAGGGAGTCGGACATAAAGTAGGGCTGATCGGAACCATTGAGGCCATTATCGGAGAGGAAGTGATCCCGGCAGCGAATACGACGCCGGAATCTTATACCATTCATCAGTATTTTGCAAAAATGGTGGAAGCCGGCTGTGACAGCGTGGTCATGGAGGTGTCATCCCAGGGGCTGATGCTGCACCGGACAGCAGGGATTCCGTTTGAAATCGGGATTTTCACAAATCTTGGAAAAGATCATATCGGACCGAATGAACACAAGGATTTTGAAGATTATAAAAGATGCAAAGGATTATTGTTCCAGCAGTGCAGGCTTGGAATTGCCAATGCAGATGACCGGTATTTTAAGGATGTATTTAAAAATGCTACATGTAAAGTGGAGACATTTGGTTTCTGCAAAGAGGCGGATCTGCGGGCTGAAGATGTAAATCTGGTGTCCAGACCGGGATATCTCGGTGTGGCATATCATGTGGCAGGAGTCATGGATTTTGATGTGGAGATTGATGTACCGGGAACATTCAGTGTTTACAATTCACTGACAGCGATTGCAGTGTGCAGACACTTTGATGTGCCGAAAGAGCACATTCAGGCGGCTTTGAAAAAGGCGAAGGTTAAGGGCAGAATCGAGATGGTGAAAGTGTCTGATGAATTCACTCTGATGATCGACTATGCACACAATGCCATGAGTCTGGAGAGTCTTTTGACCACGTTAAAAGAATATCATCCAAAACGTCTGGTATGTCTGTTCGGATGCGGTGGAAACCGTTCCAGAGACCGACGCTTTGAGATGGGAGAAGTGTCCGGCCGTCTGGCAGATCTGACGATCATCACTTCCGATAATCCGAGATTTGAAGAGCCGCAGGCGATCATCGATGACATCAAAGTGGGAATCGAAAAGACGGATGGAGCGTATGTGGAAATCATAGACAGGAAAGAAGCCATCCGTTATGCGATCACACACGGGCAGACCGGGGATGTGATCGTGCTTGCAGGAAAAGGGCATGAAGATTACCAGGAGATCGAAGGTGTGAAGCATCCGATGGATGAGCGGGTTCTGATTGCGGAGATCTTAACAGAACTGGAAGAGGAACAGAAAAAATAAGCAGGGGAAATGGATTGTTTGCAGATATTATTGTAGATATAAAACATGAAAAACTGGATCGGATCTTTCAATATCGAATTCCGGAGTGGTTAAAAGAAGAGCTGAATGTGGGAATGGAGGTTGTGATTCCGTTTGGGAAAGGCAACCGGCAGACGAAAGGCTATGTGGTAGGAATTTCAGAGACTTGCGACTATGATCTTTCCAAAGTCAAGGAGATCGAAGATATTTCCAGAAACAGTGTAGAGATCGAGGCGAAGCTGATCGCGCTGGCGGCATGGATGAAAGAACATTATGGCGGAACGATGATCCAGGCACTCAAGACGGTATTGCCGATCAAGCAAAAAGAGAATGCCAAGATCAAAAAGTATGTCCGTCTGCTGCTTGGCAAAGAACGGGCAGAAGCGCAGCTGCATTATTATCAGCAGAAGAATCAGAAGGCGAGAGCAAGACTTCTGGAAGCACTTCTGGAGGATCCGGTCATTGAATACGAACTGATTACGAAAAAACTGAATATTACGCGTAGTGTCGTCAATGCATTGGAAGAACAGCAGGTGGCAGTTCTGGAATCAGAGCAGGTGTTTCGAAATCCGGTGAAAGAAAAAGAGCAGAGAGCAAGAGCTCTTGTGTTTACGGCAGAGCAGGAGCATGCGATCGAGTGCTTCTGGCAGGAGTACAGCAGAGATGTGCGGGCAGCTTATTTGTTGTACGGTGTGACCGGCAGTGGAAAAACGGAAGTTTATATTGAGATGATCCGCCGGGTGGTCTGTGAGGGAAAACAGGCGATTCTACTGATTCCTGAGATTGCACTGACGTATCAGACAGTGATGCGGTTTTACCGGTGTTTTGGAAATCGGGTATCCATCTTAAATTCCAGAATGTCTGCCGGAGAGCGTTATGATCAGTTGATGCGGGCAAAAGCGGGAGAGATCGACGTGATGATCGGCCCGCGGTCCGCCTTGTTTACACCATTTCCGGAGCTGGGGCTGATCGTTATTGATGAGGAACATGAAACAACTTATAAAAGTGAACAGATACCAAGATATCATGCCAGAGAGACTGCCATAGAGCGGGCAAATCTGGAACATGCCAGTGTAGTACTTGGCTCGGCAACCCCGTCTCTGGAAGCAATGTATCGCGCAAAAAACGGGGAGTACCGTCTGCTGGAATTGAAGAACCGTTCGGGAATGCAAAAGATGGCGAGCGTCTATGTAGCGGATCTCAGGCAGGAGTTAAAAGAAGGCAACCGTTCGATCTTAAGCCGGCATCTGCAGGAGTTGATGGAAGACCGGCTGGAAAAACAAGAACAGATCATGTTGTTTTTAAACAGGAGAGGGTATGCAGGGTTTCTTTCCTGCAGAGAGTGCGGCCATGTGGTAAAGTGTCCGCACTGCGATGTTTCGCTGTCGTATCACAGAAACGGAAAGATGGTCTGTCATTACTGCGGATATGAAGAACCAAGGACACCCGTCTGTCCGGAGTGCGGTTCCAGACATATCGGAGAATTTCGGGCAGGAACACAGCAGATCGAAGACATTGTAAAAGCACAGTTTCCGCAGGCAAGAGTTCTTCGTATGGACATGGACACAACAAGACAGAAAGACGGCCATGAAAAAATCTTGTCTGCATTTGCGAATGGAGAAGCAGATGTACTGGTCGGAACGCAGATGATCGTAAAAGGACACGATTTTCCGAATGTTACGTTAGTTGGTGTGCTGGCGGCAGATATGTCGTTGTATTCAGATGATTATCGTTCCGGGGAGCGCACCTTCCAGCTTTTGACACAGGCGGCAGGGCGAGCCGGACGGGGGCAGAAAGAAGGAGAAGCTGTGATCCAGACCTACACTCCCACGCATTACAGTATCGTAACCGCCGCAGCACAGGATTATGAGGCGTTTTATGAGGAGGAGATCCGGTATCGGCAGATCATGGGATATCCCCCGGTAGAAAATCTGCTTGCAGTTCTGGTAAGCTGTGAGGATGAGGTGCTGTTAGAGACAGGGTGTAAGTATTTAAAAGAGTTTTCGATCCGGATTGCTCCGAAAGAAACTGCGAAGATCATCGGACCTGCAAGTCCGGGAATCGGAAAGATTAATGATGTGTATCGCAAAGTAATCTACATAAAAGATGAAAATTATGATACACTTGTGAGGATAAAGAACGGATTGGAACAATATATTGAAGTAAATCCGGGATATCGCAAGATGCGGATTCAGTTTGATTTCAATCCGATGCATGTTTTTTAAAAGATAACAAAGAATAAATAGAAGGGAACAGTGAAATTATGGCAATCAGAGAAGTCAGGATCATGGGAGATGACATTTTGGGAAAACAGTGCAAACCAGTCACAAAGATGACGATGCGCACAAAAATTTTGATCGAGGATATGCTGGATACGATGTATGAAAAATACGGTGTGGGACTGGCAGCCCCCCAGGTGGGAGTCTTGAAGCAGATCGTTGTGATCGATGTGGGAGAAGGTCCGATCGTGCTGATCAACCCGGAGATCATTGAGACATCCGGGGAGCAGACAGGCGAAGAGGGATGTTTAAGCCTGCCGGGTAAATGGGGGATCGTGACAAGACCAAATTATGTGAAGGTACGTGCACTCAATGAAGAAATGGAAGAAGTGGAACTGGAAGGCGAAGGTCTTCTTGCAAGAGCATTCTGTCATGAGATCGATCATCTTGCAGGACATATGTATGTAGAACGTGTGGAGGACGGACTGCATGATGTAGAACCACCGGAAGAGGAGGTAGAATAGATGCGTGTGATTTTTATGGGAACACCGGATTTTTCGGTGGGAACACTGGAAGCGCTGATTGAAGCCGGACACGAGGTGTGTCTGGCAGTGACGCAGCCGGATAAGCCAAAAGGAAGAGGTAAGGAGATGCAGTTTCCGCCGGTGAAAGAGGCGGCACTTTCTCATGGAATCCCGGTATTTCAGCCGGTCAAGGTAAGAGAAGCGGCCTGTGTGGAAGAACTGGCAGGATATAAGGCGGATGTGATCGTAGTGGTCGCTTTCGGCCAGATTCTTCCGAAAGCAATTCTGGAACTGACACCATATGGATGTGTCAATGTACATGCGTCTCTGCTTCCCAAATATAGAGGAGCGGCACCGATCCAGTGGGTGATCATTGACGGAGAAGATGTGACAGGTGTGACCACCATGCAGATGGATGAAGGTCTGGATACTGGTGACATGCTGCTTAAGACCGAAGTGCCGATCACGGCAGAAGAGACGGGAGAGAGTCTTCATGATAAATTGTCAAAAGCCGGAGCAGCACTTTGCGTGGGGACATTAAAAGCACTGGAAGAAGGCACCATCGTTCCTCAAAAACAGGGAGAGACACCTACACATTATGCAAGTATGTTGAACAAAAAAATGGGAAACATCGATTGGAATGCTTCCGCAGAAGCAATCGAGAGACTGATCCGGGGATTAAATTCCTGGCCGAGTGCGTATACACACTGGGAGAATAAAGTGGTGAAGATCTGGAGTGCAAAAGTCTCGAAAGAGCAGACGAAGGCACAGCCGGGGACTGTTACGGATGTGACAAAAGACAGTTTTTCTGTGCAGACAGGAGATGGAACTTTAATCGTACAGGAATTGCAGATTCCGGGAAAGAAGAGAATGCAGACAGATGCATTTTTAAGAGGATATCATCTCGAAGAAGGAACGTTGTTTCATTCATAAATAAAAGGATTGGAGGAAGAGCATGTTTTTTTACTATGATCCTACTTATATATTAGTGATTATCGGAGCCGTAATATGCATGGCAGCTTCGGCACATGTCAACAGTACCTATCGAAGATATGCACAGGTGCGGAGCCGGTCCGGTATGACAGGGAAGGATGCAGCAGAGCGAATCCTGCATGCAAACGGGGTTTATGATGTAACAGTACATCACATTCCGGGCAATCTGACAGATCATTATAATCCGGCAAATAAGACGCTGGGGCTTTCTGATGCAACCTATAACTCAGCATCGGTGGCCGCCATCGGTGTGGCTGCGCATGAATGCGGGCATGCAATCCAGCATGCGAAAGGGTATGCGCCTCTTCAGATCAGAGGGGCTCTGGTACCTGTTGCGAATTTCGGTTCTATGGCAGCCTGGCCGCTGATCATTATCGGATTATTCATGAATGGAAATACAGCAAGTCTGCTGATCAATCTCGGAATTTTGCTGTTTTCGGCTGCAGTGCTGTTTCAGATCGTGACATTGCCGGTAGAATTTAATGCCTCCAGCCGTGCGATCCATATTTTGGAAACATCCGGAATGTTATATCCGGAAGAATTAAGTCAGACAAAGGCAGTGCTGCGGGCGGCAGCGATGACGTATGTGGCAAGTGCCGCATCTATGATTCTGCAGCTGCTTCGTCTGTTGATCATAAGCGGAGGAAGAAGAGATGACTAAACAGGTGACTAAACAGGTGACAGAGAGAGAACTGGTGCTGGCGATCCTGATGGAGGTGACACAGCAAAATGTCTACAGCCATCTTGCATTGAATGCCGTCCTGGAAAAATATCAGTATCTGGAGAAAAAGGAACGCGCATTTATCACGAGAGTGACTGAAGGAACACTGGAGCACATGATCGAACTGGATTATATTTTGAATCAGTTTTCCAAAGTGAAGGTCAACAAGATGAAGCCGGTTATCCGCAATATTTTGAGAAGTGCTGTATATCAGCTGAAGTATATGGACAGCGTGCCGGATTCGGCAGTGTGCAACGAGGCAGTAAAGCTGGCAGTGAAAAAAGGATTCGGCACCCTGCGTGGATTTGTAAACGGAGTGCTCCGCAATGTGGCGCGAGGTCTGGATCAGGTAGAGTATCCCGCAGAGGGGATCGAACGGCTGTCTGTTGTGTATTCCATGCCGGAGTGGATTTTAAAATTGTGGAAGAAGACTTATGATCTGGATGTGATCGAATCCATGCTGCAGGCCTTCCAGGAAGAGACACCGGTGACGATCCGGTGTAATCTGGCAAAGACAACGCCGGAAAATCTGAAAGAAAGCCTGCAAAAGGAAGGGGTTACGGTCACGCCGCATCCATATCTGTCCTACGCGTTCAGGATTCAGGACTATGATCATCTTTCAGAGCTGGAAAGTTTTCAAAAGGGAGAGTTTTATGTCCAGGATATCAGTTCCATGCTGGTGGGAGAACTCGCAGATCCAAAGAAAGGGGATCGGGTGATCGATGTCTGTGCGGCACCGGGCGGAAAAGCGCTTCATGTTGCAGAAAAACTGCGGGGAACAGGAAGTGTAGAAGCCAGAGATCTAAGCCTGTATAAAGTAGGATTGATCACAGAAAATATCGAGAGAAGCGGTCTTATGAACATTCACGCAGTACAAAAAGATGCGACTGTCTGTGATGCGGATGTAAAAGATGCGGCGGATCTTGTGATTGCAGATCTGCCCTGTTCCGGATTAGGGGTTCTTGCAAAAAAGACAGATTTAAAATATAAAGCAACCGAACAGGGCACCAAAGAGCTGGCAGGACTGCAGAGGGAGATTCTGAAAAATGCTGCGTCCTATGTCCGGCCGGGAGGAACGCTGATCTACAGCACCTGTACGATCAATCCGGCAGAAAATATAGAAAATGTACACTGGTTTTTAAAAGAATTTCCGGAATTTGTACTGGATCCGATCGCGGACAGACTGTGTAGCACTCTTCAGAATAGTGTGGAAGAAGCAGGATGTCTGCAGCTGCTTCCGGGAATTCATAAAAGTGACGGCTTTTTTATTGCCAGATTCGGAAAGAAATAAAAGGATAGAAAAAGGATGAAGAAAGATATTCGCGCATATACATATGAACAATTGGCCGCAGAGATGGAACAGATCGGGGAAAAGAAATTTCGTGCAAAGCAGATTTATGAATGGCTGCATGTAAAGCTTGCTGACAGTTTTGAAGAGATGACGAATCTCTCCAAAGCGCTCCGGGAAAAACTGGAGGCGGAATATGAGATCCTTCCGGTAAAAATGCTGGAGCGTCAGATTTCGAAGATTGACGCAACGAATAAGTTTTTATTTCAGCTTTCTGACGGAAATGTGGTGGAAAGTGTGCTGATGCGCTACAAGCACGGAAATTCCGTCTGCATTTCTTCTCAGGTGGGTTGCCGGATGGGATGCAGATTCTGTGCTTCTACCATCGGTGGGCTGGAGAGAAATCTGTCGCCGTCTGAGATGCTGGGGCAGATTTATCAAATCCAGAAGATCACAGGAGAAAGAGTCTCCAATGTTGTTGTGATGGGAACCGGAGAACCCATGGATAATTATGAGAATTTCCTGACATTTGTCCGTATGCTTACAGATGAACACGGACTGCATATCAGCCAGAGAAATCTCACGGTTTCCACCTGTGGGATCGTGCCGAAGATCCGCGAGCTTGCCATGGAGCATCTGCAGATCACACTGGCACTTTCTCTGCACGGCTCTACTCAGGAAAAGAGAAAGCAGCTCATGCCGGTGGCAAATAAATATGACTTGCAGGAAGTGCTCAAAGCATGTGATTTTTATTTTCAGGAGACAGGAAGAAGGGTGACTTTTGAATACAGCCTTGTTCACGGAGTGAATGACACACAGGAAGATGCAGAGGAACTGATCGGAATCTTAAAATCCCGCAACTGTCATTTGAATCTGATTCCGGTCAATCCGATCAAAGAGCGTGATTTTCAGCAGCCTTCCCGCAAAAATGCGTTGAATTTCAAAAATAAACTTGAAAAAAGCGGAATAAATGTTACTATAAGAAGAGAAATGGGCGCAGATATTGACGGTGCCTGTGGTCAGCTCAGAAGACGCTATGTAAAAACAGAGAATGAGTAAAGGAGAGAGCGTATGAAGACATTTTCCATTACAGATGTTGGGATGGTAAGACAAGTGAATCAAGACTATGTCTATATGACAGACAATCCTCTGGGACCTCTTCCGAATCTGTTTGTTGTAGCAGACGGAATGGGCGGTCATCAGGCAGGTGATTATGCTTCCAAGTATACAGTGGAAGTTTTAAAACGCGAGCTGGAGAATACCAGCGAGCAGGACGTAGAGAGAGCGCTTGTTTCGGCGATCAAGACAGCCAACAGAGAGATCATCAAAAAAGCTTCCGAGGATCCTCATTTAAAGGGGATGGGGACTACGGTAGTGCTGGCAACGATCGTCAACCAGATGATGTATTTTGCAAACGTGGGAGACAGCAGGCTGTATCTGATCAATCAGGGAATCGTACAGCTTACAAAAGATCATTCTCTGGTGGAAGAGATGGTACGCCTTGGCGGGATCAAGCCGGAGGAAGCAAAGCATCATCCGGATAAAAATATCATTACGAGAGCAATCGGTGCAAAAGACAGCGTAGAGGTTGATTTTTATGAGCACCGTCTGAAAAAGGGAGACATCATTCTGATGTGTACAGACGGACTCAGCAATATGGTGGAGGATGAAGAGCTGTTCCATATTGTACAGGGGGGCAGAGATATTGTGGAATCCGCACAGTCTCTGGTAGAAACGGCAAAAGAGAACGGCGGTACGGATAATATCGGGATCGTACTGGTAGAGCCGTTCGCAGATGAGGTGAGTATATGTTAAAAGAAGGTATCTTTTTAGGAAAGCGCTATGAGATCCTGGATCGTATCGGTTCCGGCGGTATGGCGGATGTGTATAAGGGCAAAGATCATAAGCTGAACCGGTATGTGGCGATCAAGGTGCTGAAGAGCGATTTTCGCTCAGATGAGACTTTTATCAAAAAGTTCTTAAGCGAAGCCCAGGCAGCAGCAGGTCTGATGCATCCGAACGTAGTTAACGTATATGATGTGGGGCAGGACCGCGGAGTTTATTATATGGTGATGGAGCTTGTGGAAGGCATCACATTAAAAGAATATATCGAGAAAAAAGGCAGACTCTCTGCAAAAGAGACGATCAGCATTTCCATTCAGATGGTGACGGGAATTCAGGCAGCCCACAACCAGCATATCATACATCGGGATATCAAACCGCAGAATATCATTATTTCAAAAGACGGAAAAGTAAAGGTTACAGATTTTGGAATTGCAAGAGCAACGACTTCGTCCAATACGATCAGCACCAGCGTGATGGGATCGGTTCATTACACATCGCCGGAGCAGGCAAGGGGCGGCGTGGTAGATGAAAAAAGTGATATTTATTCTGCCGGTATCAGTATGTATGAAATGGTGACAGGGCATGTTCCGTTTGATGGCGAGTCTACGGTCACTGTGGCGATCAAGCACTTGCAGGAGGAAATCATTTCTCCAATTGTGGAAGTGCCGGATACGCCAAAGAGCCTGGAGAAGATTATTTTAAAATGTACACAGAAGAGTCCTATGTATCGGTATCAGAACTGCGAAGAACTTTTGCTTGATCTGAAACGGGCATTGGTAGATCCGCAGGGAGGATTTATTTCAAACGGACCAAAAGTGAACAATGTGGATGAGACTGTGGTCATGGATACGCAGGAGATCGCAAGAGTTCAGAATCGGGATTATGACGGTGAGGACTATGATGATCCGGACGAATCCTATGACGACGAGGAGTATGATGAGGATTCATACGATCGAAGAAATCGTCGGGAAGATGGCAGAAAAGGCAAAAAAGAAGAAGTCGATCCACAGATGAAAAAGGTCACAAAGATTTTGATGATCGTTGTGGCAGTTATTGTTGCGATCGGAGTGATCTTTGGAATCAGTAAGGCTGTCGGCGGATTCATGCCTGACAAGGTAGTGACCGAAGAGAAGGAAAAGAAGGTTTCTGTACCGGATATTCGGGGAATGACGGAAGAAGAGGCTAGAAAAGCACTCACAAAGAAGAACATCGGATATCAGTCAGCAGGTCAGGTCGCTTCAGACAAATATGAAAAAGGCGAGATTGCGGAACAGGATCCAAAACCAGGAGAAAAAGTAAAAGAGAATTCGACGGTCACTGTGAAAATCAGCAGCGGACCGGCAGAAAAAACTGCCAAAGTACCGGATGTAACAGGAAAATCTGAGGCGGATGCACAAAAGCAGCTGGAAGACAAAGGATTTGTTGTGGCATCTGAGACAGATTACAGCGACAGTGTACCGCAGGGCTATGTGATTTCCACAAATCCGACAGCCGGAACAGAGTGGGCAGAGGGCAATACAGTGACAATGGTTGTCAGCATGGGTAAAGAGAAGATCAGTGTACCGAATGTATCCGGTGTGGATCCGGACAGTGCCCAGACTACGCTGCAGGGAGTGGGACTGACACTTGGAAGTGAAAGCTCCAGTGAGTATAGTGATGAGTATGAGGAAGGCACCATTATCCGGACAGTGCCGGCAGCCGGTGAACAGGTGGAAAAAGGAACGACTGTCAATTATGTTCTGAGCAAAGGCAAGAAGACAGAGACTGTAGAAGTACCGACTCTCTCCGGTCTGACAAGAAGTCAGGCAGAAGCAAAGCTTTCCGGATTAGGTCTGACAGCGAATGTGACAGAATCTTATGATTCTACTGTTACAAAAGGATATGTAATCAGTCAGTCTGTGACACCTGGAAGTCAGATCGAAAAAGGGGCAACAGTTGATATTGTGGTCAGTCTCGGACCGGAAAATGTGACACCGGATCCGCCGACAGACGGAGATAACAATAATGGAAATGACAGCGGATCAAACGGTGGTTCATCGTCAGGAGCGAACCACTGACAGCAGAGGAAATTATGCAGGGAAAAATAATCAAGGGAATTGCCGGATTCTACTACGTAAACGTAGTAGAATCCGGTGTTTATGAGTGTAAGGCAAAAGGCGTGTTCCGAAAAGAGAAGATCAAGCCTTTAGTAGGGGATAATGTCCGAATAGAAATACTGGATGAAGAAAATAAGACAGGGAATATTGTGGAGATTTTTCCCAGAAAGAATGAGCTGATCCGTCCGGCAGTGGCAAACATCGATCAGGCACTGGTGGTGTTCGCAGTGACAAAGCCGGCTCCACATTTCAATCTTCTGGACCGGTTTCTGGTCATGATGGAGCGAAAAGAGATACCGGTAGTTTTGTGTTTTAATAAGAAAGACATTGCGACCAGTCCGGAAATTGCAGAATTAGAAGCAATCTATGAGAAATGTGGATATCCGATCGTATTTACCAGCGCACTGGAGCAGGAGAATATAGAAGAAATCCGTCGTCTTCTGCTGAAAAAGACAACGGCGATCGCAGGACCTTCCGGAGTCGGGAAATCGTCTCTGATCAATCTGCTTCAGAATCAGGTGCAGATGGAAACCGGAACGATCAGCAGAAAGATTGAACGTGGAAAGCATACCACAAGGCATTCTGAGCTGATCGCAGTAGATGCGGATTCCTACATTATGGATACGCCGGGATTCAGTTCACTTTATGTCAATGATTTTGAAAAAGAAGAATTGAAGTACTATTTTCGGGAATTTGCTTCCTATGAAGGGCAGTGCCGGTTTCAGGGATGCGATCACGTGCATGAACCGGGATGTGCGGTAAAAGAGGCGCTGGAAGAGGGAAAAATCCATCCGGTCCGATATAAAAATTATCTGGAGATGTATACAGAATTGAAAGAAAAGAAGAGGTATTGATTTATGAAAAACAGAATTGCACCATCGATTTTGTCGGCAGACTTTAAAAGACTTGGCGAGCAGTTAAAAGAGACAGAAGCAGCAGGAGCGGAGTATATCCATTTTGATGTGATGGATGGAATGTTTGTGCCGAGTATTTCTTTCGGAATGCCGGTTCTTGCATCCATCAAAGGGCATACACAGCAGGTGATGGATGTGCATCTGATGGTTACAGAGCCGATTCGTTATGTGGAAGATTTTGCAAAAGCAGGAGCTGATATTCTGACGGTTCATGTAGAAGCATGTGAGAATCTGGTGGAAACTGTGGATAAGATCCATGCATGCGGAATGAAGGCGGGAGTATCGATTAAACCGAATACACCGGTATCTGCACTGGAACCGGTACTGGATAAAACGGAGATGTTTCTGATCATGTCTGTAGAACCGGGATTTGGCGGACAGGCATTTATTCCGGAGTCGTTGGACAAGATCAAAGAATTAAGAAATCTGCTGAATGCAAGAGGGATCCGGGCAGACATTGAAGTGGATGGAGGAATTTACCACAGCAATGTCAAAGAAGTGCTGAATGCGGGAGCGAATGTGATCGTGGCAGGCTCTGCTGTGTTCAAAGGAAATGTGGCAGAGAATGTAAAAGGATTTATGGAGATTTTAAGCGCCAATGAATAGATGGACTGTGATCGTAAGCGGCGGGATGCTGGAAGAAGAATTTGCAAGATCTGTTCTGGAAAATCCGGAGATTGAGTTTATCATAGGAGTGGACAGAGGACTGGAATTTCTTTACAGGCATGAAATCTGCCCGAATTATATTGTGGGAGATTTTGACAGCGTATCCGGTGAAATTTTAGGGTACTATGAGAAAGAAACAAAAGTGCCGATCCGCAAGTTCAATCCGGTCAAAGATGCCTCAGATACAGAAATCGCACTGCGTTTGTGTCTGGATTTGGGAAGAAAGAACATCCTGATCCTGGGAGCGACCGGAAATCGGATCGATCATATATGGGCAAATGTACAATGTTTAAAAATCGGACTGGATGCAGGAGCAGATGTGCGGATCGTGGACAGTCGTAATCGGATCCGGCTCTTGGACCGGGAGATCACACTTTCAAAGAAAGAGGCATACGGACCGTACTTTTCGGTGTTTCCACTGGGAGAGAGTGTGGAGAAATTTAATATTGAGGGCGCGAAGTATCCGCTGAAAAATCATAAATTAACGGCGTATGACAGTCTCTGTGTAAGCAATGCATTTGCAGAGGAGGCGGTCAGGATTACGTTTCCGGAAGGGATTGTGATCCTGATGGAGACGCGGGATTAGATGCGGCGTTTCTCTTTGTATAAATTAAGCCCCTTGCCGTTACCGGCAAGAGGCTTAAAAACTTTTTCGCGACCTATTTATTATTCGCATGGCCGGGAGCGAACCACGTTTACACAGCCTATTTATATTCCGCATGACTGGAATTGGCTTTCAAGATAGAAACATTATGATAAGTTGAGAATATAAGCTGTAAGATTTTAATAGTAGAAATTTTACAGTTTTTTATTGTTTAATTAATGAGAATAGTGTTTTACAACCAAAAGATGGTGAGTTACAACATATTTCGGAAATGCATGTTTTTGTCGGCTATACTGGATTTATGATTAAGAGAATGCGGGGTGAATCTAGTGGAGAAGAGAAACTATAAAAGAGGAGACAACAAGAAGGCAAAGATGTTGAAAAAGGCATGTGTCGGAATTGGAATCACATGCGTCCTTTTGACTGGATGTCAAAAAACGCCGGAGGAAAGTGCGGTTGTTAGTAAAGCAGGTGGACTGAGTGAGAATGTGATTGCAAAGCCATTGGAGGAGGGAGAGACAAGAGAAAACGATATTCCGGCACATTGGAAGATGGAGGAATTCAGAAACAAAAATCGGATGCTGCTGAGCGCGGATTTGGATTTGGACGAGCATAAACTGGGGAATCTTCCCGTTATTGAGATGAAGAATCATGTGTTAACGGAAGAAGAACTGAAAGAATTGGTGGAGTATTTTGCAGAGGGAGAAACGTTGTATGAGTGCCAGCCATATACAAAGGATGTATATGAAGAGGTAATTTCAAGAATTGAGAATAAGGAAGGAATATATGCATCGTCCTATCCCTGGTTGAAACGATTGACCATCAGGCAGTGCGCAGAGGCAGGAATAGAATTTGCACCGGAGAAGCCAGCGATACAGGAAAAGGAGAAAATAGAATTTACGACCAGATTTGTGGATGAAGGATATGAAAAGGCTGTTATGGAGAAAGTAGGCGCGGCTTCGGAAGGGTTTGATATGTATGAAAACAGAGAGGAAAAGGTTTGGTTTGAAGCCGATGTAGGAGGTGTCGGAACTGAAAGGAAAGGACGTATCAAAGCAGAAACTTATGATCCGGAGGTTGGAAACAGCAGTTCATTTAGCTGGACAACCGGACTGGAAAGTTACTCTTATTTAGAGTTTGACAGCAGTAGGATGTTCTTTACATATCAGACGGAAAATACATTTACACCTCAGATGCTGGAACGGATGGATTTGTTTGAAGAGCGCTATACGAACAGTACGTTTGATAAGGCGGTAGGAGCGGCGCAGGCAGAACAGGTAATAAAAGAGTTGGGGATTGCCGATGTGAGTCTCTCCTCGGAAGAGCAGGTTTTATGGTTTCCACAGAACAGCTATACAGAGGGAAGTGACAGGATAGGGGAGTCTGATGATCTGTGGTGGATGGCAGATCCGGCAGCAACAGAGTGCGGATATCGCTATATATTTTCCAGAGAAATCGGTGGCTTGAATGTAATGGTCGGCAATACGGCAGTGCTTGAAACTACGGAGGAAATGTATTCGCCGCCGTTTCCGGCAGAGACAATCACAATCACTGTAACAGAAAGTGGAGTGAAGTCCTTTGTCTGGGAGGGAATGTCGGAAGAAGTCAAACGGATTACAGAGAATACGAAATTACTTCCTTTTGATAAGATACAAGAACGTCTGGCGGAGCAGATATTCTACTGGTATTCCGGATGTACTGCGGGACAGCCGGTGGATGATCCGACACAGTTTCAGTATCGCGTGACAGATGCAAAGCTGGGGTATACCTATATTAATGCATATAAAAATCCGGAACATGCGTGGCTCGTACCGGCATGGTCTTTTATGGCAATAGAGGGAACAGGCGGAGAAGACAGGCAGTACCTCTCGTATCTGATAGAGGCGTTGGAGGGACGTGCGATTACCGGGGAGTGAGAGGAATTGAATGAGATAAAAAGAATTGGTACAAATGTGCTTTTCTGGGTGGGGACTGTATTACTTGCAATGTTATTTTTGGCAAGCGCTCCCTACATAGAAACCCTGCTAAGAACACAGTATTGCGCAGAGGGAATTGGATGGGTGGAAGGATTTCGTTATTGTACGACGAATGAAAATGGATTGTTGTTTTTGCCAATCTGCGTACCGATTGCCGCAGGTGCGTGTGCGGAAACAGAACTGCGAACCCGATACGCATTGTTTTATTGCAGCCGGACAGGAAAGAAACAGTATTATATGAAAAAAGTGTTAGAAAGTGCCTTGCCTGGCGGATTGATGGTGTATTTTGCAGAAATACTGGTATTGTTGGGTGTATATATCGGATTGCAGAATATCACTTCTTATACAGAAGAGATCCGGACAGGTGTGATTGTGGGCATGATTCTGCTGAGTCTGGTACGTGGGTTTTTAAACGGCTTTTTCTGGGCAGGGGTGGGGAGCATGACGGCTGTACTGACGAGGAATCACTATCTTGCGTATGCGATGCCCTTTGTTTTGTATTATGTGTTGACCTTGTTTCAATCCAGATATTATCCCAAACTGTATTTTTTAAGTCCGAGATATTGGGCGGCGCCCGTATACTATGGGAATTTATTCTGTATTATGGTGCTGTTCGGATTATGTATTGGCTGTGCATGTGGTCTTATTCTGGCGGTGAAAAGGAGGTTGGATTATGTGTAATATCAGACAAATATTTCAGCTTGCGGGACAGAAATTTTCCGGGTGGAAGAGAAATCCACGGATTGTCATGACGTTTTTACTGGCATTCGTACTCTGTTTGTTCCTATCAGACGAAGTGCTGACTTATTCACGAAGATATGAGACTTCGCTGCAGATATTAGAACTATTTATCTGGACATACGGCGATGCTGCGTCGGTCATGCTGTCTTCACTTTTGCTTGTGTTATTGTTTGCAGATATGCCGTTTGTAAATCAAGAAACTCCATATCAGCTGATTCGGACGAAACGAAGTGTATGGCTGGCGGGACAGCTGGTATATGTGATCGCAGCCACGATATTGTACAATTTGTTTTTGGTTATTGTACAGAGTGTCTTTGCAGCAGCCTTTGCATTTCCGGGAAATGTATGGAGTAAGACGGCAGCGTTGCTGGGATATGGCGGTGCGTCAAAAGGCATTGTCCCGGTGTCTGTCAAGACCATGGAACAGGTACTGCCTTACGAATGTGCTTTGCAAGTATTTTTGCTGATGCTCTGTTATTCTTTGTTCATTGCAGCTGTGATGCTGTGTCTGAATCTTTTGATTGGAAATGCAGCCGGAGTGATAGGAGCTTTTGCAGTGAATTTGTATGGTTTTTTATTGAATCCGAATTTATTTCAGAAATTGTTTCATCTGACGGAAAATCAGTTGTATCGGGCAAATGTCCTGTGCGGATGGCTGTTGCCGTTGAATCATGCCACATTTCCGATGCATAATTTCGGTTATGATTATCTGCCGGAGATCAGTACAAGTATCGGGATATTTCTGGCGGCAATCATTCTTTTGATGATTCTGTCGAGTATAAAAATGCGGACATATAGTTTTACATTCATTCAGATGGACGAATGAGAGAAGAGGTGTCAGATAAAATGAAAGCAGTGGTAGAGATCAATAAACTGTCTAAATCGTTTGGAAAAGAGAAGGTACTAAGAGAAATTTCCCATTCTTTTGAAACGGGCAGGATTCATGGAATCATAGGATTCAATGGTTCAGGCAAGACGGTTCTGTTCAAATGTATTTGTGGATTTTTAAAACCGGACAGCGGTTCTGTGAAGGTGCATGGGCAGAGAATCGGAAAGGAGATTGATTTCCCAAAATCTCTTGGAATGATCATTGAGAATCCGGGATTTCTTCCTCATTTGAGTGGATATGCCAATCTGAAACGCTTAGCAGACCTGCAAAGGCTCATTGGAAAAGCGGAAGTGATGGAGGCGATTGCACGTGTAGGGCTGGATCCGCTCTCCAAAAAGAAAGTCGGACAGTATTCTCTTGGAATGAGGGAACGTCTGGGAATTGCACAGGCAATCATGGAAAATCCGGATCTGCTCATATTGGATGAGCCTTTTAATGGTCTGGACAAACGCGGTGTAGCGGAAGTGTGCAGATTGTTTGAAGAGCTGCGGGAGCAGGGAAAAACGATTTTGTTGGCGGCACATAATATGCCGGAGTTTGAAGGGCTGTGTGATACAGTCTGTGAAATGGATGCCGGCGTACTGACTCAGGTGAAGTGACAGAATGTCAGAATTGTAAAGACACAGCAATATTGCTATAATTGTGGTGTTATATACGTGATTGAAAGAAACAGGGATGAGAAAATTATGATCAATATTGCTGTATGTGAAGATGATGTCTTTCTTGGCGGTCAGATAGAGACAATGCTGTACAGACAGGCAGAAACAGAAGGCGTGGAAATTCAGACGGAAGTATTTACTTCTGCGGAAAATTGTCTGAAATATTTAAAAGAAGAATGTATGGTGGATTTATTATTTCTGGATATTGAGCTGGGTAAAATGAGTGGAATCGAACTTGCAGAAAGGATTCGCAATGAACTGCACAATGATTATATGCAGATTGTATTTGTTTCCTCAAAACAGTCGTATGCTATGGAATTATTTGAAAGCCATCCGCTGCATTTTCTGGTGAAACCGTTGGATGAAGAGAAATTGACAAGGGTCTTTCGCAAAGCAGTAAAGCTGATTGATAAAAGTGAAGAAACTTTTCAGTATAAAAAAGGGCATTCGCATAAGAAAGTCTTGCTTTCTGAAATCATTTATTTTGAGGCGAGCAACAGAGAAATTATTATGCATACAAATACAGAAAATGAAATCTTTTACGGAACATTGAAGAATATTTATCCGAAACTTCAAAAACAGGGATTTTTCTTCTGTCATAAATCATTTCTTGTACATTATGATAAGGTGAAAATATTTGAAACAAACCAACTGGTTATGCAAAACGGAGATATGATACCAATCAGTCAGAGTCAGAGAAAAGCGGTCAAAGAACTGCAACTGGAGAGAGAGTTAAGGGATTTGTAAAATGGAAATAAGTTTGTATCAGATTATGTTCATATTAGAAAATGCAGCATGCACCTATGCAGTGTATCGGATTTTAGGGATGTTTTATGAGGAACAGAACAAGAAGAAAGGATATCTGAATTTTGTCGTATATGCGTGCTGTTTTTTGTGCGTCACATTGAGTGCGTTTGTAAATAATCCGTCTCCTCTGATGGCAGGAGGGCGTATGGGGTATTATTCAACGGATATCCATGCGTCAGATACAGGAACGCTGCTAATGTATGTCATAGAATTTATCGGAATACTGGCGCTGACATTTTTTTATGAAAGAAATGTATGGAAGAATAGTTTGATAAGCGTGGGATTATTTGCGGTATTCAGAGGTGCGGGAGCATTCGTATTTCAGTATCTCAATGAGACAAACAGGATAGTGTGGCATCAGATCGAAAAAGTGGCGCTATTTCGCATGGTAATGTCGATACTTGTGATTTATGCAATCGTATTTACCCTTGTAGGAATTCAGAATATACGAAAAGGAGTAAGAAAGACATTTTTTTATTGTGTATTTGTGTTGCTGGCGCCGTCTGGAATTGGTTGGTTTTTAATTCAGATATTGATCACTGCTATTTATCAGGTGCCAATGTACTACGATAAGAAAATGATTTTGCTGTTTGGGTTCTGTCTCTGGTTTTTCTGGGTGTATGATTTTATTGTACGATCGTTGTCTGATACGTATGAAAAAATATTGCTTAAAAAAGAAAATCAGTATTATGAAAGTCAGTTAAAAAACATAGAACAGACGGCAGTAACATGGAAAAAATTGCGTCATGATCTGAAAAATCATTTTATAGTTTTAAAAGGAATGTTGGATTCAGGAGAAGAGGAAAAGGCAAAGGCATATCTGGATGACTTTATTCAGAATGAATTTGGCAATAAACAGGAAGTACAAAGTGGGAACACGGCAATTGATAGTATTTTGAATTATAAAATGATGGAAGCAGAGCAGCATTCGGTTGTCTTTGATCTGGATGTTCAGATTCCGGAGCAAATGGCGGTTTCATCACAGGTTATGAGTGTAATTTTGGGAAATGCGATTGATAATGCAATAGAGGCTGCGAGGGAGACAGAAGAAAGACGTGTCAGTGTGATATTGCAATATACGAAAGGTAGATTATTGATTCAGATCAGTAATCCGTATAGAGGAGAATTACATCTGGGAACTTGCGGAGAGTATCTAACCGGAAAGGTAGAAAAAGAGGATCATGGATTCGGATTAAAAAGTATCAGAGATACGGTGGAGAAAGCCGGAGGAGTAATGAATATCGAGGGGAAAGAGGGGATGTTTATATTGACGGTATTATTGTATGGAAACACACTTGCCAAAAGTTGACAAGCAGTGATAAGAGGTGTTGCAATCGAAGAAGCGAATAGACGAAAAACTATATATGATTTTCATTAAATTCATATAAGTTTTTGGAAAATGTCCCACTTTGTGGTCCACTGATTCTTAAATGTTTTATCGAAGCCTTAGTACAGTAAAGTGATTATTATTGAAAAGAATAATTTAAAAAGAGTTGATATTTTTGCGAAGATATCATATACTATTCTTAGATAGAGGACTATCTTCGGGAGAGTTCCTGCCATATAAGTGGAAGATTTTAAACTCGGGAGAGCTCCTGCCATATAAGTGGAGAATTTTAAACTCAAAGGGAGCGTTAGCTCCCTTATTTTCGTATAAGGATAAATAAAGGAGATACGGATGGAAGAATTCAAACTATATAGTGTTTCGGACGATTATGTGGAATGGTTGCGTAAGGAATTTCCAAACGTATATTCCAATAAAATAAATTCCAGAACACACACCAGAAAATATTTAGGGGTGGTTCTGCAGATTGGGCAATATCATTATTATGTTCCAATGTCCTCACCGAAAGATTCAGATTATCAGATTGCAGGAAAAAATAAAGTCATTAAGAAAAGCATTGTGCCGATTATTCGAATTGTAGTGAAAAATATAGATGGTGAAAAAGAATTGAAGGGAACCCTTAGAATCAGTCATATGATTCCGGTACCTGCATCAGAACTTGAATTATATGATTTGGAAAATGAATCAGATAGTACATATAAAGACCTTGTTCACAATGAAATAATTTTTATTCGTAAGCATCGTGAGAAAATTATTTCAAATGCAAAAGTGATGTACAAGCAAAAAGCATCGAATGATACAACTGCCGGGTATGTAAAATCAGCGTTGGATTTTCAAGCACTTGAAGAGTTATGTGATAGGTATGAGAAAGCAAAGGAGGTGTTGAACCATGTGTTACTTGCTTGCAAAGAGGTTTGATAGTACAGGAAGTTTGGCATTGCAGACTGCTCATGGTCAGCATTTGGCAGAATTTAAAAGAAAATTGATTGAAAAAATAGGATATGATGATATTCAGCTTGTCACAATCAGAAGACCATCAGCTTATGGAGAATATGAGCCATATCATTTTGTTGATACAGAAGAATTTGAAAAACAAGTTGTAAATATGTAAGAGATTAAAGGTGATCTACTAAGGTGGGTCATCTTTTTTATGGGAAAAATATAGAGAGTAGGAGAAGGCGTCTATGACTGATGATGGGATTGAAAAAGCCATCCAGCAGAAGCATGTACGTCTCATGATCATGGCTCCCATCCAGGTGTATCTGGGAGCCAATGTCAAAGTGGGCTGGAATAGATGAAGATAAATGATGACAGGAACGAGGCGTATGAAAAATGAAGTCCCGATTTGGGAGGAAAGAGTTTGAAAGATTTATCTCAGAAAGTGTAGAAATATAGAAGAAGGGAAAAGTGTTAGAATTTGAAACTGAATATTCACAAAGATACCATGGTATGGTAGAATATAAATTACTGTATTAGAGGTTCTTGAGAAAGGAGCTGAAATATGGGGAAAGATATATCAGGCAAGGATGACTTTGTATAATATGCTTGAATATGCGAAAGAAAATAAAGTGTTATATAGGAATCCTTGTAAAAGGTCAGTGCTATGAAAAGCAGTATCGAGTTGTTTTATAAACTGGATTACGAACAGAAAAAATCAAAGGATTTATAGGAGGAAATAGAAGAAATGAAATTAGGTATCGTAGGGTTACCAAACGTAGGAAAGAGTACATTATTCAATTCATTGACAAAGGCAGGCGCAGAATCTGCAAACTATCCGTTCTGTACCATTGATCCAAATGTAGGTGTTGTGACAGTGCCGGATCACAGATTGGATGTGCTGGGCGAGATGTACAACACAAAGAAGATCACACCGGCAGCGATTGAGTTCGTAGACATCGCAGGGCTTGTGAAAGGAGCATCCAAAGGAGAAGGGCTTGGAAACCAGTTTCTTGCTAATATCCGGGAGGTCGATGCGATCGTGCATGTCGTAAGATGCTTCGAAGACAGCAACATTGTCCATGTGGATGGAAGCATTGATCCATTGCGTGACATTGAGACGATCAATCTGGAACTGATCTTTTCCGATCTGGAGATTTTGGAGAGAAGGATCGCAAAAGTGGTAAAGCTTTCCAGAAATGATAAGACAGCAGCAAAAGAGCTGGAGCTGTTAAAACGCATCAAAGAGCATCTGGAAGAAAATAAGATGGCGAAGAGCTTTACAACAGACGATGAGGAAGAACAGGAATGGCTGACAAGCTACAATCTTCTGACATACAAGCCGGTGATCTTTGCGGCAAATGTGACAGAGGACGATCTGGCAAATGACGGTGCAGACAATGCCGGAGTACAGAAAGTGCGGGAATACGCAGCAGAAGAGAACTGTGAAGTATTTGTAGTCTGCGCACAGATTGAACAGGAGATCGCAGAACTGGATGAGGATGAGAAAAAGTTATTCCTGGATGATCTTGGTCTGGAGGAGTCCGGTCTGGAAAAACTGATCAAAGCAAGTTATCATCTGCTCGGACTGATCAGCTATCTGACAGCGGGAGAGCAGGAGTGCCGTGCATGGACGATCACAAAGGGAACAAAAGCACCTCAGGCAGCCGGAAAGATCCATACAGATTTTGAACGTGGATTTATCCGTGCAGAGGTGGTCAGTTATGATGATCTGATGGCATGCGGAACACATGCAGCAGCCAAAGAGAAAGGTCTGGTAAGACTGGAAGGAAAAGAATATGTCGTTCAGGACGGAGATATTATTGTATTCCGGTTTAATGTATAAAATTGGAGGCAGGAAGCATGCACTATGATATTAGTTTTCCACATCTTGGAATTCATCTGGAACATGTCGGAAAGACGATTTCCATCTTTGGATTTGAAATTGCATATTATGGGATCATCATAGGAACCGCAATCCTTCTTGGTTTTGTGATTGCCACCGCGGAGGCAAAGCGTACCGGGCAGGATCCGGAGAATTATCTGGATATGGGGATGATCGGTGTGGTCTTTGGCATCATAGGAGCCAGGTTGTATTATGTGATTTTTTCCTGGGACATGTATAAGGATAACCTTCTGGAGATTCTGAATATCCGGGAAGGCGGACTGGCAATTTACGGAGGTGTGATCGCAGCGGTACTGACAGTGATCATTGCAGCAAAAGTGAAGCATTTGAGTGCACCTCAGATTTTTGACACGATTGCGCTTGCACTGTTAAATGGGCAGATGCTGGGACGTTGGGGAAATTTCTTTAACAGAGAGGCATTTGGGGAATATACGGACAGTCTGTTTGCAATGCGTCTTCCAATCGATGCAGTCAGAAGTTCGGATGTGACAGAGCAGATGCGCATGCATATCCAGAGTATTGGTGGTGTAGAATACATTCAGGTTCATCCAACATTTTTATATGAATCCCTCTGGTGCTGTGCACTTCTGATCATACTGTTTGTGTATCGAAAGCATAAAAAGTATGAAGGGGAATTGTTTCTTCTTTATATGTTCGGATATGGACTTGGACGTGTATGGATTGAGGGACTTCGCACAGATCAGCTGATCCTCCCGGTGGTTGGACTTCCGGTTTCGCAGCTTCTGGCAGGAGTGCTGGTAGTGGTAATGGGAATCTTGATTGTGTATCTGCGAAAGCACCATTCCAGATACGCAATGCTGGCATTGAAAACGGAGCCTGTGAAAGAGTGAATGATAGGGGAGAACGAAAAACTGCAGTAAAATAACTGCAGTTTTTTTGAACTTTTTTGTCTTTTTCAGGTGAAAAAGACTCCAGAATGCAAGAATGGAAAAGTGAAATTGCATAAATAAAATCAAAAATAGCTTGAAATCAAAGGGGAAGTAGTATATAATGAATGAATCTGAACACTAGTTTATAATAATAACACTTTAGTGCGGTGATCTATTAGCACTAGGAATGATAAAATTGATCAAACAGATAGGTGTGGCAAGGAGGAAATGGTATGAAATTTGCAGAGATGCCTTATCAGAGAGTAGATACAGAGGCTGTTGTAGCAGCTTTAAAAGAACTGACACAGGAGCTGAAGGCAGCAAAAAGCGGAGAGGAACAGTTTGAGATCCATCAGAAGTTTTATGCGCTGCGTGATGAGTATAATACGACGATTCAGATCGCTATGATCCGCAGTGATGTAGATACTGCAGATGAGTTCTACAGCGAAGAAAAGAATTATTACAATGAGGTTCTTCCGACGATCAACAATCAGGAGACAGAGTACAGAAAAGCATTGTACTATTCTCCGTACAGAGAAGTATTGGAAGAGAAGATCGGAAAAGTGGCATTCAAGAGTATGGAGCTTGAATTTAAAGCTATGGATGAGAAACTGATCCCGCTGATGCAGGAGGAAAATGCGCTGACAACACAGTATGACAAGCTGATTGCAAGTGCAAAGATCGACTGGGAAGGGGAAACTTTAAACCTGTCTTTACTCCGTCCATATATGACGCATGAAGATCGTGAGATCAGAAGAAAGGCACATGAAAAATACAGTGCGTTTTTCCAGAGCAAGGCAGAAGAACTGGATGAGATCTATGACAAGCTGGTGAAGAATCGTACAGCGCAGGCAAGACTTCTTGGATATGAGAACTATGTGGAGCTTGGATATTACCGGATGAATCGTAATTCTTATGGAAGAGAAGATGTGGAGAACTTCCGCAGACAGATCAAAGAGTACTTTGTACCGCTTGCAGAAAAGATGCATGACAAAAGAAGAGAAAGACTGGGACTTGAGAAGCTTTCTTATATTGATGAGAACATGTATTTCGTGGACGGAAATCCAAAACCACAGGGAACTCCGGAAGAGATCATGGCGAATGGACAGAAGATGTATGAGGAGCTTTCACCGGAAACAAAAGAGTTCTTTGATTTTATGATGGAGAATGAACTCTTTGATGTGCTCGGCAGAAAGACAAAAAAGGCCGGCGGTTATATGACATATCTTCCGAAATATCGCGCACCGTTTATTTTTGCCAATTTCAATGGAACAAGCGGAGATGTGGATGTTGTGACACATGAGTGCGGTCATGCGTTCCAGGGATATGTTTATGGAAGTGATCCAATCGAAGAGCACTGGGATATCACGATGGAGACAGCAGAGATTCATTCTATGTCTATGGAATTCTTTACAGAACCATGGATGAATTTGTTTTTTAAAGAAGAAGCTGACACATACAGACAGATGCATCTGGAAGATGCGATCGCATTTATTCCGTACGGATGCATGGTGGACGAATTCCAACACATTGTCTACAGCAACCCGGATCTGACGCCGGATGAGAGACATGCGGCATGGAAAAAACTGGAAGAAGAATACAAACCACACCTTGATTACGAGGGAGATCCATTTATGGAAAAAGGTGGTTTCTGGCAGAAACAGCTTCACATTTATGACTATCCGTTTTATTATATAGATTATGTACTTGCACAGACCTGTGCAATGCAGTACAAGATCTGGATGGATGAAGATTACAAAGCAGCATGGCAGAGCTATCTGAAGCTGTGCAGACTGTCTGCAAGTGATTTCTATACAGAGATGTTAAAAGAAGTAGGTCTTCAGATTCCGTTTGAAGACGGCTGTGTGCGCACAGTGACAGAAAAACTGGGAGCAATGATGGAATAGGCTCCGGCAATGACGAATGTTCGTTTCCGCATTTTCAGCATACATGAGCAATACGGCTATAAGAAAAAATAGAGTAAATAAATTGGGGAATGCAGAAATCAACATAAATATTTTTCAAGGAGGAAAAAATATGAAAAAGAAAGCATTAGCCTGCCTGTTAGCGGCGGTAATGGCACTTTCACTTGCAGCTTGCGGCGGTGGATCTGATGACAAGAAAACAAGTGAAAAAACAGAGACACAAGACACAAACACATCATTAGAAGCAACAAACCAGCTGATCGAAGCAGAGGATCCTTCTGCACTTCCTGAGACAGCAGCAAAGAGAAAAGACACACTGATCGCAGGTGTTGCAGACTTTGCAGGTGTATTCAACCCGGTATACTGGGAAGCAAACGAGGATATGCAGGTTGTATCAGCAACAAACGCATCTCTGAGTGTCAATGATGACAAAGGTGAGATCGTTGATGGTACAGCAAGCATGTCCGTTTCTGAGGATGGTAAAGTTTACACATATAAACTGACAAAAGAAAAATACAACGATGGATCTGATGTAAAAGCAGAAGACTATGTAAATTGGTACAAAGTAGTAGCTGATCCAAGTTATGATGGATATCAGGATATTTCTAAAGTAAACGTTGTAGGATATGATGACTACAAAAACGGAAGCGCTACAGAAATTTCCGGTATCAAAGTGGTAGATGAGAGTACAATCGAGATTACTCTGGAAGCAGCAAACACAAGTGCACCATACGTATTAGGTTCAGCAGTGCCGATCTCTACAGCAAAATATGGTGACCTGATCAAAAAAGGAGACCTTTCTAAATTCAAAGCGCTGAACATGGTTGATTATGTATCCAATGGTGCATATGTATTGAAAGAGTACAAAGAAAAAACATCTGCAACTTTGGTAGCTAACCCGAATTTCTATTTAGGAGAGCCTAAGACAAAGAACCTGATCTTCAAAGTAGTTGCTACAAATGCGGAACTTCAGGCAGTAGAAACAGGTGATGTAGATATTCACGACCAGGTTGTATGTGATGATGACCACATCGAAGAGGCAATGTCAGCTGGATTCATCAACTTGAAGATTCAGCCAACACTTGGATATGGTTATGTTGCAACAAACCAGAAAAATGAAATCTTCCAGGATGTAAAAGTACGTCAGGCACTGCTCCACGCAATTGACCGTAAGTCTTTGAACCAGGCTGTTTACGGACAGTATGCGATTACACTGAACATTCCACAGGCACCAATTTCATGGTTGTATGATGATGAAGGTATGGAGACATACGATTACGATCTTGAAAAAGCTGCAGAACTTCTGAAAGAAGCAGGATGGGAAAAAGACGGCGACAAACTGATGAAAGACGGAAAACAGATGAAGATCGTCTTCAGTGCAATGTCCGGAAATGTTGTAACAGATACTATGATCCCTCTGATGATCGACGCATACGGACAGCTTGGTATCGACTTCCAGGCAGAGTATGTAGATTGGCCAACACTGCAGTCTAAATCCCAGAACGGTACATTTGATATGCTGTTCATGGCATGGGGATTGACAGCTGATCCAGACCTGACAGGTACATTTGCAAGTGCAGAAGCAGGTGGAACTCAGAACCGTACAGGATATGCAAATCCGGAACTGGATAAGATGCTTGCAGAGGCACTGGCTTCTACTTCACAGGACGAGCAGAAAGAAAAATACAAAGAGATTTACAAACTTATCAATGAAGAACTTCCATTATATCCGATCTACGAGAGATGCGACCTGATCTGCTACAACACTCGTGTACAGAACATCGAGCAGAGCTCTTATGTAAAATGGTATCAGCAGGATAAGATCGTCAACATTGAAGTTGAGTAATCAAAGTACTCTAAAAAAATAACAAAGCCGTAAGACTTGAAGCTCAAATAGGGATCCAGCGAGGTTTCCCTTCAAACAAACGGCCCGCAGGGGGTGGATACGAATTTGATTCGTTCTATTTCCTGCGGGCAAAATTAAGTTATTTGATCATGAGCAAAACAGAGTCAAATAAAGATTGGAGGTTTTTAACAAATGTGGAAATATGCAACTCGCCGTGTTCTCACGATGATTCCTATTCTGATCGGTGTATCTATGGTTGTATTTCTTTTGGTAGCAAGTCTGCCGGGAGATGCCGTTGATGCTCATGCAGGCGGAAACATCACAGCGGAGAAGATAGCGCAGAACAAAGCACTTTTAGGATTAGACAAACCGATACCGGAAAGATACGTAAACTGGGCAAGTCATGCGATCAGAGGAGATTTTGGTATCTCAATCAGTTACAAGATTCCGGTAACAGAAGTCATCGGTAAATTTGTATGGAATTCGTTTTTAGTAGCTGCTGTAGCGTTCATACTGCAACTATTGATCGCGATTCCAATCGGCGTTATTTCGGCGACCAAGCAATATTCGATTTTTGACAATACATTCTCGGTAGTGGCATTTGCCGGTATTTCACTGCCATCCTTTTTCCTGGCAATGATCCTGCGGCATATCTTTTCTGTCAAGCTTGGAGTCCTTCCTCTTGACGGTATGGTAACTGCTGGGGCAAACAACACTGGGGGGGCTTATGTTGTGGATGTATTGCTTCACATGATTCTTCCGGTTGTGACACTGACAGTGATTCAGTTGGGTGGTACTATGCGTTATGTGCGTACATCCATGCTTGAGGTAATCAATCAGGATTACATCAGAACTGCCCGTGCAAAGGGACTTCCGGAAAAAGTGGTAATTTACAAACATGCGTTGAAGAATGCGATGATCCCGATCGTAACATATGTCGGAGGTGCAATCCCGGGACTTTTTGCAGGTGCGATGATCACAGAGACTGTCTTTGCATGGCCTGGAATCGGTAAAGTATTCCTGGATTCGATTGGAAAGAGAGATTATCTGTTTATGATGGGATTCACAATGTTCCTTGCAGTACTTACAATGCTTGGAAATTTACTTTCCGATTTATTATATGGTGCGGTTGATCCGCGTATTCGTTTGAAGTAGAAAGGAGGAGGACACGTGAAAAAAACAGAAGATGCAAATAAAAGAATTGCAAAACAGGCAGCAGCGAGCAAGAGCATGGAATCCCCCTGGAGACTTGCAATGAAGCGATTGTCCAGAAATAAACTGGCAATAGCAGGACTGATCTTTTTAGGAGTCATGATCGTTCTTTGTATTGTGGGACCAATCGTATCTCCGTATTCAGATATTACAGCAACTGATATTGCAAATGCAAAACAGCCGCCGAGTGCACAGCACTGGTTTGGAACAGATGAAAATGGACGAGACGTCTTTACACGTCTTCTTTATGGAGGTCGTATTTCCATGACAGTCGGTCTGGCGGCAACAGCACTTCAGATATTCATCGGTGCATTTTTAGGCTGTGTGGCAGCATACTATGGCGGAGTTGTTGATTTTGTGATCATGCGTGTGGTAGACGTGATTCTGTCTCTTCCGACGATGCCGATCCTGATCATGCTCAGTGCGATGATGTCTGACTGGAAAGTGGATACGGGAGTTCGTGTATACTATTTAATGGTGATTCTTGCAGCCATCGGATGGGCGGGAACCTGCCGTTATATCCGTGGTCAGGTACTTTCCATTCGTGAGATGGACTATATGTCAGCAGCAGAATCTCTGGGTATCCGTGATATGCATAAGATCTTCAAACACATTATGCCGAATGTTATTCCGATCATCATTGTAACTGCAACACTGGCAATCGGTGATACAATCATCATGGAATCTACCATGTCTTATCTTGGAGTTGGTGTACTTCCGCCGATGTCCAGCTGGGGACAGATGGTATCTGCGGGAACCAATCTGATGACATTCAAACTGCGTCCATGGCTGTGGATGCCGGCAGGATTCTGTATCTTATTGACAGTACTTGCGGTGAACCTTGTAGGTGATGGCCTCAGAGATGCATTTGACCCGAAAATGAAACGCTAAGTAAGTTTTGACAAGGAGAAAAGTTATGGCATTTATAGAATTTAAAAATCTTCATACATGGTTCTATACAGACGCTGGAATTGTCAAGGCAGTCAATGGCGTTGATTTTGAGATCCGTAAAGGCGAGACAGTCTGTGTAGTAGGAGAATCCGGATGTGGAAAGAGTGTGACCGCACTCTCTTTGATGCATCTGGTACAGTCACCTCCGGGAAAAATCGTGGACGGTGAGATTTTGATGGAAGGAAAAGACTTGCTGAAATACAGTAAGAGTGAGATGGAGAAGGTTAATGGAAAAGATGTTGCAATGATTTTCCAGGAACCGATGACTTCCTTGAATCCGGTATTAAAAGTTGGTCACCAGATTATGGAAAGCATCCTTTTCCATACAAATGCAACAAAAGAAGAAGCAAGAGCAAAAGCTCTGGAAATGATCAAACTGGTCGGAATTCCGAGAGCAGATGAGATCATGGAGTGCTATCCTCATGAGCTTTCCGGCGGTATGCGTCAGCGTATCATGATCGCAATGGCGCTGGTATGCAATCCGAAGCTGTTGATTGCAGACGAGCCGACAACGGCACTTGATGTTACCATCCAGGCACAGATTCTGGATCTGATGCGGAAACTGAAAGTGGAACTGGATATGTCCATCATGCTGATCACACACGATCTTGGTGTTGTGGCAGAGATGGCAGATTACGTGGTTGTTATGTATGCAGGAAATGTTGTAGAAAAAGGAAAAGTACTGGATATCTTCCAGAATCCGATGCATCCTTACACGATTGGTTTGTTAAAGTCAAAACCGGTTATTGGAAAGACAAATCATAACGAACGATTGTATTCCATTCCGGGACAGGTGCCAAACCCGATCAATATGCCGGAAAACTGTCATTTCAATGAGAGATGTGAGTTCTGTCAGGATGGATGTAAAGAAAAGGAACCAAAACTGGTCCACGTCGGAAATGGACATTATGTTGCATGTTTTGTGAATGCACCGGAAAAGGAGGAAGTATAAATGAACAGAGAAAATGAAGTCATTTTGGACGTCCAGAATCTGAAAAAATATTTCCCGATCCGTGGTGGTCTTATCACAAGAACAATTGGACATGTAAAAGCAGTTGACGGAATTTCTTTTAAATTGAGAAGAGGAGAGACACTGGGAATCGTAGGAGAATCCGGATGTGGAAAGTCAACAGCAGGAAGAACCATTTTAAGACTTCACGATATTACAGATGGAAAGGTAATCTTTAAGGGAGAAGACCTGGCAAAGTGTTCGAAAAAAGAAATGCGTGAGAAACGTCTGCAGATGCAGATGGTATTTCAGGATCCGTATGCATCCCTGAATCCACGTATGACTGTTGGAAATATTATTGGAGAGGCTCTGCTCGATCATAAATTGATGAGCAAGGCAGAGGCTCGTGAAAAGGTATTAGAGACCATGGAAATCTGCGGCCTGCCTACTTATTATATCAATCGTTATCCGCATGAGTTTTCCGGTGGACAGAGACAGCGTATCGGTATTGCGCGAAGCCTGATTCTGAATCCGGAGCTGATTGTCTGTGATGAGCCGGTATCCGCTCTGGACGTATCCATTCAGTCACAGATCATCAACCTGCTTGGCGATCTGCAGGAGAAAAATAATTTCTCTTATATTTTCATCTCACATGACTTGTCTGTGGTAGAGTATATCAGTAACCGCGTGGCAGTGATGTACCTTGGAAATATTGTGGAAATGGCAGATAAGAATGAGATTTTTGACAATCCGCTGCACCCGTATACAAAGGCGCTGATGTCAGCGATTCCGGTGCCGGATCCGACAAGAAAGAGAGACCGCATCATTTTGAGCGGAGACCTTCCGTCTCCATCGAATCCGCCGTCAGGATGTAAATTCCGTACACGTTGTCCATATGCAACAGAGAAATGTGCACAGGAAGCACCGGAGTACAGAGATGTGGGAGATGAGCATTTCGTAGCCTGCCATTATGTATAAAATACCTGGCAATACAGAAACTGGAATATAATTACGCCCCTGGTCATTGTATCGGGGGCATTTTTCAAAGAGGGCATTATGAAAAATCTATTGAAACTGGGACAGGGACCAAGGCCGGATCTGATGTTTGAAGAGAAGGAAAAAGAAAAAAGGGCAGAAGAGCAGTCAGAAGAACCGAAGAAAAAGATGCAATTCGAAAAAGGAATCCGCACGGTCAGAAAAGAAGCAAAGAAAAAAGCGCGGAAAGAAAGCAAGAATTCAAAAAAATCAGAATGGATTGAAATGAGCAGGAAGGATAAAATGGCAGTGATTCTGGCATTTTGTGAACTTTTGCTTCCGGTTGCAATTGGAGTTCTTGCGATTTTCGCATTTCTGATCTGGTTTTTAGGAAAGTTCTGGCTGCATGCATGGTAATGAGAAGCAAAAAAAGGGGAAGAGGATATGAGAAAAGAAAAGAGAGTCAGTGATTCCAGAGTGGAAACAATGCATGCAGTACGTCCTGTTCACTTAAACGGAGCCGGCAGACTGTTTGGGGGACAGTTGATGGAATGGCTGGATGAAGTGGCCGGTCTGGTGGGACGGCGTCATGCAGAACACAATATTACAACGGCTTCTGTAGATAATTTAAGATTTATCCACGGAGTTTATTTAGATGAGGTCGTGGTAGTGATCGGGAAGGCGACTTATGTAGGAAAGACGTCTATGGAAGTGCGGGTTGACACATATGTGGAAAGTAAAGACGGGATGAGAAGACCGATCAACCGGGCATATTTTACGATGGTGGCGCTGGATGAAAAGGATAAGCCGACAGAAATCCCAGGACTTCTGATCGAAACGGAAGAAGAAAAATGGGAATGGGATGCAGCCAAAAAGAGAAGAGAAATGCGAATGAAACGGAGAGAAGAAGGGTTTTAAACCTTCTTCTTTTTATGTGTTGGAAAATCGACATTATGTGAAGATACCTCTTATTTTATGAACAACTGTACCAAAAAAGAAACAAGAAATGAGACCGCTTGTATGGACTTTTACAAATAATCGAGATATAATAAATTTACATGTAAAAACTCGTTTTACAATGTAATTTCGAAGGAGGAACAAGAAATGGCAAGAAAAATGAAAACCATGGACGGTAACCAGGCAGCAGCTCACGTTTCCTATGCATATACAGAAGTTGCAGCTATCTACCCGATCACACCGTCATCCGTTATGCCGGAGCATATTGACGAGTGGGCAACAGAAGGAAGAAAGAATATTTTTGGAACAACTGTTCATGTAACAGAGATGCAGTCTGAGGCAGGTGCTGCAGGAGCAGTACACGGTTCTCTTGCAGCAGGAGCACTGACAACAACATTTACAGCATCTCAGGGATTACTGCTCATGATTCCGAACTTATATAAAGTAGCAGGAGAGCAGCTTCCGGGTGTGTTCAACGTATCCGCACGTGCACTTGCAAGCCATGCGCTTTCTATCTTTGGAGATCACTCTGACGTTTATGCATGTCGTCAGACAGGTGCAGCGATGCTGTGTGAATCCAGTGTGCAGGAAGTTATGGACCTGACACCAGTTGCACACTGTGCAGCATTGGAAGGAAAGATTCCGTTTATTAATTTCTTTGACGGATTCAGAACATCTCATGAGATTCAGAAGATTGAGACATGGGATTACGAAGATCTGGAAGATTTAGTAAATAAAGATGCAATTGACGAATTCCGTGCACACGCACTGAATCCAAACCATCCATGTCAGAGAGGTTCTGCTCAGAACCCTGATATTTTCTTCCAGGCAAGAGAAGCATGTAATCCATATTACGATGCACTTCCTGCAATCGTTCAGAATTATATGGATAAAGTAAATGAGAAGATTGGAACAGACTATAAACTGTTCAACTACTATGGAGCAGAAGATGCAGAGCACGTGATCGTTGCAATGGGTTCTGTCTGTGATACGATCGAAGAGACAATCGATTATCTGATGGCAGCCGGAGAAAAAGTCGGTGTTGTAAAAGTTCGCCTTTACAGACCATTCTCAGCGGAAGCACTGATCAATGCAATTCCGGATTCTGTGAAGAAGATTTCTGTTCTTGACAGAACAAAAGAGCCGGGAGCACTTGGCGAGCCACTGTATCTGGATGTTGTTGCAGCATTAAAGGGAACAAAATTTGATGCAGTTCCGATTTATACAGGACGCTATGGATTAGGTTCTAAAGATACAACACCTGCACAGATCGTTGCAGTATATCACAACGATGAAAAACAGAAATTTACAATCGGTATTGAAGATGATGTGACACACCTGTCACTGAAAGCTGACGAACCTCTGGTAACAACACCGGAAGGAACGATCAACTGTAAATTCTGGGGACTTGGAGCTGACGGTACTGTTGGTGCGAACAAAAACTCCATCAAGATTATCGGTGACAACACAGATATGTATGCACAGGCATACTTTGATTATGATTCCAAAAAATCCGGCGGTGTGACGATGTCCCACCTTCGTTTTGGAAAGAAACCGATTAAGTCCACATACCTGATTAAGAAGGCAAACTTTGTAGCATGCCATAATCCGTCCTACATCAACAAGTACAACATGGTACAGGAGCTGGTAGACGGCTCTATGACAATGCTGCTGATGACAAAGGATGGAATCTATGCGGCCAGAGACCGTTATGGAAGAACCCCGCTGGTCATTGGACGCAAGGAAGACGGATACTGTGTATCCTTCGAAAGCTTTGCCTATATCAACCTTGGCTATACAGATTATAAGGAATTAGGGCCGGCAGAGATTGCCTACATCACACCGGAAGGTGTGGAGACAGTGGGAGCTCCGGGAGAAGAGATGAAGATCTGTTCCTTCCTGTGGGTATATTATGGGTATCCAACCTCCTCCTACGAAGGTGTGAATGTAGAAGAGATGCGTTATAAATGCGGAAGTATGCTGGCAAAGCGTGACGGAGATTCCGTGCACCCGGATGTAGTAGCCGGAGTTCCGGATTCCGGAGTGGCTCACGCTATCGGTTACGCCAATGAATCAGGCATCCCTTATGCGAGACCGTTTATTAAATATACACCGACATGGCCAAGATCCTTTATGCCGACAAACCAGAGCCAGAGAAACCTGATCGCCCGCATGAAACTGATCCCGGTCCATGCACTGATCGAAAATAAAAAGCTTCTGCTGATCGACGACTCCATCGTGAGAGGAACCCAGCTTCGGGAGACTACGGAGTTCTTATATCAGAGCGGGGCAAAAGAGGTACATGTGCGCCCGGCCTGCCCGCCGATCATGTATGGCTGTAAATATCTGAACTTCTCCAGATCCAAATCAGAAATGGAACTGATCGCAAGGCAGATGATCCGGAAGAGAGAAGGAGAGAACTGTCCGAAAGAAGTACTGGCGGAATATGCAAATCCATGCAGCTGCAAATATGCTCAGATGATCGAGGATATCCGCAAGCAGCAGAACTTCACAACCCTGCGCTATCACCGGCTGGACGACCTGCTGGCATCTATTGGAATTGAGCCATGCAAGGTATGTACCTACTGCTTTGACGGAAAAGAATAGAGAATAAAGAAAAAGACATCCTGTACCGGGAATCCCGGAGGATGTCTTTTTCTTGTTCGTATCTCTTATGAAATCATGTAAGTCATAATGTAATCATCCATGATAAACCCGCCGCCGATATCGGCCTCCTGGGTGTCTGTTACCTCAAAGCCTAGGTGACGGTAGATCTGGAGCGTATTTTCATTGTGTTTATTGCAGGTCAGCCATATTTTCTTTAATCCCCGTTCCCGGCAAAGACCGGTCAGGAAATGGAAGGCCTCAGTAGCCAGATGCCGGCCCCGGAAATCTTTGTGGATGTAGAGCTTGCTCAGGAAAAGTGCATCCGTCTCAGGGTGTATGCCGGTATAGCCGGCCAGATTCTGGCCGCAGAAGATCTGGTAATATTCGTAGCCGTCATTTTCAGTCTGTTCCTTCAGCGCAGGGTAGGATTGAAATTTTTCCACCATATAATTGACCTGATCCTCCCCGATGATGGGAGTAAAATGCTGATGCCAGATTTTCTCTGCCAGTCCTGCAATACGCTTAAGGTCTTCATCACATGCGGCAGGGATAAAAGATGTCTGCTGATTCATAATCGTCGCCTCGCTTTAAATTCATAAATCTTTCACAATAGTTTAGAAAATCAAGATTTCCAAGTGAAATTATAAATGATATAATAAAATTAAACAATGATATTTTTTGCGGAGGCTTTTTATGGATGGATTTGTCACATTAAGAAATGTGAAGAAAATATATCAGATGGGTGAAGTTCAGATCATGGCTGCGGCAGGAATCGACTTTGAGATCCAGCGCGGTGAATTTGCGGTGGTAGTAGGTCCCAGCGGTGCAG
>ERZ826396.744-NODE-744-length-44532-cov-5.160712_pt1 | contig 44532 bp, 39 predicted proteins | sample MGYA00519926_ERZ826396 | MGnify/ENA primary metagenome ERZ826396 (study PRJEB31778, sample SAMEA3449230) | human gut metagenome | biome: human gut; feature: human-associated habitat; material: faeces | place: United Kingdom | collected 2010/2012 ... | reverse complement strand
GCAAGGCTTAGAAACAGCCAATTTTTAAAGTGGTTTGCGGAAAAAGAATGCAGCCACCCCCACGCCGCAGAAGCCGGATGCCCTTGTCTGGGGAACCAGGCGTCACAAACGAGGGCGACGGAAAAGCATATGCGGAGGGCTGAGTAGTAACTTTATCTGCACCCGTATGTGAACAAAAGGTTGACTTCCTTTCAGCTTAATGCTAGTATACAGATAATAAAGCAAAAGCGACGAAGGAAAGAGTAATCCGATCGGAAGCGTGGCCAGAGAGAGGGGCATGGCTGGAATCCCTTACATGCGGATTGGATGAAGACCGTTCCGGAGCCGCCGGGTGGAGAAGCGAAGGGCTGCTGTTGACTGCGGAAAGGACATTCCGGGAGAAGATGTTCTCCGGAGACCTGTTCGGTATGAGGAAATGGATGGCAGCTGAGCGTTGGGAAACCTGGACGTATATCCGCGTTAAGGATTAGGATTTGTAAGAATCTGAAGAGAAAAGTTAAGGTGGAACCGTGCATCGCCGGATGGGAGATCGCACCCTTAGAAAACAGGGAGTCTGTTTTTCTGAGGGTGTTTTTTGTTCGATCGGAAATTTCATTTCCTGACGAATGAAAAACGTTGATGCATGCTCGCGCGCAAGCAATTGAGAATTGCTGTGCAGATGCTGCCTGGCGGCAGCTGCGTTTGGCGCGGGTGTGTGTTTCCCTAAAGCGTGGAAGCGTCATTTGCCAAAGACAGAGGTTGGTTTAGGAGAAGAAAGGAGAGAAAGTAAGATGGATGTCATACTGAAGGACGGAAGCAGAAGCGAAGCGGAATTCGACGGCCAGGGTGCGGAGATTTTCCGCCATACCACGTCCCATATTCTGGCGCAGGCCGTAAAACGGCTGTATCCGGATGCAAAACTGGCCATTGGGCCGGCCATTGAAGATGGTTTTTATTACGATTTTGATTTTGCAGAGCCCATATCCAGCGATGATTTTGCTGCGATTGAGAAGGAAATGAAGAAGATTGTGAAGGAGCGCTATCGTCTGGAGCGCTTTACCCTGCCCAGGGAAGAAGCCATCGCTCTGATGAAGGAGAGAAACGAGCCTTACAAGGTGGAACTGATTGAAGACCTTCCGGAGGATGCGGTTATCAGCTTCTATAAACAGGGAGACTTCGTGGATCTGTGTGCGGGTCCTCATCTGGCGCATACGGGCTATGTAAAGGCGTTTAAGCTCACGAGCCTTGCGGGCGCTTATTGGAGAGGGAGCGAGAAGAATAAGATGCTCACCCGTATCTATGGAACGTCCTATCCCAACAAGGAACAGCTTCAGGAGCATCTGGACCGGATTGAGGAAGCGAAGAAGCGGGATCACCGCAGGCTCGGAAAGGAAATGGGGCTGTTCGCGCTCATGGAGGAAGGCCCGGGATTTCCGTTCTTCCTGCCGAAGGGAATGATCCTGAAGAATATCCTGATCGATTATTGGAGAAAGCTGCATGACAGAGAAGGATATCAGGAGATTTCTACGCCCATTTTGCTGAACAGAAAGCTTTGGGAGACGTCCGGACACTGGGATCATTACAGGGAGAATATGTATACCACGGTGATCGATGACGAGGATTTTGCGGTGAAGCCCATGAACTGCCCGGGCGGCCTGCTGGTATATAAATCTCAGCCCAGATCTTACCGCGATCTGCCGCTGCGTATCGGCGAACTGGGATTGGTGCACAGACATGAGAAATCAGGCCAGCTGCATGGACTGATGCGGGTGCGCTGCTTTACGCAGGATGATGCGCATATCTTCATGACGCGGGATCAGATTACGGATGAAATCAAAGGCGTGATGCGTCTGATCGATGAGGTATACAGCCGGTTTGGCTTCTCCTATCATGTGGAATTGTCCACGCGGCCGGAAGACAGCATGGGCAGCGACGAAGATTGGGAACTGGCGACGGAAGGGCTTCGTAAGGCGCTGGACGATATCGGCAGGGAGTATGTGGTGAACGAGGGAGACGGTGCATTCTATGGGCCGAAGATCGACTTCCATCTGAAGGATTCCCTGGGAAGAACCTGGCAGTGCGGCACGATCCAGCTGGATTTCCAGCTGCCCATGCGCTTTGAGGCGGAATATATGGGAGCGGACGGCATGAAGCATCGTCCGATCATGATTCACCGTGTGGTATATGGTTCCATCGAGCGTTTCATTGGAATCCTGATCGAGCATTATGCGGGCAAATTCCCGGTATGGCTTGCGCCTGTGCAGGTGAAGGTGCTTCCCATCTCTGAGAAATTCTTCGGATATGGAGAAGCGGTTGTAAACAAGCTGAAAGAAGCGGGCATCCGCTGCGAGCTGGATCGGCGGGATGAGAAGATCGGTTATAAGATCCGCAGCACGCAGATGGAGAAAGTTCCTTATATGCTGATTGTGGGCCAGAAGGAAGAGGAGAGCGGTTCGGTATCCGTCAGAAGCCGGGATGAAGGCGATCTGGGAAGTCAGGAACTGGAAGTGTTTATCCAGAAGGTTCTGGAGGAAGCAAAGCAGTAAAAATATAACGAAAGAAAAGCAATATGAAGCAGCACAGGGAGATGGCAGCACGATGCGGTGATGCAATTCTGCCTGTGCTGCTGCTTTTGGAAGAGAAACTCTATAGGCTGTATATGTGCTTAACCGCATATGATTCAAACGGCAGTTTGGGTATGGGAGCGCCGCAAAACTGTCCTTGCAAAGAAGCTGTAATCGCAGTGTTTTTGCGTGGCCAAAGGAAGTGGCGTTCAGACGTGGAGGAAAAAATGGCGAAAAGAATGCTGGATGCGTCTGCTTCAGAACTGGCATCCTATGGAAAAGAAGAACTGTTGGAAAGCATTGCCAAAAGCGAGGGAAGGATTCTCGCCGCGGAATGCATCGGAGTGACCATGCCGCTGCTGGCGGATGTGACGAATGCGGAATTCGTGGCAGCTATGGGAGCGGATCTGGTGCTGCTGAACATGTTTGATGTGAAGAAGCCTGTGATCCAGGGCCTGCCGGCTGTGCCGGCGGCGGAAACCATACGGCTGCTGAAGCATCTGACGGGAAGGGTGATCGGCCTGAACCTGGAGCCGGTGGAGGATGCGGCTGAAAATGAGGGGACGCTGTGGGAAATGTCGGAAGGCAGGAAGGCGACAGCAGAGAATGCCCTCCTGGCGAGGGATATGGGAGCGGATCTGATCCTGCTCACCGGAAATCCGGGAAATGGGGTCAGCAATCGGGCGATCACAGATTCCCTGCGGATGCTGAAAGGCGCTGTGGGAAAGGACGTGATTCTGGCAGCGGGCAAGATGCATGCGTCGGGCATTCTGAAAGAAGCCGGAGAAGCGATCATCACCCGGTCGGATGTGGAGGAATTTGTACAGGCGGGAGCGGATATCCTGCTGTTTCCCGCGCCGGGCACGGTCCCGGGTATCACTGTGGAATATATCAAGGATCTGGTGAGCTTTGCCCACAGTCTTGGGGCGATGACGGTTACTTCCATAGGAACCAGCCAGGAAGGTGCGGATGTGCACTCGATCCGTCAGATCGCTCTGTGGTGCAAGATGACGGGAACGGACATACATCACATTGGGGATACCGGCTACCCGGGCATGGCACTGCCGGAGAATATTCAGGCATATTCCGTCGCGATCCGCGGCGTGCGCCACACCTATCGCCGGATGGCGTCTTCTGTGAACCGATAGATGGACGGAGTCCGTAAGCCTATGTACAGGCTGGAAGAAAACAAATGCTTACCCTCCGTGCCGGGAAAATGTTCCGGTGCAGAGGGTAAGCATATTTTATGCGCGTGCCGAATCGAACGGGCTAAGGCATGAGCCGGATTTCGTCCGGATTCGTCTGCGCGGGGATGCTCATGGTCATGATCTGATAGCTGGCAAGGATTTGATCTCCCACAGCGAGATCAGATACGGAAAGCTGTGTTTCCCCGTCCAGCGTGAGGATGGATGTGTTGTCACCCGGGATCAGAATCAATTGCTGATCCGTGCTGATGCGGGTGGTTCCGTCCTCGTCTACGGAAATATCCGTGATCGTGGCATAAGTGGGAACGGCAAGTTCGTCTTCTATTTCACAGAAGATGAGGAGCGCATTGGACATGGGCGGAAGGCTTCTCGTCATTGCAGGACTTACATATGCATAGAGTGTCTCTCCCTGCTGAATATCCGACAGTTCCTTTTCAGAATAATCGGAGGCCGACAGGATAATGGTATCCTCCGTCACATTCAGAAGAATGCTGGCATAGGGATCCCCCTCCACATCATTCTCCAGAAGGATCTGTCCGTCCTGAATTTCGGTGACCGTGCCGTATACCCGAATGGAGGAAGGCGCTTCCATTGCCGGATCTGCGGCCACATCATTCTGCGCGTCAGAAGAAGCGGTCTGCGACTCGGAAGCCGGCGTCTCTGTTTCGTTGGCCGCATCCGACGCAGCGATATCATTGCCGGATACCATCATCGTCTGCGCTCCGGCCGGAGCCTGATCATCCGGGCTGCCGCCTTCCGGTTTGGAGGATATGCGTGCGGTGGCCGGACCATTTTCCAGAGGGGTGCGTACACTGTTATCTGAAACGACGCGGAAAAGGACGACTCCCAGGACGCAGGCGGCTGCCAGTGTGCCAAAGGCTGTGAACCATTTTTTTTCCAGCTGCCGTTTTCCGCGCCGGATGCCATCTTCCACTGCGGATGAAAGGCCATCCGGAATAGAGATGTTTGTATAGGTTTCTTTTCCTTTATTCATATTCTTGCGAATCTCCTTTCTGTCAGGTTATGCCAAAATGGCGGTTTTAAGTTTTCCGATGACCCGGTAAAGCCTGGTTTTCACCGTGCTTTCCGGAATATTCAGGATAGAAGCGATTTCACGGAAGCTTCTGTCCTCGAAATATTTGAGGATGATCAGCGATTTTTCAGCCGGCGGCAGCGTATCCAGCGCCTGATAGAGGTCAAGCCGGTCGTCGATGGAGAGCGGCTCCGGTTCGGCGGGCAGACTGTCATCCGGTTCTGAGAGTTCATATTTATTCTGTTTTTTCAGAAGATCATAGGCGCAGTTAATGATGATACGGCTCATCCAGGTATCAAAGTATTCCGGTTTTTCGAGTTTCCCCAAATGAAGGAAGCCCCGGTAAGTCGCCTCGGAGAGAATATCTAAGGCGTCCTGTTCCTGCTTTACATAACAGTACGCAAGACGATAGAATTTTTCCTTGGATTCCTCCATGCGCGCGGCAAATTGTTTATGTGTGAGTGCGCGTTTCATGTTTTGCTGTTGTCCTCCTTTACCTCTTTTCACCTATTAGACTTCCCGAAGGAAGAAAAAGTTTGCGCTCAATCAAAAAAAATGATAAAAGTTAGTATAGCATAATGAAAACCGTGGGTAAAGGAAAGGATAATCGGATGAAGCTGCTGATCTCGCCGGCGAAAAAGATGAGGGTGGATACGGATACCATGGAGCCGCAGGGATTGCCTGTGTTTCTTGCACAGGCACAGGAACTGATGGAATGGATGCGGGGCAAAAGTGAGGAGGAACTCAAAACCCTATGGGCATGCAGCGACCGGCTGGCAGGGCAGAATGTGAAGCGGCTTAAGGAAATGAGCCTGACTGAGAGACTGACGCCGGCGATCCTTTCCTATGAAGGAATCCAGTATCAGTATATGGCGCCCGTTGTGTTTGAAGAGACGCAGTGGAAATATGTACAGGAACATGTACGGATCCTCTCCGGCTTTTACGGCTTCTTAAAGCCGCTTGACGGCGTGACGCCATATCGCCTGGAGATGCAGGCTAAAGGCGGCCCGAAGGGAAACCTGTATGATTTCTGGGGAAGCCGCATATACGAAGCGCTCAGTGCAGAAACGGACTGTATTGTGAACCTGGCTTCCAAAGAATATGCCGCCTGTATTGAACCATATCTTCCCAAGGTACAGAAAGATGGGAAAAAGCCGCTTCGCTACATCACCTGTATTTTCGGGGAAGAATGCCCCCAGAACGGCCGGAAAGGCCTTCCGGTTGTCCAGAAAGGCACCCTTGCGAAGATGGCCCGGGGAGAGATGATCCGCTTCGCCGCTGAAAACCAGCTTCAGACGCCGGAGGGCCTGCAGCGATTCAACCGACTGGGCTATCTCTTCCGTCCGGAATACTCCGACGCAGCCCGCTATGTATTCACAGCGCCAAAGGCGAACCAGACTTTCTAACGGGCAGCCCGTCAGAGAGGACGAATCGGAAGCTGAGCAGTCATTCCGATTCATTTTTAGCGCCTGCTTGGCATTGACAGGAACCGGGCGGGGAATTAAACTGGAGAAATGGAAGAAGGACGAGGCCGCATTCGGACGGAAATGTGGCTCCGGGAGGTAGAAAGGAAGAGAAGATGTTTGTAATCGCAGGTTTGGGCAATCCCAAGAGGGAATATGAGAAGACCCGGCATAACGTGGGATTTGACTGCATAGATGCCATTGGCGAAGAATATGGAATCCGGGTGATCGACAGGAAACACAGGGCGCTCGTGGGCAAAGGAATGATCGGGGGAGAGAAGGTGCTTCTGGTAAAGCCTTTGACATTCATGAACCTGAGTGGTGAATGCCTCCGGGAGATCATAGATTATTATAAGGTAGACCCGCAGACACAGCTGCTCGTGATCTGCGATGATATCAGCTTGGATGTGGGGCAGCTGCGCATCCGCAAAAAGGGAAGTGCTGGCGGCCATAACGGGCTGAAAAATATCATCCTGCATCTGGGAACGGAAGGATTCATGCGGCTGCGGGTCGGCGTGGGCGAGAAACCGGCGGGATGGGATCTGGCGGATTATGTGCTGGGCCACTTTGCACCGGATGAGAAAAAAAAGATGGAAGAAAGCGTCCGCCTTGCGGCACAGGCAGCCGCGGCGGTGGTGAAAGAAGGGCCGGATGCGGCCATGAACCAATATAATCAGAAACGCCGGGAAGGAAAGGAACCGGCGGAAGGCTGAGACTGCCGTTGGCGGAGGGACGGGAGCAAATATGAAATCGTTAACAGCACCACTTGGAGAATTGGCGGAATTTGAAGAAGGACAGGCGCTGCTTCGGAAAGAAAAGGCCTGCGTCGCATTTACGGGCTGTGTGGATTCCCAAAAGCTGCATATGGCGTATGGACTGAGCGATGGCTTCCTTTATAAAGTCATCGTTACGTTCAGTGACCTTCGGGCGAGGGAAATCTATGAAGAATACGCTTTCTATGATAAAAGCACGATCCTTTATCCCGCAAAGGATCTGATTTTCTATCAGGCAGACATCCACGGGAATCAGCTGGTGGCGGAGCGGATGAAGACGCTGCGCCGTCTGATCGAGGGAAAACCGGTGACGGTGGTCACCACTTTTGCAGCCCTGATGAGCCCGCAGGTATCTCTGGAAGAGATCGCGGACGCGGTGATCCATGTGGACGCAGACAGCAGCCTGGATGAGGTGAAGCTGGCGGACAGCCTGGCACGGATGGGATATGAGAAAACCTATCAGGTAGAAGCGCCCGGGCAGTTTTCCATCCGCGGCGGGATTGTGGATATCTTCGACCTGACGGAAGAGAATCCCTATCGGATTGAATTATGGGGAGAAGAGGTGGAGTCCATCCGTTCTTTTGATCTGGGAAGCCAGAGAAGCGTGGAGAAGTTAACCCAGATCGATATTTATCCGGCAACGGAACTGATTTTGACCGGAGAACAGAAACGGGAAGGGCTTTCGCGGATCGAAAAAGAGGCGAAGGCTTTTGCAGGAAAATTGAGAGAGGGTTTTCATACGGAAGAGGCGGCCCGTATCACCGGCCAGGTGAGAGAGGTTGCGGAACAGCTGCGGGAGGGCATACAGGTGACGAGCCTGGAGAGCTATATCCGCTATTTCTATGAGGATACGGTATCCTTCCTGCAGTTTTTTCCGGATCGCTATACCTGCTTTTTCCTGGATGAGCCCCTACGCCTTGCGGAACAGGGAAAAGCGGTGGAGATGGAGTTTCGGGAGAGCATGAGCCACCGGCTGGAGAAGGGATATATCCTGCCGGGGCAGGCGGATCTGCTGTATGGCTTTGAGGAGACAGCCTCCCGCCTGGCCGGAATGCGGACTGTGCTGCTCTCTTCCATGGACAGCCGGAATGCGCTGATCGCGCCGCAGAAAAAATTCGATGTGAACGTCAAAGGAATGGCCTCTTATAATAACAGCTTTGAAGCGCTGACTGCGGATCTGAAGCGGTATAAGAAGAACGGATATCGCGTGCTGCTTCTGTCAGGTTCCCGTACCCGGGCAAAGCGGCTGGCCGAGGATCTGCAGGAGGAAGGCCTGGCGAGTTTCTACAGTGAGGATGCGAACAGGGAGGTCCTGCCGGGAGAGGTGGAGCTTCTCTATGGCCATGTGAAAAGGGGATTTGAATATCCGCTGCTCAAGTTTGTGGTCATCACTGAGAGCGATATCTTTGGGGCCCAGAAGAAAAAGAAGAAGCGCAGGAGGCAGTTTGAGGGGCAGAAGATCCAGGATTTTGCGGAGCTGAAGGTAGGGGACTATGTGGTGCATGAGACCCATGGACTCGGTATCTATCAGGGGATCGAGAAGGTGGAGATGAACGGCACCATCAAGGATTATATCAAGATCTCCTATCGGGACGGGGGCAATCTGTATGTGCTGGCCACGGGATTGGATGTGATTCAGAAATATGCTTCCGCTGATGCTGCCAAGCTGCCCAAGCTGAACAAACTGGGAACCCAGGAATGGACCAGAACCAAGACGAAGGTGCGCAGCGCCGTGGATGAGGTCGCCAAGGATCTGGTGGAATTGTATGCGGTAAGACAGCAGAAAGAGGGATTTGCCTTTGAAAAGGATTCCGTCTGGCAGAAGGAATTCGAGGAGATGTTTCCCTTTGATGAGACGGAAGACCAGCTGGCTGCCATTGCGGCTACTAAGGAGGATATGGAAAGCCACCGCATCATGGATCGGCTGATCTGCGGCGATGTGGGATACGGAAAGACGGAGATTGCCATCCGGGCGGCGTTTAAGGCGGTACAGGATGGGAAGCAGGTGGCGTTCCTGGTGCCCACCACCATCCTCGCGCAGCAGCATTACAACACCTTTACCCAGAGAATGAAGGATTTTCCTGTGCGCATCGACCTGATGAGCCGTTTCCGAACACCGGCGGAGCAGAAAAAGACGGTGACAGACCTGAAAAAAGGGTTGGTGGACATTGTGATCGGAACGCACCGCATTCTGTCCGCGGATATCCAGTTCAAGGATCTGGGCCTTCTGGTCATCGATGAAGAACAGCGCTTTGGTGTGACGCATAAAGAGAAGATCAAGAAGCTGAAGGAAAATGTGGATGTGCTGACGCTTACGGCCACCCCCATTCCCAGGACGCTGCATATGTCCCTGATCGGAATCCGGGATATGAGCGTTTTGGAAGAAGCGCCTCAGGATCGGCAGCCTATTCAGACCTTTGTGTGCGAATATAATGAGGAAATGATTCGGGAGGCCATTGTGCGGGAACTGTCCCGGGGCGGGCAGGTCTATTATGTGTATAATCGTGTAAACAACATCGCGGATATGGCTGCCATCATTCAGAAGCTGGTTCCGGAGGCTGCGGTAGCGTTTGCTCACGGCCAGATGAAGGAACATGAACTGGAACGGATCATGTATGATTTCATCAATGGAGAGATCGATGTGCTGGTCTCCACCACGATCATCGAAACCGGACTGGATATCTCCAATGTGAATACCATGATTATCCATGATTCGGATCAACTGGGACTGTCTCAGCTTTACCAGCTGCGCGGCAGGGTGGGCCGTTCCAGCCGCACGGCCTATGCCTTCCTGATGTATAAGCGGGATAAGATGTTAAAAGAGATCGCGGAAAAGCGTCTGTCCGCCATTCGGGAATTCACGGAGCTGGGAAGCGGATTCAAGATCGCCATGCGGGATCTGGAGATCCGCGGCGCAGGCAATCTGCTGGGAAAGAAACAGTCCGGACATATGGAAGCGGTCGGATACGATCTGTACTGCAAGATGCTCAATGATGCGGTAAGGACGCTGAAGGGAGAAAGCAGAGCTGTAGATTTTACCACCACGGTGGAACTGGAAGCGGATGCATTCATCCCGCCCGCATATATTGTCAACGAACAGCAGAAGCTGGACATCTACAAACGGATCGCGGGTGTGGAGAATGCGGCAGAAAGCGCGGACATGAAAGAGGAACTGCTGGACCGTTTCGGAGAAGTTCCCCGCTGCGTGGACAATCTGCTCCGGATCGCGCTCATCCGGGTAAAAGCCCATTCGCTCTATGTGACGGAGATCAAGGGGAGGGACGGGGAACTGAAGCTCCTTCTGCGGCCGGATGCGCTGCTTCGGGTGGAGAATATCCCGGAACTCCTGCACCAATATGGTTCGCCCTTGACCTTCACAGCCAAAGGCACACCCTATTTTCTCTTGCGCTATAAGAAATGCGGCGTGGTGGAAAAAGATGCGGAGCACCTGATCAGCCTGACGGAAAAGCTGCTTGCGGATATGGAGCGGCTGTTAGGAGAAAACGACCGGACGAATATCCTGCAATAGGCAGCAGAATAATGAAAAAACGGGCCGGGCATGAAAACGGATACTGGAGAAAAACAAATGAAAATCATCTATCAAATCGGCATTATTTTTTCCATATGCTGGCTGAGTGAAATTGTGGAAGCGCTGCTTCCGTTTGATTTCCCGGCCAGTGTGATTGGTATGATCCTGCTGTTTGCGCTGCTTGCGGCGCGCATCCTGAAGGTGGAGCATGTTCAGGAAAAATCGGATTTCCTCCTGTCGAACATGGCCTTCTTCTTCCTCCCTGCGGGGGTGAGCATCATCAATTATTTTGATGTGCTCTCTGGCAGCGTGTGGAAGCTGTTTCTGATCTGTTTTATCACCACGGTGCTGACCTTTGCGGCCACGGTCTATGCCATTAAGGGAACGCTGTGGCTGATGAGAAGGAAGAAGGGAGGCACAGAGAATGGCTGAAGTGACTGCATCCCCGTTTTTTGGAATTGCAATTAGCATCCTTGCTTTTGCCATTGGCATATGGGTTCAGAAGAAAACAGGGCTGATCATCTGCAATCCGCTGATCATTGCAATCGTCCTGGTGTCGGGCGTATTGCTGATCTTTAAGATCCCATATGAGCATTATAATGAGGGCGGCAGCATCATCAATATGTTTCTGGCCCCTGCTACCAGCTGTCTGGCGGTATCCATCTACACGCGTGTGGAACTGCTCAAGAAAAATTGGCTGCCTATCCTGGTTGGGTGTACGGCGGGTTCCCTGACGTCCATGGGAAGCGTGCTTCTGCTGTGCCGCCTGTTCGGACTGGATGAAACCATGACCGTTTCCCTTCTGCCCAAATCCGTCACCACGCCCGTCGCTGTGAGCATCTCGGAAAGCCATGGCGGCCTGGTTCCCATCACGGTTGTGGCGGTCATCATAACCGGGATTCTGGGAAGCATTCTGGCGCCCTGGCTGATCCGGATATTCCGGGTGAAGGATTCGGTTGCCGCGGGCCTTGCCATCGGCGCCTGCAGCCATGCCATGGGAACATCCAAGGCGGTGGAGCTGGGTGAGACGGAAGGCGCCATGAGCGGTCTGGCCATTGGAATCTGTGGAATCGTGACGGTAATTTTTTCATTGTTTCTGTAGGGGAAACGGATGCTTGCAAATGGAGGAAGAAACATGGGAAAGATAAAGAATCAGAAGGTACAGTATCTGGACAATCCGATCGGTCTGGGTTGCCGGAGGCCTGTTTTCTCGTATGAAGCTGTCTTTGACCGCAGAGGAGCGAGGCAGAGCGCGTATCGGATTCTGGTGGCGTCCACGGAGAAACTGCTGGAAAATGAAAAAGCGGATCTGTGGGACAGCGGAAAGCGGCAAGAAGGCCGCTGCTTTGGAATCGTTTATGAAGGCGAGGCGCTTCGTTCCAGGCAGGAAGCGTTCTGGAAGGTCTGTGTCTGGGATGAACGGGATCAGGAGAGCGCATGGAGCGAACCGGCGCATTTTGAGATGGGCCTTTTGGAAGAGGAAGACTGGAAGGCGGAATGGATCGGAAGGGGTGATGCGTATGAAGGGGACAAGTCCGCTTCTCCTGCGATCGCCGGCTCCTTTGTGGTTTCGGATCTCGCAACGGTGCGAAAGGCCAGGCTCTATATCAGCGGGCTCGGCCTCTTCTGGGCAACGCTGAACGGCAGACAGGTGACGGATGCGCTGTATGAGCCCGGCGAGAGCGAATATGAACGCCGCGTGTATTATGTGACCTATGATGTGACGGGGCTGCTGCAGGAAGGGGAGAACGTGCTGGGCGTGCTTCTCGGAAACGGCCAGTATGCCAATTTTGCAGTGGATCCGGTCATGAAAATGCCTGACGGCAGCTTGTCGGAGAAGCACCGCTATCAGAAAGATGATACGAGTTATCTGAGAGACGGCATATGCGGGGATGTGAAGCTGCTGGCCCAGGTGGAAGTGGAAAGAGAAGACGGGCGGCGGGAGATCGTGGCCGCCAGCAGGGAGGGCTGGAAGATCGCAGATGGCCCGGTTACCTTCCAGAACTGGTATGGCGGAGAGGATTATGACGCGGTCAGGGCGCTGGAGATGAAGGGCTGGGACACTGCGAAGGTGGATCGCTCCGGCTGGGCGGATGCAAGGTGCATGGAACCGCCGAAGGGAAGGCTTGCGGCGAAGGAATTTCCTCCCATCCGCATCTGGGAACGCTGGCAGGCGAAGCAGATAAGCAGGCTGCCCGGAAACAGATGGCTGGTGGATATGGGAAAAAACAGCGCGGGCTTCATCTGCCTGAAGCTGAAGGACACACAGGGCTACGCGGGGCAGAAAGTACAGCTGTATCCTGCGGAGGTGGTAAAAGCGGACGGAAGCGGTGTGGATCAGTCTTCCTGTACCCAGAGCTGCGATACGCTGTATGACTGTCGCGTGCAGGACAGCTATACCATAGCGGGGACGGGGACGGAGGAATGGCATCCCCATTTCTGTTATCATGGCTTCCAGTATGTGGAGGTGTCCGGTTTTCCAGGAGAACCCTCTTTGGAGAACTTTGAAGGCTGTGCCGTTCGTCTGATGAATGAGAAGGTGTCCGATTTTGAGACGGACAATTCCCTGATCAACCGGATCAACCAGATCACGGAACGCTCCATTGAAAGCAATATGATGTGCAGTTTCACGGACTGCCCGCAGATCGAGAAGCTGGGCTGGCTGGAGACCACACAGCTGATGTTCTCTTCCATGGCCGCAGGCTATGACATCCGTGCCTGGATCCCGAAGATCCTGGCGGATATGCGGGACGCGCAGGTGACGGGCATACCGGAAGATGGAAGAGGCGTAAAAGAGGATCCAAAGAAATATCCGGGCTGCGAATTCGGCCAGCTTGAGAAAAAAGAGACGGAAAGCGCAGGCTTTGTGCCCGGCATTGCACCGGAATATTTCCGGATCCGCGGCTTATATAAGGATCCCAACTGGGGCGGGGCCTGCATCATGACTCCCTGGTATGACTATATGGAATACGGAGAAGAAGGGATTCTGCGGCAGAACTATACCATGATGAAAGCCTATCTGAACCATCTGGAAGAACAGTCCGTAAACGGCGTCTTACGCGGCTATGCCCAGATGGGAGAATGGGGCCAGCTCAATGAACAGACGCCCGCCGCGCTGGTAGCTACCTGTGCCTTTTATCTGCAGGCGCGCACCCTTGCCGATATTGCGGGTGTGCTCGGTCAGGAAGCGGATCAGGCGCGTTATGCGCATCTGGCCGATACGATTCGGGAGGGCTTCTACGCGGATGAGGAATGTTTTCAGGAGAAAACAGGGATCTATGGCAATGGAAGCCAGGCCAGCTATGGCTGTGTCCTGTTTTCCGGGATCATAAAGCCGCAGGAAACGGAACGGGCGCTGGCCGGACTTGTACAGGCGGTGGAAGCGACGGACTGGCATCTGACTTCCGGAGAAGTGGGCCTAAAGCAGGTATTCTGTGCCCTGGCTTCTCATGAGAGAAATGATGTGGTATATCGGATGGTGATGAACCCCACGCAGCCTAGCTACAGATACTTTGTGGCTCAGGGGCTGACCACGCTGCCGGAATACTGGAATTATACGGAACTGTGGCACGGCATGGGAAGATCCCGCAATCATGCCATGATGGGGCATGTGAAGGAATGGCTGTGCCGGTTTGTGCTCGGTATCGCTCCGCTGGAAGCGGGATATAGAAAGGTACGGATCCATCCTTGGCTGTCGGAAGAGATCGGACGGGTGAAAGGTTCCATCCTCACTCCTTTTGGAAGCGTGTGCCTTGCCTGTGAAAAAAAGGCCGGCGTATGGGAACTGCATGTGGATATCCCCGCCGGAAGTACGGCGCAGGTGTGGATACCATACAGAAATGGCCAGCATTGCTTCCTGGATGGGGAAGAGATAGAGGAGACGTCCGGTTTGTTGGAGAGCAAAACAGAAGCAGTGCTGCAGGCAGATGTGAAATTGCCGCTTAAGCGGGAAGCGGATTTCCTTGTGGCTTCCGTTCCGTCCGGAACCTATGTGTGGACGGTGCGTGAGTGACGCAGGAACGGCCGGCTGAAAATGCCTTTCTGATTATTCGATCTGTCAACGCATAAAATTCTCCGACCTACAGATACTATTCCAAGAAACGGAAAGTATAGCAAATGGAGGAACTTCTTATATGAAAGCGACAGGAATAGTCAGGCGGATAGACGGATGCGTTATAATAGGACAAAGTCGGAAAGCCGCATAAACACTGGGGTTTCGCTGATTTCGTCCAAAATGTCAGAGGGTAAATCCCTGCGACTGTCTACTGAAAATCAAACTAGAAAGAGAGGTGGATGGCCGAACGGCATATTGTAATATGCCGATACAATTTGATGAAACTGCGTAAGGGACTGGCGGGAACTTTCCATCCTGCTGGTCCCTTTTTGTTTCAAAATGACCCAATATGGCAATGCTATCAATAAACAGGAGGAGTTGTCTATGAAACAGGGTGTTTTAGTTTTTGATGAGGAATACGAAAGGATGGATATCCGGTTTGATTTAAATGATTATTATGGGGGATTACACTGCGGTACACCAATGGATGTTTTGGTTGGGAATCGTTGGATTCCAACTAGGATCGAATTGGGAAATGCTTGGTATTTGGTAGGGATAAGAACTTCAGAACTAACGGGATTGCGCGTGCGGATTTAAAGTGGCTGGAGACAAAAACATAAGAAAGGGCCTTGGATAAGCAGGAGGAGATATGAGCAAGACGATTATAGTTGCCAACCAAAAGGGAGGCGTTGCAAAGACAAGTACAGTGCGTAATCTGTCTTATTCCCTTGCTGAATTGGGAAAACATGTTTTAGCGGTAGATTTTGATCCGCAGTTTAACCTGACTACAAGCTTTGGGATAATGCAGAAAGAAATCCGTCATACAACGGGAACGCTGATTACCAGTATGCTTATGGAAGAGGAATTGCCGAATAAGGAAGAATACATACAGCATATTGGTAAGGTGGATTTGTTGCCCTCAAGCAGAATGCTGACTGTTGCGGAGGTAAACTTATTGATGACACCTGATAGTGATGATTACCTCACTTCGCTTCTGTCACCATTAAAACAATCTTATGATTATATTATTGTAGATACCAATCCGTCTCTGGGTTCCCTGACAATTAATGCGTTGACGGCGGCCGATGAAGTAATCATACCGATTGATCCGGAACTGTTTGCGCTCACAGGTTTACAAGCTTTACTAGATACGATTAAAAAAATCAAAAAGAAATTAAATCCAGAAATAAAAGTACGCGGTATCCTTTTTACCAAATGCAATAATCGTACTCTTTTATATGCCAGGACTTATAAACAGGTCGTTGGAAGTTTTCAATCATTACCGGTTTTTCATTGCCAGATTCCTAATACGATAAGGGTGGGCGACGCAAACAGTTATGGTATGAGTGTTATGGAGATGGACAGAATGAACCCAGCCGCGATAGCATATATGGAATTGGCGAAGGAGGTGATGGAAAATGGCTAAAAAAATACCAAGGATAAGATCTATGGATGAACTTTTGGGGTTGGAAGATGCGGAACAAGAATTCTCAGAAGAGACAGGACAAGGAGTAAAAGAAAACAGAGTCGAATACCTGTCTCCGGCCTCAATTCGGATGTTCCGAAGCCATCCTTTTCATTTGTATGAGGGTGATAGACTGAAAGAACTTGTGGAAAGCATTTCCCAAAATGGAATCTTAGTTCCTGCCATTGTGCGGAAGATTGAACCGGACGAGAATGGATACTGCTATGAAATGTTGGCAGGCCACAACAGGCAGCAAGGGGCAATGATTGCAGGATTGGATAAAATTCCATGTATTGTAAAAGAGGGGCTATCCGATAAGGAGGCGTGGATATATGTAATAGAAACAAATGTAATACAGCGTTCTTTTACAGAATTATGTCCTTCGGAGAAAGCGGCTATTTTATCCGTCCGATACCAAAAAGTGATTTCTCAGGGAAAAAGGAATGATATTATAAAAGAAATAAAGAGGCTTGAAAACGGATGGGATGAGGACGGGGAAACCACCTGTGGAAATGAGTTCCACAAGTCTCGAGATACTCTTGGCGCTGAATACGATCTTACAGGGCGGATGGTAGCAAATTATCTGCGTATTAATGAATTACTTCCAACTCTAAAAAAACGAATAGATAATGGAGAAATTACCTTATCATCTGGAGTGAATTTATCTTATTTGTCAGAAGAGGAGCAGGGGATTTTAGAACATATTCTGAGCGAAGGTGTATGCAAAATAAATTCACGAAATGCAGTATTGCTGAGAGGCAGCCATGGGAAATTAACGGATGAATTAATGCGGGAAATTCTGATTGGAAACAGAAATGTAACTGTTGCAAAACCGATTACATTCAAAATAAAGCCTGCCATCTATCAAAAATACTTTACAGACAAAATCAGTCAAAAAGAGTTTGATAATATTATAGATCAGGCTCTATCCCTTTACTTTGCGGAAGGCAAAACAGCAGAGTAGGAATGGCTTGGAGAACCAGAAGATGAAAGAGATGCTGTTGGACTATTTTTATGGAACACAAGCGGAACAATTTAACTTTTATAGGCTTCCAAAGATTCTCATAACGGATAAACGGTTTCAAGGAATATCCAGCGACGCTAAGATCCTATATGGCATTATGCTTGATAGGATGTCTTTGTCAATGAAAAATAAATGGATAGATGAAGAAAATAGGGTGTATATCATTTTTACTTTGGAAGATGTGATGGAAACATTTACATGCAGCGAAAGGAAGGCAAGCCGCCTATTGAATGAACTGGATTCCAGAACAGGAATTGGTCTGATTGAAAAGAGACGTCAAGGACTTGGAAAACCGAATATCATTTATCTGAAAAATTTTATTTCAGAACAGGGGATAGCCGTTTCTGCAGGAAAGAAAGAAGGTGAAAATGAACAACGTAGAGACTGTCAGATTGTACAACTTCAGAATAGCCAAATTTGGCAACTCTGCGATAAGAAAAAAGAAGAGGACAGAGACCAGATATCTGCGAATACGCCGGTTGAAGGGAATAAACAAGAGCAGCGTCAGATAAAAGAAGATAAAAGACAAGAATCAAGCGAACCTCCTATGATGGAAGCGTCTTTTCAGAGTGGCCAAATTTGGCAACTCAAGAGTTGCAAGATTAATCCTGTAAACAAAATTCAGGAGAAGAGCTTGCCTGTGTCTTCTTCAAAAGATGCTCAGAATGGTCAAAAATGGCAGATCCAGAATAGCCAGAATAGACTACTCCAGAGTAGCCATAATTTACTGACTAATAAGACTGATAATAAAAAAACTGATCACAGTAAGATGGATACTATCTATCCATCGTTCCATCTTTCTAAAAGTGATCTTTCATTTGAAGATTATGAGCAGCTTATTAAAAAGCAAATTGAGTATGACTATTTAAAAGCAGATTGTAGAAAAGGGGATGAAGCTTGTCTGGATGAATTGGTAGAAATTATAGCTGAAACCCTCTGTATTGTGGATGATTCTATTAGAATCGGGAATAAAAACTATACTAGTGATGTTATTCGGAATAGGTTTATGCGATTAGATGCTTCGCATATTCGGTATGTGATGGATTGTCTGCATAAAAATACGACCAATATCAAGAATATCAAGGCTTATCTGCTCGCTGCATTGTTGAATGCGCCGTTAACAATTGATAATGCATATAGATCCCAGGCCAACTATGATTTATATGCTGCGGATGAATCATCTATACATTGAAGTAATTTGATGTTTTAGACGTATAATTGAATATATCAATAACAAGGACAGGCAAAGTACCTATTTGTCTGTCCTTATGTTTTGCAGATTGAAAAGGGAGTATGAGTTATGAATAATGGGAAAGAAGAAAAAAAGAAATCTATCTACCACGATACATGGATGCTATTAAAAAAGTACCGAGATGTTGTATGGAGCCTCGAATTGTCCGTTCAGCAAGTGCGTAACAGATTTCAGATAGAATATGGCAGTACAGTAGACGAATTCCTTGATTCAATTTATTGTGCTGGCGCTGATATTGGGGGGAGTGATATAGAATATCATGCTAGGAGTATTGAACGAAGTAGAAATATGCTTAGACTTTTGGATTCTTCGATCGATTTACTTCGTAAAAAACACAAATATGGCGAGGATTATTACTGGGTATTGTACTATGCGTTTCTTTCTCCCCAAAAGCTCCAGAACGTAGAAGAGATTATAGAAAAATTACATTCTCATATCCGAGATATTAGTATACGAACCTATTATCGTAAACGCAAAGAGGCGATTGAAGCGTTAAGTTCAGTTCTGTGGGGATATACATCTAAAGATAGTTTGGATGTGCTGGAACATTTTTTCCCTGAGCATGAATTTTAGAAAGAAAACATCAAGTGGTTTGTTCCAATTTATTCAAATGTTAAAAAGAAGAAGCCTTCAATTATGGATATAACGCGATTGAGGCTTCTTCTTTAACTACGATATATTCTAATTTAGAAAAAACTATTTGCTTATTTCAGCCAAGACTTCTGCTACTGTTTTTCCGGACTCCTGAATTTTTTCATAGAGCGCTTTCAGGTCAGCTTCTTCTTTGCACTGTAAAATCTCTTTTCGGCGGTTTTTTAACTGCTTAAGTAATTCAGAGGTTTTTTCGATTTCTTTCTCTAAATAATTTAATTCCTCTTCAAGTGTCATGTTCTTTTTCCTTCTTGCCATGTGTACCTCCTTTTAAGCATTTTGGAATTTTGACTCATTTGTTCCGATATCATATTTTACTATATACTTTTATCAATGAATAGTAAAGAAAAAAATAAGAAAGATTTTTAAACGGTATATATCCTATGATTATTCTAATTTTTCTTTAAACATGGAACCCCGCCCAATTTCCAGGCAGGGTTTCATGTTTAAAGGAAAATTAGAATTCTTTCTTCAGTTTTCTTAAAATCTTTTCTTTCCGATTTATAATTGTTTTTCTGGATACCCCCTTTCTCCTTGCAAACTCTGCAGCTGAAATATCTTCATAAAACAAGGCATAAATTAGTTCCAGTTCACTATCCGTTAGGCACATCAAAGCTTTCCTCAGCTTTTCCTTTAGGAGTTCTTGCAAAACGAATGTTTCTACATCTGTTGTGTCCTGGAAAAAATAACCTTGGTCGTTTAAAGCATCTATAGAAATTTCTCTTGGGGGCATTTTGATGTATTCTCCGCTTTGCGCATCCTTATAAGTTCTTCCATATTTTAAATCACTCATAAAGTAACGTTCTTTACGGAGGCCTTTATAATATGTATAGTAGACATCTTCTGAAACTTCTATTTCTATTCCATTTATCTTGATAATGTACATACACCATACCTCATCCTTTTTAAATTTTGGATTTCTGCATAGGCAGAAATGATTTATAGTATTTGGGATAGGTAGTAGTACAGGAGGAGATCTGGCCCATTTTGGGATGGGAGCAAAAGAAAATAGAAAATTAAAAAACAGCTTCATCATTTGGGAAAAATGATGAGGCTGCCTTTGTAAAAACAGGAAATATTTTGTCATGCATTGACCTCACTATTTGTCCGGTTTTTAAAAATGCATTGCAATTTCCGCTTTCGGCATAAAATATACCGCTAAAAATTGAATTAAAAATAAAACCTGTTTAGCACCAAATTATTTACTTCTTGAAATGTATTAGAATGAAATATTTTTGAGCATTTTGATAAGGTAGAATTCATACGTTTCATATGTTTTAACCTCTCTCAGAAATGCTGTGTTTAAATTCAAATAAAAACGGACTGAATGACTCAGTCCGTTCATATAATTGTTTGAAATTCCTTGGAATTCAATGATTTATTATAGTTTTGGATAATAAATATCTTGCATTTTATTGAGTTTATAAAGGCTATCTTTTGCTTCATAATTGCCCTCCAAATAGAATTGAGGTATCCATTTTAAGAGAGAATAATATTAAAGTATAATTTGTGCAGTAAAATTAGTTATTAATTTTATTGTAGACAATATGTATATATATAGTATATATATACTTGACTATCCCTATATTTAGTATTATAGTAACATATATATTTATGATTTTTGTGTATGCCGGAATAGATTTAGGCTTAATGGCGTCGCCATATTACACACGTTGTTCAATTTGTATACCAGTAATATTCTGTTTTACAGGAGATTATTGTTTTTTTATTTTTTATGTGAGAATGACACCGGTCTGCAGTTGCAGACAGTAATTACGGATGTGTCATTCTCTTTTTTATTGCCTGAAAAGCATGAGCTTTCAGAATAAATAATGGACCGTTTATGCGGTAGAAAGAGAGGTACATATGAGGAACAAGGAACAATGTTATTATCAAAACAGTAGGAAGAATAGGAGGCGAAGAAGTTGGAATTTAAAATCCATTTTGAAAAGTAAGCATTTTGATATTGCTTAAGAATTTGAGGTATCTATGGTTGGAAAACAATATGAACCAGGGGTTTTAACAGATACAAAGAATTTATCTTTAGATCAATGGTTAGAGTATAGGCGCCTCGGTATTGGTGGAAGTGATGTTGGAGCGATATTAGGGCTTTCACCTTTCAGGACGGCGAGAGATATTTATTTTGACAAAATAGGAATGAAGTTTGCAAATGAGCAAAAGGATAACTGGGTGGCACTGGAAATAGGGCATCTGTTAGAAGATTTGGTTGCCAAAATTTTTTCGGAGCAGACAGGGCTTAATATTTTTCAGGAAAAGAAGATGTTTTTTCATCCTGATTATCCATTTATGCTTGCTGATTTAGACTATTTGGTCACTATGCCGGATGGAACAATAGCTATCCTAGAAATAAAAACAACAAACTATCACGCTAGGAATCATTGGTGGAAGGACGGAAAAGAAGTTGTTCCGGCATATTATGAAGTGCAGGCTCGTCATTATATGGCAGTTAGGGGAGTAGAGCATGCATTTTTTTGCTGTCTGTATGGAAATAATGAATCGGAGGTTATTATACGGCATTTACAGCGGGATAGACAATATGAGGAAGAACTAATATTTTCGGAGGAATATTTTTGGAATAATCATGTGGAGAAGAGAATTCCCCCGCCATATACGGAAAATGGTGATCTGATCATGCGCAGTTTGGCTCGAAGCAAGCATTTACCTAATAAGACGGAAGCAAGTGTTCAATTGCCATCAAATTCATCTAAAAACTTGGAGAAATATTTGTCTTTGCAACAAGAAAAGAAAGAGATTGATGAAAAATCCAGATTGTTAGAAAAGGAAATACAGCGCCTGAAAGCATTGATTATTGAAGAGATGGGGCATAACTGTATTGCTGACTGTCAAGTCAATGGTAGGCCTTATACAATCAGTTATATACCATACCTCAAACCGAACATATCGGCGGAAAATTTAAAAAAATTGGAATTGTTGCATCCGGACTTATACGAGCAGTATGTGACAATGACAGAAACTAGGAGATTTTTAGTTAAAGTTAAGAAAGATGAGGATTCATTATCAGCCTGAAGGAGGAATGATATGAGTTATATTGGCACTTATAGTGGCACTATTTATCACAATCCAGTAAACAAATACTGTGTAATTGATGTGAAAACATTAGACCAAAATGTTCCGCAAGCATACCGATCCAAGAATAAGAAGGATCATTGTATCCATTTTATCGCGATAGGATACGGGTTACCGCGTACAGATACCGTACAGATGGAATTAGAAGGAGAATGGGAAAACGGGAAGTACGGATATCGGTTTCATGTTAGCCAGTGCAGGGAATTAATTCCAGACACGAGTGATGGAATACAGGGTTATTTATCGTCTGGTCTGTTTAAGGGATTAGGGCCTAAATTAGCGGCAGATATCGTTAAAAAATTTGGAAAGAATGCATTGATTATTCTGGAAAAAGAACCGGAGCGATATCTTGAAATTGCTGGAATAACAGAAAAGAAACTTGCAGACATTAGGCAGTCTTATGTGGAAAACCGTACGCTGCAGGATATTATGATACTTCTTACGCCATTTCACTTGACGCCTAAAACTGCATTGCGCATCTATCAGGAATGGGGTGCATCGAGTATTGAAATACTCAAAAAAACCCCCTATGAGTTATGTCAAATATCTGGTTTCGGTTTTCGGCGAGTAGACAGCATTGTCAGAAAGACCAATCATAATCTGCATGATCCTATGCGATTCAAAGGTGCAATTTTATGTGCTTTGTTGGACGCGGCAAATGACAAAGGACATCTTTATCTAGCAAAAGAAGAACTGAAAAAGCAAGCGTTATCTTTGCTAAATGCAATGGTGCCGTCTCCGAAGATGCAGATTAAGGATTGTGAAATAGAAGAAAGCCTTTCGGATATGATTTTGCATGGTTCCATAGTTTGTGTAGAAGACCGTCTCTATTTGCCGAAATTTTTTTGCCAGGAGGACGAAACGGCTAGAAGTATTACAAAGCTTTTGCTGCAACATCGGCCACAAATAGATATTACCGATCAGCTTCAGACTGTTATATCAGAAAGCGGACTCACACTTTCAAAGGAACAACAGCAAGCCGTAGAGATGGCATTTCATTCAAATCTGTCTATTATTACGGGCTCTCCTGGAACAGGAAAAACCACAGTGCTTAAAATAATTCTTGCACTTACAGAGATGTTGACCCCAGAAGAGAAGATAATTTTAATGGCACCCACTGGACGCGCAAGCCGGAATATGGCAGAAAGCACAGGATTTTCAGGAGCAAAAACAATGCATAGTGTCCTGCATTTATTTCCTCAGGAGAAAGATTCTTTTACAGACTCCTCTTACCTGGATGCATCATTAATCATTGTAGATGAATTTTCTATGGCAGATATGTGGCTAGCCTGGAAATTTTTTTCAAGAGTGAATCCAAGCACGAAAGTCATACTTGTAGGGGATCCGGATCAGCTTCCCAGCGTTGGGCCAGGAGCCGTATTTTCTGAATTAATTCAGTGTGGATTAATACCTGTGACAAAACTAGTGCATATTTTTAGACAGACGGATAGAAGCAATATTTCATATAATGCCGCATTGATTAACCAGGGAGAAACGCGTCTGATTTTTGGAAATGATTTTCAGTTTTATCCTGTTTCTGATCAGGCAGAAGCAGCTGAAAAAATTTATGTGATGTACCGCCAGGCCATTCAGGAGTATGGCATGGAGCATGTACAGATTCTATGTCCATTCCGTTCTCTGGGAGAGGCGTCATCCAATCAGTTAAATCTTCGTATTCAGGAGACGTTGAATCCGTTTCAACAGCCAGAAGATGAAATACATGTGGGCTCAAAGATTTTCCGGAAAGGGGATCGGGTTATTCAAACCAAAAATGCGGATGCAATTTCCAATGGTGATTTTGGATTTCTAGTAGAAATTGAAGAAACTGGAAAGGACTTTGAGAAAAGAGCGGTTCTTATTTTTGGGCGAAATAGGGTGACCTATAGCTTGGAGGCTCTCGGCAATGTGGAACTGGCATATGCAACTACGATACACAAAATGATGGGCTCAGAGACGGAAGTAGTTTTAATTCCCATCTTAAAGTCGCAGTATATTATGTTGTACCGCAATCTGATCTATACAGCAATTACAAGGGCGAAGAAGAAAGTGATTTTAGTTGGACAGAAAGCTGCTCTATATATGGCTATTCATCGTGCAGATACTTCAAAGAGAAATACTTACCTTGGACAGCGAATTAAATTGTATGTAAAAGCTTATAGAAAAGTACCGGAGTTTTTTTCGGCTGGACTAAAAGATGCCGTTTGATAAGGTGTTTTTGCTATTGGGAAGAGCTAAGAAAAACGGAGCAGTGGTGAAATGGTATAACGATTAGAAGGAGAAGAGGCTATGAAAGAAAAGAAAACAGAATTATTATCACAACAGATAGTTAATATGTTGCCGGGTACGAACAAGAATGTTCCATACAAATTTTTAACCATTTTTAGGACAAAAATAATGCCTTTGCGCTATCGGAAACTGTGGTTTCACCTGGCTTGCCCAGAGGGCCGAATTCGATTCATTAGAAATTCAAATGTAAAGGATACTGCATCTTTCACAGCAGAAATTTACCTGAATGCGGAGGACAGGAAACCGACCAGCGTTTATACGGCAACATGTGCCAGTGGAGAAAAAGAAGACTATGTACAGGTCGCTAAAAACAGAGCATTGAATGGTGCTCTTTGCCGTGCCGGCTTTGTACAGTATCAATCAGTTCTGTCGGTACAACCTGAAAAGAATATTACGTCGCAGGAGATGGAAAAAGCAGAGGAAATGATAACAGGAACGGCCGGTTTTCAGAAAATGGAACAAACGGAACTTATTCCGTTTCCGGCCGCAGAGCAGGAAGAGCAGTTTCAAGATAAGAAAAAGGCACTGCCTGTATCGGACATCGAACAGAAGCTGCAGAAGAGATTACCAGAAAAACCTGCCGCTGTAGGAGATAATGCTCAGATATCAAATAAAGAGGAAATATTACCGGCGATTTTTGACGAAAAAAACGATTCCCTTCTTTCCTATACCAATTGCTCTTCAGTAGAAGAAATTCAAAAGCGTATGACTTTAGAAGATGCGTTGGAGATACGAGTAGACTTTGGAGTATGTAGAGGGATGACTTTAAAGGAAATCAGCCAAAAACGTCAACCAAGCCTGAAGTGGTATGTGTATGGATACAACGGTAACGATAACATTCTTCGGGCAGCAGCACAAATTGTCTGGGACTCTATACAGAATGAAGATAAGGGCAAATAGGGAAAAACAGGAGAGGTAATGCAAAATGACAGCATATGATTTTCCATTTGGAATTTTGGAAGTTGCACAGACCTTACGGCTGATACGGAGATTCCCTGGACCAAACAGTATTTATTTTGATTGTCCTTTTTGCGGCAAGCGGGGCAAACTGAACCTGAATTATATTAAAAATGTTTGGCGATGTAATTATTGTGGAGAAGCCGGAGGAATGTTGGAACTTTATGCAAAGGTCTATGATATATCCACTTCGGATGCTTTATATGAATTGAAGGAAATTCTGGGTGATACTAGGAAGAATGGCCGTTTACCTATACACAAGGCCGGGGATATAGCGGTAATGGGAACAAAACATATAAAAGAAATTCCACAGTCATCCAGAGCGGAGGCAAAGTGTATTCATCGTACATATACTTGTCTACTACAGATGCTGTCATTAAATCCGGCCCATTTTGCCCATCTGAAATCTCCTAAAAGAGGGTTGAACGATGGGCAGATTGTTCGACTGAATTTGAAAAGTACGCCACCGCCTTTTTTATGTCGTTCCATTACCAGACAGCTCCAAGAAAGAGGATGTGCTGTGCAGGGGGTCCCTGGATTTTATCTGGACAAATCAGGAGAATGGACAATTCATTTTTCTAGGTATACATCCGGTATACTAATTCCTGCGCTTAGTTTGGACGGACTAATTTGCGGAATGCAGATCTTGCTAGATGTCCCTTTCAAGGATCGAGAAGAAACATCAGAACATAAAGGGGCCAAATATATCTGGCTGTCCAGCGCCTCAAAGCCTATGGGTGTTACCTCAGGGAGCCCAGTTCATTGTATTGGCGCACCAGGAAGGACTATGTATATTACGGAAGGGCTGTTGAAAGGGGATATCGCACACATGCTGTCATCCCGTTCTTTCCTTGCTGTTGCCGGAGCAAATAATCTTGGCGGGATTGAACAGCTTCTTCCAGTTCTTGCGGCTATTGGGACTACGCAGATTATCGAAGCATTCGATATGGATAAATACACCAATCCAGCTGTTCAGAAAGGAGCGGATAAGTTGCGTTCGCTTGTTGAACGATCAGGAATGAACTTCAGACGGTTGAGATGGAAACCAATGTATAAAGGAGTTGATGATTGGCTGCTATCTTTGAAAGAAAGTAGACGTACAGAAAACAAGGCGGCATAAGAAAAAAGAAGGCATTCCGATGTTTTTATTTTAAATACCAGAAACAAATAAAAAGAAGATATTAGTATTAACGGGAGATTTTTATGTGAAAGGGAGAGAAATGAAAGCAAGATGCTTTCACCACTCTCCCTGATTTTATATATATCTGCAAGGAGAAAAGATGAATAAAAAAAATGTATATAAAAAAGAGGAAGAAAGAAAGCAAATAGAAACGAAAGCTGGAGAACAGGAAAAGATAGAGCAAATTTTAGTGATGGAGGACGAGGAGGTATTAAATCAATCAATTGCCAGAATCGTGGCTGATACGGAACGTATGACGCGCAGGAATCTGAAAGAATGCGTCTCTGAATATATTCAGACAAGATGCTTGGAGGATCCCAATTTCGCAAGACTGACCTTGTATCCGAGGAAAAATATGGCACATTGTATTCGCCGCATCATTCGTAAAGCTAAAGAATATCTCGAAGATAATCAGGTGGAATGCGGACTCGACTCAGAAGAAAATAGAATCCTTTTGTATGGAAATGTCCCAGATGAACTTTGCTACGAATGGGCGGAAGATTATTTTAGGGATATGAATGCGGCAGAAGACCAAGAGAAAAATAAAGAGGTCAATCTATCAGAGAATAGTAATGTAAAAGATAGAAAGGCGGCAGAAAAGAAAGCGGAGAATTCTTCCGATCAATCTGAGAAGAAAATACAAACCAAGGAATTGCTGCAAATGGGGCAAATCTCGCTTTTTGATCTAAAAATGGAGGGGTGACAATGAAAAATAAAGATTGTTTTAGAAAACTGGATAAACGGCAATGCAGAAAATATATGAGCACATCTTTACCAACTATCGATGCCGATGGCGATTTAATATACGATTCTAGGTATTCTTTTCTGCTGAGCACATGTGTAAAACGAATTGGCAAACGAATAGTTTTGATTATATATTTTTATCCTGCTGAAAAGGGGAAACGGATTCAGAAGAAACCAAAATGGGTTTTATTTCAGGGAAAACAGGATTATACAACCTTAGATTTCGGACTAAGCTGTAATGGTCATTTTAAAAGCGCATGTTTGCGTAATTTAGATAGGGAACTTTTTGCTTTCTGCGCTCCTAATTTATTTTGTTCTGACTTTGACGCAAAAAATATTCGGTCTTTTTGCCAAGGACATTCTGAGGAGGGAGTATTGGAATGTATCTTTCGTAAACAGTTTCAGATTATGGAGAAACGCAGGCGGCGTAGAAAACTCTTAGAACAAAAAGAAATGAAAGAGATATTTCATCATATTCCGCAGCTCCCACGAAAAATAAAAGGATGGGCGCAGAAGAATATTATACCTGCCTATCTGTTTTATACTTATCTGCCAGGGCAGAAAGAGTCTCTCTGCCGCTGTTCTTCCTGTGGGAGGGAATCTGTGTTATTCAATATTCGTTACAATAAAATTACAAATTGTCCACATTGCAACAGAAGAGCCATATTGAAAACCTATAAACGTTGTAACTGGATTTCTGGCCGTGACACTTTGCAAGTGGTACAGAAGATCAATGCCCGAACTCTAATAATCCGTTATCTGAAAATAGAATACCTTTACCGGCAGGGAGAGCTTCGAGAAGCTATTTTTCGGGAAAGCGCAAGGACTATCATAGAATGTGATGCTTATTATCAGATTCAAGCGAAAGAGTATTATAATTCTTATAAAATGGAGTACGGAACCTCATGGAAAAAGGGAATAAGACCGACATTTCTTGGAAATTATACTTTTGAGTCTTCTTTAACTGGGCATTTATACACGGCAAATTTGAAAAATGTATTATCAGGGACACCGTGGCAATATTCCGGCATAAGAATGTTTTATCAGGGGACAAAACATCCATTTCCTGTGGAAATGTATCTGAGGCAATATATTAAATATCCTTTTATGGAATATTTAATTAAAATGCGCCTATATCGATTGGTTGAAGATATGATATATGATTATTATCTTATTTTTAACGGTCAAGTATTTAACTTAGAAGGGAAAAATGCTATTCAGATTCTTGGAGTACCCAAAAAGGAATTAAGCACACTTCAGGCAATTGATCCAAATTTTTTGCAGTTTAAATTGTTTCGAGCAATCATAAAGCAGTGTGGTTTCTTTCAGCCTACACTATTTTCCTGGTGTTTAAAATATCGGATTAATGGATATGAGGAAATTATAGTTCCGCTTCAGTATATGACCCGGGAATCTTTTATGAAGTATGCAACAGACCAGTATGAGAAGAATATCAAAAAAGATTTTCGATCATCTGGACTTTACTATTCTATGAGTCAGTTACTGAAAGATTATCGGGACTATCTTATAATGGCAGATGCTTTAGGTGTGAACATGAAAAGTTCTTCTGTTCTTTTTCCGAGGGAATTGAAAAAGGCGCATGATTTTTATTGCACCTTTTCCATACCCAATAATTTAAAGCTTTACAATGGGGCTATACAAAAATTATACTTGTCCCAGAATTCTTTCTATTCATTTTCAGATCAAGATTTTTTTGTTCGATTGCCTGAATGTGTGCAAGAAATATGCAATGAAGGTGCACAGCTACATCACTGTGTTCAAACCTATATTAAGCCATACATACGTCGCGAATGCATACTTCTTTTCCTTCGAGAAAAGGCATATCCAGACAAACCATTATGTACAGTGGAGATCAGGAACGGAAAGATTCGACAGGTAAGAGGATTTGATAACATGCCGCCATCACCATCCGTACAAAATTTTCTTAAAAGGTATGAAAGATGGATCCTGAAAAGGCAATATACGGGTATTTTTCAAGCTAGCTAGAAAAATAGGAAAGTAGACAGGAAAGGATGAGACACATCTTGGCTGGAGATCTGAAAATAGGTTTCCAGCCATTTTATTTTACATTAAAGAAAAGTTTAGAAGATATTGTGATCTCCATTTGCGGAGAAATATTGATAAGATGCGCTTTAGTTAAGAATTTTTAAGCTTGTGTAAAAGGGCGCTAAACCATATAATTATATATAGAGTAGAGTTGATTCGCATAGAAATGTGAAAAGAAGTTAAATATTATAGAGGGGGAGGAAGATTATGAGAGTTAAACTGAATTATGTAGAGCCGCCAGTTAAATGCTATCTCCACCATGCATTTCCTTTAGGGGTATTTTGGGACGAGAATGATAGGGATGTAATGAATTGGTTTTGCTTAAATTATAATTATATGTTAGGAAGCAAAACTCTTGATGATTTTTGCTATACTTATCTAGTGAATTTTAATAGTATTCCATTTCTTCAAAAGAGAGAAGTTTATGGGGATGAATTAGAAAAGTATATTGTAACGCATTCTTTTGCTCAATTGGTGAAAGAACTGATAGATAATGGAAATTTTGTGGAATTATTTGCAGATCTGTTTTATTTGCCAGTGAATGAAGCGTATCAAACAGAGCATTACATGCATGAAATTTTAATTTTGGGATACGACGATGAAAAACAAACTTTTATGATCCAAGAATATGTCAATCATGTTTTTCGAGAAATAGAAGTGGAACAATTAAAAGTTGTACCCTTTGAAAATTGTTCATACTATGGTGATGATGTTGTTATGAAGCTTTATAGAAAGAGAAAAAGTGTGTTCCCTTTTGATAAGAAAGCTTTCTTGCTTCAGATAAAAGATTTTTATGAAAGCGTTAATCCATATTATCGTTTAGGCGGCGTGTATGGTAATTATTTTAATCCATGGGATAAAGCGTTTGGCATGGAAGCTTATGGTAGAATGGTAATTTACCTTCAAAGCTTAAATGGTATAGATTACCGCATACTTAAATTAATCCAAGAACATTTTGATGGAATGAGGAGAAAGCTGGATTTTATTAGGAAGGAGGGATATATCGAGCCTGCGGAAATAGGTCATATGATTGAGTTTTATGCGGAGGCTGCAATTAGGGCAGAGAAGATCGTGATATTGGGGGTTAAACAATCTATGGTTCCGGAAGAAAAAGGGATAAAGATCAAGGAGAGGGTGATGAAGCAGCTTGAGGAATTGATAGAAGATGAAAAACAAATTTTGAAAACGTTTCTTGAAAGAGTTTCTGTTAAAGAATTGGCATGACATTGGCATAAAAATGCCATTCCATCGCAAAATACATTATGATATAATTTTAATGCTTAAAAGTAGCTTTATAGAAGCGGGCAACAAAATCATTTAGTATGAGCAAAGAAGAAGAACATTCTCGGATGTCGGGAGGTTCTTCTTTTTTTGCACTCAAAGTTCATGAAGGAGGAATGGATGAAAAGCAAGGTATTAAAAAAGGTAAAGAGATTTGTGGGAAAAGAAAAGGGTTTTAAAATCCTAAAAGAGGTAGTGGGATTTGTGAGCTTTTGCTGTGTACTATCCATTATGTATGCTTGTCCTATATATGCGACGAATATCTGGACGAAGGCCAAGGAAATTATGCAGGACGTCTATAACCAGATTCTCCTGATATCAACGATTACGGCAATTGTGACGGCAAGTATTGCCTTGCTGATGATGAATTTTTCACGCAGTGGTCGAACCGTCGATGAAAGCAGGGCATGGTTAAAAAGGATTTGCGTTACCTGGGTAATTTTGAACAGTCTTGGATTTATTATGGCCTATGTTTCTCCATTTTTCACTGATGGGAAATGGACTGGTTGATAGTAGGAGAAGAGTTCTATGGGAATATTAGACGGTATCGTAGAATGGATTGCGGAGCAGGCAATGTATTTTCTTGACCTGATCTCTACTTCTGTACTGGGAGCTTTGGGCTGTAATATGGACACATTCCTACGATATTTTCCGGCAGCGGAAACACTATATACAGCGTTTATAGCTTTAGCAATTGGATTAATTCTTCTAAATTGGGTGTGGCAACTATTCAGGAATTACGGCATCGGCATTGGGCTTGAAGCAGAAGATCCGATTAAACTTACAGTCCGTTCCGTGTTGTTTATTGGATTGGCATGGTTTTCAGATGATATTGTATCCTTAATTCTTGATATAGGAGGAACCCCTTATCAATGGATCTTGGGCTCAGAACTTCCGGCTCTGAATTTTGCCGACTTTAATTCAGCGATGCTTGTGATAATCGGCGTATGTGCTAATGGAGCAGTTGCTTTGATTACATTGGTATTGGTTCTTGTCTTGGCATGGAATTATTTGAAGCTGCTCTTAGAAGCGGCGGAACGCTATGTACTGCTTGGAGTACTGGTTTTTACTGCTCCGGTTGCCTTTGCTATGGGAGCGTCACAGGGGACAGCTAATATTTTTAAATCCTGGTGCAGGATGTTAGGTGGACAGGTGTTTATGTTAATCATGAACGCTTGGTGTTTACGGTTGTTTACATCAATGGTAGGAAATTTTATCTCAAATCCGTTGGCGCTGTAAACAGGAAGGAAGGGAAGAATGAAGATTAAAATAAGGAGGGCATGCCTGTTGGCAGGCTCTCTATTTTTGCTGTATGGACAACCAATATTGGCCATGACTGAAAGTGAAGCAAAGAATCAAGTGGATGCAGTAGGGAAAGAGGCTGTATCAGGAAACGTTTTGGTCTGGTTTTTATGTGCAATAGCATTCTTGAAAATATCCCAAAAATTAGATTCAATTATGGCGAATTTAGGGCTCCATGTGGGTCAGACGGGAAGCAATATGCTGGCAGAGGTTATGATAACTGCTAAAGGAATCGGGGGATTGCGAAATTTTGCTCAGAATTATTTCGGTGGCGGAATTGTGAGAAATAAAAGTGCAGGAAGGGGTGGTAATTTGACACAGGGGCTGACGGCTATGAGTGGTGGATTGGCTGGTGTTGTCAGTAGAAAAGTGACAAGTGAAGCGGTTCATGTGGCAACGGAGGGAAGAGAAAAACAAGTATCTTCTAAAGCGGAAGCAGCGGTGAACGGATTATCTAAGGGAATAGGAGGCGCCTTATATGAATCATCAGTGAAAAAGGGAGGAGAGTTCGCAAATCAGATCATTGGAACCGTGGCGACAGGGAACTTTAACTCTTATGGTAGCATAACTGGGGAAAGGGCAGAACAGGCATTATCCTCTTATTTGGGCTATACAGCCTTAGAGAGTGGAGCGCAGGATGTACCGGTATATAAAAATGTGGAAATCGGAGGCGGGCACATTACAGGAACGGAGATCAGCGAGAAGTATCCGGAAGGGATTGCATTTGGGATGTATCATACTGGACAATATATTGCACCACAGGGGAAATTTACAACTGTACATTCCATAGACGGAGCGGCTTGGTATAAACAATATGCACAGGATACTGTGGATAAAACACCGTATATGGCGCCGGATGGGACAGTTGCCTATAAGGAAGCTATCATCAAGAAGCTTCCGCCAGCTCCCAAAAGAAAGGATAAAGTCTGATGGCGGAAAAGAATGAAAATGGTACGCCTGAAGTGATATCAACAGGAGCATCCATTGCCCATACATTGCGTGCAGCAATGAAAACAGGAAAAGCAATATCTGGAACTGCGAAGGGGGCGGCCTGGGGAGGACCTTATGGAGCAGTGGCGGGTTTCTTTTGGGCGAATCGGAAAACAGCAGGAAAAATTGTGGCAGCTTTGCTTGTATTATTGATACTTCCGGTAATTATTCTTACTATGTTGCCAGGTGTGATTTTTGATGGATATAAAGACACTTTTTCTGAGATAGATCCGGAAAAACCCATTATGAATAGCGGCCGGGTAGTAATAGAAAATGTGAATACGATGACTTATGCGATAAATGCTATTTTGGCAGAAGCGCTGGAAGAGGTGAAAGAACAGATTGAAGAGGACTTCATCAATTCTGGGGCTTCCAAGAAAGAGATTTATAATCCGTACGAAGGAGAGATAATCTATAATATTAATCTTTTTCTTTCCCAATACAGTGCCGCATATAGCGAAGAAATTGAACAAATCTCAATCGAGTTTATGGAAGATATCCTGAAAAATAACAAAAAGCATCTATTTTCATGGACAAAGAAAAAGGAACTTCGGGAAATTACAATTACGGATCCGGCTACACAGGAAGCGGTTAAATCAACAGAAGAATGGATGGTATATACCATTCAGTATAATGGTGAAAGCTATTTTGCAGATCAGGTTTATGCGTTGACAGATGAGCAAATGGATTTGGCAGAAGATTACGCATCAAATTTGAGTGTTTTTCTTGGCGATGGGCTGATGCAGGAAATACAAGGCTGGTCAGGGAATGGGATTCCGGCGTTAGGAACAGTTGTTTTTACAGACGGTGGGAGCGAAGTGGTATATTATAACCAACTGGACGAACGTTATGCCGGAAAACCTTATGGAACGGATACGATCGGAGGATATGGCTGTGGTCCGACAGCCATGGCAATTGTGATATCTTCTTTAACTGATACGATAGTGGATCCGATAGAAATGGCAGATTGGGCGTATCAGAATGGATATTGGTGTAAGGGAAGCGGTTCTTATCATTCTCTTATCCCAGGGGCTGCAAAAGAATGGGGGCTATCTGTATCTGGATGTACAGCGTCGGAGCCGCAGAGGATCGTAGACGCTTTATCGCAAGGAAAACTGGTGGTGGCGATTATGTCAGAAGGGCATTTTACTTCCGGAGGGCATTTTATTGTCTTGCGCGGCGTCCAGAATGAAAAAATTCTAGTGGCAGATCCGGCGAGTTATGACCGAAGCGAGAAACTATGGGATTTGTCAATTATACTGGATGAAGCCAGTCGGCGGGCCGGTGCGGGCGGACCTTTTTGGATCATCGGATAAGATGGAGAGGAGCAAAGTGTATGGCTCATCAAACAGAGCGTGAAACGTATATCATTCCACCCAACTTTATTGAAAGTGGGACTTTTTTTGGTGGATTACTAAAAGCGAGAAATGTAATTGAAGCAGGAATTTTGGCATTTTTGATTGGAATGCCGGTTTTTTGTTGGCTCCCTCTTGGATTGACGGCGAAGATTGTTGTTTTATGCTTAACTGCTTTACCGGTCGCTTTACTTGCCGTGATTGGAGTGGGCGGGGAAAGCCTTTCAGCTTTCCTGCTGATTTATTTAAAATATCGACGGAATCGGCGCGTGATTGGAGAGACAGTTCCAGAAGAAAAAAGAAGGACAAAGGACAAGCTGGGAGATAGGGATGTATCGAGAAGGGAACGGAATAAAGAAACGCGAAAGCATATAGATAAGAAGGTGAGAAAAGGAAAAAGAGAAGACTTTCCTGCAGAATTCGACGAATTGAAACGATATGAAATGAAAGAGAAACTCTACAGAACAAGGAAAAAATGCAGAAACAGAGAGGAGCAAGGACAGAAAGCGATAATACCCAGGAAACAGTTCTGTAAGGGCGGAACAGAAAAAAGGCAGGAAAGGAAAAATGAGAAGGATGGATTAAAGAGACAGCAGAGAGAATGTAAGAATCCTGTAGCGGCATATCTTCCTATTGATCGGATTGAACATGGAATTATATATACAAAGGATCATAGGTATATTAGAATTCTGGAAATATCGCCTCTCAACTTTCTTTTGCGTAGTGAAAGAGAACAGAAAAGTATTATCTATTCTTATATTTCCTATTTGAAAATTAGCCCGGTGAAACTTCAAATCAAAGTGATTACACGGAAGGCAGATATTAACCGGCACTTGGATACAGTGCGACGGGAAATGGAACAAGAAAACAATGAAAACTGCCGTATGATGCAAGAAGATTATATGCAATTTGTAAAACAAATAGGAACACAGGAAGCGGTTACACGCCGCTTTTTTCTTATATTTGAGTATGAACCATGGAATCCATCTCAAAAAGAAAACGAAGAAGAAGCGGTTGCTGCTTTAGAGAACGCTGCGCGTACGGCTGCTACATATCTGAGAAATTGCGGAAACGATGTGATTATTCCAGAAGAAGAGGATGAAGCGGCTGCAAAAGCATTATATGAAATGCTGTGTAGGAGGGAAAGCGCTGCTAAATCCTTTCGGGACAGAACTACTGAAGTGATCGCAAAATATATGAGCGGAAGAAAGATGGAGAGAACAGAAAATATTCCGGTCAGCGAATTTTTTGCTCCAAAACAGATTGACTTCACCAAAGGGGATCATATCTATATTGACGGATTATACTATGCTTATCTTTTTATCCCCTCGGATGGATACCGTACGCATGTCCCGGCTGGATGGATAAGTCTAATCGTTAATGCGGGGGATGGTATTGATATGGATCTTTTCTTGAACAGGCAACCCAAAGAACAGATTATACAGAAAGTAGGACAGCAGCTTCGTATCAACCGTTCTAAATTAAATGATGCAAGTGATACAAATACAGATTTTGATGATATTGATGATGCAATACAATCTGGATATTATTTGAAATCTGGAATCGCGAACTGCGAAGATTTTTATTATATGAATCTTTTAATTAGTATTATGGCAAATACCAAGGAAGAGTTGGAGTGGAAAGAAGGGGAAATGAAGAAATTGCTCCTATCACAGGACATGAATGCCTGCAACTGTCATTTCCGAGAAGAACAGGCCTTTTTATCCACACTTCCACTGAATAATCTGGAAAAGAAACTGTATGAACGGAGTAAACGGAATGTACTGTCAAGTGGGGCGGCAGGATGTTATCCTTATATATCTTATGAGATGTGTGATGATAATGGGATCCTGCTTGGCGTAAACAGGTACAACAGTTCTCTTATTGTAGTGGATCTGTTTAATAGCGCAACTTATAAAAATGCCAATATGGCGATCCTTGGAACGAGTGGTGCGGGAAAAACCTTTACCATGCAATTAATGGCGTTACGGATGAGGCGGAAAGGGATCCCGGTATTTATTATTGCCCCATTGAAAGGACATGAATTTAGAAGAGCTTGTGAGAACGTGGGAGGTTCGTATATTTTGATTTCTCCTGCAAGTCCCTATTGTATTAATATTATGGAGATTAGAAAAGTGGATAATAGTATCAACGAACTGCTAGATGGCCCGGCTATACGGCTTTCAGCGCTTGCGGAGAAGATACAGCATCTACATATTTTCTTTAATCTTCTAATCCCGGATATGGTACATGAAGAACGGCAGCTATTGGATGAGGCTTTGATTGTAGCTTACCGGAATAAAGGGATCACCCATGATAACAGTTCCCTTGAAGATCCTGCGCATCCTGGACATTATCGGGAAATGCCGGTTTTAGGTGACGTATATGAAATCCTGAAGCAGTCTCCAGAAACTTTGCGTATTGCCCATATCCTAAATCGTTTGGTAAACGGTTCCGCCAGTACATTTAACCGGCAAACCAATGTTAACCTGGATAATAAATACAATGTGCTTGATATATCCATGTTGACGGGAGACTTACTGACGGTTGGAATGTATGTGGCGTTGGAATATGTATGGGATCGTGCAAAAACAGACCGTACAGAAGAAAAGGCAATTTATATTGATGAATGCTGGCAGCTTCTTTCTGGGGCAGGAGCGGCCGGAAGCCGCCTTGCAGGGGACTTTATTTTGGAAATCTTTAAGACGATCCGCGGTTACGGAGGCGCGGCCATCTGTGCAAGTCAGGATTTGTATGATTTTATGTCGGCAGACAACGGCAGATTCGGAAAGGGTATCATCAATAATTCCAAAACCAAAATCATTCTGAACTTGGAGGAAGACGAGGCAAGCCGGGTACAGGACGTACTGCATTTATCAGATGCAGAAATTATGGAAATTACCCATTTTGAAAGGGGAAATGGCCTGATATCGACAAATAACAATAATGTGGTTGTGGAATTTAAGGCGAGTCCCCTGGAAAAGGAATTGATTACTACAGACCGGAAGGAATTAAAAGAGATTGCAGAAAAACTTCGGAAACAAAAGATGGCAGGATAAGAAAGGCGGGAAAAGGAGTGATTACACGGGCGGATATCTATAGCAAAGAAGCGGCAGAATTGTTAAGGTTGGTTTCCATGTATCCGGGGATGAAGGAAAAACAAATCTGCGGCTTTTTTTCGGATAAGAAAGATAAGATTCCAATAATTCTGGAACACTTAGCACGTCAGAAGCGTATTAAAAAATTTGATGCAGATAGGTGGCTTCCTTTTGAAGGAGAGGAGAAAATAGAGACAGATCTGCTTAGGGCCGTATGGGTATTATTGGATTTTAAGAATGAATTGGAATTTCATTGTAACTGTGAGTATCCGGTACAGCTCCTGTTTTTTGCGCATGGGGAGACTTTTGAAATCATTACAGTGCATGCTGGGCAGGAAGTACTTCTGAGTAGGCTTTTGGAGGGAAAAGAACAAGGGATAGGGAAGAGAATTCTGATGATAGATGATTTAGCCCAGATGAAATTACTACGAATTCCCGGAGTAGTGGGGGTATGTATGGTTCAAGATGAGGAGGGAAATGTACAGTATTATAGAAAATGGGAAGGTGAGTAGGTGGAGGAAAAAGAATCGATAGATCAGTTGAACAGAGCGGTAGAAGAGGTGATGCAACTTTTGACGGTTCTATACGCTTTGGAAGAAGGCGGCCAATATTCAGATATTCGTGAAAGACTTTCTTTGGACGCTGCTTTGCAGGCAGAAAAAATTACTTGCCGTCTTAGACATTTGGCGTATGTGTCGTCCGGGATAGAAAAGCAAAAATATCAACTCATGGCCGGCAATACTCAAGGAATTATAATACATATGGAAGGAAACATATTTGAAATAGATATTCCTTGTCTGTTACCCAAACGTAGAAATCGTAAGGGAGTAGAATTTCTTCTGGATCCTTTATATTTCACATTAAATCAGTATATTACTACACATTCAGCGCCAAAGTATCGGGAATGCACAGTATGCTTTAATCACATTTATAATGAGAAAGGAGATGCTGGAATACGCGATTATGATAACATAGAACAAAAGCAAATCTTGGATGTGTTGGCGGCTTATCTGCTGACAGATGATTCTGGAGCATTGTGTGATGTTTATCATACAACAGAACGTGGCAAAAAGGATGGGACACAGATATGCATTATGGATAAACAAGATTTTCCTAAGTGGTTGCTGGAAAGAAAAAAGGGACATTTTTAATGTCCCTTTCTTTGAACCAATTTTTGAAAATTTCGGTAGGGTATAATTGCAGAAAAAACAGTGAGAAATATCCTAAAAGATAAAACGGGTGAACAAGTAATGTACCGAGCCCCTAAAGACTTCGGTACATTTTGGGGGATCGGAGGTGATAAAGATGGGGATAAGGCCCTTCCGAGAACTGGAACACAAGGCCGTAAGTTGTTGGAATTAATTGCAGTTTCAGGAGACTTCCCAGTAAACCTGCTGGAACGTCTGCCTGGGGGAAGGAGTTACAAGGAAGCAAATATAAAAAAGCTGAAACGGGACAATTGGATCCGTACATTATACCAAGACAGTCTACGAACCTGGAGATTGAGTGCGAAAGCAAAAAGGATGTTGGTTCAGGAAAATCCGGAACGGTTTTTATTCTATCTGACAGGAGCTGCGGAAACAAATCGGTTAAAGAGTGAGATTACACGCAGGCTGCGCCTTGCGCATATAGCTGCTACATACGTCATGATGGAAAATGCGGGAGCGTTAATATACCGTGATAATAAACCAAGAGTATTTGCACCGACACTGAGTAAAAAGGAACAGATTCTTTTTCCTTGCTTTTATAGTTCCAGAGAGATCAAAGAGATCGGGATGGAAGCGGCTAAAATCAGAAGTTCTCGCGTGGCCGGGGTACTATTGACCGAGACAGAAGGCTTTGTGGTGTATAACTGCGGAAATTCTTTGATGAAGTGGGGAAACCGCGAAGAGTTGCGCCTAAAGGCGTTCCTGCAGGTAGAACTGTTCGGCAGGAGGCTTGCCGGACGATATACTATGGATTGCTTGGAAGCAATTTTATTTTCAGATAAAATGGAAACCGCAAGTGAGATGATCAGAAACGCGAAAAAAGATGGAGCCTATTTTGTCTTCGAGGGAAATTATCGGCATTTTTACTTCCTGACAAATGATTCATTTGGAGAAACTTTATTGAGGTTACTGTGCTACCCTGAGAAGAAACATAGCTTGGAAAAGATTTTTCAAAAAAATATGAAGGAAAAAGATCCGGGCTATGGGATGGAACATGACGCGACGGATGTTGAAGGAAAGCCGGTATTGTTCGGATGGTTTTGTGATTTGCCGAGAATCATGCGGTTCTATTCGGCGTTAAGTCTGAAGGAGAAAAAAGGAATAATCATATGTTTCGATTTTCAGCGGAATATCCTGGAAAGAAACTTCGGAAGCCGGATAAGTATTCATGCGATCGATTTCTGTGAATTTCAAAGGAGGTTTTGGAGATAAAACATAAATGGATCATAGGAGCTGTGGCTATACTGGCAGTTGCTTTGGCTGTTTTATACGGAGGAGGATATCTGGCACAGCTACTTGCAAACTATGCAGCATGGAAACAAGCGGGCGGTTATCCGGGAGATGGTTCCTTTCCGGAGATCGCGTCTGTTGATTTTTTTAGGTGCGTTTCAGCAGTTTTCCGGCCGCCGTATGGGGGATATGGAGTTTTAATATGTATAGGAATATTTATCATTTTTCTGGTCTTTATCTTGCATCTTGGATATAACGATTCTGGGGAATACGACCGAGAGCGAAATTTTATTTATTCTGAAAAAGGGACCTATGGAACTTCTGGCTGGATGAGTCGGAAAGAGGCCAGAGAAACTTTTGATCTGACAACAGATCTGGCGGAAAACCATGGTGTAATTCTGGGAATATTGGATGGTAAAACAGTCTGTCTTCCAAATGAAACCAGATTGAACAGGAATATGGCCGTTTTTGGTTCGAGTGGGAGTATGAAAACCCGTTCTTTTTGCCTGAACCGTATCCTGCAAGGAATTGCTGCAGGAGAATCCCTGATCATTAATGATCCTAAAGGAGAATTATATGAGAAAACCAGTTCTTATGCCAAAGTGTCAGGATGTACAGTGAAAATTTTTAATTTGGTAAGCCCTGCACATTCCGATTCTTGGCAATGCCTTCAAGAAATTGGCGGCGATGAGCTGATGGCGCAGCTTTTTGCGGAGATCATTATTAAAAATTCTAACGATGGTAATAAGGGGGATCGTTTTTTTGACAGTGGGGAAAAGAATTTATTAAAGGCACTATGTCTGTATGTGGATATGGTTTATCCGGAAGAACAACGAAACATTGGGCAGGTATACCAGCTTATGACGAACCCGGTGCCAGTGCTTACCAGTCTGTTTGAAGTGCTTCCGAATACGCATCCGGCAAGGATTGCATACAGTTTTTTCAAAAATTCTCCTGCAAATGTACAAGCGGATCTGATTAGCGGGCTAGGGACACGGCTACAGATTTTACAGTCCGCTCAAATGCAAAAGATTACGAGTTACCATGAGATTGATCTGGAACTGCCTGGGAAGGAACAATGTATTTACTATTTAGTGACGAGTGACCAGGACAGTACCTATGATTTCCTGGCATCGCTATTTTTATCTTTCACATTTATACGTTTGGTGCGCTATGCGGATACGGCTTGCGAAGGAGGGAAGCTTCCGGTTCCGGTTCATGTGCTTGGAGAAGAGCTGCTTGCTTGTGGAACAATACCGGATTTGGCAAAAAAATCAAGCGTCATACGATCGAGGAATGTTTCGCTTTCCTGTGTATTTCAAAATTTGGGAGGTCTTCAGAACCGATATCCCCAAAATCAATGGCAAGAAATTTTGGGAAACTGTGATGTGCAGCTCTTTTTGGGGTGTACCGATCAATTAACCGCTGAATATATATCAGCGCGCACAGGGATTGCAAGTGTAACGGTAAACAGTAGGTCAAAGCACAGAGGAACCTGGCAGATCAGCAATTATACGCCGGATTATCGGGAAACCAGCGGGGTAGGGAAACGACCAGTTCTGACGCCAGATGAGGTATTGCGTCTCCCGATTCAGGAGGCTCTTGTAATAGCGCGAGGGCAGAAAGTATTACGGGTAGAGAAAATGGATTATACCAAGCATCCAGATTTCTTTAAGTTAAGTGACAGTAAAGCATCTGGACATGTTCCTGAATGGAAAAAGGCAGAAGATGAAAAAGTAGAAACAAGTGCAAAAAAGATGGTAAAGCAAAGGAAAAAACAGGAAGTATTTAAAAGAAGACCAGAAGATAGCCATGAAACAGCGTCGGAGTACATTCCAACTGATAAGAATTCGTTTTTTTAAATGAGAATGCGTATAAAAACTTGCGCCAGAGGAAAAGGCGCTGTCTTTTTTTATTGAAAGATTGATTTATCTTGAAAGGTGGAGGCATTAATAATGGCAAGGAAAAAAGCAACAGAGTTAGAGAATGGGGAAATGAATCAGCAGAAACAGGAAAATATTCTTGCGGAGCCGTTCGCAGTGGGAGGAGAAGACCTACAGAAAGACGCAGATAGCGGTGTAGAAGAAATAGCGGAGGCGGCAGAAATTTTGGAAACAGAAAATATTGGTGAAAGTATAACTGATGAAGAAAAAGCTGTTAATAATTGGAAGGAAGATGGAGGGGCTGGAAATGGGCAGGAAGCCAAAGTGGAACAGAGCGGAGAGAATCCTGCCGGGGTAAATGTCTCTGCAGAGGATGCCCCTGTACTGACCATTGACGCTAGGGGGAAAGTAGAAACAGAAGAAACCAAAGAAGATACTATCTGGCATGAAATCCATAATGCTTATCGGACACGTCGCATGCTATCTGGTCAATTGGGAGGCGTAGAACAGACAGAAGGTGGAAAAACGATTGCAATTGTGGACTATAAAGGGTTTCGGATTGTAATTCCGATTAAAGAGATGCTGGTAAATCAAGGGAGATATCCGAGCGGTAGAGAATATGCAGAACTGATGACATATCAGAACAGAATGCTCAGCAATATGCTGGGCGCTGAGATCGATTTTATTGTCCGAGGGATTGACTCAAGGACTCGCAGTATTGTGGCAAGCCGTAGAGAGGCAATGCTTAGGAAAAGGCAAACCTTTTATATCGACAAAGATGCCGAAGGAATGTGGAGGATCTATGAGGGGCGAGTAGTACAGGCAAGGGTAATTGCTGTGGCTGAAAAAGTGATACGAGTGGAGGTCTTTGGTGTAGAGTGTGCTATTTTGGCAAGAGATTTGGCCTGGGATTGGATTGGAGATGCGCATGATCGATACAGCGTGGGGGATCAGGTCTTGGTACGGATTCTAAAAGTACAAAGGGATGAAAACTTAGAAGATATCAGTATAACGGCAGATATCAAGAGTGTAACAAATAATACCCTTCGAGAAAATTTGAAAAATTGCCATGTGCAGAGTAAATATGCTGGGAAAGTGACGGACATCTACAAAGGGGTGGTATATGTCAGGTTGGCGAATGGCGTGAATGCAGTCGCGCACTCCTGTTACGATGCCCGAACGCCTGGAAAGAAGGATGATGTCAGCTTTGTTGTAACGCGGATTGATGAGGAGCGGGGAGTGGCTGTGGGAATTATTACAAGAATCATTAGAAGAAACTTATGATGGTATGGCAGAGGAAGTATCCTTACTGCTTCATTTTACGCAGATCATTGTAGCTAGAAGGAAGGGGGATTTGATGGGTATGACAAATCATATCAAGCATCCCTAGCAAATAAAAACCTTCCAAATATTCCCCGCGCTCAAAACAATGATGTATTAAGTCTTTTTCCAGCAGTTCTATAGCAAACGTAACATCACCTAGTGCTTTGAGACGATGGCAAACATTTTTTTTAAATAGGTTAAACCGAATAATACGTTCAGTAGAGGGCATTAGAAATCTCCTTTGCGACTTATCATAATAGGCTACTGGAACAATGTCAAATGGAAAAATACCTTTATAAAGAAAGCTTGTTAATTTGGGCATAAGGACCTTATCAAATAAAAGAAGGGACATTTGTATGGCAGAGTATTGACATGGTTTTGCCCTTACCTCGTAAAATACTATCTGGTATAATAAATAGTGTCAAAGAGTCTATCAAACAGCCGTCCCGAAAGGAACGGCTGTTTGTCTACGAAGAAAGGGGTGATTTGGAGATTGGGCCGAAGGATGCCTGGAGCATTGAAAAATGAATCTGGAGAGGCTAATTATATTAGTACAATGATATTCTTGTTTGTATCTGCTTTATTGCTGGCGTTTATTCTGGATCTGTTTTCTATTATATCAGTAAAACAGAAGATGGATCATTGTGCGGATCAGATGACCAAACAAATCCAACTTGCCGGCGGAATAAATGGAGATACGGACGCTTTGTTTTCGTTTTTGTGCTCTGAAATCGAAGGAGTTGATAATATTACCTATACGGTAGATTCCAACTATCAATCGTCAACCCCGTCAGGGATGAAACAGGCGATTCAGTTGGGAACTCCTTTTTATGTGACGGTTCGTGGAGATGCCAGTTTAGGTGGATTTTGGAAATTGAATCTGGTAAATATCACTATTGTTGCAAGAGGATCGGGGGTGAGCGAACGCTATTGGAAATGAGGAAAGAATGAAGAAAATAAAAGATTGTATACGAGCATTGAAAAACAATAGGGGCGATATTGCGGTATATACCTGTTTTTTTCTTGTAGCAATGGTGATGCTGGTATCATTTTTGTTATTGTATGCTTCTGTACAAATTACATGCATTAACATCCGTAATGGGGTAAAAATGGAATTAAACAATTTGAGCGGCAGTATCTATGCGGATACATACCGTTCCCAGAGGGAGGTGAATTTTTCTGAATATCTTAACACCTTGTATTCTTCCAACGAGGATGTGTTACGAGAGGCGGTTACCGAGGGGTTGGCGAGCAAAGTCCCTTTAACTACGGAAGATTATCAGGTAAAAAATATAGATTTGGAATTTCAATTATTAGATGATAGAGTAGAATACCGTTTTCGGTGTGAGGTGACATTCTATTTCAAAATGTTTGGCCGTTCTTACCCTTCTATTGTCAGACAAATTGAATTAACCGGATATCATAACACAAAATTTTAATAAATATATTGAAATTTCGGTCTTTTTAAAGTATATACTATAAATGAGCAAATATCGAATTTTGCACAAACTTATCCCACAAACTTAAA